>Ga0326727_10020830_pt1 | contig 12960 bp, 15 predicted proteins | sample MB2enrmetagenome_FD_207643 | JGI IMG/M metagenome (GOLD analysis project Ga0326727, IMG submission 207643) | Lab enriched peat soil microbial communities from McLean, Ithaca, NY, United States - MB29MY | ecosystem: Environmental > Terrestrial > Soil > Wetlands > Peat | place: USA: New York...
TAAACTCATGGTTGAATCGGTTCTCTGCCGAAGTCGTCGGCAAATTTCCGGTCCTCCACGTTCCCGCAGTTGGTGCACTGGGCCCTGCCTCCGGCTACCGCGAGGGGCCTGCCGCAGATGCTGCACAGTGAAGCGATTACGCCTAGATGAGGCTCTCCTATGGAGAGATGAATCATCGCGTTCATCGTGCTGATTACCTTCGCCCTCACGATGTCGCCTAACTTCACGGCCGTCCTCCTCATGCCCCTTCCTCCCCTCTCCTCTCTGAGGAAGATGATTCCAACAAACCCCCCTTGGGTGGGCTTCCCATTCAGGTAGTGTATCTTGAGATTGGAAGTGCTCGTCTGGGCCACCTCAATCTGGCCGGTGACGACGTCGCCCACGTTGGGAATCTTAGGGACAACCGTCGACCTTACGTCGATTTCCCTCTCCCGCATGTCCTTGACGACGACTCCCGTCTGCAGCGCCCTGATCGTCCCATCGGCGTCGTACGCGTTGTTCCCGGGCAGATACTCCTCGGAGACCGCCAACGGGTCGCCCGGAAGCACTCTCGATTGCTTGTTCGTACTCATCTTGATCTCGTCTTCGGTATCAGACCGGTGGTCAACTCAATCCACTTAGGTCTTTCTAGGAACTCGCCCAGCGGCCTTCCTTCCATCAACCTGACGAGAGCCTCCGCCTGAGGGATGGAGAGGACGGGCCTGTCGAACGTGAACCCATCTATCGATATCCGGGGACATGCAGTCTGCACGAAGGCTTCTATGTCCCTGTGAGGAGCAAGCCCGTCCGGTGTAATGTCACGCATCGCCAGCTGCACGACCTCCCTGCCGTTCATCTCGAGCCTCTTTGTTATCCACCTCGTCCGGCCGAGCATCTTCTGACCTTCCTTCAGGCCAGTGACGACGCCGAAGACACGGGCGTCCAGCGCTTTGTAGACGGCAAGTATAGACCGCTTCCTACGGATCGCTGCCTCCTCCTGCATGTCGCGCACCTCCTCGAGGTAAGGGTCGAGGAGGTAGGTCGGCTTCCCGGTGGCCAGCGCCACACCAACAGCATGGAACTCGCTCTCACCTAGGTAGCAGAACGCGTCGACGTCCTTGCTCATCGGGTAGACTGTAGAGAAGTCACACCCGAAGGTCTGGCTCTGCAGGAGAAGGTTGTTCGCCCTGCCGAGGTGCACCTCGAACCCGGCCGCCTCCAACTGCTTCTTCGCAGGTTCGAGCTCGTCGAGGTGCTGACTGAATGTCGCCAGCCCGATTTTTTTGTACCGCTTGAAGACGGGTATGGACTTCTCGATGACGGCGTCGAACTTGACGTCGTCCTTGGCGTCGATGAGGTGAGTGAACTCACCAACCGTCTCAACGGCCGCGTTGTGGCCTATATGCAATGCAAGATCGGCCTCGAGCTTGGTTACCTCATCGTCTGCCGTGTCACAAATCCCGAAACACGAGTCCCCGACTAGGAAGCAGGGGATGTCGTAGTCTGATTCTATCCTCTTGATGAGGGCCCTAGTCTGCCGTAGCAGGCCCCCAGGGGCGTTCACCACAATTCCCTTGGGCTTTCGCTCCCTGATTAGCCTGAATACTTTCTCTTCATCAATCCTTACCGTCAATTAAGCAATAACCTGAACCCGCGCTTCGCAGTCCCTTAATTAGCGTTCTCGTTCGGTTTCACGGCTCTATGGCGCTTGGTTCGCCCGACTCTACTGAAACAAGAGGGGGGAGAGAAGTGAACAAGACAAGAACCAGTGACTTTATGTCCGTCTGCGCAGAGAAAGCGCCATGGAACCGGACCAGATAATCCTTGCACCGGAAGACCTTCCGAAGAAATGGTACAACATCGTTCCCGAGATACCTGGAGGGCTTCCACCTCCAATGGAACCAGGCGACGGCGAGTCGAGGATTGAAGGGTTGAAGAAGAGGCTGGTGGGAGAGTGTCTGAGACAGGAGGTTTCCACCTCCAGTTGGATTGATATTCCGGAAGGGATCAGGGACCTCTATATCCACTCGGGCAGACCGAGGCCGCTCTACAGGGCCCGGCGTCTGGAAGCCAAGCTCAAGCTGAAGAACGTCAGGATCTACTACAAGAGAGAAGATCTAAGCCCGACGGGGTCGCACAAGGTGAACACGGCACTGGCGCAGGCGTATTACGCTGCCAAGGAGGGAAGGAAAACCCTGGTCACCGAGACTGGAGCCGGACAGTGGGGAACCGCTCTCGCCTACGCTGCACGCCTGCTAGAGCTAAACACTGTGGTCTTCTGGGTGAGGGCTGTCTACGACTGGAAGCCCGAAAGGAGGACCTTGATGAACCTCTACGGGGCCAAGGTCTACGCTTCTCCCAGTCCGAAGACAGCATTTGGGAGACGCCTACTGAAGGAGGACAAGAACCACCCAGGCTCATTGGGCATCGCCGTTTCGGAGGGGCTGGAGTACACCGACCTGGGAGCGGACAGGGCGTACTGCCTAGGCTCTGTGCTCAACCACGTGCTCATTCATCAGTCCATCATCGGGCTTGAGGCGATCAAGCAGTTCGAGCAGGTCGACGACTCGCCGGACCTCGTCATCGGCTGCCTCGGAGGCGGGTCCAACTTCGGCGGAATTGCCCTCCCGTTCCTAGGGGAGGTGTTGCGCAAGAAGAGGAAATGCGATTTCCTTGCAGCGCAGTCCGAGGCTGCGCCGAATCTCGTGAAGGGGGAGTACAAATACGATTTCGGCGACACGGCGGGGCATACACCTCTGATGAAGATGTACACCCTTGGCCACAATACGACCATGGAACCCATCAAGTCTGACGGCCTCAGGTACCATGCAGCCGCCCCAATCATCAGCGCATTGCGCGATAAGGGGTACGTCAGGGCGGTCGCCTATCCCGCCGACGAAGTACTCGTCTTCGAAGCGGCTAGGCTCTTCCTAGAGACCGAGGGCTGGTTGATTGCGGGGGAGTCGGCGCACGCCGTCAGAGCGGGGATAGACGAAGCGAAAAGGTGCGAAAGGAAGGGCGAGAAGAAGTGCATCCTGATTAACATCAGCGGCCACGGTTTCCTCGACATAGACGCCTACCGAAGCAAACTACGAATTACATGAACTCCACGTACCACCTAGGGTGACGCGAGCGTGGAATCGGGCTGCCTGCAGTAGCTGGAGAGATTCGCTTTCGGCTTCGCGGCGTGTAGTGCATCTTGCCAGTGCAGTGCTAGGCGGCGGTGGCCTTTGGAATCTCCGCTACCTTCACTTCGGTGAGCATGGGCAGCTTGGCCTTGGCCGCGTGAAGCGCCGTCTTGCCTAGCTCGAGGTTCGCGGCCTTGACAAAGAGCTCAAGCACTGTCGTGCCGATTTCCACCCTCGCGGCCACTCCAATCGGCTTTCCGAAGGCCTTCCTCATCCCCTCCTGCAGCCTGTCTGCTCCTGCGGTGGCAATCATCTTGTTCTCCCTCATTACGATATGTGGGAACGTCCTTACGACGAGGTAGTACCCTTCCTCTCCCAGGGGCGTGAGCTTCTTGTTTGCCGCCACACGGGCCGCTTCCAGTGAATTCGAGCGAATCTGGACCCTGCCCTTTGAGTTTAGCTGTAGCACATAGTCATAATCAGGGCTGTACTTGCCAGTGGTGAATCTAGCCACCTTTGGGTTGGGTGTGCCGGGAGCGTACGCCTTTGTGTATGCCTGTCCCTTGATCTGACGGTAGTTGGAACCATGCAAGTCGAAAACCTCTTGTTTCGTACGACCCTAAATCAGTTACTTAAATAGACTTCGAGCCTCGAGAGACAGAGAACCAGCAGTTTCACTCCCGACTCTCTGCCGGACACTTTCACTCCTCTCCTTCCAATAAATCTCACCTCGCATCACGAAAGGCTCGACCAATCGATTGCTTCGGGAGCAGACGTTCAGATGCCTGGGATGCGGCGAGAAGTGCGGGTTCTCGCTCTCTTGTGGGGAATGCGGGCGGTGCCCTGACTGTTGCATGCGTGCCTATCACAGGAAACCCAAGTCTCCGTTCGGTTGAGGTCGGGCCAGCAAATACCCTTAACCAAGATTCGGGATGCTTCGGGGCTGACTTGCCGTACCTACTTCCCCATAGTTCGACCACGGACAGGAAGCTTCTGCTGATCCTAGCCTTCGGCGACCTATCCTATCTCGAGGTGTGCACGGTCCTTGGGAAGAGGCTGCTTAGCTCGAACAGGCTGTGGGACGACGTCGCAGTGGTAGAGCTGAAGGATGCAAGAGGAGGATACGAGAACCTCGCCGGCGTGCACAAGGTGGCCGTCTCCATAACGCCGAACCACCGTGCCAGACTAGACGACATCAAAGAGCTCGACGACTTCCTTCAAGGTCTGGACGACGGATTCAACTTCTCCGTGAGCCTCTACTCGCCCGACGCCACCAGCGAGACCGAGTACGAAGAGACCCTCTCGACGCTCCTATCGGTCGTCAGAGATGCAGGGTTCCGGAAGGCGAATCTTGTCAGGCCTAGGGGCGGCACCGAGGTGCTGGCCAGGGAGGTCGCTTCTCGGGAGCTGGTCGACTTCGTCGTGCTCAGGCTCGGGGGGAAGTACACGGTCGGGGTGACCTCCTACGTGCCCGACGCCGCGCAGTTCCAAGCGAGGTCGAAGGAGCGGCCCGTGGTGAGCTCGCAGATTGCCATCTCCTCAAGGCTCGCGAGACTCCTGCTGAACCTGAGCGGCGTTCCGAAAGGAGGCGTCGTCTTGGATCCCTTCTGCGGGTCTGGCACGATTCTCTCGGAAGCGATAATGATTGGGGCCAAGTGCGTGGGCGTCGACAGGGACCGGAATCGTGTCGCAAACAGCAGACAGAACCTGGAATGGCTCCTGCGGACCCGCAACATCTCAACCAAGCCGTATTCGCTCAAGGTGGGAGACTCCACGCGGCTGGAGACGCTGATGGAAGGGATTCAGGTCGACGCGGTCGTCACAGAGCCAATCCTTCTTCCAAGGGTCGACTTCGCCCCGACCATCGAGAAGGCCAAGAAGATGGTCCGGAATTCGAGCAGACTCTACTCGGAAGCTCTGTACGCGATGGCCTCCGTCGTCCGCAAAGGGGGAAGGCTGGTCGTTGTCGCGCCCTCACTGCGAACTGCGGAGGGAAAGGATGTCTCAGTCCTGCTCGAGAACGTGGGAGCCGCCGGGCTCGTGCCATTCCAGCCCGTCGACCGGCCATTCGAATACCCTGTAAGAATCGCGCATGAGAACACTAGGTGGATTAGGCGCCTGATCTACGTCTTCGAGCGCACCTAGGTGGCCTTCTCAGAGATTGTCCTGTTCGCCCTGCGCAAAAGCGAGACGAGGAGCCCGATGTCTCTCCCGCCGAGCTGGGACCTTAGAGCAATCCTCCCGGCGATTCTCATGAGCCTCTCGGCGCGCTGCTTCTCCATGCCCGACGCAATCGCGAGCTCGTAGGCGTAGGCCGCGAACGCGTCGCGCTCGCCAAGGTCCGCCAATGGTGCACGTTCCGCTCCGCGCCTGGAGAGGATGTAGAGGAGTATCCCCATCGAGTGGCTGACGTTGAGAGTTCTGTAGCCCGTACCGGTGCTTACGCTCGTCACAAGGTCGCACCTCGCGAGTTCGTCGTTCCTCAAGCCTGTGGTGTCCCGCCCAAAGACCAGCGAAGCGGACTTGGAGGACGACACGTAACCTGCTACTTCTTCTGGAGGAACGCTAAACCTGTTCACGTTGGCCCTCCTGGCAGCGGTCACGGCCGTGGTTGCTACGAGCAGGTCGTGCCGCAGTCTGAGAGCCCCGAAATCGGTTTCTTCGGCATCTTCCAGAACGTCGGCCCCATGCGCGGCGTAGACAGAGGCGACGCGACGGTCGAAGTTCGGCTCGATAAGATACAGCTTCCGCACTCCGAAGTTCTTCATCAGCCTTGCAGAATACCCCACGTTGATCGGGAACTCAGGACCGACGAGGGTGACCGTGAGATTATCAAACCTCAAGGTCCTCTTGGCAGCCTTGGCGGCTTGATATCGTTTACACAACTTCCAGGTTGTCGAGAACCAGTCGGAAGTTCAAGGGAGAAAGGTCCTTAACTCTCATGCCGAGCTGTTGCAAGTCTGTCCGCTGGATTCCGAGTCCGAGCTGCCTGAGCGCCCCGCTCAATTTCCGCCTCCTTTGAGAGAAGAGCAACTTCACCAACCGAGTCTCCTCTAGGGAGAGGACCTCCCTCGGCCGCATGATGACTACAGCCGACGAGACCTTGGGAGGAGGGTCGAAGGACTCTCTTGCGACATACCGCTCCACTTTGGCATCACAGGAAATCTGCGAGATCACCGATATCGCCCTGTACTTGTCGCTGCCGGGGTGAGCGAGCAGTTTCTCGACGAAATCCCTCTGCAGAAGGAGGACCGCTCTTTCGTACCGATGTCTGCTGAGCCATTCGACGAAGTTGGAAGATTCCGAGTACGGCAGGCTGGAGACCAGGATGTCGAACTCTCGCGAATCAGCAAATGCGTCTCCAAAGTGCAGCACGCCATCGCCGAGATTCAACTCCTTTGTCGCCAAGTAGTTCTCCTCATCCAGTTCGAACGCTTCGAAGCGGTCAGACAGCCCCAGCAGCCTTCTGGTGAGTGCACCCTTTCCGGTCCCTATCTCCAGAACCCGGTCACCCTTCTCAATGGCGGCCAGCCGAACCATCATGTCGGCTACAGAGGAATCGATGAGGTAGTGCTGCCCCAGCGCTCTCCGCTTCCACTGTCTTCGATGGGACATGGCACTGTTGCTGTCTTGACTCACTTCTTGACGAAGATGTTTATCCGGGAGTCACCGGAAATCTCTTCTGTAATCCTCTTCGCCATCAGCTTGGCAGGGTCCCTCAATCCGACCCTGCTCTGGACATCTTCGAAGGACGTGAAGGGGTTCCTCTCCCGCAGGTCGACTATGGTCTTCATGAACGTCTTTCCAATCCCTGGGATGAGCTCAAGTCCGTGGAGTCTGGGTGTGAGGGGCTGCAGCTCGTTAAAGTAAGCCACGTACCGCGCTTCATTGTTCTTCACTATGGCCTCACAAACGCTCGGGAGTTGGGACTTCGCCTCTTGGGTCAGCTCCTCGTAGGATAGCTTTCCCAACACACTAAGTATCTTGTCCCGGCCCTCTCTCCCTATCCTGAGCCTCTCTCCAAGCTCGAAGTCCTGTTCGTCCGCAGCGAGGAGTTCCAATAGGGTGAGTCGCTCCTCACCAATCGCCTGGACTATCGAACCCTCTCGACCCTTTATTACGACGGACTTCCCCCTGGGAAGGAAATCTAGGACATACGCGTATTCTTCGTATCTCTTCTCGTTCGAGAGCATCTCTCGGGCACCTTCCTCTTTCTATTTCGTCTGAGGTGCGCGATTCACTGGTACAATGTTGCGCGCGCGAGAACAAACAGGCATGCCCTTCGAACCAGTACAGTTGAATGGGTGCCTTGCTATATAATCTTACTTGATTTGGACTCGAATCCTATCGTATTCTGATGAGTTCAGGGTCCCCTATGGGAGGCGGAATTCCGCTGCTAGTTTTCCTTCGCGGACTTGAGAATCTTCAGCATCTTCTCGAGCGTCTCCGTTGGCAGAAGCTTTCTCCACCCCGCGGTGAATGTTCGGAGTTCCTCGATTGACTTGGGCATGATGTTGATAACTTCAACAGCCTCCTCTGTGCTCAGGCCGCAGTCGGATTCGAGCTGCTTGCGGAGCTTCTTGGCGCTTTCGACGGTGATCTTCGCGAACTTGGATGTGTAGTCGAGGGTCCTCTTCTGAATCTGGTCCGCCTTTTCCACATCTATCTTCTCGAGAATCTGGTGCGCTTCACTCAGCGTGAGTATCTTCTTCTCGCGAGGTTCGGACATCAGGATGCCTCCAAAGGTGCGATGTGCTCCTTCCTGGCGACAACCGCCTTGGTCTTGTCGCCCACGGGGACGTCTATTCTCAGTCCTCGCGCCCCAACCTCGGTCACCACCCCGACAAGGCCGTTGAACCTTCGGTGTGGCATGCCCTTGACCTGCGTCGAGTCGATCTTGATTACCACCTTCTGGCCTACGGAGTATTCCCTGAGTATTCTGCTAAGGCCGCCTAGGTTACTCTTCTTAAGCAGCGATCTCGTGCGCCTGCGATACCCCTTAGATCTTCCCAAACTTGAAACTCCCTGACTCCCAAACTCTGAGTATATCAAATCTTTGGCAGCTCAGGGGTGTTTTAAGGAGTTCGGCGAGGGACACGGACACCGACCCTCCGCAAATCAGCCGCTTCACCGGCAGCCCGCCATCGAGCTTGATTTCCACCACGAGGCCCGCGCCTTTCTTCTTGACCTTGAGAGAGTAGACTCTCTTTTCGACCGTCTTGCCCTTGCTGTTCCTGAACTGGATTCGCGCGCCTGTCATCGCCTTCGCCAGTCCGGCCGGCAGCACCCGCACCTGCGATTCTGGTTGTATGAAGGCCCTGGTCTTGAAGGTGAACGATGGAACCGAAATGGGCTTTCCCCTAAGCAGTTTCAGTCCGCTGACAGCTATCCCGCCCTTTCCGGTCCTCGCGGCCACTCTGGACGGTACCTTGCGCCTCTTCGGGCCCTTGAACTCGGCGACGAAGGGGCGTCCTGGGGCCAGGACCGCACTCTCGGCGTCCTCGCTGCCGAGCCAGGTGAACTTCGCCCTCGGGGAGCGCAGTATCTTGCCGAGCCTCTTCTCAAGAACCTCCTCCACACTGACGCCTTCCTTGTAACCCGATTGACACGCCTCGCAGCCTCTCCCCCTGCACCTGTCGCAAAGTTCCCTCTTCTGCGGGACTCCCGAGGGCTTCGTGTACCTGCCGTACAGGAATACCGACCTCGCAGTCACGGTGACGGCGTCGCGGCCAAGGTCGACCAGCACCGTGACATCGGGGTGCTGGCGGTCAACTCTCCTCCTCGTCCCTCTCCGGACTGCATCTGAGATTGCCCTGCCCAGCTGCGACTTGATCGTCTCCTCACCGCGTACCTTCAGCCCTGACCGCAGCTGGTCCTCTCGCTCCTGAATCCCGCTGGGAACGATGACGCCTATCGAGAAGGTCTTGAAATGGTAGTGCTGGACTCGGTTGACAACCATCCGCCCAATCTCGGGGAATCGCGATGTCAGGCCGCGACAAATGAAGCAACCTGAGCCCGGGACGACGTCGAACCGAGCCTGCTTGCCCTGCCTCTCAGCGCAAGCGCCGCAGAGTCTGAATCTTTCACTAGGCGCCAAGGGCTCCTTGCCCCCCGGCCCTCCTCAACATCTGCCTGAACTCCCGGCCCTTGCTGGCCTTCATCAGGGACTTGGTCTGCCTGTACTTCGTGATGAGTTCCCTCACCTCCTTCTCGCTCCGTCCCGAACCTCTCGCAATCCGCTTTATCCTGACGGCGTTGAGCATCTCCGGAGTCTCTCTTTCCTTCTTGGCCATGGACTGGATTATACTCTTCCAGATTTTCATGTCCCTCTCGGCCTTCTCTAGGTCCTCAGCCTTCATGTTCCCGGCTAGACCAGGTATCAGGTCCAGAATCTTCTTGAGAGAGCCCATCTTGTTGACCTGTTCGAACTGGAAGAGGAAATCGTCCATGGTGAGCTTCCCAGAGGTCATCCGTTGCACCCTCTTCTCATCGACCTCTGTCTCGAGCTGCTTGGCCATCTCAAGCAGGGATCTCAGGTCGCCCATCCCGAGCAGCCGCCCCACGAAACGGGTCGACGAGAACTCCTCAAGGTCGTCTACCCTCTCTCCCGTCCCTATGTAGTATATTCGGGCGCCCGTCGCCGCCACTGCGGCCAGAGCTCCTCCTCCCTTCGCCGCTCCGTCCAGCTTCGTGATGACTATGCCGCCCACAGGCGAGGTCTTATGGAATGCCATCGCCTGGTTGAAGCATTGTTGCCCTATGGTCCCATCCACCACGAGGAGGTTGATGTCCGGCTTAACCTTCGAGATGATGCTGCTCATCTCGTCGAGGAGGGTCTTCTCTTCCTTGTGCCTGCCCGCCGTGTCTACTATTATGAGGTTCTTGCTCGCTTCGAAGAATCGCTTACCAGCCTCCGCCACCTTGATTGAATCGCCCTGCTTCTCGTCGCTGTAGACGTCAACTCCGATTCGCTCGCAGAGGGTCTTCAACTGGGTGACTGCCCCGGGACGGAATGTGTCTGCGGCGACCACGCCCACCCTGTAACCTCTCTTCGAGTAGAGCCTCGCAAGCTTCGCCACCGTTGTGGTCTTGCCGGAGCCCTGGACCCCCAGCATCACTATCACGCTCGTCTTCCCCCTGTCTAGCTTGAGCTCCCGCTCTCCCCCCAGCATCTTGTCGAGCTCCTCGTACAGGATCTTGACAATCTGGTCCTTACGGGCCAGCCCGCCGAGCGGCTTCTCCTCGATCGCCCGCTTCTGGACGTTCTCCGTGACCGAGAGGACGAGTTTGACGTTCACGTCGGCTTGGATGAGGGCCCTCTGAAGGTCTCTTACAAACTCCTTGATGGCTGCCTCGTCCACCACGGAGCTGCCCAGTAACTTCTTGATCGCTCCCTGCAGACCGCTCCTAAGGGAATCTAGCATGTTCGTTCACGGGGTTAGCGCGACCAAAGGCGCTGTCGAAATAAGTCTTTAGCGATGGTCGGGTTCAGTTATTTAGTGGTCCTCCCCGGTCGATGGGCATTGAAGGTCGGGATACTCTTCTCTGGGGGCAAGGACAGCGCGTACGCCGCGTACCTAGCCAGGAGGGAACATGAGGTCAAGTGCCTGATCACCCTGAATCCCGCTCGAGAAGACTCCTACATGTTCCACTTCCCTAATGTTCGGTGGACCCGGCTTCAGGCCAAGACGATGGGGATTCCCCAGGTCATGGTCCCCACGGAGGCTGAGAAGGAGGTGGAGCTTCAGGATCTCTCGAAAGCGTTGAGGATTGCCAAAGACCAGTTCTCCGTGGAAGGGGTGTTCAGCGGTGCCCTCGCAAGCGTCTATCAGAAATCCCGCGTCGAGCGCGTCTGCGCGGAACTCGGCCTGCAGAGCTTCGCTCCTCTTTGGCAGATTGAGCCGAAGGTCCATCTTCTCAACCTCGTTCGCGAAGGCTTCGACACAATAATCACAGGCGTTGCAGCCCTCGGTCTCGATGAGGGCTGGCTGGGGAGGCGGCTGGATGGGCACATGGTCGAGGAACTCCTAGAGCTCCAGAGAAAGCACGGAATGCACGCCGCGCTCGAAGGCGGCGAGGGGGAGACTTTCGTGCTCGACTGCCCGATCTTCGGGGAACGCATAGAGATAACCTCCTCTAGGAAGCACTGGAACGGGATGGCCGGCCACCTAGAGATTCTCGAGGCCAGGCTCGTCCCGAAGGCGGGGTAGCTTTGGACAACGGATAAACATCGGCCACACAGGAGCCGTCCGGTCTAGATGACAGATCGGAAGAGCCGTCTGAGTGTTACGATGAAGAAATCCGATACGGATAGACCACGAACGAGACTAGCTGGAACCCTTGACGCGCATTATCTTGTTCTTCCCTAGCACAGACCATACCTCCACCTCAGCGCCCGGTACCAGCTTCCCCTGAAGTTCCGGTTCTGTCGGGGTCGGGGATTCCGTGACCTCAAAGGTGGCCAGGTCCATCAGCTGAACGCTCGTCGGCGTGGTGGAGACAATCTGGGCCGACCGTTTGTCAATCATGGGAACCTCGATGTGAGTGTCTACCGTGCCGATGATCGTCTTCTTCGACCCGGTGAAAACTGAGATGGCCGTGAGTCTGACCTTGGCGCTGCCGTGCTTGCCCGGTTTGCTCTTCTCAACCTCCACAGTCTTACAAGGCTCCCCATCAATTATGATATAGCTCCCTTCCTTCAAACTACCGAGGTCTGCAGGCCTGCTCAAGTTCCCTGCCTCCGACTTTTCATAACTCAGTAATTAAGCCTTGAACCACCTCTCTTTGACGCTGCGAACCTTCAACCGAATCGTATATTATTCGAAGGCACGAAGGGTTTAGTAAGGCGCCATGCAGAACCGTAGCCTGTCTCGGCTGTGAAGATGACAATCTAGCATGAGGACCGTTTCTTGACGCAATCCTCCCTACCAGAAGACGCCATTCGACAGTGAAGCTGAAGTGTTGAGCGAAAAAATACACGTTCTTGATTCCACGGCCTTCTTCAGAGGGATACCTTTCCAGGGGACCGGCAGATACTACACGACATACCACGTGATGGACGAGGTGGGCAGCAAGGGGATCGGCGCACAGCTGATTCATTCCAGGGTCCAGGTTACTGAGCCATCCAAGGAGTCACTCCAGAAGGTCAAGCAGGTCTCGGCGAAGACGGGGGACCTCAAGTCTCTGTCGGAGGCCGACACATCCATACTCGCCGTGAGCCTAGACCTCGCGTCAGCGGGCGGCGATGTCACTCTGGTCACCGACGACTTCGCTGTCCGCAACGTCGCCGAGGTTCTCGGGGTCGGGCTCTCGGAGACTAACGTAAGGGGGGAGTGGAAGCAAATCACATGGATTACGTACTGCAAGGGCTGTGGAAAACAATACTCTGACCCAAAGGCAACGGTGTGTGACGTGTGTGGCACAAAGCTGTCAAGGAAGCCGAAGACCGATTAGCTTCACAATCTAGCTCTGGCGTCTCCAGCCAAGGTCCCCAGCCCGAAAGTCACAATTGCAGTTTTTAATAGTGCAGTTCTGGTGGTTGCGCCGAATGGGCCGGTAGTTCAACCTGGTAGAACGCCCGCCTCGCACGCGGGAGTGAGCACTGGGTGCTCCCCGATGCCGGGGGTTCAAATCCCCCCCGGTCCACTCACATCAACATCGACCCAATCACTCGAGAAGCATCGCGAATCCGAACCTATCCCAGACTCGGCGCGTCACTCACGACGCTTCGGATTACCTTTTGACCCAATCCTTGACTTGCCAAACTCGGAGCTGCTTCTGGTCGCCACAATCAGAGCAGACAGGAGTATCAATGCTCCACCAATCACCTGGACTGTGACCAGAATCTCACCAA
>Ga0326727_10020831_pt1 | contig 12959 bp, 11 predicted proteins | sample MB2enrmetagenome_FD_207643 | JGI IMG/M metagenome (GOLD analysis project Ga0326727, IMG submission 207643) | Lab enriched peat soil microbial communities from McLean, Ithaca, NY, United States - MB29MY | ecosystem: Environmental > Terrestrial > Soil > Wetlands > Peat | place: USA: New York...
ACGGCTGGGCCGCGTTCAGTATCAACAACGGACAGGAGGCCTTGGGAGTATTGGACAACTCCTTCGACGCCGTCGTCCTCGACCTACGCATGCCGGTCATGAGCGGCCAAGCCACGTTTGACGCGATCAAGAGGCGCCCCGATCTCGATCACCTCTGCGTTGTGGTCCTGACAGCATATGGTGACGTTGACAACGCGGTGCAGATGATTCGCCAGGGCGCATATCAGTACCTCCAGAAGCCATTTGGTCTCGAGAACCTGATGGGGATTCTCAGTTCGGGCACTGCGTGGCAGCGGGCGCATGCGCTCCGCCGGAGCATTCTGGGTAGTTTCGATCAAGACGTGCTGATTCGACGCATTCGCTCGATTATCGCTGAAGCGATTCGGCCCGAGGGCTTATACATAATTCTGCTGGATTCAGAGGGCCGCGTCATTGGAGGCGACCCTCCCGATGCCGTGCGAGCCAGCGACGCGAAGAAGCGCTTCGTCCGTCACGTTATGGAATCTAAGGAGCCACTGTTCGAGTCCGCGGGCGCCGCAGAATGGGATCCGGTGATTCCGAGCGCTCGAAGTCTTCTTGCTGCGCCTGTTCCGGGGGCGCAGGGCAGGACTGCTGGCGTGATTGATATCGAGAGTTCGCTCGATAACGCTTTCGACAGAAACTGGATCGCTGTGCTAGAGTACCTCGCCGATCTAACGGGAATCTCGCTGGAACTCACCAGACAGGCAGAACAGAATGCGTCTCTAAAGGCACTTCCGATCTTCGTCAACGAGTTGAGTCATCACATTTCCACTCCACTCCAGGTTATGAAGCTTCAAGTAGAGACCTTGATATCTAAAGAACTCAAGGCCGAGGTTCCGGAGGCGATTGCGGGCCGCATCCGAGAGAGATTAAAGGCGGTCGGGCGGAACGTCGACGCCATCGCTCAGGTGCGTGACTACCTGCGCGACATAACCAGGGAGATGCAAGTCCGCAGGGCGCCGTTCGATCTGCTTGAAGCCCTCGACTCTTGTTGCCGCGAGTTCGAGTCCGAACTGAAGGGCAAACGCATCGATCTCTCTCTACCTGAGGGCCAGCCTGAGGGACTCGTGATAGAGGCGGACGTTCATCTTCTTACGTACTGTTTCCAGTGTCTGCTGCAGAACGCCATTGAATCGATCGAGAAACGGCGGACCGGAGGTGGTACGGCCGCTACAACAGCGGGAGATCGGATTATTATCACCGTATGCTGTCCCGATCCTGAAAGGGTTTCGGTTGAAGTCCAAGATACGGGGGTCGGCATCGCACCGGAGATCCGTGACCGGCTTTTTGAACCGTTGTTCAGTACGAAGCGGCTGGAGGAACCAAGCGGCATGGGGCTCTTCAGCGTACGCCGAGTCCTGAACATGCACGGTGGCTCCATAACCGAGGACAGCCGCGCCGACGAAGGCGCACGGTTTATCCTCACCCTGCCCCGGAAGTGAGGTCCTTCAATGCCGCATCCAGATGTAGCGATTGTGATCGGAAGCCCAGCCGATCACCCGGTTCGGGAAGAGGTCGAGCACCTTGCGAAAGGTAGCGGTTTTGCGTTCGTTGAAAAGGCGACGCACCAGGAGGCCGCCGATCTTCTCGTTGCTGAGCCGCATCTGGGTTCGCGGCACGCATTCATGTTATTGTGCTCGCAATGCGTCGTGCACGATTCGCTGCTGAACATCACAACCGCTCTGACGGGCCACCGCCCGGGATCGGGCAGGGTCGTGATTTATGCTCAGGACGAATGGTCTGGCGAATTGGCACTCGCCTGTATCCAAGCCGGTGCAAACGACTATCTCGTTCCCAACTACAGCCTCGCGGACCTAGCCCGCCACATCACCTGTGCGTTTCAAGGGAAATCGCCCTACGCCATCTATAAAGGAGTCACCAAACTAGCGCCAGGCGACCAGGTCTTCGTTGCTATGCCGTATGATTACGATGGGTTGCAGCAATACGATCTGGGAGTAGCCGTAGCGCTGCGGTACCTGAAGCTGAATCCAGTCCTCGCGTCCGATGAATTGCGAACCGACTTTCTACGGGTTGAGGTTCACCGCCAGATTGACGACAGTAGGCTTCTGATCGCCAACATCTCACAATACAACCGAAAGGGCGTCAACCCGAATGTGGCCGAGGAAGCGCAATACGCAGAGGACAAGGGCATTCCGCGCCTTCTCATTCGCTGTCTGGACCCGCTAAAAGGTGGGCGAAAGCAGGTTCCCGCGGACCTCCAGGGCATTCTGCGTCTGGACTACCATACTTGCGCCGACCTTGCCCTCAAGCTATATTTCGGGCTGAGCCCCTACCTGGGGACTCCCTGATGAGCGGCTGAGCTATGCGCAAACCTCGGTTGTTGTTAGTCGACGACGACTTCGACGCAGTGAACATCGAGCGCGAGATTCTCGAAGATGAGGGTTATGAGGTAACGACCTCGACCTCGGGCGAGCAGGCGCGGGAGATACTGGAGCAAGGGTTCTTCGATCTTCTCCTGCTGGACGAACGCATGACCGGAATCTCGGGCACCGAATTGCTCGCTGATGCCAGGAAACGTTACCCGGGAATCGGTGCCATCTTCGTCACCGGATATGGAGACCTGCGCTGCGCCATGCGAGCATGGCGTGGGGGCGCGCTGGATCTGCTACAGAAGCCCGTTGACCGTGCTTCACTGATCGGAGCAGTCCGCCGCGCTCTGGAGGAGTCTCAAGTCGCTCGCGAGGGCCGCTATGTGCGGCACGAGGCCCAGGCCACGGCTTCTTTCGCCGAGGTCATCGGCACCAGTGAATCTCTACGGCGGGTCATGGCTGTGGTCAAGCAGGTGACCGCCACGGACGCGCCCGTCTTGTTGCTGGGTGAGTCGGGTACTGGCAAAGAACTGGCGGCGCGTGCCATTCACGGTCAGGGCCCGCGCAAGCATCTGCCGCTTGTAGTTGTGAACGCTGGAGCGATAACGCCCTCCCTCATTGAATCCACCCTGTTCGGTCATCGGAAGGGCGCTTTCACTGATGCCCGAGAGAACCGCGCGGGCTATTTCGAAGCCGCCAATGGTGGGACAATCTTCATCGATGAAATCGGCGAGATGATTCCGGAGGTGCAGGTACGCCTTCTCCGCGTGCTTGAGCAAAAGACTCTGACGCGGGTAGGGGAAACGGTGGAGATCCCGGTCAACGTTCGGGTGATCGCCGCGACGAACCGCGATTTACATAAAGAAATGGGTGCCGGCCGATTCCGCGAGGATCTGTTTTACAGGATCTCCATGATGCCTATCACCCTCCCGCCGTTACGCGAGCGCAGAGAAGACGTCGTTCCGCTTGCCGCGCATTTCATAGAGAAGTACGGCAGGGAACTTCGCAAGTCGATTAAGCGCATCACGCCGGAAGCATTGCGCAAGCTGGAGACGTATTCCTGGCCTGGCAATGTGCGTGAGCTGAGCAATGTGCTCCAGCGCGCCATCATCCTGTCTCCGAATGAGACCATTACACCCGAACTCATTCTCCTCAGAGAGTCAAGCTCCTCCGAGGGTTTCCCGGACCTCTCTCAGTTGCCCTTCAAGGATGCCCAGCTTCGTTTCGAGCGGAAGTATTTCGCAGACCTTCTATCGAGGGCTCAAGGGAATAAAAGCCAAGCGGCCGAGTTAGCGGGCATCGACAGGACTGTTCTTTACGAACACCTAAGGAAACTGGGCTTGCCTGGGGCGAAGTGAAGGCTGGTGATCAAGGTTCGGTCCGGCTATTCGTCTGCCAAACCGGCTCCAACGACGTGGTCGAGCTTTTGCTGCGGTAATCGCAAGCTCCAGCCTCCAAGATGTCACATGAACATGGCTTTTGAACCGGCCAAATGCCCTGAGTTAGGAGATTCGGTCAGCATTGATAGGTGAAGTGCCGCCCAAGACATCGGCGTGTTCCTGTTGATAACAGCCCTTCCGTCCAACAACCCGAAAGATCCCGTGAAAGCCGTCCACGGTAATCATACGGCGCGTGTAGTGGCAAACCGCGAAATGGGCAGGAGGACTTGCGTCATTGCGACCGGCGCCCCCGAACGCGCCCATCCGTCTCTCACTCAACGAGGACAGGAAAGGTCCGCCAGCTCAGACCGGGTGGCCGAATCATCAAGCTGAATTGACCTCGCGGCGCAGTAGTGAAATCGAGATCCATGTCTACCGAAGTGATGCCGTCCTTCATTCGCCCCGGAGCATCTGTGTTTTTGAGCACTGTTCCAGCAGAATCCTTCAATAGAAGTCCGTATTCCCCCTGTTCCATGCCCACTGGCAAAAGAAGGGTGACGCGAAGGAATTTCGGCGGCAGGTGTAGCTGATTCGTCGAAGTTCTGGCCTCCCCGCCGCGGGTCGGGGAGAAGGAAGCCAGGTCCACCGTTATCGCCATCGGAGCAACAGGGGGCGCAGCCTGGCGAGTCGCCACACGAGGCTCTGGTTGGGCTCGGTACTGTTGCGAAATGTTCGGCTCGCTACTCCGACGAGTGTGATTCCAAACGAATCGCACGGCTGCGAACAGGACGGCGAGTACTACCAGGGAGCCCGCCGTTCCTTGGATGCCGCGCACGAGGACGCACCTGCGGCGCAGTCGGGAATATTCGTGGAAGCAAGGAGAGCAGTTCACAACATGCGAAATCGGGAGCTCTTTCAAGCTGAGCCGCCGATCTCGATACGCCATCGCTCGTAGGGTCGAGGATTTCGGACAGCTTTCGCGGGTCGGATTTGGGAAGGAAGTCTTCGAATATTTCTTCCCGAGGGCGACAACGTCTCTCACCTGTTTGGCGGACACGGATTGTTTAAGTTCAGTCATAGGAAAGTCACTCGCCGCCAGGCGGTATCAATTGTGATTTGTGGTAGGCCTGAAATCGACCCAAGGCTTTATCAATCTTCTTGCCAAACTGGACCTCGGCGCTATGGGCATCCCCATATCCCGTCAGCCTGGCGATGGAACGCCAGTCGTAGTCCAAGACGCGAAGATCGTACATAACCCGTCCGCGCTCGTCCAAACAGGCGCGAAAGATTTCGACTCGACTGGCTTCATCGAGCTTGCGATCCAAGTCAATGGATACGGCGCCGGCCAGCCGCTCAAGGTCGGCATTGTCGACGTAGGCGATGCGCTGGTTTCTACGAAGCCGGTGAACCGATTCCCGAGCGACCGACCTCAAAAGGTATGCTTCGAAGAATTGAATGGACTGGTGGTTGCCCATAGCGCGGGAGGCTGAGTCAACGGCCGCCTCAAGGATCTCCGGAGCCTCTGTATCCTCAGCCAAATAGCGAATGACCACCAATCGCGCACGTTCCCACACCCGATGTGCCGCCTCGATCAACCTGAGATCGACCGTGTTTCCAAGGCTGTTGCGGCTTCGAATCCACAATCTCGTCTGAGCGTCATTCAGCTGATTCATGCCGCCGGCACCGGATCGAACAGTCCTTCCACTGTATAAGAGGATTCGAGGGGGGAAAACTCACCGGACAGGCGAGTTTCGCCATGTAAACCATTTCGACGCCCGAAAGCGACTGGGCTGAGCGACTGGCGGCTGAGCTTTCCGATTTCCCAGACCTCTTTAATCCTTAGGGATCTCCAGCCGGTACGGCGTAGGGTCGTAAGCATGGATTGGGTTCCTGATTTGATTGGCGGCGAGGACATGGCACCAGACCGACCGGGTTGTTTGAGCATTACCGAGTTCCTGCACCACCACGACTGCACGCCCCTCGAGCTGATCAAGTCCGCCGACGGGGGGACGGAGCCCGCCCCCGCGTTCTGCACCCATGGGTGCACCGTCCGCCTCGAAGAAACCTGTACGCACGGCTGCCCATCGCTGCTCTTGACGCTCATGATGTACGACTACCAGTGCAGCGATCCAGTCGGATGAACCTGCAAGAAGCTATGCAGCGAAACGACTATGTCCACCGCCAAACTAAGTGACGCAGGATCTATGTCTCAACGCGCCACGTGGAGACTCACAGCAGCCGTCGGCGTCTCGCTGTGCGTCTTAAGTAGTAGAATCAAGAATCCATGTGAAGGGAGGTGATTGAGATGCGCTACCAGTCACAAGTGCTTCGGTTGCAAACAGATAGCGATTATAGCAAGCGTCTCCCGATCCACCTCTGCGGCGAACTGCTTCGCCTCCTCAGGCCGCTGATGACCTATTCCGTGCGGATGGCGGTTGAAGGCTCCAGTGTCGCAGTCGGACGTACGCCGGGCTGGTTGGCGGCGGCATCCGATGTCCGCTTTGTGGACTACGCCCGCGACGGCAACGATACTTTGATCAAGCTAGATTTGCCTGCTTTGGGCGCGGCCGCGCCTGAACTCTACGATCAAGCTGAGCTGTGGCCGACCAAACCCGCCGCGGAATACACTGCGGTCGACGTCTTTTCGGGCGTCGTGGATGAAGTGGACCGGGGCGATCAAGATAGCCTTCGGTACGACCGGCCTTTGTTGCGCAAGTTGAGTTCCATCCGCCGAGTCTTTTCGGACCATCTGCATTCAGTGGCGCTACCCCACGGATCGAATGGCGCTGCGCGGGTTTGCCTGTTGACCGAGAACACGACCGCCGTCGCGGGCCGACTGGCAGATTCAACACCCCAACCACAGGAGGTGAGGGTGGCCGGCCAACTCGACATGATCCGTCGAAGCACGCGGTCGTTCGGGCTGCAGCTAGATGACGGAACCGAGGAACACGGGGTCTTAGAGAACGCGGATGAAGTTGACCAGATGCGAGAGTTTTTCGGCAAACGCGTCTTGGTCCTCGGCAGGGCGATTTACCGTCCCTCCGGCTCGTTGTTACGAATCGACGCACATGCAATCGAGCACGGCGAGGGGCAGCCAAGCATTTTTTCTAGAGTTCCTCCGTCGCGGTCACGCCGCATCCCGCAGGTCCGCAAGGTATCTGCGGGGCAGGGTTGGGATTCCTTCTCGTCCTACTTCGGCTGCTGGCCTGGCGACGAGACGGACGACGAGTGGAACGAGATGATGCTTGAGCTGAAGAAATGAACACCGGCCCACTGCTGTTGGACACGAGTATCGTACTGGCGCTGGTGCGCGACAAGGACCTCGGAAAACAGATCACGTCGCAGTTTGGCCTCAAGAGCGCGGTACACCGGCCCTTGATTTCGATCGTGACGGTGGGAGAGATTTGGGCGCTTGCGGACCAGTTTGGTTTCGGTGAAGGCAAGCGGGAGTTTCTCAAAAAGGTGTTGGCGACACTCGTGGTCCTCGATATCAACCATGAGTCGGTGCTGGATGCGTACGTGGAGGTTGACCGCGCCTGCAGAAAGGCGAAGGGCGGTGCCAGAATTCTCTCAAAGAACGACCTCTGGATCGCCGCGACCGCCAAGGCAGCGAATGCTGTGCTTGTGACCACGGATAAGGACTTTCTCTGCCTCCACCCCGAGCCGTGCGCCGTTCACTACATCGACCAGGAAATCCCCAAGAAGGGGGAGTCATCAGATTAGCCAAGCTGGGGAAGAACCGTCGATGTTGGTCAGCGTATTTTCGAGACGAGGAAGCGTGCCAGCAATACCCGGTACGACGAAACCGCGCTCGATGGGCCGGCTCGGCGCCGGCGACGGCTCCAGGCCGTTCCGCAGAACCATCCCGGCTATGAAGGATAGGGGCAACACGGCAACCATCTCCAGCACTGGAGGAGATCACCGGGGTGCCTGACTTTTCAGCCGGCGAAGTCGGCAGTTTTCAACCGGCGTTGACAGCACGCAGTGCGTTGTCACTGTCGACCCACTCAGAATGCGCCAAGGTGCGCCATCCAGGCGCTCAGAATGGCCGCAATTCCGATGTGGCGTCAACAGCATAGCCCTTCCTGCGCTGGTTTGCACCCAGAAGGGTCGCAGGTTCGAATCCTGCACCGCCCACCATAAATACAACAAATTAATATAGTCATTGGCGCGATGCATTGTCGGGACCCATAGCCTCCATCAGCCGGTATGCCTACACTTTGCAGCTCCGCCCTTTCCATCGCGTCGCGGACTGTCTGTTCCTGCGGGTGGACGTATCGCTTCGTGATGTTCATGTTCCCGTGCCCCGCAAGGTACGCAAGCGTCCACGGGTCCATATGCGTCGCCCAGCGCGTCAGGCATGTGTGCCTTAGCGTGCAAAGCTCGAATGGCTTCAGCTCCGTATCGTCCTCGCGCGCCGTCAGAACGCGTTCTCGATGGTTCTCGCCCGGAAGCATCTTGACAGTGGGCAAAGTTTTCTCCACCCTGCCCCATTCTGCGGCGAGACGGAATATCCGCCGGAGCACCTGCAATTCACGGTTGATGCTGGCAACCTGTATCGAGTGGCCAATTCTGCCGACGGCATTCTGACGCCGGGCAACATACTCAGCAATCCTGTCACTGGTGATGCCGTCCAGCCGTTCCTGAGAGAGTCGATTGAACTCTAGTAATCTCTGTGCACCGTTCCGGTAGTAGGCCAGCGTCTTCGGTTTCGCCGCGAACGTCGAAACGCCGCCCGGGCCCGTCAATCCGCCCGTGCCACTCATATCATTTGTTGCCATAGTTGTTCTGGGTACTCTTTCAGATGCGCATCGGCATAATTGAACGAAGGGCAGGAAATCACGTTCCACGAACTCTCGTTCTGTCGGCACAGGTCGGCGGTCACGGATGCCGACCTCACCTTTAGCCAGAACGGTCTTGTGAGCGGCCTCCATCTGTTCGGCAACACGCTTGTCGGTCTGCTTCGTGCTCTTGCGAACCAGTTCGCCGCTCCAAGTGAGTTTGTACCACCAGTACTTGCTCCTGACCTGCTTGTAAACCGCCATTTCTTACCGCCGTATTCGGCTCTGGTGTCGCAGAGGACCCGCCGAAGCCGCCAACACGTGAACATTCTGACCCAGGAGGCGCAGAGGAATGTAGACGTTACGACAACGACGCTGCGCCAATCAGTCCGAACCGCATCGCCGAGATCATGGCGGCATGGATGCGGCAAGACACCCTCTCGTGACGTGTTGGTTCGGTTGTCACAGGGAATGCGTGAAGGAGAATGTCTGCACGTTCACCTCACTCAGAAGGCGCGAGGAGGGAGTGAACCGATCGGACAGATCAGATCCCGTTCCCCTAAGGTGCGGGAATGTCCACGGTACGGCTGGAAGCGAAAGTTCGGCCGTCGGGATCGCGCACGACAACGCGCAGAAGGTAAACGCCGGGTTTCGCATCGAGGATGGCGCGGGTGTAGACGCCCGCTGCAAGCGTGGCAGAAAGCTGGTCGTCGGTCGAATCCACATTGATGTTTCCATGCTTTCCGCTCACGTAATTGCCATCGCCATCGAACAGAGCTGCCCAGAAGCTCAGACTCGCGCGATTGGCGCCATCCTTCTTCTCCAGCTGGACAGAATGGACGTCGATGTGCGCGGTCACAACCAGGTGGGCGCCCTCGACCCGGGCGTCAAACAAAACGGGAATATCATTCGTCTCGTCGCGCGATAGCAGGGCAGCTTCGATTTCGCCATGCACCGGTTCGCCCGGAGAGGTGGCCTGGGTCGGCGCGTAGTAGCCGCGCCGCGATTGCACGGCCAGGTTCGCACGATCCGCTACAGTGACCTTCAAGCGATGAAACCTGCCGTCGGCTTTCAGGTCGTCCGGCGCGAAGGCCAGCAGATAAGTGACCTCGGGCATGGCAGCGAGTTGGCGGAAGCCAGCGGCGAGATTGTTGTTGTTCTGAAAGAAGGCGCCGCCGGTGCCCGAGGAGAGTTGCACCAGCGCGTCGGCCGCCTCGGTTTCGTAATTTCGATGCCTCGGATCCGTGCCCCCTCCGGGGTCACTTGCGTCGAATCCCGCAGAGACGTGGGCACCGCGCGCATCCAGTGAATTGATCAGGATTCGCTGGCGCGCCGCTCGGTCAACCACATCATCGAGCTCGGCCATGCGGCGGGGGGCAAGGAAACCAGGCGATACCAGAACGATAGTCCGCTCGCCGGGCATCCACGCCATTTTCCGGACGCCCGACTTGAGCGCGCCAAGCAGAACGGCCGTCTGCGCCTCCTGGGTTGCCAGAACCCCGGCGGCTCTTGTCCTGGCATAGTCGTGCGCCATGTCTGGCTGCTTCGGGTCCAGATGGCATTGTCGGATGGCTTCACCGGTAACCATGTTCAACGCTTCCTGGTCGTTGTCGTTCACAATCCGATTAGCGATGTCGTAGCTCACTGGCGGGCATCCACTTGATTCCGCGCCGGCAGGCGCGAGGCGGTTGAGGGTCTCGATGGCACGTTCACGGTCAGCCGTGAAATCGAGGGAAGCTCGTCCGGAGGTGGAGTACAAGGCCACCCGCATGGCGGGATCGGACGTGTCGCGAAGCACCGTTCCCGCCGCCTTGCGCGCCTGCATCAGCTCGGAGACGTCGAGATCAAGATCGTCGAACAAAAAGAGGACGAACCGTTCCGGCGTGACGGCGGTCCCGGCTGGCGCGGGCGACGCTGTTGTTTCGCGCTCCCGAGGCGCCGAGTGCCGTTCCACCTCGAAGGACGCGATCGCCCGGCGCTTGCCGTCGTCGAGGACCTCGAAGTCGTCCTTGTGCAGGCCGTCAACCACGCGCCCCTGCGAATCGCGCACGACAACCCGGATCGGGATGAGGTTGACCTCTTCATGGAAGGAGGGCGTGATGGTCGCCGCGGGTGGCGGAGGTGGAACTGGCGGCGTTGGAGTTGGCGCCGTCGTCGGGAGTTCGTTCACGGCTGTTTGCGCTGGCGGGGTCACCGGCAGTTCGGGCAGCGGGGCGGCAGCGGGCGCAGAAGCCTCGGCGGGCGGCGCAGTTTCGACCGCAACCGGCAGGGGCGGAACAACGGTGGCCGCAGGCGTTTCATTGGGCGGTGCGGCGTCAGCCAGCAGTCTGGACTCGCTCTCAAACTTCCGGTACCGGTCGAAGCGCGTCTCATTCAGGGAAGTGAGCCAATACACCTCACCCATATTCGAAACGGATGGCGTCACGGACGTAGTGTCGTGGAACCACCGCGACGATCCAAATTTCGGTCCTGCCTTCGACGTGACCTTCGTGGCCGACAGCGTAATGCTGCGGGACGGGACGGTCCACGGCCTGCCGCCGATACCGACATTGCGGTATTCCACAACAGTCTCCACGAAACGGCGCAGAAGTTCCAAGGGGATGTTGTCGGCCCGCCAAGACAGGCGAAGGATGGTTCCGGTCGCCGGCTCGATGGCTATGGCGCCATGAAACGGAACGCGGGCGGAACGTGAAAGCTGCTCGTTGTGCGGCCCGATCCAATCGTAGACGACGGTGTACCGCGAATGCGCGAGGTCGACCGAATAGCGAAAGACGGCCAAGCGCCTCCCGTCGAAGGTCTCCCAGTGCAGCCACGTGAGGTTCGCGTTGCTGGCGGCGAGGAAGACTAGGGTGAGCATGTTCCCAAACTCGCCGCCGGTGATCATCCCTTCACTGGGCTTGTGTTCGTCCCAGGGCACGCCGTTCACGGTTTGCGTGACTGCGGATTCCACTCCCCGGTTAAAGGACAACTGGCTGACCACCGTGTCGCGAAGAACAAAGCGGCGCCAATGGTCGGCCTTGTCGCGCGGGGCAAACGAATCGTCGTCGAGACGGCGAGTGGTCGTCGCGCAGATGAAATTGGGAAGGTCGTGAATGTAGCGAGCCGCGTAATCGCCAGCCTCGGCAAGGATGCGCTTCTGTTCTTCGGGCGTGGGCGGCGGATCCTGCGGCAATTCCGCGGGCGGTGGATCGAGGAAGACGCTGAGATCCGCAAGCGTTTGCAGAGCGTCCTTCGTGAACGGCCCGGGGGCGTGGGCGGCGAGATGGGCCAGCGTGGATGGAGTAAGGCGCTCCGTGAGATCCAGCCGGGAGATCTTATGCGCAACCGATTCGTCGGAGTGATGCCCGGCCGACTCCGAAGCTAGCATCCTGGCGAGACGGCTGACATCGACGTGCGTGGACGCCCGGGATGGGAGTGCCATCTGCGCCATGACCACCAGAACCGCGGGCAATTGCGAGATGTGACGATTCAACTTGCACCTCCACGCACTCGGGCGCGCCTGCGCTCAGAGCGTCGTTACCCCTTCTCGCAGGGCGGGGACTGCGCACCCCCGCAGATCGGCTCCAGGCACACCGGCCAAATGAGACATGCCCCGGAGAAGAGCCCCGCGAACCGATTCAATGTGGCCGGTAGAGGCTCGGATGATCAACTCTGGATCAATCATGATGCTGCGCCCACGCGGCGAGTGTTGGCCCTCCATCATCCAGGAAGCTGCGATCATGCCAATCTCGTCTCTGGGGATGTGCACCGTGGTTAACGCTGGCTCGCAGAACTCTGAGAGAGTGATGTTATCGAAGCCGATGACTGAGACGTCGTGCGGTACGTTCAAGCCCCGTTCGCGTAGCTCACGCACCACGCCGACGGCCATGACGTCGGTGACACAGACGATAGCCGTTGGACGGAGGCCTGTGGCCAGGAGTTCCCGAGCGGCCTGCCGCCCGCCGTCCAGACGGTCGGAACCGAGGACGGTGCGGCACTCAACGCATGGCCCACAGTGGCTGACCATCTCCTCGAACGTGCGGCCGCGGACGCTGGTGGAGCAGAGCGTGGAATCGTGTCCGACGAAAGCCACACTCCGGTGGCCGAGGATGTTCAGATATTGAACGACCCTCTGCATCGCCTTCCGGTAATCGACGCGTATGCAATCGATGTTCCGTCTGGCGCAGTCGACATCAAACATGACTGTGGGCGCGCCGTAGGAGGTGAGGAGATCGGTGACTGCCGGGTCCATCTCGGACACCATGACAGCGAGTCCGGAGACACGTTGTCCGATCATTTGGCGGATGCCAGAGACAAGTTTCTCGATCTGGTAGTTGATGTTGACGATAAGGACCTCATGGCCGGACGTCCGTACTTCCGATTCGATCTTCTGGACGATATCCAGAAAGAACGGATTGGCGAGATTCGAGACGATCACACCGATGACAGGTGTGCGCCCGGACGACAGG
>Ga0326727_10020832_pt1 | contig 12959 bp, 10 predicted proteins | sample MB2enrmetagenome_FD_207643 | JGI IMG/M metagenome (GOLD analysis project Ga0326727, IMG submission 207643) | Lab enriched peat soil microbial communities from McLean, Ithaca, NY, United States - MB29MY | ecosystem: Environmental > Terrestrial > Soil > Wetlands > Peat | place: USA: New York...
GGTCCCGCCGGCGACGAATTCGTCGCCAGATTCACGGCTGATGCTTACCAGGTATCCATGCAGACTTGGGAAAAAGCACTGGACCATCATCTGACGACAGGCCGTCTGCTTCCAAATGACCACGCCGCCTAACCAGCACCTGCAGCCAGCCCCGCGATGAGCCCTGTGTTTCATGCTGGACGCCGGTGGCCTGGCGTGGCTGCGCTCATCGTTCGGCAGTAAGCGTCACGCCTTCGGCCCCTCGATATGAGCCACGAGATTCGGCAAATGACATTTGAGGACTACGACCAGGCGTATCGCCTTTGGAGTCAAAGCGAGGGTTTGTGCCTTGGTGACGACGACTCACGAGATCGGATCGAGCTGTATCTGCGACGCAATATGTGAAATGCGACTACCAGACGCTACAGATTCGGACCCCCAAACCCGCTGCTGCACCGAATGGCGGCCCCGCGACTCCATCGGGCAGTTCGGGAGCGCAGAGGGGCCGCCATCGGTGAGATCATCCGTTAGCCGATGAGTTGCCCCGAAGATCATTTTTCTGCGATAGCGCCCCAATATTCGCGCGGACGTTTTGGATACCCAAGCGGGGCTCTTTGTTTGATTTTCTTTTAAAAATCCTTGTCGGATTATGCTTTCGTCGGCTTCTAATGAGTGGACAGATGACGACCGGCGACGAACAACTGCTGCAGCAATATGTGGGAGATCGCTCCGACGAAGCTTTCGGCGAACTGGTCAGGCGGCACATTGGTCTGGTTTACGCCGCGGCGCTCCGGTTGGTTAACGGCGATAACCACCTGGCCCAGGACGTGACCCAAACCGTGTTTATCGACCTGGCGCGCAAGGCGCCGGCCCTGCCGCACGGCGTTATCCTGGCCGGATGGTTGCATCGGCACACCTGTTATACTGCCTCCACTGCCGTTCGAACGGAACGGCGCCGCAGACTGTGCGAACAGACCGCCATGGAAATGAGAGACCTCGAAGACAACGCGGCCCCACCGTGGGAGTTGATTGCTCCCCATCTCGACGAAGCCCTGAACCAGTTGCGCCCGGTTGACCGCGATGCCCTGGTGCTGCGCTTTCTCAAGCGGCAGGATCTCCGCTCCCTGGGAGCGGCGTTTGGCATCAGTGAAGATGCCGCCCAAAAGCGCGTGAGCCGCGCCTTGGATGCCCTGCGGAGCATCCTCGCCCGCCGCGGCGTTGCCTTGTCTGCCGGCGCGCTCGCCTCGCTCTTGACGGCGGAGACGGTAACCGCCGCCCCAGGGGGTCTGGTTGCGGGGGTCGCCGCGGCAGCGCTGACCGCCGCGCGAGAGACCGGAACTACATTCACCCTTCTAAAACTTATGGCTGCCACGAAGTTCAAGCTCGCAGTCCTTGGCGCCATTGTCATCGCCGGCGTGGTGACGCCCTTGGCGATTCAGCAACAAGCCGGCGCCGCCTTGAGTGCTCAGAATGAGGCGCTCAGTTGGCGCGCGGTTCAGCTCGCCCACTTGCGCGCCGAAAACGATCGGCTCTCCAATCTCCTCGCCAGCGCGGGTAGTTTGCAAGCCCTTCCCAATGCCCAGCGCAACGAAGTGCTCAGCCTCCGTGGAGAGATTGGCCGTTTGCAAAGAGCCGTTCAAGAACTGACGGGGCCAAAGACCAACGAACCCCTCTCTCGGAACGAGATGCTGGCCTCGCTCAGACAGATGTATTCGGACCGCGTGACCGCGCTCAAACAACGATTTGCCGCCAACCCTGCCGAAGCCGTTCCGGAACTCAAGTACCTGACCGACGCCGATTGGCTCAGGCTGGTGACCTATGACGAGCACCTCATCGATCCGGACCATAGCAGAATCCTGAGCCGGGCGCGCGGCAGTGCCCAAGCCGCCTTCGGGGATCGGGTCCTGGCGCCTGCTTTGAGGCAATATGCCGAAAACAACAACGGGCAATTCCCAAGCGATCTTTCCCAGTTGGCGCCCTATTTCAAATCCCCGGTGGATGAGGCCGTCCTGCAAGATTGGGCCATTGTGCCCACGAGCAGTTTGCCGAGTGAATGGCAGGTGCCGGAAGAGAAAGTTATCACGCAGAACACTGCGGCCAGTTCCGAGTTGGAACACCGCGTTGTTATCGGCCTGAGGGGCATACATTTGGGGCCAAGCCCCCATTAGCGGGATTCGGTTCCTTGAACCACTATGAAAACTGGAGGGTCACTGTGAGAAGCTGGATGATCTTTCTGGCGTGCAGCAGCCTCATCATCGCGGCTGCGGTGATCGCGTCGTTGCGGATTCAGCGCCGCACCCACGGCCAACTCGCCGAAAACGAGGCAGCCTTGCGGCAGAAGGACGAGGAGCTTGTCCGGCTCGCAACGGAGAACCAGCAACTCTCCAATCGGGTCGCCCAAACGGCGACCAGCATAGCGGCGGGAGTTGAGCCAACCAACGAGTTGGCGCAATTGCGTGGCAAAGCCGAGGCGTTGCGGCTGCAAGCGAGTCAATTGGCAGGGCAACTGGCGGAGCGCCGCCTTTTGACAGGGACGCGACTTCTTTCCTCGGGTGATTATAACCTGCTCGACCATAACAAAGAACAGCCCCTTACGCTCCCCGGCCTTCCCCGAGAGGCTGGAAAACTCAATGATGCGAGGGCCCTCACCGCCGCCCTCCGCGCGTACGCGGAGCATCATCAGGGCGTGTTTCCCGCCAACGTCGACCAGGTTTCGCCATACCTGCCCAAACCCCTGGATTCCAATTCGCCTCCCAGCGCCGACGCCCCTCTGAGCGGCACTAATGACTTTGAAATCGTTTTCCAGGGCTCGCAGGACGACCTCACCAATATCCCTCCGCGAAGAGTGGCGCTGATTCGGGAAAGGCAGCCCTGGCCGACCGATGAGGGGAAATGGGCCAGGGTCTATGGCTATGCCGACGGCGCCACCGGTGCCGTCGAGTCCGATGACAACTTTCGATCCTGGGACGCGCAACATGTCATCCCCCTGCGGACAACGCCGTGAGCAGGAGGCAAGCATGCATTCCTCCTTTTGGATCCCCCGCGCTCGACACCTGCGCATTTCCAGCCACAGGCCCGGCGCTTGACCGCCGCGGAACTTGATGCGGATGCGGCCGGGCAGCCGTTGCCGTGCGCGCCCGGCGAGGCCGAAGTGACTGAGGTCCGCTACAACGTTCTGGACGATGCTGCCGCGCTGCGTTGGCTGGCGAAGGAAGGAGTCGCCGCCCTCCTTTTCACTTCGTGGGGTGACGGTGGGATGATCACAATGCGAGGCAGCGCCGGCACCGGTTTGGCATCGGTGAATCTCAGCGCCGAGCCCTACGGACGTATCGTGCGGGTGCTGGAGAAGCATATTCCCGTAACGCTCGAGCTGGAGATGCAGAATACGTTTTACGACGACCAACATGTCTTCAACGTCATCGCCGAGATTCCCGGCGCGGACCCGAAGCTCAAAGAGGAAGTCGTTATGCTCGGCGCCCACCTCGACTCATGGACCTTCGGGACCGGCGCGACCGACGATGGCGCCGGTGTGGCGATGACGATGGAGGCCATGCGTATTCTCAAGGCGCTGAACCTTCAGCCCCGCCGCACGATTCGTATCGCGCTCTGGACCGGCGAGGAACAGGGGGCCCTGGGCTCCAATGCCTATGTCCAACGCCACCTGCGAGACTGGGTGCGGCACCACGACGGGGAGCTATCCACCACGAAAGCCGAATACGACAGTTTCTCAGTCTATTTCAATCTCGATGGCGGGACCGGCAAGATTCGGGGCGTTCACCAGGCGGGGAACGTGGCCGTTGGACCGATCTTCGACGCCTGGATGGGACCCTTCAAGGACCTCGGCATGAAGACCGTCACTCTCTCCGACATCGGCGGCGGCGACAATCATGCGTTCAGTCCGGTTGGTTTGCCCAGTTTCGGGTTCATCCAGGACCCGATCGAATACACGCGCACCGCGCACACCAGCGCGGACGTGTTCGAAAGGCTCCAACCCGAAGACTTGCAGTTCAACGCGGCCGTGGTGGCGAGTTTCGCCTGGCAGGCGGCCCAGCGCAACGAGAAATTGCCGAGGTCACCGCGGTTGTCCCAGTGAACCGGCGCTGGAGAGAAGGCAGGACTCGCCGCCTCTTACCGAAGGATCACCCGCGTAGCGTCAAAACTGCTAGCGCTGGCGCGCTGGGAGGACCTGGCGCCCTGCCGATCATTTATCCAGATCGATCGTCCCGAGGTCCACCGGCTCCCCCAACTTCGAGTTAGCGCTTTCCGGGACAACGACCCTCGCTTTGTAGATGAAGTGGCCAACAGGGCGCCTCTCGCCGACGCGTTCCCCTGGCTCTTGCAGCAAGACCGTGACGTCATACTCGCCGGCCGGAACATCTTCGGCGTGCAAGGTGCCATCGGCATCGAACCACAGGGCGTAGTTGCGGGCTTCGCGCCATGCGGCCAGTCCTTCTGGAGATTGCCACCACGCGATGATCCTGGTTCCCTCCGATTTCTCGGCTTGCTGGTAGGCATCATCGCTCGCGAAATCGATGCGCCTGACCGTGCGCGGCAGGTCCGCCGGTTTCGCCTGAACCCGCTGCAAATCCCCATTGCTGTGGCTGAAATCGAAGCCGGATTGGATTTCCGGCACGGAGAGCTTGCCTGTCAGATTCGCTCCATTGCCCCCCAGCTCGACCCTCGCGGTTTCTCCGGCTTTGACTTGAACGGTCAGGCGGGTCTCGAACGAGGCTCCCGGAAAATGACACCCGAGGGCATGCTCGCCCGGCGGAACATCTTCGAAAACAAACCGCCCGTCCGCGTCTGTCGCGGTCATAAATACCGTGGGGCTGAGCAAGACGCTGTTGACCCACGGAAGGCAGGAGCGCTTGAGAATGCTGACCTCTCGCTGCACGACTGGACCTCTGGAGGAGCGGAGCAAGCCCTCGATTCGCCCCCAGGGCTCAAGCCGTAGAACGGGTGACTGGTCCAGTTTCTCCGGGGCGCGTTCGGCATAGCCCTGTGGATGCACGGCCACGATGAGCTGTGCCTGGTCGTGCCCATACTGCCTCTGCCCGGGTAATACCCCGCGCTGGGGAGAAACCGCGTCGAGGGAGTCGAAGTGGAAGCGTCCGTCCTCACCGGTCAGGCGGAAGACGCATTGGTCCCGGTAAAGGAGTTGGCGGCGGCCGAGGATAGGACCGCCCAAGTGGCTGGAAAGCGCCACCTCGGCACTGGCGGCAGGCTGGCCGTCCGGGAGCAGGACAACGCCGTTCCAGCCATTCGAGCGCCGCAAGCGGAAGGTGAGCGTGCAATCACCGTTGGTCGCCGGGACCGGCTGGCTCGCCGCAGGCTCATAGCCCTCGGCGCGGATGGCGATGGAGGCGCCGCCGGATGGATCGGAAGGCTTGTCCAAGCGGACCGTGAACTTGCCGTCCTGTCCTTCCTTGGAAACCGCGGGGTTGCCTGGTGGCCCTTCGGACAGGAGGACCTTGAAAGCCGGGAGCGGTGCGCCGCTGGATTCCCCACAGACTTCGCCATGCACGCGGATTCCTGTTTCCTGCGCGCGCTCGAGAGTGATGATATTTTCCGGTCCATCCACCGTGACCGTGCTGGTCATCAGGCGGAAGCCAGGTTTGAACGAAAAGAGGCCCAGGGGACCATCCGGGGCGCCGTCCCAACTGAACGAGCCGGCGGCGTCCGACTTTGCCTGCCACTCGAACTCCGAGCGGGCGGGCTCAACCCGACCGGCGGAAATGGCAACGCCCTCGAGAGGATTGTCGGCGCCATCCACCACCCGCCCCCGGAGCAGATGGCCGGGGGCCAAGATCACAGGTGCAACGGTGGCGGGCCCGCTGAGGTCGAGCTCGACGGCTTGTGGAGCGCAGTGCTCGGCCTGAAAGCAAAGGGCCAAGTGCCCCGTCGGGGCGTTAAGAATCCTGTATGCGCCGTCGTTGCCGGTAGCCACTCGGGCGTAGGTATCGTTCCAATCGTAGTTCTGGACGATGCGGACTCCCGCCACTGGTCGCCCGTTTGGGCTCAGCACCCGGCCCGTGATGGGCAGGCCGCGCTGGAGTTGAACGTGCGCCCGCCCGGTCAACAGGTCTTCCCTGACCAGCGGCCTCTGGCCGATGAACGGGTGGCGATTGGCGTCGCAGACGTAAGTTGCCGGCGGAAACTCCCGGCCGGCGAAGATGATGCGGATGCTCTCCCAATCCGGCGGCATCCGGTCCCACGCCCATAGCCCATCCTGCCCGGTCAAGGTGGTTTCCGAGCCGCCGCTGTTGAGCCTGGGCCGCTGGCGGGGAAGAGGACCCGGCTGGAAGACGGCCCCCTGGAGCTTGATCCGGACCCCGGCCAGGGGATGTCCCTCCTCATCGGTGACCGAGCCGCCGATGCGGGTCCCTGGCGGCAGCTTCACCTCGTAGTCCTCCGGGATGTCCTTCGGCTCATCCTTTTGATAACGCGACCAGGTCACCATCATCGTGGCGTAGCCTTCACGTTCAGCGCGCACGGTGTAGCCGAAATCCCTGGGAGCAGGCGCCGGACGCGGCACTTCGCAACGGCCATCCGCATCCGTCACCGCCTCCCCCAAAGGCTCGCCGCGGAGCTGGATCAGGGTGGCGGTGACCTTGACTCCGGCAAGGGGCGCCGAGCTGTTAGCGTCGAGGACTCTCAACCTGAGGCCATTCCCGGATGGGAGCGCCTGCAAGGCATTGGTGGGACGCGGGACGGGCGCGGGGTCCTGTGTGCCTTTGGCCCTTTTCGTCAACGGAGCCTCTACGACGCGCCTGGGTGGGAAGGCTCGGTCATGCCCTATCCACATCAGGCCCAGGAGCACTACGCCAACGGTCACAGGCAACACTGCCCGGGAGTAAGGTCCGGCCTTCGAAACAGACGCGGCGGCCGGCCAGCGGATGCCCGACCTGGCCACCTGGCTGAGCACTGAGCCGATGACCGACGCCGAAGGCTGCGCGGCGGCGTTGCGTTCGAGGAGCAATAGCAGCGCGGCTGCCGAACACGCGGCGCCATGTTGCGCGAAAAACGTCCTCAGCTTTTCCACCGCGCGCCCCACGCGCATCTTGGCGGCCGCCTCGCTGACCCCCAGCCCCTCGCCAACCTCCGCCATTGACATCCCCCGGAAAAAGCGGCCCAGGATGGCGGCGCGGTCCTCCTCTCCCAGGTTCTCCAGGGCCTCGTCCAACAAAGGCTCGACGCTCTCCCATGATGGCCCGGCATCCATATCGTTTGAGTTCATGAGGGTAGCCGCCTTCTCGCGCGCCACGCGCCGTTGATCGCCTCGGACGTGCATCGCTCCGAGCCGGCGCGCAGTCCCGTAAAGCCAGGAGGAAAGCTGCCCAGGCTTCCGGATAGACGCAATCTGCCGGGCCAGGGCGCAGAAAACCTCTTGGCAGATTTCCTCGGCGGCGAAGGCATCGCCCGCGTGTCGGCGAGCGGTCCCATAGACCAGTCCGGCGTAGCGGCGCACCAGTTCCGCAAAAGCCTCCTGGCTGCCTTGGAGGCAATACTCCCGAATGAGTTGCTCATCATTCATCTTCGCCAATAGAGTTGCCGCAGTCGCCAAAAAGTAACAACGGCCCTGCTTGCCCGGGCCATCCTCAGCCGCTCCACTGCGCTCGAGTGGACCAGGGGAGCAGGCTAGCCGACAGCAGCCGCCCTTGGAAGCGTCAAGCGTGCGGCTTACGAGCGCGCCTCGCTTCTGCGACTGGTGCGCAACGGCGGGCGTGGGACCGCTGCGATCTGGTCCTTGAAGATCCCCCGGCTCAACAGCAGACCGTGGGGGAAGAGCGCCGATTCCGTCCCGCTGCTCGGCCAGTTGGATGTCTGATGGGTAACGAATGCCAGAGGACTTTTCCACGGTCTCGCGGACCACCAGACCACCCGCGAGAAAAATTGAAAAGTTAAGGTTTGAGGCAAGTATCGTATCCGGCCGGGGGAGCACCTACCAAGACCCGAGAAATTTCCATTGTCGCGGGAAGGCTTCGGCCAGGCCGACGGCTAGAAAGACTGCGCTGCCAGCCAACCAAGGGAGCAGGTTTGGGTCAACACCCCCCAGGCTTTGGGCACTGAGGTGGACTGTCAACGGCCCTGTCAAGTGCCAGGTGAGCCAACCCGCCAGGATGGCCATCGCGGGCCAAGTCAGATGCTTCAGCAAGCTGTCCAACGCGAACGACCAACGCTTGATTCGCGCCTGGCCTGCTTCGAACTCGGCTTGCAACTGGCGTCTGCGCTCGGCCCGCTCCGCCTCTGACAGGGCTGCTGGCGCACCCTGAATCCGTTCCTGAAGTCGCCGGTCGAACTCGGCCGATAATGCCGGAACTTTGACGCCGGCTGAGAGCGCCGCATCGAGTTGCCGGAGTTGCCGGGCGAATATCCGGCAGCCGGCGCAAGCGGCAAGATGGGTTTCCACTTCCACACGTTGGGCAAGGGACAACTGGTTTTCCTGAGACTCCAGAATCTGGTTTTCAATTTCTTCGCACGACATAAGTCACAATAGGACAAGATTGGGTGAATTGCCGGTCCTGGGCAAGGCGCTGACGTCCGCGGCAGCCGCGATTCGCTTTGGGTTTGTTTCAGGCCGGTCGGCCTCAGTCGGAACCGTTCGCAATTGCCGGGAATTGATTCGCAACAGTTCCTTTTTCGCCCGGAAGAGGAGTGTCTTGACCGTGCCCAAGGGGATGCCGAGCATAAGGGCCACCTCTTCGTAAGCTCTCTGCTCCAAATAGAACAGCGTGATGACCTGCCGGTACTTTACCGGCAATTTCGCCAGCAGGATTTCCACATCCATCTCCGATCCGGGTTCAGGATCCAGGGATTGAAGGGCCGGAATCCAGCCGGAGGCGGCTTCCATTTCCGGTTCTTGCAGGGACACGGTGGGATGTCTGTCGCGCCGCTTCAGTTCGGTGAGGCAGGTATTGCGGGCGATGGTGTAGATCCAAGTGGAGAGAGAGGCGCCGCCGTGATAGGCGGGAAGTCCCTTCCAGATTTTCACGAGAATATCCTGCGTGACGTCCTCGGCCTGGGTTTCGTTGTGCATGATGCTGAAGGCGAGCCGGAACACCTTGTCCTTGAAGCGTTCGAGCAACGGCGCAAACGCCTCGCTGTACTGCCGGGCTTCGAGCAGCCCCAGAATGTCTTTTTCTTCCATCGGTCGACGTGTTGCTGCGGCAAAGCCGCCTGCCGTTGGGCTTTATGCACGTTCTTTATACTGCGCTCAGGGCCGCCAGGTTTCAAAACGTATTTGAAACAATTGGGAGGCAGCCGGAGTCTGAAAGAAGGAACAGAGCCGGTTGTGAAAAACACAACGGCAGCGCAAAGACAAAAGCACAGCCAAGAGTATAATCTTATGCCAATTGCTCCAGCCCTAATTGTTCTCATTCCCATCGTCGCCATCGTGATGGTTTTCGGAGCCGGAATGCTCAGCCACTTTCTGAACTACCGAAAGCGCAGGGACATGTTCGCGCTGTATCACCAGGAGCGAATGGCGGCCCTTGACAAGGGGATCGAGCTGCCGCCTTTGCCGGAGGACTTCTTCCACGAAGAGCCATCACGACGCTCACCGCACGGAACACTTTTGACCGGACTGATTCTGGTGTTTGGGGGCCTGACATTATACCCGGCGCTGCATTTCACCGCATCGCGTACTGACGCTGGAGGCGATGCGGCGCTATATGCGCTGGTTCCGTGTGGCATTGGCGCGGCTTGCCTGCTCTTCTACTTCATCGTGGGCCGGAAAGCGGCCATCGCCATGGAAGAGGAACGGAAAGCCCGCCTGACGGATGCATCCCGGGCCAAGAATCCGCCGGCGTAAGGGCGCGCAACACCTGTCGAAACGCCGAAAACACCCGAGAAAGATTACGCCGCCGCTAGGAGCTGGCTGCGGCAGGCGGTGGAGGCTGCGTTCGGGCTGGTGGCAAAACGACAGACCAATGAGATGGGTGTCCTCCTTCTTTCCGTCGCGATGCCAAACCCCGTTGGCTTGGCGCCGACCGTGTCCAACGGCGGCTCTAGTTTCAATTCTGGACCCGGTCGAATTCAGGCCATTAACCAGACGAGCGAGTCCATCGCCGGGACGTTGGAATACATGCTCGGCAAACCCGTGATCGATGAGACCGGACTGACCAATCACTACGATTTCGAACTGAAGTGGACGGTCGGAGGCGATGAACGCGCAACGGCCAACGCGCTCATCCGTGCCGTCCGAGAACGACTCGGTCTGGAGTTGACGGTGACCAGACGACCGGTCGAAGTGCTCGTCGTGCAGAGGATGTCGAAATGAGACGAGCAGCCAAACCGGTGGGCAGCTACCGCAGTTAACTCTTGCCGCAACCAGTGGGGTGAGTTTAGCGTCCTTACTCACGAAGGACACCATGAAAGAACGCGAGACGCGAAATCGGCCTTTCCGTGGTTGGACGGAGATTGCCTTCCTGGGCGCGCTGTGTTTGCTCTGCGGCGCGGCGTGCGCCCAGGAGCCGGCCCTGAAATTCCGGTTCGACTTCGCCGAAGCCGCCGGGGACAGCACAGCGAGCGACTCGAGCAAAGGAGGCCTTGGCTTTGTGCTGCACAGCCTGGACAGGCAGGGCGCGCCCGCAGGCTGCGAAGCCGTGCCCGGCGCCGGGCCGGCGCACCGGGGCGGCGCGCTGCACCTGTCGAGGCGCGCGCCGCGACCAGGACGCGGGGCCGTCGTGGCCACCGCGACCAACGCCTGCCTCGGGTTCGGCCAGGTTCGGGCCCTGACCGCGACACTCTGGTTCAAACAGGACACCCTGGCGGGCTGGTCCCGCCTCTTCTTGCTGGGAACCGCAGGGGATACGCTTGTCCCTGGGGGGCCTGACAGCCTCGACATCGAGTTGCTGGGTGCCGGCGGGGTCCAATTCCGGGTCAACGGCGTCGCCGCGGCGGGCTACCTCCCCTTCTGTCTGCCGACCAACCAGTGGCTCTTTGCCGCCCTGGTCTATGACGGCACCAATGTCCTCGGTTACCTGGGCGCCGAGTCCATGCGGGCTACGCGCGTGGCCACGATCGCAACACCCGGCCATGCGGTCGGCTTCGGGACCAATGGCGCCTTCTACCTCGGCAACGGGCCCCACCGCATTCTCGCTTTTGACGGCTGGCTGGCTGACGCGCGGTTTTATGCCGGCGCTGGAGATGATCGTTTCATCGAGCGCATCCGCCAGGCCGCGGTCGGAACCGGGAGGCCGCCCGGCAAGCCTCACCCGCGCGGTTCGGAGCCGTCCGAGGCCGCGGACACCCTGGCCTCGACGCAAGGAGTCTGGCTGGCAGTAACCGCTCCGGCATTCCGCGCCGCCCTGGAGCCGCTCATCGAATGTCGGCGCGCCGAGGGCTTGAGGGTCCTTGTCGTCGAAACGACCGGGGTGCTGAGCCCGGAGGAGACCTGGCTCTCACAAGGCGCGCCGCTCGCTGGGCGCATCCAACGGCTGCTCGGATCGGCCAAAGGGCCGGGCTACGTGTTGCTGGCGGGAACGGCGGGGACGCCCGATCCCTCGGAGGCGCAGCGAATCGTCGTGCCCGCTGTGCCTGGGTGCAACGGCGTAATGAGAAGCCTGCCCAGCGACTATGCGTATGGTCTGCCGCGCCGGGACGGGGACGGGGAGTGCGCCGCGGCGGTAGGCCGATTCCCGGCCCGCACGCCCGAGGAAATGCAAGCCATGGTCCGCAAGACGTTGGACCTGGAACAGAATTTCCGCCGCCCGGGCGCCTGGCGGAGCCGGTTGGCCCTCATCCAGGGCAACCCCGGCGCCGGAGTGGCGGCGGACATGTTCGTTGAGCAATTGCTGACACAACGGCTCGGGAGGCTGCACCCGGCTTGGAGCCTGAACGCGCTGTTCGACCTTTCCTGCTCGGCTTTTTATTGCCCGACTCCCGCCCTCCACGATGCGGCCAGAGACTGCTTCCTATCGGGCGCGCTGTTCTCGGTTTATATGGGGCATTCCGGCGGCGAGTGTCTGTGGTCGGCTAATTCGACCTTCTTCTCCCGGAACGATTGGGCGGTGTTGACACCGAGGCCGGGACAGGGCCTGTTCCTCAGTTGCGGTTGTTTTGGGTGCGAATGGGGTGGCGAGGATGGCTACTGCCATGCGGCGATGCGCGACCCGGGGGGGCCGGCGGCGGTCATCGGGGCCACCGCCGTGAGCTACGGCGCCGCAGGCTTGTTGGCGGGCGACGGCCTGCTGAAGTGCCTGGCCCACGCGCCATTCCCTTCCCGCCTGGCAGATTACTGGCTGGCCGTGCAGGCCGGGCTGGCCCGGGGGCCGATCGACACACTCACGTTCAGGCTGTTGGACCACGGAGACGGGACCGACGGCAAGGTGCCCCTGGCAATGCAGCGTCTGGAGGATTTGGAGATGTGGATGTTGCTGGGCGACCCCGCCTTGCGCCTGCCGGTGGTGCCGGTAGATGTGTCCCTGGACATCGCCGGCCCGGTTCGCGCGGGCCAGGGCCTGGTTGTGAAGGGCACTGTGCCGGCCGGCCTGGCGGGCGCCGCGCTCCGCGTGACACTCGAACGCCCGCTGGCCTCGCGTCCGGTCAGGCTGGAGCCGCTTCCCCCGGACACGCCGACGAGTCGCGCAGCCCGTATCCGGATCGCGCAGGAAAACCGCGCCCAGGCCAACCAGTTTGTGCTGGCCTCGGCGGCGGCTGTTGCAGACGGACAACATTTCGAGTGCGACCTGGCTGCGCCTAAACTCTCCTGGCCCGAGGTGGTGGTGCGGGCGGTGGCCGAGAAGGGCGATGAATCGGCACAGGGTGTGGCCGTGCTGAGCGTCGGCGGCAAGTAGAGCAGGCTCAGGACTCCTGACCCGGGTCCCCGCCGGGCGGTTTATTGTCCATTGTCTCTCGACAATGGTCTTCCGGGTAGGGCCGGCGGTTGCCCGCCGGCCCCCCCACAGACCCGTACTAGCCCGATTAAGGCATACGGTTCCTCGGGTCACGGCTTCGCTGCGTAGATGGAGTGTACGACT
>Ga0326727_10020833_pt1 | contig 12958 bp, 9 predicted proteins | sample MB2enrmetagenome_FD_207643 | JGI IMG/M metagenome (GOLD analysis project Ga0326727, IMG submission 207643) | Lab enriched peat soil microbial communities from McLean, Ithaca, NY, United States - MB29MY | ecosystem: Environmental > Terrestrial > Soil > Wetlands > Peat | place: USA: New York...
ACAACTTTGTGGAAGATCAGGATTACTCTTTACTGGGCGCGGCCTGGTATTCCGCTGTCGGCGATTCCAATTACAATGTGAATGCCGATTTGAACGGCGACGGCTATGTTGAGGACCAGGACTACTCTATAATGGGTGCAAACTGGTATGCAGAAGGCGACCAGTGACCGCTCGCTGTCTTCCGTAGATAAGCTAGCCACAAGCGTGTTAACTCCTTGGTTGCGTTTTGTGTTACAGGAAAATACTTGTCGCTCGCCTCTCTTATGCTTATAATATAACACGAGGTATAATCATGAAACTTGGCACCGGAAAAGCGATTATTACCCCACCAATCGGAACGCCGCTGGTGGGGTTCGGCTCTCGCGATCACGGCTCAGAGAGCGTCTTGGACGACCTGGAAGTTCGCGTTTTTTGGTTTCAAGACGCGGACAATGCGGAAGAAGCCGTTTGTATAATCTCCGCTGATCTGCTTGGTTTTGGCGATGACAGCACCCAATTCCTGCGAGATTCCATCTCTATAGAGTACGGTATTACTCCGGAGAGAATTCTTCTTGCCGCCAGCCACACTCATTCCGGGCCGCAATTGGAAGATTCACTTGTGGGAACGGGGCTTTGCGTGCCGGAGGTCGCGGAGCAGATTCTAGCTCTGATACTGGGCGCAGTGAAAGATGCCCAAGCAAATACCGCGGAAGTGACGTTTCACGCCGGAAAAGGCCTGCTCGAGGGTTATGCGATAAATCGCCGAGGTATAGAGAATGGCGAGAGCGACATCAAGCCGAACTACGGCGGGATCAGGGATGATGTAGTAACCGCACTTAGTTGCCGTGATGCATCCACCGGAGACGTAAAGGCGGTGCTCTTTCATTTTACATGCCACGCCTCCACTATGGGAACGTACGAGATCACCGGCGATTATCCGGGAGCAACAAGGCGATTCATTGAAAAAGAACTCGGTAATGGCGCGGTTGCAGGATTTCTACCGGGTTGCTTTGGCAACGTGAGATCGCTATGTCTCTTTATGGGCGGTGAGTATTTCCGGGGCGGTCAGCCGAAGGACCTCGAACTGTACGGAAAGGCGCTCGGCGGAGAGGTTGTGCGCGTTGTGCGCGAGGCATCGACCGAAGTTCAACCCCGCCTGAACGGCGTTGCAACCGTGATCGATCTTCCTCTGCAGGAACAGCCAACTCGGGAAGCGCTGGAACACATAATAAACGACGATCCCGAGGACCGCACCTGGCGTCCGTGGATTCCCTGGCTCGATAAGGGCAAGAAGGTGTGGGCGGAGTTCCTCATGGACAAGCCGTTTTCGCCGACAAGGCAGCTTACCTTGCAGAGGCTCGATCTGGCCGATAACGTCACCCTGGTGGCGATGGGCGGCGAGGTCTGCGTGGAGTACGGGCACTTCATCAAGGATACACGCCCTGATGCTTTCATGATCCCTATGGGTTATTCCAACGGGATTATCGGTTATATTCCTACCGCGGCCATGTTCCCGGAGGGCGGCTACGAGCCGATCACATCCGGTATGTATTTTGGCCTGCCCGCCCCTTTCAAGCCGGAAATCGAAGAGATCATCCGCAAGGAAATCAGCAAGATACTGACTTAGGTCATTGGGGTTCCAGGGTTTGAAGATTATTGGATAGGGTAGGAATCCGAATGTCTCCAGGCTTGAGCCCCGTCTTTGTAAGCCTATAACTATAGACACTTGAAACGCCAATTTGTTAGGAGAACGCTTAATTGAAATTCTATGACAGACTTTCAACAATGCTTGAAGAGAAGAAGAATAACGGTACGCTCAAAAATGAGAGGGTGATCTGTTCGCCTCAGGGAACGGAAATCAAGGTTTCCGGGATAGACTGCCCTGTAATAAATTTCTGCTCCAACGATTATCTGGGGCTGTCCAATCATCCCGCCGTGATAAAGGCGGCCAGACAGGCTCTGGATGTATACGGCTACGGTCTCTCCTCCGTCCGGTTCATATGCGGAACTCAAAGCGTGCACAAAGAGCTTGAAGAGAGATTGGCCGACTTCCTGGGCATGGAAGACGCTATCTTGTATTCCTCCTGCTTTGCGGCAAACGGAGGGCTATTTGAGGGCATTCTGACCGAAGAGGATGCTATTGTCAGCGCTCGGCTGAACCATGCAAGCATCATAGACGGCGTGCGTCTGTGCAAAGCGCAAAGGCTGATTTACAACGGCGAGGATGCCGCTGATCTGGACAATACACTGTCCACCTCAAGCATATCCGGCACGACCGTGGTTATGACCGATGGAGTCTTCAGCATGGAGGGGAGTTTGGCGCTTCTGGATCGCCTGCTGCCGGTCTGTCAAAGACATGGGGCATTGCTGGCGGTCGATGATTCGCACGCCACGGGTCTGGTTGGCAAAGGTGGCAAAGGAACTCCGGAGCATTGCGGCGTGGGCGTGGACATACTCACCGGCACATTGGGCAAGGCATTGGGAGGCGCTTCCGGCGGATACATCGCTGGAAAGAGAGTGCTGATAGATACTCTTCGCAATGTTTCACGTCCGTATCTCTTCTCCAATTCTCTGCCGCCCAACCTGGTGGCAGGCGCAATAGCCGCTATCGATATCGTTCATTCCGACGAAGGCATGGAACTGCGAGCGAAACTGAACGCCAACCTGAAGTACTTCCGAATGCTGATGAGGGACATGGGATTCGACGTCTCGGCAGACGGAAATCATGCGATCGTTCCGATATTCCTTCCCGATGCCGCGACTGCCAGCAAGATGGCTGAGCGACTTCTGGAATTAGGTATTTACGTGGTCAGCTTCAGCTTCCCCGTGGTGCCCAAGGATAGCCCGCGGATAAGGGTTCAGCTTTCCGCCAGGCACACGAGCGGACAGATAGAGTGTGCTGTGTCGGCTTTTTACACAGCGGGCAAGGAGTTGGGCATCATCTCAAACGGGAGCCTGAATCGCACAGTCACGGGAGCCCAACCGGGGACACAGACGATGAAGGCGTGGGTCTATAAGAATCAGGCGCAGGCCGATGGCGGTCATCTTTCGCTTGAGGATATTCCTGTTCCCGTGCCCAATCCCGGTGACCTGCTGCTCAAAATCCTGAAGGTAACAGTCTGCGGGACTGACGAAGATCTCTTCCGTGGCAAGTTCCATGAAATCGAGGACGGTATCGTCTCCGGCCATGAAATCTTCGGACAAATCGTTGGCTGGGGCTCTAATGTCAGAGGCTTTGAGATAGGCCAGAAGGTTGTCGCCGAATCCCATTACCTCCTTCCAGGATATATCGAGGAGGGGGTTATCGGGCTTTGGGGTCCCAAGATCGTCAAGGGCGGTTATCTCAGGCCGATCAACGGCGGATATGCGGAGTACATGACGCTGCCCTCGTACTGCGCTCACATCGTTCCGCACGTGCTGGACAGTGATGATTTCTTCCCATCATTGCTGGAAGGTGCGGGCAACGACTGCCTCATCGCCAAGTACCTGCTCGATCACGGATTCCTGGGAACAGTCGGCGTAGTCGGATGTGGGCCGCATGGTTTGTTCACACAACTATTCTGCAAGCATTTTGGGGTCGAGAACCTGGCAGCATTCGAAGTCGATCCCGCGAGAATGGAGTTCGCACGCGACTTCGGCGCGGACCGGATAATCAACTCCGCGTCCGATGATTTATCTCAGCAGATCGACGATTTCACCTCAGGCAAGGGATTCGATGTCTTGATCGATACCGCCGGCGGCAGACAGAGCGTGCTGGATATGTGTCTTGATAACGTAAAAGACGGTGGTACGGTTGTGCTCTTCGGGTTATACGGGGATGAGAGCATCAAGCTTGAAGGATATCGGATCAACGATATCATCTTCCGCCAGCTCGACCTGGATATGGATTGGAAAGGCAAGAAAGTACACGTTCGGGGCATAACCGGACGTGAAGGCATTTGGGAGTATCTGATAGATACGGTCGCGCTTTCCAAGGACCTCCAGCGCAAGCTGATGAAGCCGGTCACGATCATGGGACCGCTGAATAATCTTGGGCCGGATACCAGGACACTCGATCCGCAAAAGATAATGAAGCGCGCATATACGGCGTTTGCGCCGGAGTCTTAGCCTCAACCGAGGCGTCCTCCGGAATTCCCCTCCTTAATAAGGAGGGGTTAGGGGAGGTTCCGGGAGCCCAACCCCACAGTTGTGCCTCGTGTCCCGGACAACCCTCGCCCCAACTCTCTTCCGCCCTTCCTTTGCTAAAGCTACGGAGGACAAGGAGGGAGCAGGAGAGAGGGTTTTATTGCAGTGTCCATGTTAGGCATCTTTGCACGTCTTGTGAGGCTAAATAGGTAATATGAATTTAAGTTGGATAGATTGGGCGATGATGATCGTCGCCGTGGTGCTGCTGAGGCTTGCAAGCCTTAGCACACGCAAATACATGAAGGGGGTCGCCGATTTCCTTTCGGCTAACCGTTGTGCAGGGCGATACCTCCTCACAATCGCACAACAGATGGCCAACTTCGGCGTCGTGGGTATCGTCGCCGGATTCGAGGCCTATTCAAGCGCCGGATTCACGTCCATCTGGTGGCAGCAGTTGGTGCTTCCAACCGCCGGTATCATTGCGTTGACCGGCTGGGTATATTACCGCTTCCGCGAAACGCGCGCGCTCACCCTGGCCCAGTTTCTGGAAATGCGATACAGCAAGAGGTTTCGGGTATTCGCAGGATTGGTGATCTGGGGATGCGGAATCCTCAATTTCGGTATCTTCCCGGTTGTTGCGGCAAGATTCTTCGTCTATTTTTGCGGCGTGCCGGACATGTTCCATTTATGGCCTGGAGCTGGATTCACGATTCCGACCGTGCCAGTCGTGATGGCGGTCGATCTGGGCCTCGCGCTGACATTTGTCACCATGGGCGGCCAGATATCCGTCATGATTACAGAGTGCCTGCAAGGGATCTTCTGCAGCTTTGCGTTCGTTGTGCTGGCGGGATATGTGGTGCTCACGCTGCACTGGCCGCAGGTTGTGCAGGCGCTATCCACAGCGCCCAAGGAGTCCTCCATGATCCATCCCATGCATAGCTCGGGGCAGCAGTTCAACGTCTATTTCTACCTCATAGCGTTGTTCGGCAACTTCTATACGGCGATGACCTGGCAGGGGGCTTCCGGGTTCAACAGTTCGGCCAAGAATCCGCATGAAATGAAGATGGGGGCGATAATTTCCATCTGGCGAAACCTTCCCGTTGCGTTTATGGGGCTTATACTGCCGATAGGCGCATATGTGGTTCTTCATCATCCTCAGTTTGCCTCCATGGCAAATGTTATCAAATTGTCCGTGGCAAATATCCACGATCCTTCACCCGGCAAAACCATCCAGGGCGAAATGCTGGTTCCCATAACAATGGCCCACTTTCTACCAATAGGAATAAAGGGAATGCTTGCCACCACCATGCTTTTTGCATCCTTCACGTGCCACGACACATACATGCATTCCTGGGGATCGATATTCATCCAGGATGTGGTAATGCCTTTTAAGAAAAAGATCATGTCTCCGGAAGAACACATTAAGTATCTCAGGTGGTCGATTTGGGGAGTAGCGACTTTTGCCTTTTTGTTCGGTATCTTCTTCCCCATGCGAATGCCGATATATATGTTCTTCGCAATCACTGGTACCATCTGGACCGCAGGCGCGGGGGCTGTGCTGATCGGTGGTCTTTATTGGAAGAAGGGGACAACGCCCGCGGCCTACACTGCTGTTATTCTAGGAGCTGTGATTGGGGTTTGGGGCCTGACATATCCTCGTATATGGGAAAACCATCATCACCGGGTGTTTCCGATCAACGGTCAGTATCTCTCTCTCTTGGCAATGGTGGCAGCCGGATTGGTTTACGTTGTCGTCTCTTTGCTGACCTCAGCATTTTCGCGCGAGATCGAGCTGGACAAATTGCTCAATCGGGGCAAGTACAAAGTAGCGCGAGATCAGGTTGCTGAGCACTCAATGCCAAGTCGGTGGCAGCAGTTTGTTGGGATCACCAAGCAGTTCTCCACCGGTGACAAGTTCATCGCCTACGCTGTCGTGGGATGGCAGGGTGGATGGGTCACCCTGTTCCTCGTCGTGACTCTTCTCAACCTCGTTTTTCCAGGGCATTTCACAGTGGCCTGGTGGGCGCAGTTCTGGCATATCTACATTTGGACACTGTTGCTCTTGGGTGTTCCGATTACGATCTGGTTTACCATCGGCGGTGTCAGCGACATGCGCGCCCTGCTCAAGTCTCTGGCCAGCGACGTCCGCAACGTGGAGGACGACGGACGTGTGATCGATGACGGCGATGTGGCGATTATACCGCCTGGCGTGGTGGAAGAAGTGCCTCTTGCAACGCCAGGTGAGGTGGAATCCCTATGAGGCATCCTGCTTATCCCTGGATGCAAGGATGTACCATAGAATTCAAGAGACCGTAAGACATAGCCGGGCTCTTTGTGCTAACATCTGTTGGTAGGATAAGTCTTGTGCAAGGAGCACGGTTATGGTTGATCTCAAGGAAAATCTCTTTCGGGTCGGTATCGGCAAGGAGGACATCACTCCTTCGCCGGGCCTTTTCTATCTCAGCGGCTATCCCCGGCACCTGCCGTTCGCCGGCGTCCACGACAGGCTTTTCGCACGCTCGCTTTCCATTTCGGACGGGAGGCGGGAAGTCCTCATCGTCAGCACGGACACTTTCGGCTTCTCCCGCAAAACACTTCTCAAAGGGCGCAACTTCGTCTCTGAGGTGAGGGATCGCATAGCTAAGAGAACCGGTTTGGACACGGGAGCCATCATGCTCCTGTCCTCCCATATTCACTCTGCGGCCGAGACGATGGCTGCTCGGCCTCTGGAACAGTTGCCGGGGATGGCCGAATGGTTGGAGACTCTGGCGGAACGGATCGTCTCTTCGGCCGAATCGGCGCACAACGATACGTTTGATGCCTGCCTGAAAGCGAACAGGGGCGAAGCGCCGGGTCTGGCGATGAATCGTCGAGACGAACCATGCGTTGATCCCGAGATGCGTGTTCTTCTTTTCGAGTCTCCGGACAAGGAATGTCGGATATCGATCATCAACTTCGCATGTCACCCCGTGATCGTTCAGGACCAGGATCAGGTGTCAGGCGATTTCGTCGGCGCTCTCGAAACGAGCGTCGAGTCTGAGGTCGGCGGCATGATGGGATGTCTGTTTATCCAGGGCATGTGCGGTGACATCGACCCCATTACTGCCAGTTCAAGGAATTTCGACGATGTTGACTCGGCGGCCCGATTGCTGACCGATGAGGCGCTCCGACAAATCGGGGAGATGGCGGATTCTTCATACACCGTTCAACCGGTTGATGTAGGAACCGCTTCCCGAACGATCTCACTTCCGTCCCGCCCGCTCGCGACTCAGGCGGAGATAGAGGCGATCAACGAGAACGTCCAGATGCTCCGCGAGGAGGCGGTCCTTCGCGTGGAAGAGGGCGATCACCCGTTTGACATGGAGATACAGGTAGTCCGGCTCGGCGACGTTTGCATCACCGGTGTACCGGGGGAGCCGTTCTGCGAAATGGGCATTGAGATAAAGAAGGCGCTGGAGCCGAGGATCGGCATTCCGGCGGGCTACTGCAATGGATGTATGGGATATATCGCTACTCCGGCAGCGTGGAAGGCCGGAGGGTACGAGGTCATGTGCGGAACGTGGTCGCTCGTGGATCAAACGGCACATCAGACTATCCTCGATACGATCATTGATTTGTGCGCAAAGACATAATCGACGCTCATTTGGAAAGGTGGAAACATGTACAGAATAGGTAAAGCTGAGATTGAGGAACTGACCAGAGTTATCGAGAGTAAACAGTTATTCCGACAGCCCGACGGCGAAGGGCACCTCGGTGAGGTTGATGCCTTTGAGAAAGAATGGGCGGAGAATGTCGGCGTCAAATATTGCCTCATGAATTCGGGAGGCGGCACCGGCGCCTTGATCTGCGCACTGGTCGGGCTGGGAATCGGCCCGGGCGACGAAGTGATCGTTCCCGCATACACCTTCATGGCAACGGCGGTCGCGGTGCTGGCAGCCGGAGCGATTCCGGTCATCGCTGAAATCGATGACACCATGGCCATCGATCCCGAGGATGTAGAGCGGTTGATCGGCCCAAACACAAAGGCAGTGATTCCCGTTCACATCCAGGGAATGTGCGCGGATATGGCGAAGATATGCGATATCGCCCGAAAACACGGCATCAAGGTCATAGAGGACGCATGTCAGGCGGATGGCGGGAGTTTCCACGGCAAGCGGCTCGGAAGTTGGGGCGAAGTCGGTTGTTTCAGCTTCAACCAATACAAGATAATCACCTGCGGCGAGGGCGGCGCGATGGTGACCGATGATCCTATCATCTACGAACGCGCCCAAATGTACCACGACAGTGGCCTCTGCTTCAGGCCGGTGGCGAAGGGCATCAAGACCCCGATTTTCACGGGCCTGCAGATGCGAGCGAGCGAATTGATGGGCGCGGTAATGCGGATGCAGCTCAAGACCATGCCCGGCATTTTGGCCGATTTACGCAGGATCAGGAACAGAATGATGGCCGAACTTGAGGGCAAGCCGGGGATTCGATTCGCTCGTTCCAACGATAATGAAGGCGACTCCGGGGTTACGGCGGTCTTTCAGTTCGATTCGGAGGAGAAGGCCAGGGCCTTCGCGACTGCGCCTGGAATAAAGGTTGCCTGCCTGCCGATTGATTCGGAGAAGCACGTTTATTGCAACTGGGAGCCGGTGCTGGAGCACAGGGCTGGCGGACACCCCTCGCTGAATCCTTTCAATCTGCCTCAGAACCAGTCGCTGAGAATGAACTACAACAAGGACATGTGTCCCAAAACCCTAGATATTCTCAGCCGGACAGTCTATGTCTATTCGCTGCTCGATTCTTCTGACGCAGAGGTCACGGAGCTGATTCAGGCTTGTGAGAAAGCGGCAAGAGCCCTTTGAAAATGGAGTGATGGAGTAAGGGAGTGATGGTCCGGATTCTCGGAACCCCCTAATCCCCCCCTTATTAAGGGGGGGATTATTTCGCATGCCGAAGAAAGGAAGAACATTGAAACCATTGGCTGTGCAATTGTGGTCGCTTAGAGAAGAAGCGGCGAATGATTTTCCCGCCGTTCTCAAGAGGGTGGCGGATATCGGTTATGCAGGCGTGGAACCGGCCGGGATGCATGGGCACGACCCCAGGGAAATCGGCAAGTTGATTGCCGACCTTGGGATGGAAGTCCCTGCCATTCATGTTTCAACGCCGAACTCTGAGAATCTCGCCGAAATAGTGGAAGAGGCACAGGCGCTCGGGGCGAAGTACGTCGTCGGCGGATACTCCCCACTCTACGGTGAGACCGATGAGGCATGGAGGGAAACGGCGGTCAGGTTCAGGCAAGCAGGGGAGATGCTTGAGCCGTATGGGCTTTCATTCGCCTTCCACAACCACTGGTTCGAGTTCGCCCCGTACGGCGATGGGTTTATGTACGACATGCTTCTGGCGGAAGCGCCGAATGTCTCCAGCGAACTGGATGTCTATTGGGCGGCTGTTGGGGGGGCGGACCCGATTGAGCTTCTCCGCAGGTATAAATCCCACATTCCGCTCCTTCACGCGAGAGACGGCATGCTGAAAGAAGAACGCTCCATGGTCGCCGTCGGGTCGGGCGTGCTGCCGATCCCGGAGATCATACGCGCCGCCGATTCCGATGTCCTCCAATGGCTGGTTGTGGAGATCGATGATGGCGAGGGAGATATGTTTGAGGCAGTCGAGGAAAGCTACCGGTACCTGACCTCCATGGGTCTCGCTCAGGGAACCAAATAGAGGCATTCGATTTATGAAACTTGGCATTGGGAAGGCAATTATAACGCCGCCGCTTGGGACTCCGCTTTGCGGATTCGTGCGGGAACAGGGCGCTCAGGGCGTGCTCGACGACCTCGAAGTGCGAGTGTTCTGGCTTCAGGACGGCGATTCGGCGGCAGATGCGGTCTGCATCGTGAGTGCGGACCTCATCGGGTTCTGCGGCGACACTGCGGATATTCTTCGCGCGGCAATCGCGGAAACCTGCGGAGTCTTGCCTGATAGAATCCTCTTGGCGGCGAGCCACACTCATTCGGGGCCACAGGTGGGTACCAGTTTGATAACAGTCGGCGATTCCGTGCCTGAAGTTGCCGACGAAATCCTGCGGCTGATCCTGGAGGCCGCCAAACAGGCTCAGTCAGAGCTTCATCCGGTAACTCTGCATGGCGGAAAAGGATTTCTGAAAGGCTATGCGATCAACCGCCGTGGAATCGAGAATGGTGAGAGCGATCTGAAGCCGAACCCTGAAGGCCCCAGGGATGACGAGGTGACGGTTCTCAGCTTTCGGGACAAATCTAGCGGAAACCTGCGGGCCATCCTCTTTCACTTCACATGTCACGCATGTGTTTTGAACGGCTTGAATGTCTCCGCTGACTATCCCGGCGCGACTCGCCGGTTTATCGAGAATGAATCGGGCGAGCGCATTGTCGCGGGTTTCCTCCCCGGTTGTTGCGGCAACATCGATCCCTTCTGTACCTATATCGGCGGCGAGTATTCACGTGCGGGTCTGCCGAGAGATGTAGAACTCTTTGGAGCGGCGCTGGGACGGGAGGTCATGCGTGTAGCCCGTGAATCTTCCAGGGAACTGACGCCCTGCCTTGCAGGCAGGATGGTCACTCTCGACCTGCCGTTCCAGAGGTTTCCGAGCAGAGAGGAACTGGAGCATACGCGGGACAGGCAGGATGAGGAGTTCGTGAGCCAGTGGAACGCGGAGTACCAGCGCACGTGGGCCGTTCACATGCTGGCGATGCCTGAGTTCCATAGCAAGCCGCTCATGCTCCAGCGGATCGATCTGGCCAGGGACGCGACTCTGGTGGCGATGAGCGGTGAGGTCTGCGTTGAGTATGGCCTGTACATCAAGAGCTTGCACCCCGATTCTTTCATGATCCCCATGGGCTACTCGAACGGGCTCATCGGTTATATCCCGACCGCCGCTATGCTCGATGAAGGCGGCTATGAGCCGGTGCGTTCCGGCATGTACTACGGCTTTCCTTCGCCCCTCAAGCCGGAGGTCGAGGAGATCGTACGGGAAGGGATAAGGTCTATCCTCGAATGATTTAGGAACGCAGACGCCTCGCATGAATATCCAGGACGCCCGCGTTCCAAAGTATCGGAGGGCGCGGAAAGCAGCGCCCCTACAGCGACCGCTAGATGATTTCGAGACAATCCCTGTCCGGCAAAGCCGGGAACGGGGCTGTCGGCAGCGTCTGATACCAGAATGCGACTGAGGCAATATCATCCTGAAGCGGCAAATATCGACCATCAGCTCTCCAACCGAGTCCCTGGATCGTGACATGGAGATCGGTTTCAAAGCGAATGGGATCCATGACGTGCCAGCGATACATGCCAAATCGCTGCTGCGATTGGTACAGGCCGTCCGGGCGAATCACCTGAGCCAAACCGGCGTACGGGGTGGTGAACTCGCGGTAGCCGCCGTTCTCCTTGCCGACATCAAAGTTGTAGGAGCCGCAAAAGTAGTCCTCGGTCCCGGTTCCGCAGATTGTGGGGAACTCTTTGTCACCGTCCACGTAGAACTTGATCTCGCCCTCGCCCCACCAACCGGTGTTGTTCACTCCCCAGGCCATGTAAGTGCCCGCGTACTGTCCCCGACCCTTCACGCCATCAAGGATGGTGTGCACTTCCTTGTATGGCAGCGGGTTGGTGCGTCGGAATTGCGCATGGAAATAGGCGGCATCTTCCGGTATTTCCGTGAGCGTGTATGTGATCTGATAGTACAGGTAAGATTGCTCGTCCGAGATGTTGGTTAGCGTGATCCTGCATTTCGTGCGGAAGGGCATCTCCCAGTAGCAGTTGAAGGCGCTGCCGGGATTCACGCAGACCGGCAGAGAGGTGACTTGAGCGTATTTGCCCCATCCACAAGCAAAGAAATCGCCTACGGGGCACTCGACGGATGGTGTCTCCGACCCGTCCCAGTAAATACGAAGGATATGAAACCGCCAATTCTGCGGGGTCATCCAGATGTGCTGGATCGCTCCCGGACCATCGATGTCCGCGATGACCCGACACTCCCCAGGCTCGATCGTGATGCTGGGCGATATCTTCCATCCTTGACCCAGCCCGCGAGCCTTTGTCGCCCCGGTACCCTCGGTCGCCATTCCGGCTTTGCCCTTTTCACCATTGAAGTTCTCCGGGCAGATAGATCGTGTCACAGCCTTCGACATCCGGGACAGGTTGCCCAAATTCATCCCAAGACCATTAAAATCAGACATTATTCACCTCTCGTATGATTATTTAAGCGCCTGAATGACTTCGCGCTTACCGTCACGTTAGGACACATTAGCTCCCATAATCGGCTTTGAACACCGGTTACGCAAACAAGCGTCCGGAATCCAAATGACCAAAAGGATTGTATCCATTTGGTTGCCTGGTGTCAAGATCAGGCGAATTCGGTTGAATCGACGGACAATATGCTATAATAAAGCAATGCTGGGAGGTGGAATGATGACCGAAAAAGCAACAATTCAAGAGGATATCGAGAAGGCGACTCAGATTCTCCTGGAGGCGGGAGCGCGGGAGGTCTTCATTTTCGGCTCCGCTAGTTGCGGCAAGGAGCGTCCCGATTCTGATATTGACCTCGCAGTCCGTGGCTTGCCTCAAGAGCGGTTATACGAAACTGTAGGCAGGGTCCTTGTATCCATTTCAAGGTCACTAGACCTAGTTGACCTTGACGAGGACAACCTGTTTACAGAATATCTAGTGAAGAAAGGCGGACTAAAGCGTGTGGCCTGAGACCGCGGAAAAAGTGAGCCTTGAACTCACTCAACTTAGACGGCAGGTCGAGACCTATGCGGAGTTAGTGGCTAAGGTGCGTACGGTCGAACCAAACGCAGATGAGTTAACCTTACTAGCGGCCTTTCTTCATGCCTTTTAT
>Ga0326727_10020836_pt1 | contig 12958 bp, 9 predicted proteins | sample MB2enrmetagenome_FD_207643 | JGI IMG/M metagenome (GOLD analysis project Ga0326727, IMG submission 207643) | Lab enriched peat soil microbial communities from McLean, Ithaca, NY, United States - MB29MY | ecosystem: Environmental > Terrestrial > Soil > Wetlands > Peat | place: USA: New York...
GAGGTGAAGCGACCGTTTGGATGCGCCGCGGTGGCGCCGGTGGCGCGGCCAATCTCCGGAGTCCAGATCCGCCCCTGCCAGTCGAGGCACTCCGCCGGCGGAGTGTCCGTCATTCCCTCCCACCAAACGCCGCCTTCGGGCGTGAGCGCCACGTTGGTGAAGATGGTGTTCCGACGAAGCGTGGCCATTGCGTTAGGGTTTGTCTTCTCCGAGGTTCCCGGCGCTACTCCGAAGAAACCCGCCTCGGGATTGATGGCGCGCAGATTGCCGTCCTTATCCGGGCGAATCCATGCGATATCGTCGCCTACGGTCCTGATCTTCCATCCCTTCAAGCCCCGCGGCGGGACCATCATGGCGAAGTTTGTTTTGCCACAGGCGCTGGGGAATGCGGCCGCTACATAGGTCTTCTCGCCCGCCGGGCTCTCCAGTCCGACGATCAGCATGTGCTCGGCCATCCAGCCCTCGTCGCGAGCCATATTGGACGCGATGCGCAAGGCAAGGCACTTCTTGCCCAACAGCGCGTTTCCTCCATAGCCGGAACCGTACGACCAGATTTCGCGGCTCTCGGGAAAGTGGACGATATACTTCTCCGGGTTGCAGGGCCAGGCAACATCCGGCTGACCGGGAGCCAGCGGAGCACCTACGCTATGGACGCAAGGCAGCACGCGGCGACCGCCTTTGTCGATCTCCTGAAAGACGGGAAGACCGATGCGCGCCATGATCCGCATATTCACCACGGCATAAAGCGAATCGGTCAACTGGACGCCGATCTGCGACATCGGCGAACCGGTCACCCCCATGCTGAAAGGCAGCACATACATTGTGCGGCCCCGCATGGAGCCGCGAAACATGGACTTGAGCCGCTTGCGCATGACGAGGGGATCTTCCCAGTTGTTCGTCGGTCCGGCGCTGCCTTTGGCAAGCGAGCAAATGAAGGTGCGCTCCTCGAGGCGAGCCACATCGTTCACATCGGAGCGGGCATAGTAGCAGCCAGGCCACAGTTCCCGGTTGAGGCGAACGAAGGTGCCCTGCTTTACCAGTTCGGCGCAAAAGCGCTCATTCTCTTCCTCGGAGCCATCGACCCAATGGATACGATCCGGCTCGGCGAGCGCAGCTATCTTGTCCACCCAACGCAGCAAGTGAACGTTCCGGGTCAAGGGACTTGAGAGTGGAGCGCCACCGGAACAAGTTGCAGAAACGATCATATCGGCCATGGTCAGGTTTCCATTCCATTTGTTGTTTTTTGGCGTGGCGCGCTTGGCAGGTGCAGCCGCCGGGCGAATAGTCAATCGCTTTTAGTGTCGCAGGCTGCAGGAAGGATATCTCTGAAACAAGTACAAACCAGCGCCGGCCGAATCGCAAATGCACTGGTCCGAATCGGACGATGAGACAAGGACGCCCAGGGCGCCCTGCGAGAGCCGCGATGCGGGCCTGTCGGTCCTGCCGCTTGTGCCTCGACTGTTGGATTGGGGTGGCGTGGGTTGGGGAGCGCTCAGTATGGGCGCTTGAAGGTCATACGGTTCGCGCGATTTTCATGGCTTCGTTGAACCACATGGCGACCAGAAAGCTGCCGGCCAATTCGCATTGGCCATCTTCGAGAGCTCGCATCAGATCTGTTTCATCGCGGCTGGTCATGACCCGCGCCGCATCCTTGCCGGTTGCCCAGGTCTGCGAGAAGCTGGGGCGGGGATGCTTCCCGAGGCGCAGTTGGAGGCGGCCTTCCCTGAGTTCATAGTAACCGGCCGCTCCGTCCCGGCTGAGGACCTGGAGCACAAACGGCTCGTCCCGCAACATCAACTGAAAGCGCTTGGACTTGCGCTCGGCGCGCCGCAGCATGGGCACGGAGGCAAGCAACAGAAACCGGAGCTTCAGGTTGTGAAATAGTTTCATCGATTGGCCACCCCATCCAGGACTTTGCCAATTGCCTGCGCCACGTTCCGCTCTTTTCCAATGAAGGTCTTGCCCTCGAAGGCGCTAGAGATGAGGCGGTGGCGTACGTCGATGCGTGCTTGATTATCAGCCATGAGCGCCTCCCGATGCGCCGGCAGCGCCACGAACGATGTCAACGATCCTGGCAGAATCGGCCGGAATGCGATCTCCACGCCAACAGACGTGCTGGTCGGGCCTTACCAAAACAAATCGATGGCCATACACTCCGCGAATGCGGGGCTCGTCAACCGGCAGAACGGTGAGAGGCAACGCGACGGCTCGCGCGGCAACCTCCATAGGGGCTGCTTCCTCGACGCTTGCTCCCAGCACGAGGAGCGTAAAGCCGTCGGCCGCCAACCGATCGAACAGCGCCGTGCCGTCATCGCGGAAAACGCTGGGAAGCCGCGCGCCAGGCATGGTGGTGGGCAGATACCGGACCTCCTCGTATGGAGGTACGTCTTCGTCATCGGGACAGATCACCGGCGAACCCAAGTACCTGTATCCGATCTCAATGCCGAGCGCTTCATACAAGCGGCTGACCTTGGCTTCAAATTCGCCGGCCATTGCAGTGCGAGCCAGGACGCCCGTTTCAGAGTCGGCGAGCGCGTCGGGAGTGCAGTGGAATTGGGTTTCGAATACGGCAGAGGCGCACTTTTTCACGTGTTCGCGATTCCGGCGCGCCACCGGGAGGCGCTCTGGTTCGTAGCTCTGCATGAGGGCCGCGCCTCCCCATCCCTTCAAACAAGCGGCGAGCTTCCAGGCCAGGTTTTGCGCTTCGGTGATCCCCGTATTCATGCCCAGGCCTCCGGTGGGCATGTACAGATGGGTTGCATCGCCCGCAATGAATACGCGCCCGCGTCCCAGACTTTCGGCCACCAGAAACTGTGGACGCCAACCTCCGCTCTGCACGATTTCGTATTTCAGCTTGCAGCCGAGAGCACTGTCAACGATGGGTTCAAGCGGTTCTCCGGGGCGCGGGGCAAATGGACGATGCAGGACAAAATCGTCCCGGCCGGCATCCGGCGAGACCAACAATCCGGTAAATCCAGGACGCCGAAGCCACGTATGCCAGTAGGGCTGCCGATTCGGATAGAGTCCGGCGACTTCGCGCGAGCGGAAATGGATGATAAAGAGTTCGCCGATCAGGTCCCGCGTGCCGTCGAAGTCGATGTTGAGGAAGTTTCGGACAATGCTGCCCGGCCCATCGCAGCCGATCAGATACTGGGAGCGGACCTGAAAGCTATCTTCGTTTTGAATGTGCTGGGCACGCGCGGTAACGCCCTCCGCATCCTGTTCGAAGCCGTAGAGGCGGAAACCGAAGCGCAGGTCGATCATGGGATCGGCCTTGGCCGCATCCAGCAGTACCGGCTCGAGGTACATTTGCGAGATGCGCTGCATCGATTCGAGCGGCAGGCTTCCGTCGCCGGTTTTGCGGATCAATTCGCGAGCCTGGGCGACCGGTTGATAGATCATGTGGCGTGCCGACATCACCGTATAGAAGGGCCCGCTGGCGCTGGCCGCGTAGGAGCAGTACTGGTTGGCGTCAAGCGGATTTCCGTTTGCCCTGATGGTTTCGGCAAGGCCCAATTGACGATAGATCTCCATCGAGCGGCAGTTGACGACGTCCAGTTTCGGATGGGTTGTGGTGTTCAGGCGGTCATTCACCACCATCGACCGGATGCCCAGACGGCTGAGCGCAATCGCCAGCGTCAACCCAACCGGCCCACCACCAGAGATGAGTACAGGAGTCTGAATCACGCGCGCACCGCCTGCTCTACTGCTCCGAACCGGTTGGCGATCCGGCCCGCGACCGCCTCGAAATCCCTTATCCTGCCGCCATCGAAGATATAGTGATCCGGCCGAACGACCAGGAAGTCGATTGCGTTCTCGTCGAACTGCTTTGTCAGGCGGCGTTCGACGTCGCCGACGGTTTTGCCATTGGGCTGGCCGGCGAACGGGATCAGCCGCACGGAGATGCTATTGCCCAGACGCGGCAGTCTTTCCTCAATGAACTGCGCAGCCGCAGCGCGTGCGACGATTGCGAAACCCTGGCCCTGGAGGGAATCGAGCGGGACCGTGTCACCAGACGAAGTGACAACCGTTGGCTGCAAGCTGAGCGTTCCGGCGAGCCTGGGGCGATTCTTGCCGAGCCAACCAGTCTCGAGCGGGCGCTTGCGATTCATGACGGACATGATGAATCGCGCGTAAGCCGGGATCATGCTGGGGAGCCTGAACAAGAAGATGTTGCGTAACAACGCGACCAGCCGCCGGCGAGTCTGAATGACATGGCCGAGAAACATGGCGCCGTGGACGATGTGCTGCACGTGAACGCTACGCTCGGCCTGGTAGTCGTCGAGCAGATCGGTTGCGGCAAGGCCTTCCAGAATGAGACTAAGCCGCCAACCGAGGCTGTCCGCATCCCGGATGCCGGAACACATGCCCTGCCCGAGAAACGGCGGCATCTGGTGAGCCGAATCGCCGGCCAGCACCACGCGGCCATTGCGCCATGTGCGCGCCCACAAGGCGTGGAACTTGTAGAACGCGATACGAATAATCTCAATGGTATCCAGGTCGACAAACTCGCGTAACAGGGAACGTACATAGATGGGATCGGTAGCTTCCCGTTCGGTCTTGTTTCCCATGACCATGAATTGCCATTCGTAGTAAGGCGCGGCGATGGGGACGTACGTAACAGGTTGCGCGGGATTGCAAATCTGCTGGTGAATCGGAGGCAAGCCCGGATGCTTTTTTCCCGAGCGCGTTTTGGTGTCAACCACCACCCAGGGCTCGTCGAAATCCGCTGTGTCGAGGCTCAAATCGGCCAGCCGCCTGATGGTGCTGCGTCCGCCATCGCAGCCGACAAGGAATCGCCCGCGTACTTCGCGCTCGCTGCCATCGAGTTGCGCCAGGACGAGGCTTACGCCGTGCTCGTCCTGCGTCAATTGCGTTGCCGTGGCACCCAACAGACATTGCACCTGGGGGAACCGCTGGAGGCCAGCGCGGAGCTGCCGCTCCAATGTCGGCTGATGGAAGAACCAAGCTCCCGCATGGCCATAGCGATTGTCCTGCGTGCCCACGGAAGTCAGCCAGGCCGGCTTTGAATGGGGCGATGTGAGGAAAGCCATCTGAGCAAAGGACTCGCTGGTTCGGGCAATGTCCTCCGCCAGACCGGCAGACTGAAAGATGCGCATGATCTCGTCGTCGAAATGCACCGCTTTCGGCGCGTAGTAGATGTCGGTGTCTCGCTCTACGCAAAGGACGGAATGGCCTCTCAGGCCCATGAGATTGGCGAGCATGGCGCCAGTGGGGCCGAGGCCGACTACGATCACGTCAACATTTGAAGTCAAATGGGTATCCAGAGACATGAGCGTATCTAACGGTTTGAATCCCTGTCAACATAAAAATACAACTATGTATCTGGACGCCCGGCTGTATCATAACTGCGATGCCCGAACCCATACGGAAACGACTGAGCCGCGAGGAGAGCCGGGCTCAAACTCGCGGCCGGCTGCTTGACTCAGCCAGGGAACTCTTCATCAAGGCCGGCATCGAGGCCACTTCGATTGAGCAAGTTACCGAGGCCGCCGGCTACTCGCGGGGCGCGTTCTACTCGAACTTCGAGAGCAAGGATGCTTTGATTTGCGCGGTGCTCGAGCTGGAGCTTCGAAAGCAACAGCAGAGGCTGGACGCAATTTTTTCCATCGAACCGAATGCCAACCGGATGGCCGCGATCCGCAACTTCTATCTCGACTTTGCGACCGATGTGGAGGGGTGCCTGTTTCTTGTGTCCATGCAGATGTACGCTCTACAGCATCCAGGAATCAGGCTGAAGATCGCCGAACTGCTGAGGAGCGACCGGTTCACGATGGTGGAGAAAGCCCGGATCGTCGTGGAAGAACTGGAGAAGCTAGGGACGCCGTCCCCGGCATCTCCGGAGGTTCTTGTTCTCAGCCTCCAAGCGCAGGCGCTCGGCATGTGCGTTTCGCACATGGTCGAGCATGAGTCGATCGATTCGGAACAAATCAGGCAGGCCTTGCTGCTGACGTTCGATCACCTGGCCCATTTCAAATAAGGCTTACGAAACGACTTCGAATGCGAACGCATATCGTGCGAGCGACTCGCTCAATTCCGCCTGGCCGCGCGAGACCTGCACGGAAGCCACCAGGCCGCGGACCGGGTCCTGCCGGAAAACAATCCTGGCTAACATCGCATTTACCGCCGCCGCCTCAACGCGAACAATATCCTCAATCTCCAACTTCTGGAGATGGGGCTTGAAGATCTTGCCGACATTCGTGGTCGGAATGCTGTCAACGACGCGGATGGCCTTCGGCCAGGCTGCGCGCTCGGGAATGTTCAGCGTGGCGAATTCGAGGAGTTCGGCAGGGCTGGCGCTTTCCCCGTTCTTGAGCTGAACATAGGCGACCGGCACTTCGCCGGCGTGCCGATCCGGCCGGCCGATGGCGGCCACGAGAGCGACGCTGGGATGACGATGGAGCGGTTCTTCGATCAGCTTCGGATCAATATTATGGCCGCCACGAATGATCAGTTCCTTCTTGCGGCCAGTCAGCCAGAAATAGCCGTCCGCATCCTGCCGGCCGAGATCTCCGGTGTTCAGCCAGACGCCGCCCTGGCGCTCGATCCAGATCCCCTTGTTGTGCGCGGGGTCTAGATAGCCGGCGAAGACATTCGGCCCGCGGATGGCGATGACGCCGATTTCGCCGGTTTCGGCGTCGCGCAGGTATTTGTTTTCGCCGTCCAGGATGAGCGCGCGCATGTCCTGATAGGGAAAGCGAATGCCGATCGAGCCCATGCGCGGCGGGGCGTCGATGGGATTGGCGCTTGAGGCGCAGGCCCCCTCGGTGAGGCCGTAGGCTTCAACGATGCGAATGCCCGTCCGCTCCTGGAACGACTGGAAGAGTTGCACGGGCATGGGCGCCGCGCCGCAGAGTCCGACTTCCAGGGTGCCGATATTGTGGCCCGCAACGGGAACCTGCAACAAGGACGAAAAGACAGTCGGGACGCCGGAAAACATGTTGATCTTGAAATGCTCGACCAGATTCCAGAAGTTTGGGATCACGCCCTCGCCACGATAGCCCTGCGGCGTGCCCATGACCACATGCGCGCCCTTGCTCCAGGGGGCGAGGCCGGTTACCAATTGGCCGTTCACGTGGAAGAGGGGCATGCCGCAAAAGATGGTCTTTCCGGGGTTTATGCGGTCATCGAAGAAGCTGGCCATCGCCCATGCGTCGAACACCTCGGAGAAATGGGTGCGCATGGCGATTTTCGGCGAGCCGGTTGTGCCGCCGGTGCAGAAATAGGACGAGACATCGCCGGACTTTGGCGCTTCGAAATTCAAAGCGTCGCCGCGCTCCTTGCGCAGTTCGCGCCGAAGATCTAGCGCGGGGACGTTGAGGGCGGTTTTGCGGCTCGGCGCCAAGACGCGAAGGGCGATCTTTTGCGACGGGGAAACGTAAGGCGCCAAGTCAACCGCGAGCACCGCCCGCAGTTTCGAGAGCCCAGCGGCAGCTTGGGTCGCCTTCTGCCATAGGTCCGTGCCGGGCATGGGAGCGAGCGTTACCAGCAGTTTGGGCTCAGCGGCCTTCAAGAGCGCTGCGATCTGCTCCATCTCCAGAAGGGGACTGATCGCGAAGGCGATCCCCGCGGCCTCTCCGCCCCAGATGGTCAGGTGAGTCTCGGGTAGATTCGGCAGGACAAAGGCCACGGCGTCGCCACGCTCCACGCCGAGGCGCCGAAAGAGATTGGCCGCCTGGGTGATTCGCATGAACAGTTGGCGGTGAGTCCAGAAGGAGAGAGCGGGCGAGCCGGACCCGAGCGCCGCCCCGGTCTTCAACATCTCGTAAGTGGTGGCGGGAATCTTCCGTTCAGAAAGCGGGACGCGTTCGATATCCAACACGGCGGCGAGACTAGTTATCGGCATCGCACGATGCTCGCCGCTGTCAATCGGCAAAACTCCGGACATGACTCTCCTTGTAACGATGGGGCCGCCGCCAACTCAGCTGGGCAATTCGGGAAGCGGCGGGAGTTGGGTTGTGGCAAGCGCTCGGGCCTCCTGCGGCGTAACGCCGATGGAGCGCAGCATGAACTCCGCGCCGTCCGAACCAGCCTCGCGCCAAGTCCGGTCGCCGTTAAGGACCAGAGACATCGCCGCGAGAGTGGTGGCGCCGACGAGCGCGATGACGGACGGTAATTGCGCGGCGCGAAAGCTGTAGCGGCCCTTCCGCAGACCGGATTGAAGGTCGTGCGCGGGGGGGCCCGACAACATGGCCCGCAGCGACGCCGTGGAGAAGGCGAAGCGAACGATAAAACGGCCCCACTGCGGTTCCTCATGGGCGCGGCGAACGAAAAAGCGCATCCCGCATGCGAGGCGATACGCCGGATCCTCCATTGCCTCGAAGCTGGCGAGGATGCGAGCGTGCATCTCATTGCCGAGAGCAGTGGCAACCTCTTCGAAGAGCGAGTCGGGGTTCGAGACGTTGTTGTAAATCGTGCCGCGCGCAATGCCGGCTGCCTGGGCAAGCTCGCTCACGTTCGCCTGTGTCGTTCCTCGGCGCGCGAAGATGCGCATGGCGGCATCGTAGATCCTGGCTTGAGCAGGCGCCGGCGACTTCATAGAAAACCCCCATTGACAGAATTGAACATATCTGTGCAATGATAGTCAACACCGTTCAATGTGACGGAGGCGGGGCGGTGCGCACGGGGCCGGGCATGACTCGGAAAAGCGCCCCACGACGTGCAGGCCAAAGGTGGCATTGGAGATGAATTTGAGCGCATTGCAAACCCATGTCGCCGATATGTCGCCGCCGATCGAGCTTCCATCGGAGGTGGACGTCCTGGTGGTGGGATTTGGCCCGGTCGGCGCGGCGATCGCCAATCTGCTGGGACTCTACGGCGTGCGCGCCCTGGTTGTGGACAAGGCCAGGGAGATTTTCATGGCTCCCCGAGCCATAGCGCTCGACAATGAAGCGCTGCGGGTGCTGCAACTGGCGGGGCTGGAGGAAAGCGACTTCGGCAAGATCGCGATTCCTTACGTTCGCATGCTGTCGCCGTATCTCGGCGAGTTCTGCCGGATCAACACGCTCGGCGAAATCGACGGGCACCCCAAACTCGCGACGTTCTATCAGCCGGAGCTTGAAGGGGCGTTGCGCCGACGCGCTTTGCGGTACAGCGGGATTCGAGCTGCGCTCGGCGTTGCATTGACGGGAGTTGTGGAGAGCGCCGACGGCGTGACCGCCACGCTGGACGCGGGCGGCAGCACTTGTACCGTGCGGGCCCGGTATCTGGTGGGCGCCGACGGCGCCAACTCGCTGGTGCGACAACTGATCGGGCAACAGTTCGAAGGGCAGACCTATTCGGAGGACTGGCTGGTTGTCGACGCGCGGGGCGTATCGCAACCGATCGATCATGTCGAATTCAATTGCGACTATCGCCGGCCGGTCCCGCACATGACGGCGCCGGGCGATCGCGAGCGCTGGGAGTTCATGCTGCGGCCAGGCGAGACGCGCGCCGAGATGGAGAGCGACGAGCGCATAGGCCAATTGCTGACGCCCTGGGGCAAACCAGAAGACATGACGATCGAGCGGAAGGCCGTCTACCGTTTTCATGCCCGCTCGGCCAAGGCATTCAGCAAGGGACGAATCTTTCTAGCCGGGGACGCGGCGCATATCACGCCGCCCTTCATCGGCCAAGGGCTTGTGGCGGGCCTGCGCGACGCGGCGAACCTAACCTGGAAGATGGCGTGGGTGCTGCATGGGCGGGCTTCCGAGAGGATACTGGAGAGCTACGACGAGGAGCGCCGGCCTCATGCGAAGGCGATGATCGATCTGGCCAGGCTGATGGGGAGGCTGGTGATGCCTCGCAGCGCGGCGGTCGCCCTGCTCACGCACGGCTTGATGCGTCTGGTTCGACTTGCACCGCCGCTGCGCAGGTATTTCGACGATCTGGGAATCAAACCGAAGAACGTGTTTGCGCGCGGATTGTTCGTGCCAGGCCGGACGTGCAGCAAGTTGGTGCGCGGCGGTTCCTTTCCGCAGGGCTGGGTGAGGGAACCCGATGGCCGTGTTCATCTCAGCGACGATGCGCTGGGCTCGACGCTCACCCTCATCGGGTTCGGCCGGGATGCCGGGGCGATGCTCGACGCGGCCACATCGCGCGACTTTGTGTCCCGCGGCGGCAAGATGGTTCAGATCGCCCATCGCGGGCAGAGCGCACACCTCGGGCGCGACGGCTGGTGCGAGGATCTCGAAGGGGTTTTCATGCCCGGCGCCGCTCCGTTTGGCTGGGCCGCGGTTGTTCGTCCCGATCGCACAATCCTTCACGATGGCCCCGTGACCGAAGCCGACCGGCTGGTGCGCGAAAGCCTGGCCTTGCTCGGAGACCCCATTTGCGCCGAGGCGTCTTGCGGCGCGATGCCTGCCCTTCCCCCCTGGAGGATATTTCGATAATGCGCTTGATGACCTTGCAGCCGGCACGTCACCCGAACCCAACGACCAAAGCTTCCGCGCTCGCTTACGCGATGTTCGAGCGACCCGATCTGTCTAAAGCGGAACAATATCTGACCGACTTCGGGCTGCGCACGGTATCGAACGACGGCGCAACGCTGTTCATGCGCGGGACGGCGTCCTCTCCCTATTGCTATGTCATCCGCAAAGCCGCCGCGCCCCGCTTTGCGGGCATCGGCCTGGAGGTGGACTCGATCGCCGATCTGGAAGCGCTGGCGAAGCTGCCAGGGGCGTCGTCGATCGAAACCATAACCTGGCCGGGCGGCGGGCACCGCGTTCGCCTTTCCGATCCATCGGGTTTTCGCGTGGACGCGGTGTTCCAACGTTCGGCCGCGCCCGAGTTGCCGCATCGCCCGCCCCTTGCGATGAACTCCGTCGATCTGACAGCGCGCGTGAATGGAACGCAAAGGCCGCCCATTGCGCCGCCGGACGTGATCCGCCTGGGGCATGTGGCGCTGGAACTCGCCGATTATCAGGCGACCTGCGAGTGGTACACGCGCCACTTCGGATTCATTCCCAGCGACGTGCAGGTTCTTCCCGACGGCTCTCCGGCGGTGGCATTCATGCGACTCGACCGCGGGGACAGGCCGGCGGACCACCATTCGCTCGCGCTGGCGCAGACCTTTGCCCCCGCGCTCAACCACGTGTCCTTCGAGGTCATCGACACGGACTCGATCGGGATGGGGCATCGCCTGATGCGCGACAAGGGCTGCAAACCCGCCTGGGGCCCAGGGCGGCACTTTCTGGGCAGCCAGATCTTCGATTATTGGCATGATCCCTGGGGGGACAAGCACGAGCATTATTGCGACGGCGATCTCTTCACGTCGGACCATCCGACCGGCGTGCATCCCGCGAGCCGCGCAGGAATGGCGCAGTGGGGCCAAGCGATGCCCGGGAGCTTCACGAGACCCAAGCTAGCCGTCTCGTCGCTGGTGGCGCTCATTCATGCTCTGAGATACAGTCCGGACGTAACGGTCCGGAAGTTGATCACCCTTTTGAAGCTCTTCGCCTAGCGAAGGCGCCTTGTCGGCTGCGAAATCATCTTCTGTCAATAAGGACCGATTGTTTATGCCTCTCAACGTTCTGCAGTTCAAACATAGCGGCGCTACCCAGTGGGGCGTCATTCGCAATGGAGTCGTCACGCCTATTCCCGGCACCTTCGAGACGACCGGCGCCTTTCTCGATGCGAACCCGATCGACGCGCTGTCGCGGCTAAGCGGAGCGGCGCTGAGGGAGAGCGAGATCGAGCTTTTGTCTCCGGTGACGCAGAATCAGCAGTTTCTGTGCCAGGGCGCGAACTACCGTCAGCATATGATCGAGTCCGGTATGGATCCGGATGCGAAGACATTCAACATGATCTTCACCAAGGCGGCGAGTTGCATTGCGCCCGCGAATTCCGATGTCGTTCGACCGCGCCGGGTGCGATTCCTCGACTACGAGATCGAGCTGGGTCTCGTGCTCAAGCGGAACGTGCGGTGCGGCCAACGCGTGACAAACGCCAATCTCCACGAATTCGTGGCGGGCGCGGCAATCGTCAACGACTACTCGGCCCGGGATATCCAGGTTCCGGAGATGCAGTTCTACAAAGGCAAGAGCTTTCGCACCTTCGGACCTGTGGGGCCGTATCTTTGCCTGCTGGAGCCGGATGACTTCGCCAGGCTAGGCGAGCTGCAATTGACCTTGACCGTGAACGGCGCAGTGCGTCAGTGCGACAGGCTCGAAAATCTGGTTTATGGGCCTGCCGAAACGCTAACCGAGCTTTCAGCCGTACACGATCTCAACGCCGGCGACCTGCTTTCGACCGGAACCCCTGCCGGCTGCGCGCTCAGCGTTCCTTCGCCGGCAAAACAGCGCATGGCGGCGTTGCTGCCTGAGCGGATGAAATGGAAGATGTTCATGAACATTCAGGCGCGCCGAAGCCAATATTTGAACCCCGGCGACATCGTCGAATCGCGAATTGCGACTGCCGATGGGTCCATTGACCTCGGCGCACAGCGCAATCGAATCGTCGACGCAACCGCCTAGAGCGGTTCCACAATTCACCCGTCCTTTCCGGCATCGCGCGGGGCGGCATTTTATCGAGGAAAATGCCGCTTGAGGGTAACGGCTTCGGGGTACAGCTACTCTGGTTTCGCTGCAGGCGTCCACTTTTTCCGGGGCGCGGGTGGTGGCGCGGAAGGGGCAGTTGGCGCTGGTTCGGATGCGGACGCAGTGGGCTCTTCTTGCGCATGTTGAGGCGCTGCCGGTTCGCTCGCCGATGGGGTGGAGGGCGCGTATTCCGCGGATGGCGCGGAGTGTTTCGGTGTCCACTTCTTGCGCTCGGCGGGCGCGGTTGCACCTGGCTCCGGTGCGGGCGCATTTGCAGAGGCCTTCGGCGGGGCGGGTCGATCGGCTGGTTGAGGCGGAAGAAGCTGCGGCGCGGCCGCGGCAACGGCCTGCGCCTGGTTGTCAGTGAGCGCGGAGGCGGGGGGCGGCTCTGTGGATGCCGGCGCGCCGGATTTTCTAAGGAC
>Ga0326727_10020837_pt1 | contig 12958 bp, 9 predicted proteins | sample MB2enrmetagenome_FD_207643 | JGI IMG/M metagenome (GOLD analysis project Ga0326727, IMG submission 207643) | Lab enriched peat soil microbial communities from McLean, Ithaca, NY, United States - MB29MY | ecosystem: Environmental > Terrestrial > Soil > Wetlands > Peat | place: USA: New York...
TCAAAATCAATATTTTCCTTAAAAACTTCTCCGATGTTGAAGCCGTAAACGAAGTTTATTCGACATTCTTCCCCGACTCGGCTATCGCCCGCGCCGTAGCCTATGTTCCGGCACGCACCATCATTGCCGTTGCAGCGTTGCCGATGGATGCGCTGGTACAAGTCGAAGCCGTTGTTTCGCACGGCGATGGCACCCCCCCGCAAGCTGTTGAAGACCGACACGGGCTCGTCATCAGAGCGAACAACACGGACAAGGCACCGAAGTGCTCCCTGTCCACACAAACGGTGGCATTCTCTCATTACAACCACATCTCGGCTCAATTGCCCCTGGATGCAAAAACGGGTGAATTGATCGCTGGTGGCGTAAAAGAGCAAGCTGGACAGTGCCTGCAACATATCAAGGCCATTGTTGAAAGCATCGGTCACGTGATGGAAGATATTGTCAAAGTGAATATCTTCCTTAAAAACATCGAAGACATGAATGCTGTTGACGAAGCTTACGCAACGTTCTTCCCGAGCTATGTGCCTGCTCGCCGAACGGTTGGCGTATCCGCCTTGCCCAAGAATGCATTGGTACAGATCGAAGCCGTTGTGTCACATGCAGAAGGCACTGCGCCCAAAGCCTAATGAATGATGCATCGCGGATGGAGAATGCCTGATCGCCTCTCTCCATCGCAAAAACGGAAGCTGAAGTATCTTTCAGCTTCCGTTTTTTATGCATGATGCCGATTGCCCATGCGTCACCGGATACCCGCTCGCGCCAGCCGCGCCCTTAACGCCGCAATTTCATCGAGCAAATCCAGCGCCAGCGCGACCCCCGGCGGATTGATCTCCAGATCGTGCGACAATCGTCTGGCCATGCACGCACGGCGCAGCGAGTCGCCGCGAAACCGCCAGTCGTGAGGCGAGTCGCCGACCGGGTCCAGCACGCCTTCCTGCACCCAGGTCACCACATGCCGTTCTTCCGCGTAACAGGCCTGGCACAGTTGTACCAGCGTCAACTCGACCTCTTCCTCGACCACCACCCCCAGAATCGATGTCACATTGTCTTGGCTCATGCTGGCTTATCCTTTCAGATGCGCGCGCGGATTGAAATCGAAAGCCTGCGCCATGGAGCGGTAGGCCGCCCGCGCCTTTTCGCTGTCGGCCGGCGGTAAAACGATCTTGAGCGTGGCGTACAAGTCTCCTGGCGTCGCGCCGGGAATGCCGCGACCTTTCAGGCGAAGCTGCCGTTCCGCCGCTGATCCGGGCGGGATCGTGAGCTGCACCTGTCCATCGGGGGTCGGCATCGCGACCGAAGCCCCCAGTACGGCCTCCCATGGCGCGACAGGCAAGTCCAGAAAGACGTCACGTCCTTCGACACGAAACAACGGGTGCGCGTTGAATTCGATCTCCAGGAACAAGTCGCCCGCCGGTCCGCCACCCGGCGCCGATCCGCCCTGCCCCGCCAGGCGAAGGTGCTGGCCTGCGCGTATCCCTTTGGGAATCGCGACCGCCAGCGTACGAACCTGCCAGGTGACCGCTCCCTGGGCATCGTATAGCGGCATACGCAGGGACACATTGCGCTCCCCTCCGCGATAGGCGTCTTCCAGGTCGATCATGACTTTGGCGTGATGATCCTGCCCTGCGCCATGGGCATGCCGATGCGATGCGCCATGCGTACGTCCGCGAAACAACTCTTCAAAGAAATCGCCGGGGCCCGTACCGCCCCGCCCGTCGAAATCCCCACCGCCAAATTCGAAACCGGCATCCCAATCGGAAGGTTGCCGGAAATCCTGGGCGGATTGCGGTTCGCTGCCCGCCTGATCGTAGGCTGTGCGCTTTTCCGGATTTTTCAGCACAGCGTAGGCCTCCCCGAGCGCCTTGAAGCGTGCTTCGGCATTGGGGTCTTTGCTGACATCGGGATGAAATTTACGCGCCAGTTTCCGATAGGCGCGTTTGATATCTTCCTGCGTCGCATTGTGCGGCACACCAAGCGTTTCGTAAAAATCATCGGGTTTCATGGAGAGGACCTGAGTGAGAAACTCACCCGTCAGTATGGACCATACCGACAGACTAAAAGGACTCAATGGAAATGCGCCCCGCAGACAGCAGGCTGCATCATTGCCGCATTCGCACGCCATTCATGAATCCACCTCATGAAGTCATGCCGTCTCAAGTAGCTAATCCAGGCACATCACCGGCGCTATAGTTGAAAACCATTCAGCAGAAATGAGAGCGCAAGACCATGCAAAAGCGGAAACTCGGCAATAGCGGACTGGAAGTCTCTGCCCTGGGCCTGGGATGTATGAGCATGAGCTCGGGTTACGGGCCGCCCGCCAACAAACAGGACATGATCAAGCTCCTGCGCTCGGCCCACGATCTCGGGGTCACGCTGTTTGACACAGCGGAAGCCTATGGTCCCTTCACCAACGAGATATTGCTGGGTGAAGCCCTCAAGCCTATCCGCGACCAGGTCGTCATCGCCACCAAGTTCGGCTTCGACATCGACTTGCAGACGGGAGAACGCCGCGGCGGCACCAACAGCCGTCCGGAACACATCAGACAGGTGGCGGATGCTTGCCTCAAGCGGCTGGATACCGACCATATCGATCTGTTCTATCAGCACCGCGTCGATCCGAATGTGCCCATTGAAGACGTTGCCGGCGCGGTTAAGGAATTGATCGCCGCAGGTAAAGTGAGGCATTTCGGGCTGTCGGAAGCGGGGGTGGAGACGATCCGTCGTGCGCATGCGGTCCAGCCTGTCACGGCGGTGCAGAGTGAATACTCACTGTTCTGGCGGGGTCCGGAAGCCGAACTGCTCCCCGCGCTGGCGTCGCTTGGCATCGGGTTCGTACCGTTCAGCCCGCTCGGCGCAGGCTTCCTCACGGGCAAGATCGACGAAAACACCCGGTTCGATCCCTCAGACTTCCGCAACCAGGTGCCCCGCTTCTCACCCGAGGCTCGCAAAGCCAATTTCGCACTTGTCGAGGTGATCAGCGCCGTCGCCGAAACCAGGGCGGCAACGCCCGCGCAGGTGGCACTGGCCTGGCTGCTGGCACAGAAGCCCTGGATCGTACCGATTCCCGGCACCACCAAACCACACCGCCTGGAAGAAAACCTTGGCGCGACCGAGCTGGCACTGACCCCGCAGGAACTGCAGAAAATCACGGCACAAGTATCGGGGATCGACGTTCAGGGAACCAGACTGCCAGAGGCGGCGCTCAAGATGACCGGGCTCTGATCACGGGTTCTTCCGCGATGTGGATGGGGTCGCCCTAAGCTATTTGAGCCAGAATCCTCGCCTTCTGCGAATTCGAAACCGGCAGCACGGACACCAGTTTTTCCGTTGGCACGCCAGGCAGATATCGGGAAATATTGGTGATATCGGAAGGCAATGCAGGATTACTCTTGTCCTGAACAAGATGCCGTGCACAATCGATGGCCAGTCGTGCAATATGGGTACGCGGAGAATCCATCCCTTTGATCAACTGGCTGATCATCTGCGGCAATTGCCATTCGTCCGCCAGCGCCAGGGTTAATTGCCGGAAAGTAAAACCCGCCGTATTCAATTGGGCGATCCCCGTTCTGTTTGCTTTTCCGGACTCGAACTCTTCGATGGCCCGGGTCGGAAGTTCGGGGGCAAAATGCCACAATAACAGTTCACCGGTTTCTGAAAGCAGCGCGGCCAGCGAGATTTCTTCCGGGGAGAGGTCCGAACGAAAGTTTGACCAGGCGCGCGCGAGACCGGATGCCGTGATCGCGGTCGATACACAGCGGTGCCACCCGGGGTGCTCCGAATTGACCACGGCGCTCTCGGAAATCAGCGAATACAGATCATCGCTGCCGATTTGTAAAATAGCCGCGAGTTGTGTGGTGGTTTCCTTGCCCAGATGCCGGGAGCGATGTCGTTCGGCCTCCCGCAACAACTTGACCGCCAAATAGGGATCGTCATTGACGAATACCGTAAGCGCCTTGGGAGAAAACTCGGGCGCATCCTCGCCTTGCGCCTTGAGAGACTGAAAGATCTCTCGCGATCTCTGCAGCACCGGCGGATCCTTGTCTTTCAGATAGGCGATCCACTGCTCTAAACCCCATTGCTGTTTTTGATTTTTATTCATCACTCCAGTCTCCACCGTCAGACAGGCGCCTTCACCCGGCGTCCGTGTCCATCCTGAGCGCAGAGGGAAGACCCCTTTCTTCCCGGTTATCCAAACATACTATTCAGTTATTTTATTATCGTCACAATTCTTAATATTTTTCAGAAAAAGCGACTGAAAATCATTCAAACAGGTAAAAATACACCACAACTGACGGCTTTACGTCGATGCAATGACTCAAAGCCCGTAGGGCGCCATCGCCGCAGGCATTGCGCCGATGGTGTCGGTCATGCCGACGTTCGCCACTTGACGGCGGAATGCCTGCGGCGATTCCACCCTGCAAGGGAAGGGCCCGATGGGACCCGAAAAGCGTACCCGGATCAAGCGGGCCACCATTCGAGTCGACAAAAGCCGTCATGTCCTCAGGCCTGCAACGCATCCGCAGTGATCACGCGTAATGCTTGCGGTGCTTCACTCATTTCACTCCATACCCAGTTAAAGTAATCGATCACGGTTTCACCCTTGAGCAAAGGCCGGTCACGGCAGGTATGACCATCGGCAATCACCGTCACCTCATAATCGTGAGAAAGCGCGGCCCGGACCGCCGTGTCCACACAAAAATCGGTTGCGGATCCGCCAATCCAGAGTCGGCGCACGCCACGTTTCTTCAACAGATTATGCAATTGCGGCGCATAGAAACTGTCGCCAACGGTTTTTCTGACAATATAATCCGTCGCCAAACCATTTAATTGCGGGTGAATTTGCCATCCATCGCTATCCGGAGCCAGCGGGCTGCCTTCCGGACCATCATGCTGAACAAAAATAACGGGCATGTTGACCGCCCGGGCTTTGGCAATCGCCAGATTAAGATTACTCAGGACCTGTTCGCAGCGGGCGGCGGGCGAATCGCTGCTGAGAAGCGCGGATTGCGCATCAATAATCAACAATGCGGTTAATACATCCATCGTTTTTTCCTTTTTATGCGAGAAGAGCACAAGGCATGCAATGCCACTGCCCCGGATAATACCCTACCCGTGCGAACCGGCCGGTTGTGATTTCATCCCGGCCAGCCCCATTTCACCCCACACACGCCATGGTCACCGGCGCAAAGGCCAGAAAAATCCGTTACACTTCGAGGATTGTTGTCGAGACCCTAACCCATGAAGCGCATTCTCCTTGGTGTCACTGGCGGCATTGCCGCATATAAGTCGGCCGAGCTGGCTCGGCTCCTGATCAAGGCAGGCCATCAGGTCGAGGTCGTCATGACCGAATCCGCCACCCACTTCATCACGCCGCTGACCTTTCAGGCGCTGACGGGCAATACCGTCTACGTCGATCAGTGGGATGACCGTCCGCAGCACGCCATGGCGCATATCGACCTGTCGCGCCGCGCGGACCTGTTCCTGATCGCCCCGGCAACGGCCAACTGTCTGTTCAAGCTGGCGCATGGCGCATGCGATGACCTGCTGACCTCGCTGGCCGCCGCGCGCACCTGCCCGCTGGCCGTGGCGCCGGCAATGAACAAGCAGATGTGGGACAACCCGCCGACCCGGCGCAATGTGGCGCAGCTCAAGGAAGATGGCGTGACCTGCTTCGGTCCGGGCAACGGATTTCAGGCCTGCGGTGAAATCGGTGAGGGGCGCATGCTGGAACCCGCCGACATCGCCGAGCTGGTCGAAACCTTCTTTGCCGAAAAAAGTCTGGCCGGCAAACGTATCTTGTTGACCGCCGGTCCGACCTTCGAGCCGATCGACGCGGTACGCGGCATCACCAATATCAGTTCGGGAAAAATGGGCTATGCGCTGGCGCGCGCCTGCCGCGATGCCGGCGCCGAAGTCACGCTGATTTCGGGCCAGACCGGCATGCCGGCACCGATCGGCATGACACGCATCGACGTCAAAACCGCAGCCGAGATGTATGAGCAGGTGATGAAAAACGTCGCCTCCAGCGAAGTGTTCATTTCGGTTGCGGCGGTGGCCGACTACCATGTCAAAAACCCCTCCGGGCACAAACTGAAAAAGGGCGATGCGCCGCCGGTCATCGAACTGGAAGAAAACCCGGACATCCTCCGTACCGTAGCCTCGCTGCCGGCCGCGCCATTCTGCGTGGGTTTCGCAGCCGAAAGCCAGAATCTGCTCGACTTCGCCGAGACCAAGCGCAAAAACAAGAAGCTGCCGATGCTGGTGGCCAATCTCGTCGAAACCGCGATGGGAACCGACCACAACGAAGTCGCCATTCTTGACACGACAGGCGTGACCCGTCTGCCGGTCATGCCCAAACCCGATGTCGCCCGGGCGATCGTCAAACATATTGCCGCGCGCCTGCCGGCTCAATCCTGAATGTGTGAGGAAGCCATGACTCCTGTTATCGACGTAAAGATTTTCGACGAACGTCTCCGTGAAAACCTGCCGGCCTATGCCACCCCCGGTTCCGCAGGGCTCGATCTGCGTGCCGCCATCGAAGCGGACATCGTGATCGGCCCGGGCGAAACCCGCATGGTGCCCACCGGCATGGCGATCCATATTTCCGACCCGGGACTGGCCGCGATGATCCTGCCCCGCTCGGGGCTGGGCCACAAGCACGGTATCGTGCTGGGCAACCTGGTGGGACTGATCGACTCCGATTATCAAGGCCAGCTTTTTGTCTCGGTATGGAATCGCGGCGACAAGGCTTTCCATCTGGCGCCGCTGGAGCGCATCGCGCAAATGATCATCGTGCCGGTCGTTCAGGTAGGGTTCAACATTGTCGACGAATTCGAAGAATCGTCGCGCGGCGAAGGCGGCTTTGGCAGCACCGGAAAGGCCTGAGCATGCAGGAATCGGATCTTTATCGCCTGCTCGACACGCTGAATATCGAATTTATCAAAGTCGAGCACCCTGCCTTTGGCGCGATCGAAGACTATCACCAGGCGGGCATCGAATTTCCGGGGCAATGCGTCAAAAACCTGTTTTTGAAAAACCGCAAAGGCAACCGGTTTTATCTGCTGATTCTCGACGAGCTCAAAACCGCCGATCTGACCGCGCTGGCGGGGCAAATCGGCGAAGCGCGCCTGTCGTTCGCTTCGGAAGATAAACTGATGGAGCTCATGGGACTGACGCCGGGAGCCGTGACGCCATTCGGGCTGGCTGACGATCAGGAACACCGCATCACGGTATTGCTCGACGACTCGATGCGTCAGGACGACTTGCTGGGTTTCCACCCGCTGGTCAATTCGTCCACCCTGTGCATTCATTATGCCGACCTGTTGAAATACCTTGGCCACACCGGGCACGAGCCGGTGATGGTCCATATCTGACTCGGAATGCAGCCAATACTGCCGCTTGATCAAGCGGCAGTTTATTCTCCCCGATCATCTGTTAAATCTCTTGTTATCTACAAGCGCATTTGCCATGCTGATAAGGCACCCCGACGGGAGAGGTAATACCTCATGGCTCGACGCACAGCGCAAAGTAATGACTTTTGCCGGGTCATCGAAACCTGCGCCAATTGTTTCAACGTGTCGGATCATGATTTTGATTTCGACGGTCGGCCTGCCCCACTTGCCCTGGCCTTTATTTCGCCGAACGTCAATTTCCAGTCGGTTGTAACCACACTGCAATCCCTGGCAGGATGCACACCGGTTATTGCGGTATCCACCGCAGGGGAGTTGCGCGGTGGCCAGACAGACAATCTCTACCTGCCAACCCGCAGCGGCTGGTCGACAATCGTCTTGCAGATTTTCTCGCCCGCACTGCTGGCAAACGTCAGCATCCACTCCATCGCACTGCCTAATCAGGATATTCGTCTCGGCGCCCCCAGCCTGACGCCGGAGCAACGCATTCTGAATATTGTCGGCGCGCTGGATGAAATCGAACTCCCGTTCTCACTGGATGCGCGCGATACGCTTGCGCTGACCTATATCGACGGACTGTCTTTCTGCGAAAACTATCTGATGCAAGCGGTGTACCGCAGCAGCCGTTTCCCCTGCCTTTTCGTCGGCGGCTCTGCGGGCGGGGTGCCCGATACCGAGCACACCTGGCTCTTCGATGGCAGGCGGGTTCTCGAAAACCATGCCGTCATCACCTTCATCAAACTTGCATCCGGCAAGCGTTACGCCCCATTCAAGAGTCAGAATTTCCGCAAGACGAAACGCTCGTTTCCTATTTTCGAAGCGGATCCGGACCGCCGTACCGTGAATACCGTCGTAGAGATGGCTACTGGCGAGATTTTGCCTTTTACCGAAGCGCTGGCAAGAACACTGTCCTGTCAGCGTGGCGAGATCGCCGAGCGCATGCAGGGGCTGACGTTTGGTATCGAACTTGAAGGCGAGCTGTTCGCCCGCACGGCGGCAGCCTTCGATACAGAAAAAGGGGCGATTTCTTTCTTTTGCGACGTCAACCCGGGGGACGAATTATGGCTTCTGGAACCCACGGACTTCGTCAAACAGACCCGGGAAGACTTTGAAATCTTCATGAAGGGCAAACCGCAGCCGATAGCGGGATTACTGAACGACTGTATCCATCGCCGGCTCTACAACCACGACAACCTGTCCCGTATCGGTAATCACTGGGCATTCCCGGTGGCGGGGTTTTCCACGTTTGGCGAGTTACTGGGCATCAACATCAATCATTCGCTGGCGGCTATTTTTTTCTTTGACGTTCGCGATTCGGTATTCGCCGATCCGTATATCGATACCTTCACACTCAGCTACGCGCGCTACTGCAATTATTTTACCCGCTGCCATCTCAAGCGGATCGAAATGCTCAATTTTCTGCGCTCCAGCCTGATGCGACAATTGCTCGAATACTTCGACACCCAGGCCACCCTGCGCACCGACCCGGATCAACAGGCGACTACCGCCGGCATCCGGGGCACACTGAAAGCCATCCACCATTCGATTCGAGCGGACAGTAAAGCGAATGACATCACCGGCGATATCGCCTCGCTGATGAGCGAGGCACGCCGCATCAATAAAACCATTCGCCATCTGGCCTATCACGACCCGCTGACCGCCTTGCCCAACCGCTATCTGTTGCAGGATCGCATTCGCCAGTCTGTCGCACTGGCAAACCGGGATCATCAGATCCTGGGGGTGATGTTTCTGGATCTCGATCGTTTCAAGGCCGTCAACGACAGGCTGGGACACGACATGGGTGACCGGCTATTGCAGGAAGTCGCGCGCAGACTGACGAATGCCATCCGCTGCAGCGATACCCTGGCGCGTCTGGGGGGAGACGAATTTGTCGTTCTGCTGGTCGATTTGCAATCGAACATCGACGTCATTTGTGTCGCCAGACGCATCCTCGCCTCGATTGCTCAACCCTTTATGCTGGGCGGAGAAACCGTGCAGATCGGCGTCACGATAGGAATCAGCCTGTTTCCGCAGGATGGCGCCGACAGCGAATCACTGCTGAGAAACGCCGATGCCGCGATGTATGCGGGCAAGGCCGCCGGGAAAAACTGCTACCGTTTTTACGACCGGGCCATGAATGAGCGTGCGTCCGAGCGCTTTCAGTTTGAAAACGAAATTCGACGCGCCATCGACCAGTCCGAATTCGAGCTGCACTACCAGCCCAAAATCGATCTGGAATCGGGCCGCGCGATCGAATGCGAAGCATTGGTCCGCTGGCGCCACCCCGATCGCGGCCTGCTCTACCCTGTGGCGTTCATCCCCTTGTGCGAAGACATCGGGCTGATCAAGGTACTGGATGACTGCGTATTGAATATGGCCTGCAAACAACTGAGTCTGTGGCGGCAGGCGGGGCTCGCCCCGCTGCGCGTGGCGGTGAATCTTTCGTCCAGACATTTACAAGAGCAGACGCTTCCGGAAAAGATCTTCGATCTCTTGCATCACTGGCAGCTACCCGCTACCTGCCTGGAAATTGAACTGACCGAGACCACCATCATGGCGGACCCCGACCTGGCGATCCGAATCCTGACTGCGCTCAGAGAGATGGGCATCAGCCTGGCCGTTGACGACTTTGGCACAGGTTACTCCAGCCTGAGTTATCTGCGAAAACTACCGCTCGACACCATCAAGATCGATCGCACCTTCATTGCACAAATCGAGGACAGTGAAGCCGATGCTGAAATCGTGCGGGGGATTATTTCGATGTGCATGCAATTGCACCTGAATACCGTGGCGGAAGGCGTAGAAACCGGGGAGCAAGCCGCACTCCTGAAGACGTTTGGCTGCACCCTGGCGCAAGGCTACTGGTATGGCAGGCCGCTTCCCGCCGACGCATTTTCGGCGTGGCTGAAGCAGCAAGCCGATGGAATGAAGGCACGAGAAAAACGGTGAGACCCTGTTTCGGGGCCCGCGTTGTCCGCTGGCCCCGCTCTGCAACATCATGCAAGCAAGTGATTGCTCAACTCGCGCATCCCGGCCGACAACATGGCCAGATCCAGCGCATCAAACGACTGCAGTTCGGCAAACAGCTGGTGACAGATCTCAACGTCGTGCGCCCGTTGTGACAACCAGGTCTCGGCAAAGCCAGCGTCCTTTCCATCAGCCTCAAGCGCCTGGCTGGTCAGGCTGCGCTGCATCCGGTACAAGTCGTCACGCAGCGCCGACCTTGCCAGCGATTGCCAGCGATTGTCACGCGGCAGGCTGGTAATGGCCTCGCGCAACCAGTCGAGCTGAAGCGCGCTCTCGAGCCGATAGTAGTTCTGTGCCACGTCGTCCACGGCGGCATTGCCAGCCTGCGCGATTTCGATGATGTCCATCAACGGCACGGCAAAATCAAGCCGGGCCAGCACATGGGCAAGATCCAGAGGAACATTGGACAACGCCAGACGGCTTTCCCACTCGGCAACCGAAGGATAGTTCGCAGACGCAATCAACTGCGGCAAGGTTCCCAGTAAGGCGCGCACGCTGCCCGCATAGTGAGAAATCACGGCGTCCACCGACGCAAGCGGCCGTTTGTTGCGCAGCATCCAGCGGGTGACGCGTTCGACCAGTGTTCTGACACGCACCATCATCGCCATCTGGCTATCGGCGGGGATCAGACTATCCAGGGCTTCGATCCGCTGCCAGAGACTTTCGGCATCGAACACCTGGCAGGCCACCCACCATGCGCGAGCAATTTCGGCGGCGGTAAACGGCGACTCTTCCTGCAAACGGAACACGAAGGTCGTGCCCATGCGGTTGATGATCTGATTGGCCAACTGATTCGAGATGATTTCACGTTTCAGATGATGCGATTCCATCTGCGTCAGGAAGCGTTTTTGCAACGCATGCGGGAAGTAATTCACCAGAACCGGCAGGAAATCACGATCGTCCGGCAGATCGCTATGCAGCAGCGCCTGATCCAGCGAGATCTTGCTATAGGCCAGCAAAACACCAACTTCAGGGGATGTGAGCCCTTGTCGCGCCAGTCGCCGCTCGTTGATCTGAACATCGGTTGGCAGGAACTCCAGCTCGCGGTTCAGTTCGCCGGTTTTTTCCAGGTGCGCAATCAATCGTGCGTGCGTGGACAGCATCGAGGCGCTTTCAAGCCGCTTGATCGCCAGCACTTCGGTCTGCAGGTAGTTGTTACGCAGCACCAGTTTGCCGACCTCGTCGGTCATTTCGACCAACAACTCGTTACGCTGCTTCAGCGTCATGTCGCCAGCCTGAATGACCGCGCCCAGCAGAATCTTGATGTTGACCTCGTGGTCGGAACAATCCACCCCGGCGGAATTGTCGATCGCATCCGAGCACACCAGCCCGCCCTTGAGAGCAAACTCGATACGCCCCTTCTGCGTGCAGCCCAGATTACCGCCTTCCGCCAGGACTTTGACGTTGAGCTCACTGCCGTTTACCCGCAGCCCATCGTTGGCACGGTCACGCGCATCTGCATGACTTTCGGAGCTGGCCTTGATATAGGTTCCGATCCCGCCGTTGTAAAGCAGATCGGCCTCGGCCTGCAAAATGGCGTGAATCAGTTCGTTTGGCGCCAGATGCGTCTGATCGACCTTGAGCCATTTCCTGATCTCGGGAGACAGCGGCACGGACTTGGCCGAACGCTCGAACACCCCACCCCCGGATGAAATCAGCGCTGCATTGTAATCCGTCCAGCTGGAACGTGGCAGTTCGAACAGGCGGGCACGTTCGGCAAAGCTCTTTTCCGCATCGGGGCTGGGGTCGAGGAAAATATGCTGGTGATTGAACGCGGCTTTGAGGCGGATATGACGTGACAACAGCATGCCGTTGCCAAAAACGTCACCCGCCATATCGCCAATCCCGATCACCGTAAAATCCTGCTCCTGGGTATTGATGCCCAGATGCCGGAAATTGCGCTTGACCGATTCCCAGGCGCCGCGCGCGGTGATCCCCATCTTTTTGTGGTCATACCCGGCCGACCCACCCGAGGCGAAGGCGTCGCCAAGCCAGAACCCGTAAGATGCCGAGACGCTGTTGGCGATATCCGAGAACGTGGCGGTGCCCTTGTCGGCAGCCACCACCAGATAGGGATCGTCGCTATCAAGTCGACGCACATCCACCGGTGGAACGACCTGGCCATTCACCAGGTTGTCGGTCAGGTCCAGCAGCGCCGAAATGAAGGTGCGGTAGCAGGCGATGCCCTCAGCCATCCAGGCTTCGCGGTCTGAGGCCGGCGGCAACTGCTTGCACACGAAACCGCCCTTCGAGCCCATCGGCACGATGACCGAATTCTTCACTTGCTGCGCCTTGACCAGACCCAGTACCTCGGTCCGGAAATCTTCCATCCGGTCGGACCAGCGCAAGCCGCCCCGCGCTACTCTGGACCCACGCAGGTGTACCCCTTCGACGCGGGGGCTGTACACCCAGATCTCGAACAGCGGTCGCGGTTGCGGCAAAAACGCAATCGCACCGGACTCAAGCTTGAAGGAAATATACGCCTTGGGCTCGCCGGCCGCGTCCCGCTGCCAGAAGTTGGT
>Ga0326727_10020838_pt1 | contig 12958 bp, 12 predicted proteins | sample MB2enrmetagenome_FD_207643 | JGI IMG/M metagenome (GOLD analysis project Ga0326727, IMG submission 207643) | Lab enriched peat soil microbial communities from McLean, Ithaca, NY, United States - MB29MY | ecosystem: Environmental > Terrestrial > Soil > Wetlands > Peat | place: USA: New York...
ATCCGCTTTGTCTGCCTGATCAATCTGCTGCTGGAGCAGATGGTGGTGCCCGAATTGCTGCAGGACGCGTGCCGGCCCGACCGTCTGGCGACCGCGCTGGCCCCCCTGCTGGACCATGGGGAGGCCCGCGCCCGCCAGCGCCAGGGAGCGGCCAGGGCCCTGGCGGTGCTGGGCCTGGGGGGCGACAGTCCCAGCCGACGGGCCGCGCAAGAGATTTTGAACGTCGTTGAAGGAAGGTGACAGGACATGAGCACGTCGAATTTCCGTCTTCTGCACACGATGATCCGCGTTCGCGATCTCGATGTGTCGTTGGATTTCTACACCCGTTTGCTGGGCATGAGCCTGCTGCGCCGCACCGACTATCCGGACGGCAAGTTCACCCTGGCCTTCGTTGGCTATGGTGCCGAGGCCGATCACACGGTGATCGAGTTGACCCACAATTGGGATCGCGAAGAGCCTTACGAGATCGGAACCGGCTTCGGCCACCTGGCCCTTGGCGTGCCCAACATCTACCAGGCCTGCGACCTGCTGGCCGCCAACAAGGTCAAGATCACCCGGGCGCCCGGGCCGATGAAGCACGGCACCACGGTGATTGCTTTCGTCGAGGACCCCGACGGCTACAAGATCGAGCTGATCGAGAAGAAGTAATAGGGCGCTGATTGGAACCGATCAAGGCCGTTCCCGCCAATTTCGGCTCCGCCGAAACGCCGGCCTCCGTGCCGGCACCACCGGCACGGAGGCCGGCGCTACTTACTTACGGAGAATCGACCGCTTAGAGCCGGCCGATGGCGCGCAACAGCACGGCCAGGGCCGCCAGGCCGGTGACGGCAAGCAGAATGCGGACCGCCAGCAAGCGCTTCGGCGCACGGTTGTCGTTCGCCGGGGTAAATCGGAAGGAAGCGGGAAGCGGGGTCGCGCGGTGAGCGCGGCCCCGGTTCCGCGGATATTTTTTGACGTCAGCCACGGGCATGGAGCGGGACGAAGTCCCGCCTGGTGGCGCCCGTGTACAGCTGACGCGGGCGGCCAATTTTCTGGTGGGGATCGCCGATCATCTCGTTCCACTGGGCGACCCAGCCGACCGTGCGGGCCACCGCAAACAACACCGTGAACATGCTGACCGGGATGCCCATGGCGCGGAAGATGATGCCGGAATAGAAGTCGACGTTCGGATACAGCTTCTTTTCGACGAAATATTCGTCTTCCAGGGCAATCCGTTCCAGTTCCATGGCCAATTCCAGCAGCGGCTCATCGCGAACGCCCAGTTCGTCCAGAACCTCGTGGCAGGTCCGCTGCATGACCAGGGCGCGGGGGTCGTAATTCTTGTAGACGCGATGTCCGAAACCCATCAACCGGAAGGGATCATTCTTGTCCTTGGCGCGGGCGACGAATTCGGGGATGCGCTCCTTGGACCCGATCTGGGTCAGCATCTGCAGGACGGCCTCGTTGGCACCGCCATGGGCGGGTCCCCACAAGGACGCGATGCCGGCGGCGATGCAGGCGAACGGGTTGGCACCCGACGATCCCGCCATGCGCACCGTCGAGGTCGAGGCGTTCTGCTCGTGATCGGCATGCAGGATCAGGATCCGCTCCATCGCCCGTGCCAGGACCGGGTTGACCTTATATTCCTCGCAAGGGGTCGCGAACATCATGTGCAGGAAGTTTTCCGAATAGGACAGGCTGTTGCGCGGATAAATGAAGGGCTCGCCACGGGAATATTTATAGGCCCAGGCCGCGATGGTCGGCATCTTGGCGATCATGCGGTGGCTGGCGACCATGCGCTGATGCGGGTCGGCGATGTCCAGGCTGTCGTGATAGAACGCCGACAGGGCCCCGACCACGCCGCACATCACCGCCATCGGATGGGCGTCGCGGCGGAAACCACGGTAGAACGCGTTGATCTGTTCATGCACCATGGTGTGGTTGCGGATGGAGGCTTCGAAGTTGCTTTTCTGCTTGGCATTGGGCAGTTCGCCGCGCAGCAGCAGGTGACAGACTTCCAGATAGTCCGAGTGCTCGGCCAACTGGTCGATGGGGTAGCCGCGATGCAGCAGAATGCCTTCGTCGCCGTCGATGAAGGTGATCTTGGACTCGCAGGAACCGGTCGAGGTGTAGCCGGGATCATAGGTGAAATAGCCGGTCAGGCCGTACAGGGATCGGATATCGATCACTTTCGGGCCCAAAGTGCCCGGGATCAGCGGAAGCTCGAATTTTTGGCCGCTGGCGCTGTCAGCCAGGGTGACCAGTTCCTTCTTTCCAACGTCAGTCATGTCGAGCTTCCTCTCATTGGTTTGCAGTGGTTGCGCGACGCCAGTTTCCACTGGGATGCGCGCGCGGCGATGTCTATCCTTGGTCCCTCAAAAGATCCTCGATGCGGCCGAGACTCTCATCCCGCCCCAGGACGCACAACACTTCGAAAATCGGGGGGGAAACAGTCGATCCGGTCAAGGCTGCGCGCAATGGTTGTGCGATCAGGCCAAGTTTCAACCCACGTTCTTCCGCGAAGCGTCGCGCTTCATCCTCTAATGCATCCTGCCGCCAGTTTTGCACCACGGCAAGAACTTGTGCGAAGTCGGCCAGAGTCTGCCGCGCCGAGCTACCCATCAGTTTGGCTGCCTTGTCGTCCAAGACAAGGGGGCGGGTGCGTAAATAAAACGCGGCACTGTCGGCCAGCTCGTTCAGCGTCTTGGCCCGTTCCTTCAAACCGGCCATGGCTTGGCGCAGCATCCGAGCGGCCGGGGCATCGATCTGGCGTCCCACGCTTTCGGCCAGACGCGGGGCGATCACGGACACCAGACGGTCGTCGTCGGCCTCACGCAGATAGTGGCCGTTAAGGTTGGTCAGCTTGGTCAGGTCAAAGCGCGACGGCGAACGGCCGATGCCGTCCAACTCGAACCATTCGACGGCCTGTGCCGTGGAAATGATTTCGTCGTCGCCGTGGCCCCAGCCCAGGCGCAACAAATAGTTGCGCAGCGCCTCGGGCAGGAAGCCCATGTCCCGATAGGCTTCGGCGCCCAGGGCGCCGTGGCGCTTCGACAACTTGGCGCCGTCGGGGCCGTGGATCAGGGGGATATGGGCGAACTCCGGCACGTCCCAGCCACAGCCGCGATATAGCTGAATCTGGCGGAAAGTGTTGGTCAGATGGTCGTCGCCGCGGATCACATGGCTGATGGCCATGTCATGATCATCGACCACCACCGACAGCATATAGGTCGGCGTCCCGTCTGCCCGCAGCAGGACCATGTCGTCCAGTTGTTCGTTGGCAACCCGGACCTCGCCCTGGACCTTGTCTTGAACGACCGTCTCGCCTTCGCGCGGGGCCTTCAGCCGTATGACCGGCGGAACGCCGGCCGGCGCTTCCGAGGCATCGCGGTCGCGCCAGCGCCCATCATAGCGCATCGGCTTGCCGGCGGCCTTCTGTTCGGCGCGCATGGCTTCAAGCTCGGCCGGCGAGCAATAGCAACGATAGGCCTTGCCTTCCGCCAGCAGTTGATGGGCGACCTCGGCATGGCGGGACGCCCGCGAGAACTGGAAGATCGGCTCCTCGTCCCAGTCCAGGCCCAGCCATTTGAGACCGTCGAAAATGGCATCGACGGCCGCCTGGGTCGAACGGGCCCGGTCGGTGTCTTCGATCCGGAGAACGAATTTTCCCCCATGATGGCGGGCAAACAGCCAATTGAAGAGAGCGGTGCGGGCACCCCCGATGTGGAGGAAGCCAGTGGGGGACGGGGCAAAGCGTGTAACAACGGGCATAATGATCAGAAATACCTCTTGGACCGGCAGTTTGACCGGCGGTTGTCTTTAGCATATTCCGTGAGCGGTTGCAGCACGGCTGTTGTGGCAATCGCCCTTGTCGGCGAACGGCTTCCTCGGGCATCATGTTCCAAATGTTTCCTAAAAAGAAACAGAGGGGCGTGATGCTGGAAAGGTGGGGAACTGTCGTTGCCAGGCTTCTCGAGGCCGAACGGCGGCGTTGGATCTTATGGGCACCGGTGGCCTTCGGTGCCGGCATCGCCGTCTACTTTGGCCTGTCGGTGGAACCGCCCTGGTGGACCCTGCCCGTGGTCGTCAGTGGCCTGGCGGTCGGGGGATGCTGGTCGCGCTGGCGTTGCTGGCCGTTGCAACTGGGCCTGTGGCTGGCTGTGGCCGGATTCGGGTTGGCGGCGCTTCGGACCGCCGGTGCCGCCGCTCCGGTCCTGCGCGTGTCGACCGGAGTCATCGAGCTTGAAGGCCGGGTCGCCGAGGTCGAGCCGATGGAGCAGGGGGCGGTCCGACTGTTGCTTGATCGCCTGGTTTGGCCGGTGGCCGAGGCGGGGCAAGCGGTGCCGCAACGGATCCGTATCCGACTGCGCCGGGAGGCCGGAGACTGGTTTCCGGGACAGCGGTTGCGTGTCCCCGTCGTGCTGATGCCACCACCCCGCCCAGCGGCTCCCGGCGCTTTTGATTTCGCGCGGCAGGCCTGGTTCCTGGGGATCGGGGCGGTCGGTTATGCGGTTGCCAGGCCGCACCCGGTCGATGCCGGATTTGTCGACGCCGAGGGTCTGTTCCAGCGTCTGGCCCAGGGTTGGTCGGCCTGGCGCCATGCCTTGACCGGACGGATCGTTCGCGCGGTCGGGGATGCCGGCCTCGGCGAGGGTTGCGGCGCCGTCGCGGCGGCGCTGATCACCGGCGAACGGGGCGCCGTGCCGCCCGACCTGTTGCAAGCCTATCGCGATGCCGGCCTTGCCCATATCCTGGTGATCGCCGGCATGCATATGAGCATGGTCGCCGGCCTGGCGTTTGTTTGGCTGCGGGCGGGTCTAGCCGCAATCCCTTGGATCGCCTTGCGCTTTCCCATCAAGAAGTGGACGGCCGGCGGCGCTTTGGCGGTGATCTTCGGCTATCTGCTGATATCGGGCGCGCCGGTGCCGACCCAGCGCGCCTTCGTCATGAACGCCATGATGCTGGTCGCCGTGCTGATCGACCGCGACGCCTTGTCGCTTCGTTCCATCACCTGGGCGGCTTTGGCGATCCTGGCCTGGCATCCCGAAGCCATCATCGGTGCCAGCTTTCAGATGTCCTTTGCCGCGGTTTACGCCCTGATCGCCGGTTACGAGGTCCTGGGCGCCCGTCTGGCGGTGTGGCGGCGCCGACATTGGAGCGGTCGTCTGCTGGCCTATCCCTTGGGGATCCTGCTGACCACGCAGATTGCCGGGATGGCGACCGCCTTCTTCACCATCTACCATTTCAACCGCTTCGCCACCTACGGTCTTTTGGGCAATATTCTTGCCGTTCCGCTGGTCGGCTTCCTGGTCATGCCGGCCGCGTTGGTGGCGTTCTGCCTGTTGCCTTTCGACCTGGACGCCTGGGGTTGGGTGGTCATGGGATGGGGGATCCGGTGGATTGGCGCGATTGCCCGCTGGGTGTCAAGCCTGCCGGGGGCCAGTGTCGATCTGCCGGCCGTGCCCATGCCGGCCTTGCTGCTGTTCGCGCTGGGCGGGTTATGGCTGCTGCTGTGGCGGCGCCCTTGGCGGCTTGCCGGCCTGCTGGGTCTGGTCGGCGGGGTGATGCTGTATGGGTTGTCCCGGCCACCCGATCTGTGGCTGTCCGAGACGGGAACGACGATGGCGGTGCGGGCACCGGACGGGCGGCTGGCATTTTCGCCGGGCAGCAGCGAACGGGTCACCCGCGAGACCTGGGTCCGCCTGTCGGGAGGCGGCAAGACTCCGCTGGCCTGGTATCAGGTGCCGCAGGCCGCAATGACCTGTGGACATGCCTCTTGCCAGGCCTTGGTGCGGGGTCGCGAGATCCTGTTCCAACGGGTTGTGGCGCCGCCATCCTGTCCGTCTGCCGACCTGGTGGTAGGAACGGTCCTGTCCTTGCCTTGCCCGGCAAAAGCCATCGGGGCGCATGCGCTCAAAGAAGGCGGCGCCCGGGTCCTGTGGCTGGGGACGGGAGGGATGGAGGAACGTGACGTGGCGGGGTGGCAGGGGTGCCGCCCCTGGTCGCCCTGCCTCGTGCCGCAGTGATCCGCCCCAGGGGAGGCAGGTCAACCGTTGGGTTCCGACGCGTCACCGAAATAGTAAGGGGAAACCCCAAGAACCTTACCGATATGCTCCATCAGCAGGGTCAGAAGGGGCATGGTAACCCGGACAAAGGCCAGGTGAGTCAGCGCGCCTTCGACCACCACGACGCGACAACGGACCTCGACGGGCGTGGCGGCAAGGTGATCGGACACCAGGGACAGCGAGACGATGTCGCCGGGGACCACGTCCGCCGGCCAATGGCGCAGACAAAGCCCGCCTGCGGAAACATTCAAAACCGGATGGGTCAACCCCATTCCCATGGCAACGAGCCCGCCGCCAAGACAGCGAATATGTTGTCGACGGTCACTGTCGGGCGCCGTCATCGTCAAGCCCATCACGCCACGGTCCCAAAACCTGGTTGCACATCATAGTGGGCAATTTAACCATGACCGGTTTCAGATGAACACGGAAAACGAGACGCTTGAGGGTGCCGGCGCTGTTCACGTCTCGCGTGTAATAAACCTGTGATTGAAATTTCTGTTAATTGATATCGCGATGCGACGATATCGCATGAATGGGGGGGCGTCTGAGTCTGTCAGAATTGCTCGGTTGGATGGCCGTCCCCGCCTGTCTCCCCCGAAAATCGACAGAATTGCGCCATTTCGGCTTCGCCGATTGACAGGCGCTTCAGGCCCGACCCCCTCAACCGTTAAGGCATTTTGGGATCTTGTCTTAATAGCGCCGCATCAGGCCGATCAATCGTCCCTGGACGCGGACTCGGTCGGGGCCGAAAATCCGCGTCTCATATTTCTGGTTGGCCGGCTCCAGCGCGATAGAGGCGCCCTTGCGGCGCAAACGCTTCAAGGTCGCTTCATTGTCGTCGATCAGGGCGACGACAATGGTCCCGTTCTCGGCAGTATCGCAGCGCCGCAGCAACACGACGTCGCCGTCCAGAATACCGGCATCGATCATCGAATCGCCTTCGACCGTCAGGGCGTAATGCTCGCCCGTGCCAAGCATCGAGGCCGGCACGCTGATCCGGTTGGACTGGTCGCGCAGCGCCTCGATCGGCGTGCCTGCCGCGATCTTGCCATAGAGGGGCAGGTCAATGGCGTCCGCCGCCATGCCGACGGGGGCACCGGCCAGCGACGTCTTGAAATCGCCACGGATGACGTTGGGCGAGAATTTCGGCGCCGGGGCGACAGTCGCCGCTGCGGGTTCCGCTTGGCCGATGTTTTCCGGCAGCTTCAGAACCTCCAGGGCACGGGCCCGGTGGGGCATGCGACGGATGAAGCCCCGTTCCTCCAACCCGGTGATAAGGCGATGGATGCCCGACTTCGATTTCAGATCGAGAGCTTCCTTCATTTCGTCGAAGGACGGAGAGACGCCACTGGCCCGCAAACGCTGATCGATGAAGATGAGCAGCTGATATTGCTTGCGTGTCAGCATGTTTTCCTCCGGACCGCGGCGTCCACAACATATGGAACAAACCCGCAACAACATCACATGTTCTAGTTTAGTTCCCGTCCTGCGTCAATAGGGGAGTTTGGAGCCGCCGATGCCCTCAGTCGGCGCGGAACGGTCCCGATTTTCCACCGGATTTTTCGACCAGGCGGATGTCGCCGATGCGCATCCCGCGGTCGACCGCCTTGCACATGTCGTAGACCGTCAGGGCCGCCACCGAGACGGCCGTCAGCGCTTCCATTTCCACGCCGGTTCGCCCGGCCAGCTTGCAGGTGGCGGTGATGTCGATGCAGCAGCGGTCCGGGTCGGCGACCAGATCGACGCTGACCGAGGTCAGGGCCAGCGGATGGCACAACGGGATCAGGGTCGGCGTCTGTTTGGCGGCCATGATTCCGGCCAGTTGGGCAACCGCCAGGACATCGCCCTTTTTGACGCCGCCGGCCAGGATCAGCGCCATGGTATCGGCGGCCAGGAAGATGCTTCCCTTGGCCACGGCGATCCGCTCGGTCACTGCCTTGGCACCCACATCGACCATGACGGCATTGCCCTGGCCGTCGAAGTGGGTCAGCCCGGTCATGCCGATGCCGCCACGGGATTGGCCAGCAGGGTCCGGGTTGCCGCCGCCACGTCGGGTTGGCGCATCAGGCTTTCGCCGATCAGGAAGCGGCGCGCTCCGGCGCGAGCCATCCGCGCCAGATCGGCCGGTGTGCGCAAGCCGCTTTCGGCAACCAGATCGCGGTCCGCGGGGATCCGGGCGGCCAGGGTCTCGGTGGTCGCGACGTCGGTGATCATAGTCTTGAGGTTACGGTTGTTGATGCCCAGCAGGGGCGAGCGCAGACGCAGGGCGCGATCCAGTTCTGCGGCGTCATGAACCTCCAGGAGGACGTCCATGCCCAGGGCAAAGGCGGCGTCCTCCAACTCGGCGGCCAGGCCGTCGTCCAGGCAGGCCATGATCAGCAGGATGCAGTCGGCGCCCAAGGCGCGGGACTCCCCGATTTGCCAGGGATCGATGATGAAGTCCTTGCGCAGGGCCGGCAGGGGAACGGCCTGCCGGGCGGCGGCCAGGAAGGAATCGTCGCCTTGGAAGTAGGGGGCATCGGTCAGCACCGACAGGCAGGCCGCGCCGCCGGCCCGATAGGCCCTGGCCAGCGTCGGCGGGTCGAAGTCGGCGCGGATCAGGCCGGCCGAGGGCGAGGCCTTCTTGATTTCGGCGATCAGGCCATAACCGGTGGCGGACGCCCGTGCCAGGGCCGCCCGGAAGCCTCGCGGCGGTTCCTGGCGGGCGATCATGTCGGCAAGTTGGGCGGCTGACAGTGTCGTCTTGCGGCCGGCCAGATGGCGACGCTTGTCGTCGCAGATGCGGTCCAGGATGTCGGTCATGGCGAAAGGATCCGGTTGGTGATGGCGATCAGGCGGTCCAGGGTGGCTTTGGCCTTGCCTCCGTCGATCGACAGCCGCGCCAGTCCGATCCCCTCGCGAAGGTCGGTGGCCCGGCCGGCGACCACCAACGCCGCCGCGGCATTCAGCAGGACGATATCCCGGTAGGGGCCGGTCTCTCCGGACAGCAGACGTTCCATCGCCTGGGCGTTGGCGGATGCGTCGCCCCCTTTCAGGTCGTCCGGCCGTGCCAGGGGCAAACCGACCGATTCGGGGTCGACGGTGAAGCAGCGCACGGTCCCCTCGGACCATTCGGCCACCGCGCTGGGACCGGTGGTGGTCAATTCGTCCAGGCCGTCCGAGCCATGCACCACCCAGGCCCGCTGGGCTCCCAGCCGTCCCAACACCTCGGCCAGGGGGCGGACCCAGTGCTGGGCGAAGACACCCATCACTTGGAGCCGGGTGGCGGCCGGATTGGCCAGCGGACCCAGAAGATTGAACAGGGTCCGGGTTCCCAGTTCGACCCGGGGACCGGCGACGTGGCGCATGGCGGCGTGGTGGCGCGGCGCCATCAGGAAGCCGATGTGATTGTCCCACAGGCATTCCCGCACCAGGGCGGGGTCGGCGTCGATCTTGACCCCAAGGGCGGACAGCACGTCGGCCGACCCCGACTTGGAGGACAGGGCGCGGTTGCCGTGCTTGGCGACCGGAACGCCGGTGCCGGCCACCACCAGGGCGGCGGCGGTGGAAATGTTGAAGGTACCCGACGCATCGCCGCCGGTGCCGCAGGTGTCGATGGAGCCTTCGGGCGCCTCGACCGACTGGGCTTTGGCCCGCATGATCCGGGCCGCGCCGGTGATCTCTTCGATGGTTTCGCCGCGCACCCGCAAGGCCATCAACAGGCCGCCGATCTGCGCCGGCGTGGCGTCGCCGGACATGATGATATCGAAGGCCTGTTCGGCTTCGGCCTCGCTCAGGCAATCGCCTGCCGCGACGCGCGCCAGCAGCGTCTTCATCAGATCGGTTCGGCTCATTCGGCGGCCAGTCCGGCGTGGCTCTTGGCGATGTCGAGGAAGTTTCCCAGCATCTTGTGGCCGTGCTCCGAGGCGATGCTCTCGGGATGGAACTGCACGCCGTGGATGGCCAGATGACGGTGCGCCAGGCCCATGATCAGACCGTCCTCGGTCCAGGCGTTGGCCACCAGGCAGGAGGGCAGCGAGTCGCGGTCGACCACCAGCGAGTGATAGCGGGTGGCGCGGAACGGCGAAGGAAGACCGCGGTAGAGGCCGGTACCGTCGTGATGGACGGCGGCCGTCTTGCCATGTACCGGCTGAGGAGCGCGGACCACGGCGCCACCGAACGCCTGTCCGATGGCCTGGTGGCCCAGGCAGACGCCCAAAATCGGCAGTTTGCCGGCGGCCAGGCCGAGAAGGTCGAGACAGATGCCGGCCCGGTCCGGATCGCAGGGGCCGGGAGAAATGATGATGCCTTGCGGGGCCCAGGCCATGACCTCGGCTGCCGACACGGCGTCGTTGCGGACCACCTTGACCTGGGCCCCCAGTTCGCCAAGGTAGTGCCAGAGGTTGTATGTGAAGCTGTCGTAATTATCTATAAGTACAAACACTTTCGGATCCAACCCTCTGGTTCGGCGTCATCGCAGGAACGGCCGGAGACGGTTCCCGGCCTGACGGTCAGGCGTAGCGCAGCACTGGAAGCGTCACCGACCAATCTACGCGACATTGCCGGGTCATGCCAGAATGACGGACGCCCAACCGTGGCCATGGTGCGCCGAAATCATCATCCGAGGTGCTTCCCTGTTCCCCGGCTGTGGGTGTATGAAGAAATGGTGGTCATATGATCATGACCACGCATCAACGGCCGGAACAGGTCGATTCACAGGAAATTTGAGAAAAACAGAGGATGCGCCATGAAAGCAAAACATGAGGCTACGCCGCACGGACTTGCGCTGCTGCATGATCCGTTGCGGAACAAGGGGACGGCCTTTTCCGATGTTGAACGCGACGCTCTTGGGCTGCGCGGCCTGTTGCCGCCGCATATCCATACCCAAGAAGAGCAGATGGCGCGTTTTCTTCAGTATCTTCGCCACCTGAACGACCCGTTGGACAAATTCGTCGCCCTGAATGCGCTGCGCGATCGCAATGAGGGGCTGTTCTTCCGCGTCGTCTGCGACAACGTGGACGAAATCATGCCGCTGATCTACACGCCGACCGTGGGATTGGCCTGCCAGCGCTTTGGCCACATCTTCCAGCGGCCGCGGGGCATGTTCCTGTCCATCAACGACCGCGGGCGGATCGCCGAGATCCTGCGCAACTGGCCGCGCAAGGCCGGGATCATCGTTGTCACGGATGGCGAGCGGATCCTGGGCCTGGGCGACCTTGGCGCCAACGGCATGGGCATCCCGGTCGGCAAGCTGTCGCTGTACACCGCTCTTGCCGGGGTCGACCCGGCCATCTGCCTGCCCATCACCCTGGATGTCGGCACCAACAATGAAGAGTTGCTGAACGACCCCTATTACGTCGGACTGCGCCGCCAGCGTGCGACCGGCGCGGCTTATGACGAGTTCATCGACGAGTTCATCTGGGCGGCCCGCAAGGTCTTTCCCAACGTGATCATCCAATTCGAGGACTTCGCCAATCACAATGCGTTCCGCCTGCTGGAGAAGTATCGCGACCGCATCTGCACCTTCAATGACGACATCCAGAGCACCGCTTCGGTGGCCTTGGGCGGCATCCTGTCGGCGGTGAGGGTGAAAGGGACCACCCTGGTCGACGAACGTTTCCTGTTCCTGGGCGCCGGCGAAGCGGCGACCGGCATCGCCGACCTGATCGTCGCGGCCATGGTGGCCGGGGGCGTGGACGAGGCGACGGCGCGTCAGCGCTGCTGGCTGGTGGATTCCAAGGGACTGGTGGTGAAATCCCGCGACGGCCTGGCGGCGCAGAAGCAGCCCTACGCCCATGACCATGCCCCGATCAGCGACTTCCTGTCGGCCGTCAACACCTTGCAGCCGACCGCCATCATCGGCGTCGCCGCGGTCGGTGGGGCCTTTACCGCAGAGGTTCTGACGGCAATGGCCAAGATCAACGAGCGCCCGATCGTGTTCGCCCTGTCCAATCCGACCTCCAAGGCGGAATGCACGGCCGAACAGGCCTATGAGGCCACCGGCGGGCGGGCTTTGTTCGCCTGTGGCAGTCCGTTCCCGCCGGTCTCCTTCCAGGGGCGGACCCTGGTTCCCCGGCAGGGCAACAATTCCTACATCTTCCCGGGTCTGGGGCTGGGGGCCATCGCCTGCGGCGCGACCAGGATTTCGACGCCGATGTTCCTGGTTGCGGCCCAGACCCTTGCGGCGCAGGTGACCGAGGCCGATTTGGATCAGGGCAGCCTGTTCCCGTCGCTGTCGACCATTCGCGAGGTGTCGGCGCGCATCGCGGTCGAGGTTGCCGAGGTTGCCTACGCGAGCGGTGTCGCGGCGCGGTCGCGTCCGGAGAACCTGCGGACGATGATCCAGGAGCATGTCTACGATCCCTGCTACGGAGATGTCCGCAAGTAGGGGCCAGCCAGGAGGGACAGGAATGAGGATGATCCGGACCGTCTTTGCGATCGCGATGATGCTGACCCTGCACGCCGTGGCGGCCGGATCGGCCCTGGCCGCGGAGGAGACGGTGGTCACGGTGACCGGAGCGGTGACAAAGCCGAACCGGCCCGCCTTCGATGCCTTCGCCGACGGCGTCTTTGCCCACGACGGCATTTCGTTCGACAAGGCGCATGCCTTCACCCGCGACGCCTTGGTCCGTCTGGGCATGAAACGGACCGTCCTGTCCTATCCCAACTGGTCGAAGCCGATCGCCTTCCGCGGTCCGACCCTGGCGGCGGTTCTGGCCGCCGCCGGGGCTGCGGGCAAGACCGTTACGGTCCAGGCCCTGGACGGCTACTTCGTCGATTTTCCCTGGGAATTCGCTCAGCGCTCGGATGTCATCCTGGCGGTGGAGGCTGACGGTTTGCCCTTAGGCCTTGGCGGGCGTGGTCCGGCCTGGCTGGTTTTTCCCCCGGGGGTACTGCCAAACCAGGAGGCGGGGACCGACTCCGGGTTGGTATGG
>Ga0326727_10020840_pt1 | contig 12957 bp, 8 predicted proteins | sample MB2enrmetagenome_FD_207643 | JGI IMG/M metagenome (GOLD analysis project Ga0326727, IMG submission 207643) | Lab enriched peat soil microbial communities from McLean, Ithaca, NY, United States - MB29MY | ecosystem: Environmental > Terrestrial > Soil > Wetlands > Peat | place: USA: New York...
AAGACCATGTCCGCGCCTTCGAGAGCCTCAATGATCTTCTCCGAGTCTTCCAAAGCGGCGCGGCGGCCCACGTCGGGGTTGGCTCCCGCGCCGAGGCCGGAGGTGAGCCGCACCCCGAGCTGGAGCTTGACCGGGGCCTGCGACAGCTTGAGCGCCTGCACGTCGGTGTTGGCGGCGATGAACTCCACGCCCTCCATGCGGGCCTGGATCATGCGATTGACGGCGTTTCCGCCGCCGCCGCCCACGCCGATTACCTTGATGCGAGCTCCGCGCAAGCCTTCGTCGTGGTACTGAATGCGCATCTCTCCGGTTTCATTGCTCAACTGTTCCATTTGGGTTCCGGCCTCCTGATTCATGGCTGATAATCGTCGACGTTTAAAAACTGGCTGCGAAGATGGCGCGCAGCTTCGAACGCAAGTTGTTGTTCTCCGCCGCGCGGTTGACCCGTGTGCGGTGGGCATACAAAAGCATGCCGATGGCGGTGGAAAAGCCGGGATGAACCAGCTCGGCGGGCATATTGGACAGGCGCACCGGCAACCCAGTGCGCGCCGGAACCCGCAATTGACTCTCAGTAACATCAAGCATACCGGGCAGCATGGCTCCGCCGCCGGTGAGCACGCAACCGGCGCCGAGGGCCTCAACGACGCCTCCCTGGCGCAGGCTCTCTTTGACAAAATAGAGAAGCTCGCGCGCCCGGGGTTCCAGAATCTCGGCAACCATGCGCAAACGCAGCATTTGCGGCTGGGGGTTGGCAATCTCGATTTCCGCGTCCTGGGGAACGGCGGTCACCACGGCGTTTCCGTATTGGCGCTTCAGATCTTCGGCCTGGGCCACGGGCATTTGCAGGCCCACAGCCAGGTCGTTGGTAAAGTGCTGCCCGCCCACCGGCACCGAGCCTGTGTAGGCCACGGCGCCCTCAAAAAACACCACCAGGTCACTGGATTGGGCGCCGATGTTGAGCAGGCAAACGCCCAGTTCCCGCTCGTCGGCTGAAAGCGTGGCCTCGGCGGCGGCGATCGACTCCAGCACCGCCTCAGTTACTTCAAGTCCGGCCCGGTTGGCGCAGGTAACCGTGCTTTGCAGCGCCGAGCCCGAGCAGGTGGCAATGTGCAGGTCCACCTCCAGCCGCGCGCCGACCATGCCCACGGGGTCGAAGATGCCCGGCTGGTCGTCGAGAATGAACTGTCGGGGCAGCAGGTGCAGAATCTCGCGGTCGGGAGGACGTTCGACGGCCCGCGCCCGCTCGACGGCGCTGCGCACGTCCTCTTTGCCGATCTCGCGCATGCGGCTGCCTAGCTCGATGCCGCCATTGGTGTTGAGCCCGCGAATGTGAGGGCCGCCGACGCCCACGACACACTCGTCGATGTTGGCGCGCGCCACCCGCTCCGCGAGTTCGTTGGCCGCCTTCACCGCCTTGGCGGCCGGGGCCAGCTCGGCGATGAGGCCCTTGCGCATGCCAGCCGACTCCACGATCCCGTGCCCGCGATAACGCAAGGAGCCCTCGTTCAGGTCCGCCGCCAGCACGCGCGTCCATGCGCTGCCGATGTCCAGCACCACGATCAGGTTGTCCTGCTTCTGGCTCATCGCACTCACTGGCCCTCTCCGGCGGTCGCGGGCGGAAGGGCGGTTGGGGCAGTCTTCTGCTTGCTCGCGTTCAGCGCGGCGCGTTTGGCCTCCGCACGCTTCTTTTCGTTTGCCTTGTTCTGGGCCGTCTTTTGGGTGGACTTGGAACCCGTTTTGGAAGAGGTCTTCCCTTTCGCGGAGGATTTTCCGCCTGACTTGACGGCCGGCTTCGCAGATTTGGCCTTGGACCCCAGCTTGGCGTTTGCCGACTTGCCGTTTGCAGCGTTCGACGACAGAACCTGCTTCGCGCCCGCCTTGCTCGCGGTCTTCTGGGCGGAATTTGCGGCCTTGCTGGCAGACGCTTCTCCCGACGCCTTGTCCCCGCTGGCCTTCGCGCCGGCCGACGCCTGCTCGTCGGCGGTCGCCTGCGCGACGTTGGAGCCGGGAGCCATCTCCAGCACCACCTGCTGGTCATAGCGCAGGTCCACCGCGGTCAGTTTCGGATATTGCTGGCGCCACTCGGCGATATGAGCCTTGTAGTGCTGATAGCGCTCAAGAAAGCGATCATCGCCGAAATGCAGCAGGGTGGTGTCGTCCTGCATGGTGACGCGCGCGTCCTCGGGATCGGTCAGGTCGACCTCCGATATCTGGGTGGAGAGCTTCTGGCCGCTCGAATCCAGTTCCGCAAGAAGGCGCCCATACACGGCCATGCGCGCCCGGCGGGATGGCAGCGGGTCGCGGGGATCGATACCCGAGAGCGTGGGGAACGAGTAGCGGTGCTGGGCCATCATGGCGGCCGGCATGGTGAGCAGAACGCCGTTGGCGTCCACCAGGCCGAACTGCTGGCCCTGGCGCGCGAAGGCCACCGGCTGACGCTCCACCACCGAGACGCGAATCTGGTCCGGAAGCAGCCGCATCACCGTGGCTTTTTCGATCCAGGGAATCTGTTCCAACTGCTTGCGCCGCTCACTGAGGGGAACGAAGAAGATGTTGCGCCCGATGTCTTCACCGAAGACCGGCAGCATCTCCACGCGGCTGACCTCGGTAAGTCCGGAAGCCTCGATATTGCTTGCCCCGGCGATGCGAAAACGGCTGTCGCGTTCGAGATAGGTCTTGAGAAGAAAGATGCCGGTGGCCAAGCCGCCCAGAACGATCAAGGCGCCCAAGCTCAGAAACACACGCCCCGCCGTGCTGGCCGGACGCCACCATGACCCGCTCGGCACATCGCGGCTGGACCAGTCCTGACGGTGCCCATCCGGACGTTGCCCGCCAAAGCGGCCCCCGCCGGAGTAAGAAGATTCGTCACGGTCCGCGCTGCTCATATCCAGCGGCATGCCGGGCAATGTGCGTCCCGCAGGGGGCACACTCTGCTGCACGCGCCGGAAGCGAGGCTCCGCGGGCGCTCCATCTTCCCACACCAGGGGACGGGTTGTGTCGCTGCCTTGTCTGATCACGCCTGAGCAAGGTCGTGAGAATCGCCAGTTCAACTATAGCGTGAGGTGAGCTGGCTTTTTTCGGCAACACTACGGGGGGAATCCACGCCGTTACGGGGGCGCTTGGTGGAGCGATAAAATGCGCCGCGCACCGCTTTGCTGCAATCGGTGATGGGGGCCTGCCAGTGGTGTCGATTTCGCTTCCCGGCATTGCGGCAAGGGCATCCAACTGTTCAGCCTCTTCGCTTTCTCAGGACCCAGGTCGTCATGCAGCGATAGTCCTGGACGATGGTGGTCTTCAGCGGATCCACAAGGACGGCGTTCATTTCGTCCGTCAGGCGGAGAAGCATGGGTTGGTCGACCAGGAACCACTCGGAACCGTCGGGGATGAGGAATACATTGCCCCGCAGCCGCTTGAAGGCCATGCCAATCCGCGAACCGAGGCGACAGAACAGCATCCCGCCGGGCTTGACCACTCGCCACAGCTCCGCCAGCATGGCTCTGAAGTGCCGGTCGTCGCGGGCAAAGTGGAGCACTGCGCTGCATAGAACCACTTCCGCAAAGCCATCGGGAAACGGCATCCGCTCGATCGACCCCACCTGGAAGTTCTCAGCGGGCAAGCCGGTCTGGAGCGAGGCGGACAACTTCCGGACGTGCTCCACACCCTCGGCATCTTCGTCGATCGCGAAGACTTCGCACCCGGTGCGCAGCAGATGCACGAGGTTGCGCCCGTAACCGCATCCGGCATCCAGAACCCGCATGCCGGGCTCGATGTTCCCGCGCAGGATCTGATCGAAGACGTAGATATCGATCTGGCCGAACTGCTCTTGAACGCTTAACGTCACGCCACCAACCTCCGCAGGGAATCTCGTGGACCTGTTTTCAGCCGAGCCGATGATCCCCGGAGCTAAACGAGCTGTAGAAGAGAGCAAAAAGCCTGGCGAAAACCCAGCAACAGTGTGCGACAGGGCCTAAACAGGCTGCGGGAGAAAGGCGCTCCGCGAGGAGAATGCCCAAAAATACCCCAGGGGCTAAAGCCCGTCTTGATTTGGCGGGGTTTGTGCCGGGACTAAAGTCCCGGCCTACCAGTCCCGGCCTACCAGTCCCGGCCTACCAGTCCCGGGCTTCCTCCCGAATCAAGCTTTCCAGCAGCCGCAAAACCCTGCATCCTTCCAAGCAAGCAACGTCTTCAGGCGGGTTCTGAAACTGCTTCCAGCGCCATGAGTATCTGTGGGGCCAACTGGCTGACGTTGCCGGCGCCGAGGGTCAGGACCAGGTCGCCTTCCTTGGCCTGGGCGGCGACGGCGGTAACGGCGGCGGGAAAGTCGGGAGCGAACTGAACCGCGGGACCCTCGATGCGGGATGCGAGGAGTTCGGCCGTTACGCCGGGGATGGGCTCCTCGCTGGCAGCGTAGATGGGCAGGACGATAACCGAGTCGGCGTCAATGAACGCGCTGCGGAACCGATCCAGAAGGTCGAGGGTTCGGGAGTACCGGTGGGGCTGGAAGACGACGTGGATCTTCCTGAAGCCGCACTCGCGGGCGGCGGCGAGGGTGGCGCGAATCTCCGTCGGATGGTGGCCGTAGTCGTCCACCACGGTGACGCCGCGCGCCTTGGCGCGCAACTGGAAGCGCCGGTCCACGCCGCGGAAATGATTGAGGCCCTCGGCGATATGATCCGCGGAAACCCCGAGTTGATGGGCGATGGCCACGGCGGCCGTGGCGTTGAGCACGTTGTGGCGGCCGGGCACGTGCAATTCAAAAGGTCCGAGCGGGCCGACTGCGGTGACGACCTGGAAGCGAGCGAAAGGTCCCTTCCCTGCCTCGAGAAATTCCAGCCGGTAGTTGGCCTCTTCCGCGACTCCGTAGGTGAAGACGCGGCGGTGTGCGCGCGGAAGGATGGCCGCGAGCAGTGGATTGTCAAGGCAGGCGGTGACTGCACCGTAGAACGGAAGCTTGTCAATGAACGTGAGGAAAGCCTGCTCTACGTCGGCCATGTCGCGGTAGCAGTCCATGTGCTCGCGGTCGAGATTGGTGACCACGGCCAGGATGGGCGAGAGCTTGAGAAAGGAGCGGTCGCTCTCGTCGGCCTCCGCGACCAGGTATTGCGAGCTGCCCAGCTTGGCGTTGGAGCCCAGCGCATCGACCCGGCCGCCGACCACCACTGTGGGGTCAAGGCCGCCGGCGGCGAGCACGCTGGCCACCATCGACGTGGTGGTGGTTTTGCCGTGCATGCCGGCGATGGCGATGCCGTACTTGAGGCGCATCAGCTCAGCCAGCATCTCCGCGCGCTGAATGACGGGAATCTTGCGGGCGTGGGCTTCGAGCACTTCAGGATTGGCGGGGGAGACGGCCGAACTGGTGACCACGACCGTGGCTCCGGCGATGTGGCCGGCCTCATGCCCCTGGTAGATGGTGGCGCCCATTTGGGCAAGGCGATCGGTGACCGGCCCGCGGCGCAGATCGGAGCCGGAAACCTTCATACCGAGGTTCAGCAGGATCTCCGCGATGCCGCTCATGCCGATGCCGCCGATACCGATGAAGTGCGCGTGCTGGGAGGTGGCAAACATTGGAAGCGAAACTCCACTTTAACATTTGCGCCGGCAGAGCTTCCGGATTTCCGGTGCTCTCCTCTTTTCGGGCACGAACTGCGATCGAGCCCGCCGCGTCTTTGAGTTGCCCGATTCCGGAGACCGGCGCAACAGGGACAGTCGGCTTGATCATCCTTCCGACTTTGGCCGCGCGCAGTCGTTCCCTGAACAGCGCGCACATTGCAGCAGTGCGGTGGAGGGCCATTTCAGGGTCAATGAGCCGGAATGGAGTTCCCGCGAAACAGCGATTTCCCACGGGATGAGCCACTTGAATGCATTGGCTTCCAATCCAGCAACTCTGAAATTGCGACAAAGGGTCCTGTGCGGGGGGTGGGTGCGCGGGAAATGAGCAGAATAAAGGCAGGTGCTCCAGAATAGAACACCGCAGTGGACAATATTCGACACCACCGCCGCAGTCAAGGCTCTCCCATCATGCCTTTTCCACATTTCTGAGCGGCCTGGTGAGCGGTGAAGCCGATTTCGGGCATCCGAAACCGGAGCCACCCGGTGGGCGCGCGCATGAAAAAAAGCCGTCAGGGAGAAAGCCTTAAACCCAAATTTGCGAGAAAGTTGCGAAGGTTTATTTTTGTCGGACGGGCGCAACCTTTGGCCGCATTCGCTGTTGAATCTGTACATAACCGGCGCCGGGGAGGCAGAAAGAAACAAGCCGCAACCGGGAAAAAGCCGGGTTTGGTCTCGCAAATGCATGCTGGGAGGTGGGAGAGATGAGGAACATGAGGAACTGGATGCTGGGTGCGGCCGTGGTGGCCGGCGGAATGGGCATGGGAGCAGGCAGCGCTCAGGCGGCCGAGTTTGGGATTTATGCGCGGGGACCGGTGGCCTTTGTTCCGCCCTGCCCCGGACCGGGGTACTTCTGGATCGCCGGCTACCAAGCCAACGGCTACTGGATTCCGGGGCGCTGGGAGTTCCGAGGCTTGCGGGAGCGGGAACCATTTGCGCGGTTCGACCACGGGCGGAACTACGACCGGCACTTTGATCGGGATCGCGGCCGGGACCGCAGGTAAAATCCAGCCGAATTTGAGTTTTGCGGGGCCTCTTCCGACGGGAGGGGCCTTTTTTTGCGCTGCCGAGAGCCTTCCGGAGCGCCCCTTCTGCTAGCTGGCTACCAGCGTGGTGCGCCGGCCGCGAACCAGCAAAGGCAGGACCTGGCCCTGGGCGTCGTCGACGGTGAGGCCGTATTTGGCGCGCAGGTCGTCGATTTTGCCGTGCTCGATGAATTGATCGGGCCAGCCGATGCGGACCACTGGAACCCGGCAGCCCATCTCCTCAAGCGCCTCGATGACCGCCGAGCCGAAACCGCCCATTTTGACGTGGTCCTCAAAGGTGACGAAGGCGGCCACGCGGCCGGCGTAGTGCTCGAGCATTTCGCGGTCCAACGGCTTGACGAAGCGGGGATTGATCAAAGCGGTAGAGTAGCCGTCGCCCTCCAGGCGCGCGGCCAGTTCCGTGGCCAGGGCCATCATGGGGCCGAGGCCCAGGATAGCGACATCGGAGCCGTCCTTGAGGATTTCGGCCTTGCCGACGGGGATGACTTCCGGCTCAGGCTTGCGCTCCACGCCGCAGCCCGCGCCGCGGGGATAGCGGATGGCGCTGGGGCCGGGAAGCTGGAGGGCGGTCTTGAGCATATCGGCCAGTTCATCTTCGTCCTTGGGAGACATGAGAACGATTCCCGGCACGCCGCGCAGGTAGGCGATGTCGAAGAGGCCATGATGGGTGGGGCCGTCGTCGCCGGACAGGCCGGCGCGGTCCATGCAGAAGACGACGGGAAGCTTTTGCAGGCAAACGTCGTGGACGATGGGGTCGAAGGCGCGCTGCAGGAAAGTGGAGTAGATGGCGCAGACGGGCCGGTAGCCGCGGGTAGCCATGCCAGCGGCAAACACAGCCGCGTGCTCTTCGGCGATGCCCACGTCGAAATAACGCTTCGGATGGTGGGGACGGAACAGGTCGAGGCCGGTGCCGTTGGGCATGGCGGCGGTGATCGCCACAATGTGCTCATCCTGATCGGCCAGCTTGACGAGGGTGTTGGCGAAGACCTCGGCATAGGTGGGCTGACCGGCGGGCTTGGTCTGACCGGTTTCGGGATCGTAGGGTCCCAGGCCATGGAACTTCTTCTGGCCGTCGAGAGCGGGCTGGAAGCCGCGGCCCTTTTGCGTGAGCACGTGCAGCAGCACCGGGCGGTTTTCCGCCTTGAGGAACTTGAAGGTCTCGACCAGCAGGGGGATGTTGTGACCGTCGATGGGGCCGTAGTATTGCAGGCCGAACTCTTCGAAGAGGACCGAGGGCCAGAGCATGCTCTTGGCGGCTTCTTCGGCCCGGCGGGCCACTTCGATCGCAGTCTTGCCACCCAGCTTCTCGATGATGCGATGGGCCTGGTCGTGCAGGTTCTTGTAGTGCTCGTTGGTGACGATTCTATGGAAGTAGCGGGCGATAGCGCCTACATTGCGGTCGATGGACCACTCGTTGTCGTTGAGCACGACGATGAGGCGCCTGGTTTGCTCGCCGATGTTGTTCAGAGCTTCGAAGGAAATCCCGTTGGTGAAGGCGGCATCACCGGCGACGGCAATCACGTGCTCCTTGCCGCCGGCCAGGTCGCGGGCCACGGCCATGCCCAAAGCCGCGGAGAGCGCCGTGCCGGCGTGGCCGGCCCCGTAGCAGTCGTGCTCGCTCTCTGTGCGCAGCATGAAGCCGTTGAGTCCGCCGGGCTGGCGAATGGTCTCAAAGCGGTCCAGGCGGCCGGTGAGGATCTTGTGGACGTAGGCCTGGTGGCTGACATCAAACAGCAGCTTGTCCTCGGGGGTGGAGAAGACCGCGTGCAGGGCGAGGGTGAGCTCGACCACTCCCAGGTTGGGGCCCAGGTGGCCGCCGGTCTTGGACAGCGTTTGAATGAGGAATTCGCGGATTTCCTCTGCCAATGCGGCCATTTGCGTGAAGTTCAGGCGCTTGAGATCGGCGGGTGAGTGGATGGTCCCGAGCAGTGTTCCCATGGTTTCCTTCTCCCGAAAAACGCCGGGAATCCAAGAAAAAAGCCCCCTGACGCCGGGGCCATGCAAGCCAGCTTTGCCAACCGTTAGTATATCAATGCCGCGGATTCGGGCGCTGCTCAATTAGAAAGCTGAGGGGCCGCAAGGTCCGAGCAGGCGAAGTTGGGTGGTAGCGGAGTCGGCGCGAGCGGCGGGTTCATCCTTTGAGCCTCCCTGAAAATTCCCGCAAGCGCCTCCACAAGCGATCGTTGTACGATGGGCGCATAGAACCTGAAGGTTGGGGGAGGCTGGGAACGTGGCTGGAAGCTGGAAGACGATTCTGGGTTTGGCGGTGCTGGCGGGGACTGTGGCTGCTCCTCGGGCGGGGTGGGGGCAATTGACCGTTCCGGACGCGACGGCCCAGACAGCTCCCAACCCGCTGAGCGACCCGACTGTGAAGCCGGGCAAGATGCTGCTGTTCGACCTGGAAGCGCGGTTTGCCAAGGACGTGCTGGCGCGGGGCGGAGCGGCTTTTGCGGATTGGTTTGCCGAGGACGGCGTGGCGCTGGGCAACGGGGCGGCCCCGCTGGTGGGCCGCGTGGCGATTGCCAAATCCGCGAATTGGGATCCCAAGGTCTATCAACTGACCTGGACTCCGACCGAAGCCCAGATGGGACCGTCGGGCGATGTGGGCTACACCTGGGGACATTTCGAGGGGCACAGCAAGGATGCGAACGGGAACCCTGTAGTCACGTCGGGGCGATACATCACCATCTGGCGCAAACAGCCCGACGGAAACTGGAAGGTGGTTCTGGACGCCGGGGCGAATGAGCCGGCCGGCGCTGGGGATTGTTGCAAGCTTCCCGCCGCAAACTGACAGGCCAAGGCATGCCTCAGGGGTAAACCCCGGCGTTCATTTTGCTGCATTTGCGGCGCGACTGAGGTCGTGCGCTGACATTTTCGACAGCCCCGCGTGGGTTTTTCCGCAGACTGTCCGGTCCCAGTCGCGAGCGACAGGTCAAATCCGGAGCGATGCGGGCGCGGGCCAGCTCTGCAAGGTTCCTGTAGTACGAATCGATTGGTTTTGAATCAGAAAAATCAGTTACTTAGGTGGTAGATCTTTCGACCTGGAACTCCCCCCTTTGTGTCACTGCCAACACCGGCAATTGGGCCGATACTTGATGCAGGTGCGCGTGTCCTATGTTCCAAGTCCCGGGTTTAAATCGAGGGGAGCGCCCGACAGTGCCTGCGCGATCGGAATTCGACATCTTTGACCGCAATCCAGACCCTGCTCTGGACGAACTGACGGAGCTTGCCGCAGTGCTCAGCGTTTCCGACTACGCCTATATCGGCTGGATGGACTTCAGCCGCCTGTGGTTCAAGTCGGCGTACGGGTTCCAGGGGATGGACCAAGCACGTTCGACGACCGCCTGCCATTGGATGCTGGAGAAGGGCGAGCCGCTGCTGATCCGGGACGCCGCCGAGGACCCGCGCTTTCCGCCGGGCGGAATTGAACTGCCCAACGCCGCGCGCTGCCGCTCGTATGCGGGGACGCCGCTCATTACCGGCTCCCAGGAGATCGTGGGCACCATGGCGGTGCTGTCGCAGGAGCCGAACCGGTTCAGCAAGGAGCATCTGGCGCTTCTGGAGATACTGGGCCGCCAGGCGGTGACGCGGCTTGAACTTTATGGCCGCATCCAGGCGCAAGAGCTGGCGCAGCGGGCGCGGCAGCGGACCGAGCAGGCGCTGGCCATCGAGCGCTGCTTTGTGGCCGCCACGCTGGACTCGATTCCGGCGCTGGTGGCGGTTCTGGACACGGCGGGGCGGATGGTGCGGCTGAATTACCCTTGCGTACAGTTGACGGGGTTGAGCCTGGCCGACGCGGTGGGGCGGCCGTTTGTGGATGAGGTTCTGGAACCCGGGCAACGCAATTGGGCGGCAGGCAAGCTGCGCGAGGCAGCGGCCGGCCAGGTGTCGGGTCCGCACGAAACGGCCTGGCGGGTTAACGGCGGCCCGGCCAACGCGGTGCGGCGCATCAGTTGGACGCTGCGGCCGCTGCCCGGGCCCAATGGCGAGATCCAGTACCTGATTGTAAGCGGGCAGGATGTGACCGACCAGCGGCAGGCAGAGATGGCGCTGCTGTCCAGCGAGACGCGCTACCGGCAGGTGGTGGAGAATTCGCTGGGGTTCGTGTTTACGTGTTCCATGGAGGGCCGGCTGACGTCGCTGAACGCCTTCACGGCCGAGACGCTGGGTTACCGCGCCGAAGATCTGACCGGGCGCGCGGTTGCCGACCTGCTGGATTCACCGGGCGCGGCCGAATTCCAGGAATGCCTTCTAACCCTGAAAACCAGTGAAGAGTGGCAGGGCTCCCTGGCGCTGCGGCGCAGCGACGGCGTCTACCGGCGCATTGCCTTGCGCAGCAGGCGGATGGAACTGCCGGGCGAACGGCCGTTCATCCTGAACCACGGCATGGACGTGACCGAGCAGCATGAGGCGGAAGAGGCGCTGCACCTGGCCACGCGGCAGCGCGAGCTGATTCTGGAATCGGTGGGCGACGGCATTTATGGCATCGACCTGGACGGCCGACTGACCTTTATCAACCAGGCTGCGGCGCGGGCGCTCGGGTATACGCCGGACCAGTTGAAGGGCCGGGACCTGCATGAGATGATCCACCACAGCCACGCCGACGGGACCCCTTATTCGAAGGCGAGCAGCCCGATTCTGCAGGGCATGCGCCGCCGCGAGACCATCCGCATGCGGGACGAAGTGTTCTGGCGCAAAGACGGCGCCAGCATCCCGGTGGAGTACAGCGCCAGCCCGCTGATTGAGGACGGGCAGATTTCCGGCATGGTGGTTGCTTTCCAGGATGTGTCGGAGCGCAGGCGGCTGGAAAAGATGAAGGACGAATTCATCTCCACGGTGAGCCACGAGCTGCGCACGCCGCTGACTTCGCTACGCGCTTCGCTGGGACTGATCTCGTCGGGCACGCTGGACAAGCGGCCGGAGAAGCAGCGGCAGATGATCCAGATGGCCATCGGCAACTGTGACCGGCTGGTGCGGCTGGTGAACGACATTCTGGACTTCGACAGCGTGGAGAGAGGCAAGCTGCCGCTCGATCGCCGGGGGGTAGAGGCCGTGGACCTTCTGCGCCGCGCGGCGGACGTGGCGCACGCGGCCGCCAGCCAGGCGCACATCAGCATCCGCATCGACGCGCCTCCGGGTCCGGTATTGGCGGACGAGGAACGCATCCTGCAAGTGCTGAACGAACTGGTGGCCAACGCACTCAAGTTCTCGCCTTCGGGGACGCTGATCCGGCTGAAGGCGAAAGCCGAGGAGCAAGGCCCCTCCGGCTCCGGCAAGGTCTGCTTCATGGTGGAGGACCAGGGCCCCGGCATCGCCCCGGAGAAGCTGGAACGCATCTTCGACCGCTTCCAGCAAGGGGACGCCTCGGACTCCCGAGCGCTGGGGGGCACCGGCCTGGGGCTGGCCTTGTGCCGCAGCATTGTCGAGCAGCACGGGGGGCGGATCTGGGCGGAAAGCACGGTTGGCAAGGGGAGCCGCTTCCTGTTCACACTGCCGGCTGCGGCCGTAGCAACGTAGAGGAGAATGGCGCAGTCAATGCACCTGGAGCCGACTGACCATTTTCTCGGGAGGCCCAGGCTCGCCGAAATAGTATCCCTGCGCTTCGTCGCAATTGTTGGCCCATAGAAATTCCAGAGCTTCAATCGTCTCTACGCCTTCGGCGATGACCCGCAGGTTGAGCCGCTGCCCCATGCCGATCATCGCCCTCACCATTGCCATCTCGTCGCCTCTCTTGGCGATCCCGCGCACGAACGACCGGTCGATTTTGAGGGCGCCGAGGGCCAGCTTTTGCAGACTTCTCAGGTTGCAGTCGCCGGTGCCGAAGTTATCGACCGAGACCTCTACTCCCCAGTTCCTCAAGGTTTTGAGAATGGATGCCGTGCGCGCGGGTTCCTTGGCCAGAACACTCTCGCTTACGTCCAGTTCCAGACAGCTAGGATCCAGGCCGGTTGCGCCGAGGATGTTGAACAGGCCTTCCAGAAAGTCCGCGCTGCGAAGCTGGACTTCAGAGATGTTGACGGCCACTGTCCTGGGCGGCATACCCGCGTCGGCCCATGCTTTGGCTTGTTTGCACGCCTCATTGAGGACCCACGCGCCAATGGGAAGAATCAGGCCGGATTCCTCCGCAATGGGAATGAACTGCACCGGAGGCACCGATCCGAGCGTCGGATGCGTCCAGCGAGACAGGGCTTCCGCCCCGATAACGGCGCCTGTCTTGAGGTCGATCTTGGGCTGGTACTGCAGCGTGATTTCATTCCGTTCCAGGGCGTGCCGCAAACCCTGCTCTAGGGACTGGTGCGCATCG
>Ga0326727_10020841_pt1 | contig 12956 bp, 11 predicted proteins | sample MB2enrmetagenome_FD_207643 | JGI IMG/M metagenome (GOLD analysis project Ga0326727, IMG submission 207643) | Lab enriched peat soil microbial communities from McLean, Ithaca, NY, United States - MB29MY | ecosystem: Environmental > Terrestrial > Soil > Wetlands > Peat | place: USA: New York...
GGACGCTATAACGCGGCACGATCTTGGTGTTCATGCTGGAAACTCATACGAAGTCGAACTTCGTCCAGTCAAATGGTTGGGTTACTTGCGCTGGGCATGGTGCGCTGCCGATCCGGCCTATCGCGTACCGGCCCAGATTAGCCTAATATCCCTGATATTGGGTGTTATCGGTTTACTCTTAGGATTGATTGGGTTGATCCATTGCTAAAGGCAAGATAGCCGCCTGCCCCAGGTCTCGTATTTGAGACCTGGGAATCGATGATTTATATCACCGGATGAAACGTCACTAGGCACGCCACAAAGACCACACCAAACAGGATCAGCATCAGCGGCCACCACCGATCCACCCAGGACTCCCGTTTCGTCGCCAAACTCATCGTAATCTCCTCCTTCGCCCTCCTCTCAATCTAAACCGAGAAACAACGGCGCATTCAATCGCGATGTTTAAATCTGGGTATGCGCAGCCCCTACGCGCAGCGCCGCATCTCCGGCATCGCGTGGAACCCTCTGCGAAACTGCTCCGGCTCGTATCGGCCAGGGAATACGATGTCCTCGCCGTGGTAGAGCTGTTCCATCATCTCTTCCGCCAGGCTGTGCGTGGTGATCGCTGCGAAGGCGCTCTCCAACTGCCCGCAGTTGATCGTGAACCATCTCTGCGTGTCGCTCGCGGACGTCGCTACAAAGGTGACGCCGCGCAGTTCGCCGCGATACTTGCCTTCAGGAATGAGTGAGGGTATTGCTTGCAGTTTGTACATCGCGGCCATGACTATTGCTCCGGTGGGTATCAGGCGTTCGCTGTCCTTGCCTCGGCACTTGCTTGAGGAAGTTTTCATCTTACCGGCTGTGGAAATCCGTCTCTGTGACACACGTCACTAACAGCCAAATATTCACACTCCGGCGCGGCTGCCCCAGTTCTTCCTTCTTCGCCCTGGAATCGATGTCTCCATCCCCCGCCCACCGGCCGGGTGCCCCACATCTCGATTCTGAGATGTGGGATCACTCCAACTACGTTCTCCCTTGACACCGCACATATAATTGACTCAGGGGCAAATATCGCCGGCAGCCTGCCTGAGCGTGTCGAATGGGTCGTGCCGGAGACAGGACTCCAGCCGGACCTGGGCAGAGATCAAAGTCAGGATGTCAGGGGAAGATAATATATATTAAATATCTATTTTTAATATATATTTAATATATATTGTTCTCGGAAAAGTCCGGACTTAACATCTTTGGAAGGGATACTTTAGATAAAAATAAGGCGATTTTACTCGCCCACGCGATTTCGTGCGGCTTTACAGGTAGATCGGCTCCAGCTTCTTCACCACATACGCGCCGCAGCGAACGTAGTCGGCCATCGGCCCCAGCCGCGCCGTGTCCAGATCCACGCAGATCCATCCCTTGTATTGCATCCCTTTCAGGATGCGGTGGCACGCCGGAAAATCGATCTCGCCGTCCCCCAGGTCGTAGATGTTCTGGATGAATCCGCCTCCGCCCGCCGGCCTCGCCGCCGCCGTCCCACTGGCCGCTGCCGCAGCCGGAGCCGGAGCCGGAGCCGGCAGCTTGGCGTCCTTATAATCCAGGAACTTGATGCGGTCCTTGTACCTCTCGATCGTTCCCGCCACGTCGCATCCCGCCAGATCGAGGTGCGCGGTGTCCGGCGAGAGGCCAAACAGCTTCGGGTCCACCGCCGCCATGAACCGGTCGATCTCCTCCCGCGTCTGCACCATCTGTCCCAGGTGGTTGTGCAGCCCGGCGGTGAATCCCATCGTTCCGGCCAGCTCGCCAATCTCGTTGCAGCGCTTGCACATCTCCTCGAACGCTCCCGGCGCCTCCGTTCCCTGCCGGTTGCGCCCCGGCGAGAAGACCACCAGGTGGTTGGCGCCGAAGTCGGCCAGAAACTTCATCGCCTCGCGTGCGCTGTCCAGGGTCTGCTGGCGCATCGCCGGGTCCACCGACAGGCTGTTCCACGAGATGGTCGCCACGTTTAGATTGCGCTTCGACAACTCGGTGTGCAGTTGCGCCGCGGTCATCCCGAACTTGTTCAGCACGCCGGGAAAGTTGGCCAGCCGGATCCCCGGGAACCCCGTCTGCGACATCACATCGAAGATGTCCGTGAACTTCGATCCTGGAAAGTAGCCCCACAGGTTCGAGGACACCGCCCACTTGATGTTCTTGTTGGCCGGCAATTGACTTTGCGCGCGCGCCAAGGCTGCGGGCAGAAGCGAGAGAGATGCGAGGAAGTTCCGGCGGCTGATTCTCATAATGTGCGATGAGGGTTACAAATCCCTCCCGATACACATATCACACTCCGCGCGCGCCTGGCTGCCCTGCACGGGCGGTCTGGCGATAGGTCTCCTTACGACCCCGCCAGGTGGCCGATGCCAATACCGATGATGTAGGTGACGGCGCCTTCCAGCGCCCCAACCGCGGTCATCTCCAGGCCGCTCGTCCACCAGGAGCGGATGGTGATGAGCGACTTGGACGCGCCCACCGCGAAGTGCGCCATCAGCGAGATGACGGCGGCGACCACAATGGCCGGAATCCCGGACATGAAGAAGAACGGCAGCACCGGGATCAGCGCGCCGATCGCGGTGGAGAGCGCGCCGGAGGTGGCCGATACCCATGGCTTGCTCAGGCCCTCCTCGGTGGTGTGCAGGCGCTCGCGGGCGAGCACTTCGACGAGCTGCTCCTTGTTTTCGGCGATGTGGCCGACGAAGTGGTCGGCGTCCTCGGCGGTGAGGCCGCGGACCTGGTAGGTGAGGGAGAGGAGTTCGCACGCCTCGCTCTCGTTGTACTCGACGGCCTCGCGCTCGCGCTCGTACTCGGCCTCGTAGATCTCGCGCTCGCTCTTGGCGGCCAGATACGCGCCGGAGCCCATGGAGAGCGCGGAGGCGATCATTCCGGCGAGTCCGGCGATGAGGACGTAGTGCGCACCGCTGGGGCTGGCTTCGGTGGCCCCGGCGACGCCGGAGACGATGCCGAAGATGGCCCCGAGGCCGTCGTTGACGCCGTAGATGGCGTCTCCGATCCAACTGGCGGAGCGGGCCTTTCCCTTGTCGCGGGCGGCCATCAGATCGTCCAGCGCGCGCTTGGCCTGCCCCGGCTCCATCTTGGTGGGCGGCAGGACGCGGCGGATGAGGTTGCCCAGGGTGGTGTAGTGCTCGCGCTCATCCTGCAGCACCTGATGCAGGATGGCGATGGTGGGTTCGTCGCCGAGCTCCTGGATCTGCTTGCCGTAGTGGGCGATGTCGCGACTCTCGTCCAGTTCCAGGCGGCGCAGGGCAAGGTCGAGGCCGCCGATGCGGTTGGAGAGCGAATCGGCCTCGCCGCCTTCGCTGCCGGTGTACTCGGGGACGGGCGCGCCGAGGGCGGTGAGCCGGCCAGCCCAGAGATCGGCGTGGTGCTGCTCGGCCAGGGCTAGATGGTGCAGCGAGCGGCTCTGCTGCGGGTCGGTGGCCTGTAGCGAGAGCGCGTTGTAGGTGTGATAGCCGCGCATCTCGGTCTGCCAGTTGTTGGTCAGTGCCTCGATCAGGTGTTCGGTGTCCCTGGTATCCATGCGTAACAGTGTGCCACGCAATGGGTGTTTGCGTCGCGTGAGATTTGTCTATCGCTGCAAAAACCAGAGGCTGAGGTTGAAGGTGATCCATGCCATGGAGTAGGCGACTGCGCTCATGTAGACGAGCTGGAAGAGGGGCCATCGCCAACTGTTTGTCTCGCGCTTGACGGTGGCCAGCGTGGAGGTGCACTGCATGGCCAGGGCAAAGAAGACAAGCAGCGAGAGCGCGCCGGCCAGACCGATGGAGCCGCGCAGCGCGAGGCCGACCTGGGGCGTGTGGTAGAGCGTGCCCAGCGTGCTGACGACGGTCTCTCTCGCGGCGAAGGCGGTGAGCAGGGCGACGCCGACGCTGCGGTCGAGGCCGAGGGGGCGGAGCGCGGGCTCCATGGCGTTGCCGATGGAGCCGAGGTAGCTCTGGTCGATGGGGCTGAGCTGGCCGTGATGCACGGGGAAGTTGGCCAGCATCCAGACCACAAGGCTGGTGACCAGGATGATGCCTCCAACACGCGAGACGAAGATTCGGGCGCGGTCGAGCAGGTTGATTGCCAGCGAATGCACGAGGGGAAGGCGAAACTCCGGCAGCTCGATGGCGAAGGCGGAGTCGTCCTTGCGCAGCAGCGAGAGATGCAACAACCACGAGGTGATAAGCGCGGCGACCATTCCGATGGCGTAGAGGCCCATCATGGCGCAGGCGCGCAGGCCGAGGAACTGTCCGACGACGGGGCGGTCTGGGATGAACGCGGCGATGACCATGGTATAGAGCGGCAGCCGAGCGGAGCAGGTCATGAAGGGGGCGACCAGGATGGTGGTGAGGCGGTCGCGGCGGCTGGCGATGGTGCGGGTGGCCATGATGGCGGGCACAGCACAGGCGTAGGCCGACAGCAGAGGCAGGAACGAGCGGCCGCTGAGGCCAAAGCGCGACATGGTGCGGTCGGCGATGACGGCGGCGCGCGCCATGTAGCCGGAGTCTTCCAGCAACGCGATGACGAGGAAGAGAAGCAGGATCTGGGGCAGGAATGTGAGCACCGAGACGACGCCCGTCCAGAGACCGTCGATCACGAGCGAATGCATAACGCCTGGGGGAATGAATGCGCCAAACCAGACGCCGAGCGCGGTCAGGAATTTCTGGAAGAGATTGCTGGCCGGAGCGGCGACACGGAAGATGGTCTGGAAGACGGCCAGAGTAACAATGAAGAACAGAGCCGGGCCAAAGACGGGATGTAGGGCGACGCGGTCGATGCGGCGCGACCACTCCGAGGGCAAAGGGCGGCGGTAGAGACCCTGGTTTTCAATCTCCGACATGCTGCGCGGACAGCCGATCTGGCGCGGTTCGACGCTGGGCTGCATGACCGGCAGCAGCGGCGCCTTGGCCGAAACAGTCTTGACGCCGACAAATCGCCGGATGGCATCCATGCCGCTGCCCGTGCCCGCGCTCACCATGGCCACCGGCGAGTTCAGCGTCTGCGCCAGCGAGAGGGGGTCGAGATAGCCCTCCCGCGCGGCCAGCACATCGGACATATTCACCACCACCAGGGTGGGTAGATGGTGCGCGATCACCTGGCGCGCCAGTGTCATCTGACGGTGAAGCTGGGTGGCATCCAGCACCAGCAGAACAGCCTCGGGACGCGGCTGTCCATCAATCTCTCCGCGCAGCGCGCGCACCGCTATGCACTGGTCCTCCGACGTGGCCACTGATTCATCGCCTTCCAGGCTCCAGACGCCGGGCAGGTCCAGCAGACGGGTGCGCGTTCCCTTGATCTGCCCCTCGTGCTGTTCCACCGTTACGCCGGAGTAGTTGCCCACTTTTTGGCGCAGGCCCGTAAGCCGGTTGAAGACCGTTGACTTGCCTACATTGGGGGGCCCAATAATCGCTACTGTACGGAATCCCGGCAATCAGCCTTCCATCCTGACGGAGATCAGGGCCGCCGTCGCCTGGCGTAGCGCGACATCGGCGTCGTCCACGCGGTAGATCGAGAGAGCGCCGCCGGAGACGCGCCGGATCAGCTCCACATGCGCTCCAGGACAGAAGCCCATGCAGCGCAAATAACACAGATGCGGGTCGTCCCCCATCTTGGAGATGAGGGCGTGGGTGCCAACGGCGAGATCGGAGAGAGGGATTGTCTGCGGGCTCATGGACCAAAACCGATTCAGCACGGATAAGTGCTGCGCTACTAAGAAATCTCTGCACAAGTCCACGTTTTGAAAGGGACGGGCTTCAGCCCGTCCGTAAGTGCCCAAAAATCATGGGGGCTTTAGCCCCTAAGGGAATGTTGAAGACTTGTGCAGACCTTCCCTAACTGGATTATATATAGGACTAATCCAGTCGTCAATTGCAGAGCCGTTGCGCAATGCAGGGGGGTATAGCCCCAAAAAAGTCCTAAATTCTTCAAAAAAGTCTTGTTAAGTCTGGACTTAGTCTTGGTACTCCCTTCAAAATCTTGATTTCAGAGCTGTAATTTGGAAGTATGTACTTTACGCAATCGCGGGATTTGGCGGGAAGTCACGGGAAATCGGGGGGATCGCAATGAAACCCCGTGACCGCATAGCCCAAACCCTCAATTCTAGACTTTACCCTGCTCAGAAGAGGGGGGAAATGACACATGGCTAATCGAAAAATGGGCACGGGGGTCGGAGCTTTGGTAAGCGTCTCCGCATGCGTGTACTTCCAGCTCAACCCGAGTTGGGGATTAGAGCATCCTCATTTGGTTGATGGCTTGTATCTCCTAACGGCGGCTGTGCTGATTGTTTACTTATTGCAGTTTGAGTGGATACATAACTTAGTGTTTGGCAAGTCTGGCTCTGCATCACCAACTGTGAGCCAATCCAATAAAGTTGGCAGAGATAACAGCGGCAAGCTGGTGGCCGTGGCAGGCGATTATCACGAGGCTCCCCGATTCCCGCTCTCTCCTCCGCAGATAGTTCGCGACCAGCGCAAGGCAAACATAGTGACGTTAGCCTGCAAGAAGGTAGTTGCTCCAGATGAGATTTATTCTCTTGGAATGAAAAAAGGGGATGAGTTTTGGGTCTTGGAGATACAAAATCGCCTGGAGGATGTACCGATAGATGACGCAAGAGCTGTGTGTTTCAGCCTAGAGTTTACTGGCTCGTACCATCTTCACGAACTGATACCGCGCGGATGGTGGCTCGATCACAACCATAATGAAATAGATATACCCATCAACAATGTAGAGAGAATCGTCTTAGGTAGAATGGACGGGAAAAATTGGATAGCCTACGGCAACATCCGGCAATTCGAGCCAAATTTTCATCAACTTCGGGCCGGATATTATGAGGCAGAGCCAGAAGCCAAAACAATCGACTGTGTTCTTTCTCTGACAGTTGAGATAAAGGTATTCAATCGCCATTTAGGGACACCGTACATGCAAAAGAAGTACCGCATCATTCAGCGCTATGGAACCCCAGAATTCGAGCTAATCCAATGAAACCCGAATACCACGAAGGCCCTATTTGGGCCAGCCCATCACAGGTTGCCATGCTAAGGTGAAGTTGCGGTGCCCAGTTTATTCACTGACGAGCAGGAGATCCCGGAGCCGGAGAAACGGGGTGGGCGCAGGCCGCGTGGGAGCGATCGGCTGCACCGGCCGGTGTACCGCTCGCGGCACCTTGCGGCGAGGGCTACTTTTCTGCTGCTGCTTGGGCTTTCGGCTCTCTTTGGGGTCATGTGCGGGCTGACCCTGGTGTACTCCATCGACCTGCCGCAGATCGACGAACTGCAACGCTATCATCCCGACACCACGACCGACCTGCTGGACATTCATGGGCGGGAGATTGGCTCGTTCGCGCTGGAGCGACGCGTGGTGCTGCCCTATACAGCGTTCCCGCCGGTGCTGCGGCAGGCGATCATCTCCATCGAGGACAAGACCTTCGAGAGGAACTGGGGAGTGAACCTGGTGCGCGCGGTGGGCGCGGCCTGGCGCGACCTGCACTCCCGCAGCAGGGCGCAGGGCTCCTCCACCCTGACCATGCAGTTGGCGCGCAATCTCTTCTTGTCCAGCGAGAAGACCTATGGACGAAAGCTGCAGGAGGTCCTGCTGTCGGTGCAGATCGAACGCGTCTTCACCAAGGACCAGATCTTCCAGATGTACGCCAACCAGATCTACCTGGGCCATGGAACGTATGGCTTCGAGGCGGCATCAGAGTACTACTTCAGCAAGCATGTGGGCGATCTGACGCTGCCGGAGGCGGCCTTGCTGGCCGCGCTGCCCAAGGGCGCGGAGTACTACTCGCCCATCAACCACCCCGACCGGGCGTTGCGGCGGCGCAACCTGGTGCTCAGCGAGATGCTGGCGGACAGGAAGATTTCGCGCCAGCAGGAGGAGGAGGCCGAGGCCATGCCGCTGGGGCTGAAGATCGAGCCGCCGCCCAACTCGGTTGCCCCCTTCTTTGTGGAGGAGGTGCGCCAGCAACTGGAGAAGGAGTATGGCGCCGAAGAGGTGCAGGGCGCGGGATTGAAGGTGTATACGACGCTCGACCTGGACCTGCAACTGGTGGCCAACAAGGCGGTGATGGACGGCACGGCGGCCTACGAGCGGCGCCATGGATGGAAGGGCCATCTGCTGAATGTGGCGGCGGCGGGAAATGACCTGGAGACATACAAGCACCCGGACTGGGATGCTTCGATCGAGCGCGGCGGCTACTATCACGCGCTGGTCACGGAGGTCGAGCCGGAGCGGGTCATGGTGAAGATCGGGCCCCTGCGGGCGTTGATGACTCCAGCGGACTGGGCATGGACACAGAAGACGGCGGGAGACAGCTTTCTCGCGGTGGGTGACATCGTCTATGTCCGGCTGAGCGAGAGTTCTGCGGACGGTGTGCAGCACGCGCAACTGGAACAGGACAGCGGCGTGCAGGCGTCCATGATGGCGGTGGACAACTCCAACGGCGAGGTGCTGGCCATGGTGGGCGGGCGGGACTTCTCCCTCTCCCAGTTCAATCGCGCAACCCAGTCGCAACGCGAAGTCGGTTCCTCGTTCAAACCCTATGTCTATACCACGGCGGTGGAGGCGGGGGCCAAGCCGACCGACCTGATCGTGGATGGGCCGGTGAGTTTTCCCACGCCCAACGGGCCGTACACGCCGCACAACTACGAGGGCGACTACAAGGGGACGATAACGCTGCTCAACGCGTTCGCCGAGTCGCGCAACATTCCCGCGCTGAAGCTGGCCGACCGGGTGGGGATTCGCACGGTGATTGCGACGGCGCACCGCTTCGGCGTCACCAGCAACATCCCGGAGTTTCTGCCGGTGGCGATCGGTGCGGCGGACATCTCGCTGGTGGAACAAGTCGGGGCCTATAGCGTCTTTCCCAACGACGGAATCCGCATTGAGCCGCACACGATTCGCAGAGTGGTGCGGGCGGACGGGCTGCCCTTGGACCAGCCGCCGCCCCAGGTCACCGAGGTGATCTCGGTGGAGACGGCGCGCACCATGATGCAGTTCCTGCAGGCCGTGACCCAGCATGGCACCGGCGCGCAGGCAGCTACCCTGAAGCATCCGCTGGGCGGCAAGACCGGTACCACCAACGACTATACCGACGCGTGGTTCATTGGATTCTCTCCGTCCGTCACCTGCGGTACGTGGATCGGATACGACGACCGCCAGACCCTGGGAGAGAAGGAGACCGGCGCGCGCGCCGCACTGCCCATGTGGATGGATTTCATGCGGGCGGCGATTGCCGGCAAACCCAATGAGGCCTTCCCACAGGGCAACGAACCCAAGAAGGAGCTGGAGCTGCCGCTCACCCCACCGGACTCACCCGTGGTGAAGCAGCTTCCCAAGACGCCGATCGAGACCGATCCCGACGCCCTCGAGCCGGACGACAATGCAGCTCCGTCCACGACCCCTGCGGGGGATGTGCCTACGGGTGCGGCGCCTCAATAAGATCAGGCGGGGCAACCACAGAGGGTGAAGTATCTGCGTGTGCGGGCCACGTCGCGGGCGATCTGCTCACGCAGAGCCTCCGGGCTGGCAAAGCGCACTTCGGCGCGCAGGCGGCGCAGGAAGGTGAGGCGCAGCGGGGTCTGCCCGGTGAGTGGGATGGGATGGAAGTCCAGCAGGTGCGACTCGACGGCGAAGGACGCTTCGCCAAACGTCGGGCGAGTGCCGAGGTTGGTGACAGCCTGGAAGGTCTCGACGCCGGGGCCGGAGCCGATGGTGAGGGTGGTGATGTAGACGCCCTGAGCTGGCAGAAGATCGGGGTAGGGCGCCAGGTTGATGGTCGGAACGGCGTAGCGCGCTCCGAATCCGCGGCCTGAAACAGGGGTGCTGTCAACCGCGAATGGAACTCCTAGCAGAGCGCGCGCCTGGCTGACCTCTCCCGCGGCAATCAGCGCGCGGATGCGGCTGGAGGAGACCGGGCCCCCTCGCAGGCTGCGCGGCGCATAGAGGGTGACAGTGAAGCCGAGTTCGCGGCCCAGCGCCTGCAGGCCAGTTGGTCCCGTCACGCCTGCCTCGGCGTGGTGGCCAAAGCGGAAGTTCGCGCCCTCGTGCACCTCGGTGACGTGGATGGCCTGGACCAGGACCTGGGTGGCGAACTCGCGGGCGGAGCTGCGGCTGAGCGCTTCAGTGAACGGAAGAACCAGCGTCGCGTCGATGCCGGTGTTCGCCAGCAGTTCCAGCTTGCGCGGGAGCGGCGTGATCAGCGGCTGCGCATGTTCGGGGCGCAGGACGCGCGTTGGGTGTGGGTCGAAGGTGATGGCCAGGGATTGGCCGCCCAGAAAGCGGGCGCGAGCGATGACCTCCGCGATAACTCCCTGGTGGCCCATATGCACGCCATCGAAGTTCCCGATGGTGGCAACAACGGGGGCGGCCGGGACAGCGAGTTCGTCGAGTTGGCGGTAGATGCGCATGGGTTTCTTGCTTGCCGGTCCTTGCTTCGTCTCCCTACTTCGCTTTTGCTGCAGGGGGCACAAATCGAAATACCGTTGTGCCTGCCAGATATTTGTAGGAGAAATGCAGCTCACCCTTTCCTCGGAGGCCAAAGTCTTTCGGATACTTCCGCTGCATCACGGCGGCGGTCGCGGCCTCCTCCAGCAGTTGCAGGCTGTGTGTTGCGGGCTGCGATGCATAGAGAGTGCACGCTTGAACGACTTTGCCAGTGCGATCGACAAGCAGTCGGAGCGCGATGGTGACGGGTAGAATTCCCTGGCCGATTCCGGAAGGCAGGGCTGGCTCTACTCGGCTCAAAGGACTCTGTATAAAGCTTTGCTGCATTCGGGTATCGCTGTCCAGCGCTCCGCAGGCAGATACTTGAGCGGTGTCGGCGTAGGCAGTGTGCCCGAAGGCGACAAGTAACAGTAAAGGTTGCCACCAGGAAATCTTGCTCCAGCGAGAAATGCCACGGAGCGTTGCGGCGGGGAGTTCGTCGAGTTGGCGGGTGATGTGCATGGGGAGTAAGCGCTCCGAGCTTAGTGCTGAGGCTGTTCCGGGCCGATGTCGAAGGTAAGTTGCAGGCCGTCGTGCGCCAGGCGTATGTGCGGCGGCAACGCGGCATTGGTGGCGTCATGGTCCAGGCCGTGAGAAATATGAGTGAAGAAGGCGCGGCGCGGCGCAATGCGCTCCACCAGCGCGATGGAGTTGTCCAGATGCGAGTGCGTGGGGTGGGGCTCGCGACGCAGCGCGTCGAGGATGAGGATGTCGAGATCATGAAGCAAGGGGAGGCTCTCCGGGTCCAGGTCGCTGAGGTCGGTGAGGTAGGCGGCGGAGCCAAACCGAAAGCCGGTAATCGTCTGGCGGCCGTGGGTGACGGGGACGCGCAGGAACTTCACTCCAAACAGCTCGACCTCCGCGCCCGGCGTCGTGGGAATGCGGTGCAGCGCAACGCGCGCCCGCGTGGGGTACTGGTGATCGGAGCTGAAGGTGTAGTTGAAGATGCGCTCGATGGTGAGCGCGGTCTGCTCGTCGGCGTACAGCGGCAGGCTGTCGGGCGTGTGAAAGCTCAAGGGGCGCAGGTCGTCCATGCCCAGCACGTGGTCGGCGTGGCCGTGGGTGTAAAGGACGGCGTCGAGGCGGTGGATGCCCGCGGCAATGGCTTGGGCATGGAAGTCGGGGCCGGTATCAATGACGACGTTGTGCCCTTCCCAGGAGACGAGCACCGAAGGCCGGGTGCGGCGGTTGCGCGGAGAGATCGCGGGCTCACCTGTACCCGGCGAGACCGCCGAGACGCAAACCGCGCACTCGCAGCCCAGCGTGGGGACGCCCATCGAGGTGCCGCTGCCGAGGAATGTCAAAGTAGCCTGCATTGTGTTCTAACGGACGATGGTGGGCCGGCCGGGTTGGCCTGGGCCGGTCGCTCCCGGTGGGGGCGGCGGTTGGCGGTTGGCAGCGGAGCGGGCTAGCGCCTGGGTGACTTCCAGGAAGCCCATGCGAATCTCGAACAGCGCGTTGTCCATCAGTTGCGACTCACTGGGCGTCAGGTTGCCCTTGGTCTTTTCGCCCAGGACGGCAAGCATGTCGATGCTCTGGCGCGCGCCCATCAGGTCGATCTTGGGCTTCTCGCCCGGCTTGGTGGCGCCGCCAAGTTGCAGAATCGCAGTCATATAGATCGAGTGGACGATCTGCTCGAAGCTCATCGCGGGCGGATGCTCCATGCCGGGGTTGGCGGCGCGCACGGCGGTGTCCAGATGGTCCGCGGTCTGCTGATAGGCGGTGTTGGCCTGCTCCATCTGGCTGGCGGTCGGCGGGGGCGGCAGTGGGGCGTCCGCTGAAGATTCGGCCGACGGCGTCTCGGCTGCGGCGTGAGGCGACTTGAACTCCAGCGGTGGAGCGGGAGTGGCCGGCGCGGCGCTGGCGACAGGAACTTCGCGGGCCTCCGGCTCGGGGGATGGATCGGCGTCGGGGCGCGGGGTTCCGTCCAGGGTAAACTTGCGGCGGTCGGTGACGACGAAAGGCTTGTTCTGATCGGACATGGTCAACACTCTTTCGGTGGTTGGGATTCTGCGGTCTGGCTTCGTTGGGATGCTAGAGGTTCTGGCCTTCTCTTCGTTCAGACAGGAAGGACGTCAATAATTGAGCTTAGGGGACTGTGTAGGGTAAGGCGATGGGAGCAGCGGCGCCTCCGGGATAGGTCAGGGTGAGTTTGCGGTCCAGCGCCTCGCGACGGATGATGCCGAGGCCAAGCTGCACCGGGGCAGGTGTGGCGTGCGCGGCATTGGACCTGGGTTCGCCAAGCTGGATGGATGCCACGCTGGTCAACTCCGCCACAGGCTTGCCTTCCGCTTGCAGAGCTGTGCCGGGTGCGGGAAGGGGGCCGGTCAGCACGAAGCCCGACAAGGTGCGATGGACGGCCCCGCGCGAGTGAATGCGCTCCACAATCTCCTGCCCCAGGTAGCATCCCTTGGTGAAGTGCAGCGCGCGGGTTTGTCCGGTCTCCTGCGGCAGGTCGC
>Ga0326727_10020842_pt1 | contig 12955 bp, 12 predicted proteins | sample MB2enrmetagenome_FD_207643 | JGI IMG/M metagenome (GOLD analysis project Ga0326727, IMG submission 207643) | Lab enriched peat soil microbial communities from McLean, Ithaca, NY, United States - MB29MY | ecosystem: Environmental > Terrestrial > Soil > Wetlands > Peat | place: USA: New York...
CGGCTGCTAATTGGAAAAGAGCGAGACGCACGGCGCAGGGAGAAGCAGGTTGGCGGGAAAGAGAAATGTCTCTCCTTTTTTGGCGGCGGTCCAGTATCCTGCAGGGGCTATGGCAATACCACTGGAAGACACTTTTTCGGACATTCTCGGCAAGGCCCAGCGGGGGCTGATTCTCTCGGACAGCCTCGTGGCTTCGCGCTCGGGGGTGACGGAAGAGACGGTGGCGCGGCTGCGCGAGGGCGGGGAGTTCGATGCGGTGGCGGCAAAGGCAATCGCGCCGGTGCTGGGGTTGAACGCGAAGGCGCTGGTGGCGATGGGGCAGAAGGCTTACGCGCCGGCAGATGTCGGGGAATTCGACGGGCTGGCGCAGTTCAATACGGTATTCGGCGATATGACGGTGAACGCCTACCTGGTCTGGGACCCGGCCACGAAGGAGGCGGCGGCATTCGACACCGGAGGGGATTGCACGGAAATGCTCAACATCATCGACACGCGGGGGCTCAAGCTGCGCTTCATCTTTCTCACGCACACGCACGGCGACCATATCTATGACATGGACCGGCTGCGGCAGCACACGGGCGCGCCGGCGTTTGTCTCGCACCGCGAAGCGCTCGCGGGCGCGGAATCGTTCGAGCCGGGGCGGGGATTCGTGGTGGGAAAATTGACGATCGAGACGCGATTGACCTGGGGACATTCCCGGGGCGGGATCACCTATGTGATCACGGGGCTGGCACGGCCCGTGGCGGTGGTTGGGGATGCCCTGTTCGCCGGCTCGATGGGCGGGGGAATGGCCAGCTACAATGACGCGCTCCGGACGAACCGGGAGGAGATCTTCACCCTCCCGGACAACACGGTCGTCTGCCCGGGGCACGGACCGATGACCAGTGTGGGCGAGGAGAAAGCGAACAACCCGTTCTTCGCGACGGGAGCGTGAGGCAAAATTCGCTCTACTGCTGAGGCGCCGCGCCAGAGCTGGAGGCAGCACCGGGAACGGCAGGAGCGGCGGAACCGGTCGTGACGGGACGGTGGTTCATGATGGGCAGCTTTGCGAGGATGTGAACGATGCCGGGATCAGCGGTGATCATCGCCTTCGTCAGGGCGGCGATATATTCCTTGGTCGTGGACTGAAGGGCATCACCTTCCGGGGTGCCCTGGAGGGAATTGAGAGCCGTGTGCAACTGCATGCGCTCATCCTGGGTCAGAGCAACGTGCGTAGCGCCGGCGGTGCCGCTGGCGAGGGCTTTCTGGACGAGCGGGGCGATGGAGGGATTCCTGGAGATCATGGCGCCGCTCGCGTCCATCATCGCCTTCTGCCGCTTGGCTATGGCGGCCTGGACCGCAGGGTCCTGCTGCGCCTTTTGAGACACGGCTTTCAGTTCGCTGGCTTCCTCAGGGCTAATGAGCCTTTGTTGCTGCGGCGCGGCTACGGGCGGAACGGACGACGGCGCGGCCGGAGCGGGAGTGGCGTCCTGCGCAAAAGTGGTGGCGGTAACGGCCACGGCGAGTGTGGAAAGTAGAAAGGTTTTCATAAATGGCGGAGGGATGAGAGTGGTGTGAAGCGACGGGAAGGAGGGAAGCTAGGAGATGGGCTCGAGCAATGCAAGCTGCCATGGCAGCAGCCGGGAGGACGCCGCAGAGGGATCGGCGGCAATCTGCTCGAGAGTGGCCTTGGGCGCGATCAATGCCGGGTCGAGCTGGAGCTTGGCCGCCGTGGAATCGCGCCGGGTCTTGAGCGTGGCGAATGCGCGCTCCTGCTCCGGCGTGGGGCGGACGCGCGGCTTGCGGATGGGCCGAGGCCATTCCTCCTCTGGGAGGGCGAGTGCGGCCTCGACGGCGGCATCGAACCGGCGCTGCCGGGACGAGGAGAAGTGGGGAAAGGAGACCTTCCCGCCCTGGTCGAGGCGCGTGGCGGCCTCGATAAGATTGTCATTCTGAAGAACGTGAAACGCGGGACGATCAGCGGAGCGAGCCTCGGAGTCGCGCCAGAACCAGAGCGCGCGCAGCAGCGCGGCGGAGCGGCCGCGCAGATCGGAGCTGCCGGTGATGCGCCAGGCGGTCTCAATGTCGCGCTCCTTGTCGATGCGCGCGGTGGCGACGGCCTTTACGCATGATTGCTCGAACCACTCCCAGCGGCCCAGCTCGCGCAGCCGGCGCTCGAGGATGCCGGCGAGGATGATGAGGAAGTGCGTGTCGTTGCGCGCGTAGGCCTCCATTTGCTCGGAGAGCGGGCGGCGGGCCCAATTGGCCTTCTGCGAGCCTTTGACCAGCTCGACGGCGAAGTACTGCTTGACCAGCGCGGCCAGGGAAAACTCCGGATGCCCGGTGAGCCGGGCAGCGATCATCGTATCGAATACGGCGCGCGGCTCGGAGAAGCCGGTGCGGCGCATGAGGCGCAGGTCGTAATCGGCCCCGTGAAGGATGAGGAGCTTCGACCCGAGCGCCTGGAAGAGCGGCTGAAGATCGAGACCGGCGAGCGGATCGACCAGCAGATCGCGCTCATCGAAGGATATCTGGATGAGACAAAGTTTCTCGAAGTAGCAATGCAGACTGTCGGCCTCCGTATCCACGGCGATGGGATCGAAGGCGGCGAGGTCTGAGATGAGTTCGGCCAGGGCCGGTGCGGTGCTGATCAATTAGTGGTCTTTCACTTCCCGGAGTCCGGTGAGAAGAAGTTCAGCATTGGTGCGCGTTGCCTTGAGATTGGCAAGCAGAACCTCCATGGCTTCGCCGGCAGGGAGCTGCGCGAGCTCGCGGCGGAGAAGGGTAATGCGCTCAAATTCCTGCGGATGATACAGCAGTTCTTCACGGCGCGTGCCGGAGTTGAGGATCTGGATCGCTGGAAAAATGCGTTGCTCGGCGAGGCTGCGATCAAGGTGAATCTCCATGTTCCCGGTGCCCTTGAACTCCTCGAAAATGACCTGATCCATCCGGCTCTCGGTATCGACCAGGGCCGTGGCGACGATGGTGAGGCTGCCGCCTTCCTCGACATTGCGGGCGGAGCTGAAGAATTTCTTCGGCTTCGCGAGGGCCTTTGACTCGACGCCGCCGGACATGATGCGGCCCTTGCCGGGCTGAATGGCGTTGTAGCCGCGGGCGAGGCGGGTGATGCTATCGAGAAGGATGATGACATGGCGGCCCAGCTCGACGAGGCGCCGGGCGCGCTCGCTCACCATCTCCGCGACCTGGATGTGCCGGGCCGGGGATTCGTCAAAGGTGGATGAATAAATCTCGGCGTCGGTGGAGCGGCGCAGGTCGGTGACCTCCTCTGGGCGTTCATCGACGAGGAGGAGAATGACATGGCTCTCCGGGTAGCCCGCACGAATGGCCTGCGCAATCTCCTTGAGGAAGATGGTCTTGCCGGCCCGGGGCGGGGAGACGATGAGCGCGCGCTGGCCGCGGCCCAGCGGGCTGATGAGATCCACGGCGCGGGCGATGATGGACCGGGTGATGGGATTCTCCAGGATGATGCGTTCAGTGGGGAAGGTGGCCGTGAGCGAGTCGAAGGCCGTCCGGGCGGTCCAGGACTCCGGAGGAATGCCTTCGATGCTGTGGACTTCGTCGAGCGCGAGGAACTTCTCCCGGTCCCGTGCGGACCGGAGACGCCCCATGATGCGGTGGCCGGTCTGGAGGCCGAACCTGCGGACGATACCCGAGGGAACATAAATATCCTCGGGGCCGGGCCGGAAACTGAAGCGCGGCCAACGGAGAAAGCCGTGGGACTCGGAGGCCAGGTCGAGGATGCCATCGACAAGGACTTCCGAGCCGCGATCGGTGAGCAGTCGCAGCATGTCCGCAACGAGCTGATGCCGGGAACGATCCGGATGGACCCGCACACGGTACTCGGCCATGCGCTGGGTAAGCTCGGCGGTCGTGAGCCCGTGCAGCTCATCAATATGCATGCGCGCCGGCAGCGGCGCTGGCGCGGGAGGGTCCTGGGGTGGCGGAAGGGCGGTTTGCGCCCCCCCGGCTGGAATTTCGGCCGGCATGTCAGGAAAAAAGATGGAGGGAAAGGAGCCGAGTCTGCGCCTCGAGCGCCTGCAAGTCTCCATCGTTCCAGATGGCGAAATCGGCGCGGGCAATCTTCTCGGAAAGGGGAAGTTGGGAATCGATCATGCGATCGGCGAGGCCGGGGGCAAGGTGACGGTCTTCGATGAGGCGCCTCCGCTGGGTGCGCGCGGAGCAGGCGACAACGACGACTTTATCGAAATGGGTTTCGGCTGAGGTTTCAAACAAAAGGGGAATATCGACCGCGAGCCACGCATCGCCCGGCTGCTCACGGACGCTGCTGGCAAGGGCAAGCCACGCGCGGCGAATGGCGGGATGAAGGATGGCTTCGAGAGCCTTTCTCTCCAGAGGATCGGCAAAGACAATGGCGCGAATGGCAGGGCGTTGCAAGAGGCCGGTGGCGTCAAATACGGCCGGGCCAAAATGGTCTCGAATGGAGGCGATGATCGCGGGGTCCGAAGTGGTCAGCTCGCGGGCGCAACGGTCGCTGTCAAAGATCTGAAGGGCGGGAAAGCGGGAGGCGAGGGATTGCGTGAAGGAGGTTTTGCCCGTGGCGACCCCGCCTGTGATCCCCAGAACTGGCACACACAGTAAACAAGCCTGCGCTTGCTTCTCCGAAGTTACTTTTGAAAGAGAGGCGTCTCCGGCGGCGCGGGCTCGACGGGAGCCGTAGGCAATGGCAGCGGCTCGACGTTCTCGTCTTTCTCCTCCAGGTCGAGGATGTTATCTCCAGCGGGGTTGATAATCCGGGCGGTCACGAAAATAACCAGGTTCGTCTTGAGGTGCTGGTCGACGTTCGAACGGAAAGCGCGGCCGAGAAGCGGGATGTCGCCGAGGATCGGCACCTTGTCCTGCACCTTCTGCACATCCTCGCGCATCAGGCCGCCGAGCACGACGGTCTGGCCATCCCATACGGTGACGCTGGTGGTGACCTTGCGGGTGGAGAAGATGGGCTGATTGATGACGTTCGGGGTCAGGACGACGGAGGCCGGGGCATTCGTCAGCGCGCCGGTCACGGCGCCAATGCCGAGCGTGGCGGGGTTGATGGTGCTGATCGGGCTGCCGTAGTTGATGAAGCCCTCGAACTCGACAACTTGCGGAACTAGGTTCAGATCAATCGTATAATTATCGGAGCCGACGGTGGGCTCGACCTCAAGCGTGACGCCCGTATTGCGGGTCTCGAATGCAGTCGGGGTCGTGGGCGTGACCGGGAAGACGTTGATGGCCGAGCTGCTGGCGCCGCTGCCTGAACCGCTACCGCCGAAGTTCTGCGGAATCTGGGGCGGATCGAATTCGGTCGGGTAACGGAACTCCTGGACGACCTCGATGGTGGCGCGCTGGCCGCTCTTGGTGGTCACCCGGGGAGCAGAGAGGAGATCGACGCCCTTCTTCTGGTCAAGCGCGCGGAGGACGACCTGGAAGGTGGGATCGGACATGACGCTGCCGACGCCGAAGATGGCCGGAGCAATCGCGGAGCCGCCGCCGGTCGCGGGGAAGAGAAGCGCGCTGATGGCATCCGCGCTGATTGCCGTCTCGCCGCTGCGCAGGCCGCTGGTGAGGGGCTGCTCCTGGAGCGGGCCGGTGCTCGGGAAGGGAAGCGGGTAATCGGACGCGTTGGTCGCAATGCCGTTGCCCTGGGTGCCTCCGGCGGCAAAGACGGTGTGCTGGCCCGGGATGTTGAACTGGCCGAGCAGGACGTTCATCGTCAGTTCCTTCTCGTTCTGCTGCTGGATCTCAACGAACTTTGCCTCGATGGCGACCTGGGTCGGTATGGCGGGCTGGGAGCTCTCAACGATGGCGTCGATCAAATCGATATTGCTTTCCGTATTATGAACGATGAGCCGGCTGGTCGCGGGGAAGTACACCGCGTTCGCCCCGGGAGGGAACTGGACACCGTTGCTGGTGAGGAAGTCCATCGCCGACTGCTTGTTGGCTATCCCGCTACCGCCCGTGGTGGCATCGCCGGAGGTAGCCCCGCCGCCGCCGCCGCGGGTAGCGGGTGCGCTGAGGACGTTGCCCCCGACCGTGGGCGCAACGCCCATGAAGCCGGCCGGAACCTTGTACTCCTTGGTGATCAGTTCTTCCGTGTTCACGGAAGGCGGCACGATGGATACGGCGTAGGAGTCGATCTTCAGCTTGAGATTGGCGAGTTCACAAATGTACTTGAGCGCCTCCATCAGCGGGATGTTGCTCAGCGAGAGGGTGATCCTTTGCTCGGCGCTGCTCACCGTGGGCGCGGCCGCAGGGGCTCCTGGCGCACCGGGCGCGCCGGGGACGGCAGCCGGAGCGGGTTCCAGGCCGGGGATCGCAGGGGCGGTGGCCGCGGCGGGCGCGACCGGTGCAGCCTCGGGAGCGGCTTCGGCGCCGGCTTCGAGCTGGAGGACGATATTGACGCCGCGGCGGGTCGGATCAGGCTCCTGGGTATCCAGGGCGCTGCTCTTTTCCTTCAGGAAATCGACCGCTTCGCGGATGGTCGCATCCTTGAATTCGATCTTGGGAATGATGATGCGATTAAGCTTGGCGGTGATGTACTCGGTGTGCCGGACGTCGGTTTGGGTATTGCTAAACGTATCGGTGGTCTTGATGCCGAACTTGTGGACGGGCATCTGCCAGCCGTTATCCAGCTCCCATAGCAACTCGGACCGGGTCTCGCTGTACGCTTCCGTCGCGTAGGAATCGCGGCGGCCGTTGACCTCCTCCTGTCCCTTGCGGGCGGCGACGTTGTACGGGTCGAGATTCAGGATCTTGTCGTAATCCTGATAGGCCTTGTCGTAGCGGCCGCTCTGCTCATAGCCCTTGGCCTCGGTGAAGAGTCGCTTGACCTCCTCGACATTCCCGCGGAAGCGCGGGGTGATGGTCTTGTTGTAATAGTCCGGGTCCTCCAGGTGGGCCAGAATGACCTCCGCGCGATGGCAATGCGGGTCGTACTTCGGATCGAGGACGGCCTTGCAGAGATTCTGGGCATCCTCGTACCGGCCTTCGGAAATGCGCTGTTCAGCCAGGGCGCAGGCCGCATCGTCCATGCCGTCGAGCGCTTTATCGCGGTCGTGTTCGGTGGCGCGGCTCTCCGGAAGCAGGTCGGCGGCGGCCTTGTACTGCGCAAAAGCCGTCTCGTAATCCCGCTGATCCATCGCGGCGTTGCCGGACTCAATGGCGGCCTCGGCGCGGCGAAGATTTTCCTGCCTGCGGGCAATGGCGCGCTCGGCGACGCCCTGGGTATCGGCGTAACCGGATTGCTGGGCGCTGACGGGCTGCGAACTGCTGCCGGCAAAGAGAGACGTGGGCGACACGAGGGCGGCAAGCACACATGCGCAGATTACTGGGGGTTTGATGCTCATTCTGGCTGGAATTAGAGGGTGTGGAAAGAGAGGGAAGGATTATTGATGGGCAACCGGAGCCGTCGGAGCTTTCGGCGTGAACATCGACGGGGACCAGGCTTCGTCGGAATGAGGCACCCGGACTTGCTGACCCGTGGGGGTCTGAATTAGCGCGTCCTTTTCCGTGATGTCAATTAATTTATATCGGAGGTTGGCGTCCGGAAGCAGGGCAAACTCCTTGTCCTTCTTCACCTCGAACTGGGTGTTGTTCCAGAGATAATGGAAGAGCGCGTAGGAATCCGGCGAATCGGCGATCTTCTCCATGATGAGGAGGACCTTGTCGTGGGTCTCGACGTTCTGGACGGTCAACTCCGAGACGTCTTCCGTGCTGCCGGTCGCCTTATTGGTAATGGTTTTCGACTCGAAACTGAGGACCTTGAACTTGGTCCCGGCGATCTGGTCGCCGATCTTCACGAATTGCGTCGGCTGGTGGACATCGACGGTGTTGATCTGGAACTCCAGCGTCTCGGGTTTCTTGACGTCGCCATCCCAGGCGTTGAACAGGAGCCGGAAGGGCTGCTTGATGTACTGGACCAGCCGCAGCTTGGTGAAATAGGCCGGATGGGACTTTGCGTCCAGGGGATCGGTGGCATCGGACCCGTCGCCCTTGATGTTCTTCCACTCCTCGAGGTTGGTGAAGCCGTCGCCGTCCGGGTCTTCGTTCAGGATGTTGTTATCGAGGATGTCGAGTTTGTGATCGAGGATCCACTGGTTCGGCACCGGGGGATGAAGCGGGATCTTACTGTTGCGCGGATCGATCAGGTCATTGCCCTGGGCGATGTACGGGATGGAAAGGTAGAGCGACCCCTCGGTGCCGGAGGTTTCCCACTTTGCCGGATGCTGGAGGGAATCGGTCGCCTGCTGGAGGCCCGCCATGTCGATCGGCGGGATCGTGTTATTATGGTATACCTGCCCTTTGATGCCTTCGAAAATCTGCTCGAAGTTATTCGCGCTGAGGATGAGCAGCACGCAGAGGACGAGCAAAAGGAGCGCGACCAGGGCGAGGATGAACTGATCGTAATTGCGTTTGATCCAGTCCATAGCGTCAGTGGGTGGAAGGCGCCGGCGGCGGATGGAAGGTCACCATGTCGATCCGCATGGCGACGTTGAGTTTTTCCGTGCCGACGAGGAACTTGAGGTAGCTGACCGACGCGTCGGTGCCGGTGGTGGCGGGCTGCGAGGCGGCCGCGGCTGCTGCCGCTCCGGCTGCGGCCGGGGTCTCGGCGGCCTTTGCCACGGGCTTCGGGTCGGAGTTGCTCACGACGAGGGTCCGGGTGATGAAGAACTGCTTGCCGGACGCGGCGATGTCATCGAGCACCTTTTGGAACGCAGGCTGCCCGGCCGTAAACTGGATATCGAAGGAAACCTTTTCGACCAGGTCTCCGCGCTCGCTTCTTTCGCCATTCCCGCCGCCGCCAGGACCACCGCTGCGATTTCCGAACCTGCCACCGCCGCGTTCCTGCCGTACCACGCCACCCTCCTGGGTCAGCTTGGTGCGGGTCAGGCTGGTGAGGCTGTCGATATGATCGTCCAGGAGGATGTTCATCACGATGTCCAGCGCTTCGAGCTGGCGCGCCAGCGGACCGGCAGCCGCCGCGGGAGGAGGCTGGGTCTGGTAATTGGTGAAGTCGTAAGCGAACTCCTTCGGCAACTGAACGCCCATCTTCCCGGCCTTGGTCGTCAGGGTATTGATGGTATCGCGAAGCTGGTCCTGGAACGCGGACGGCGTGATCTCCTTAACCGGCAGCACCATCCCGGAAAGCGTGGTCGCCAGGTTATGGGTCGCCTCGCGCAGTTGCTCACGCTCGGCCTTGTATTTCTTTAGGTTCGGCTGATCCGGATACGGAACGCGGGATTGCAGTTGATGAAGCTGCCCGGCCACCGTGTTGTATTGGTCGGTCACGTCCGAGTAGGTGCCGTACGCGGAATAGAGGAGGTACCCGAGAGCCCCGGCGCCCAGGACCACCACTACGATGAACCCGGTCAGGAATTTGTTCTCGCGTACCCAGTTCATTCCGGCGAGATCCCCTGTTTGAGTTCGACCAGCAACTCGTAATCGAAATCCCAATCGGTCTGGGTGGGATTGGTCCGCATGGTCATGGTGACCGAGCCGACGAACGGCGACTTGCGGAGGTTTTCGGCAAAATCATCCACCAGCGACGGCCTCGCCGTCAGGTATAGCCCGTGCAGGCGCAGCCCGAAGCTGCCGCGCTCCTCCTGCCGGCCACGGGCTCCCCCCGGAGCAGGGCTCGCGACGCGTCCATCCACGATATTCACCGGAGTGAATGAGGTGATCCAGATGTACTGCTGCGGGAGGCGGCTGTTGATATCGTTGATGAGGCGCGCCCAATAATCGCGCTCCTGTACCGCGGTGACGAACGGCGCAGCCGTCTCCTGGGCGCGATCAAGCTCCTCCTTGGTCTTGTCAAAGCTCGCCGCCAGCAACTTAAGCGCCGCGACCTGCGGCGTCAGCTTGTCGGTGACCTGCCGCTCCACGTCCGTCGCGCGCAGGAAGTAGAGCCAGCCACCGGCGAGCGATAGCAGGAAGCAAAGCCCCGCGAGGATCATGAACGGCTGTTTGCGCGCCAGCAGCTTTTTCTTTGTGACGCTGGCCGGCTCCAGGTTGAGTTCCATCGGCGCCTCGCTCGCGGAGCGAATGGCAAGGCCAACCAGCTCCCCGAAGGTGTGCGCCGCGCGCGCGGCTGCGTCGGTATCGACGCCCGGCGCGACTGCGACATTCCGCAGCGGGTTGAAGAAATCGATCGGCATCTGGAGCTTCTCGGAAAAGAACTCGCGGATGTACGGCAGCCCGACGCTCCCGCCGCACAGGTAAACATGCTGCGGCTGCGAGCCGCCCTGCTGCGACCGGTAAAAGGAAATCGACCGCGTGATCTCCGCGTGGAGCCGGGTCATGGAATTGCGGATGATCTTCGATACCCGCGCGATCTCCGGATCGGACGGCTCGGCATAAGCACCGCCCAGCGACACGAATCCGACGGTGCGCTTCCGTTCCTCGGAGGAGGCAAACGGCTCGTTGAATTCCCGCGTGATGTTGCTGGTAAAGGTGGTGCCGCCGATCGGGATGCTGCGGCTGAAAACCTTGTTCGGCTCGACGAAGATCAGGTTCGTCGTCCGCGCCCCGATATCGATAAGAAGGGAGCAGCCCGCGGTGTCCGCGTAATTGTACCGGAAGGCGTTGTAGAGCGCCATTGGCGCGACATCGACCACGCCGGTCTTGAGCCCGGCATCCTCGACCGACCCGTTCAGTTCGTCCAGCAGGTCCGCCTTGATGGCGACCAGCACGACCTCGATCTTCGTGTCGTCCTTGGTCGCAACGAGCTGGTAATCCCATACCACTTCCTCGATCGGGAACGGCACGTTCTGCTGCGCCTCGAACTGCACGATCTGGTCGACCTTGTCCGGATCGACCGTCGGCAGCTTCACGAACCGCGTAAAGACCGATTGCGCGGCGATGGCATAATTGACCCGGCCAGACTTGATCTTCAGTTCTCCCAGCATTTCGCCGATCACGAGCTTGATCTGCGCGATGCGCGAGCTCTCTGCCGCCGGGTCGGCCAGCAACTGGCGCGTGGTGAAGGCGTGGAGAACCAGGCCGCCATCCGGCGTCGTGCGAAAATCGGCCAGACCAACGGTCTGCATGCCGAGATTTAGGCTAAGAATTCGGGCGGGCTTAGCCACAAACGGTCTGGCTGGCGTGGAAGAAGTTCACGAGGGGCTTTCGAATATCGTCCGCTGGTCTTTCGCTATTGGGCGGGGCCGCCGGGAGCCTTGATCTGCTCGTACCGGTCCCAGAGGAGCGGGGCAAACGGGGTTTCATTCTTGTTAAGGACCTTGCCGGTAACCTGCTGCTGGTTCTGCCACCATTGGGTATCGCCCTGGGTCTTGTAGCTCTTGGTCGTCAGCACCTGGCCCTTCGATACGAGTTGCACCCCCACGTCCTGGATGTCGGCGCTGGTCATCGGATGGTTGTTCAGCAGCCGCGCGATCGTCTTCGGGCTGATGTACACGACGGAGTAAAGGTCGCGCCCCTTCGGGATGTCGATGTGCGTCACCTCGCCCGTCAGGCACGTGCCCGCCAGCAGGATATAATAGCGCACCGTCAACTCGTCGGTCCAATCGACGTTCGACTCAAAGTTGACCTCGACTTCCAGCCATTGCAGCGACCGCGGTTTCGGATGCTGGATCGGGCCGAAGTTGAACGAATAGTCCGGGCTCAGATCGACGCCGGGCGAGATTTTCTTGATGTCGTAGTCAGGCCGGGCAAACGACGTGACGGCGGAGAAGGCAAGGATCAACAGGCTTGCGAATGCGACTTGGGGGATTCTCATAACGGGAAGACGTGGTGAAGGAGATTCAACTTGAAGGCTGCCAATTCGCCACGCAACGAAAAAACGCGCTCCGGATTCACTTCGATTCGTTCCGCCGCCGCCTTTCCACCGCAAAAAACGCGTTGCTCCATTCAATCCGTAGTTCCTCTCCACGGCGCTCTACTCCGCTTTCAGCCGTTCCCGGAAGAACTCGATCGTCTCCTTGATCCCCTTGTCGAAGTTCACCTTCGGCTCCCAGTTCAGGATCTTCCGCGCCCGGCTGATGTCCGGCTGCCGCACCTTCGGGTCATCCACCGGCAGCGGCCGGTACTCGATGCATGCCGAGGTCCCGGTGATCCGGATGATCTCCTCTGCAAATTGCTTGATGGTCATCTCGCTCGGGTTCCCGATATTCACCGGCTCGTGGAAGTCGCTCATCGCCAGCTTGAAAATGCCGTCGATAAGGTCGCTCACGTAGCAGAATGACCGCGTCTGCGACCCGTCTCCAAAGATGGTCAGTGGCTCATTCGTCAGCGCCTGCCCGATGAATGCCGGCACCACCCGCCCGTCCCTCAGCCGCATCCGCGGCCCGTAGGTGTTGAAAATGCGGACGATCTTCGTGTCGATCTTGTGAAACCGATGGTAAGCCATGGTCATCGCCTCCGCGAACCGCTTCGCCTCGTCGTACACCCCGCGCGGCCCGATCGGGTTCACATTCCCCCAATACGTCTCCGGCTGCGGATGAATCAGCGGATCCCCGTAGCACTCCGAGGTCGACGCCAGCAGGAAGGTCGCTTTTTTCGCCTTCGCGAGCCCCAGGGTGTTGTGCGTCCCGTGCGAGCCCACCTTCAGCGTCGGGATCGGGTGCTCAAGGTAATCCACCGGGCTGGCCGGCGACGCGAAGTGGAAGATGTAATGCACCTCGTCCGGCAGGAAGATGTAATTCGACACGTCCTGCTTGAAGAACTTGTAGTTCTCGTTCCCTGCCAGGTGCTCGATGTTCGCCGCCGAGCCGGTGATGAAATTGTCGATCCCGATCACCCGGAAACCTTCTGCCAGGAGCCGGTCGGTGAGATGCGAGCCGAGGAACCCCGCCGCGCCAGTGACTACTGCCGTACGTTTTGATGCCATGTTAGAATGGGACGTTTTAAAGAGGGACCGGCATGTTTGCCAGACCTAATGCGCCCCATTTTCCGTAGGAAAATCCCTCACGCCCAGCCGCCCGGGTCCTTTCCGTCAACCTTA
>Ga0326727_10020843_pt1 | contig 12954 bp, 10 predicted proteins | sample MB2enrmetagenome_FD_207643 | JGI IMG/M metagenome (GOLD analysis project Ga0326727, IMG submission 207643) | Lab enriched peat soil microbial communities from McLean, Ithaca, NY, United States - MB29MY | ecosystem: Environmental > Terrestrial > Soil > Wetlands > Peat | place: USA: New York...
CGCCCACCGACGACCAGAAATACCATTACTTTCTGGAAGACAATCAACCCACTTTAATCGGCCTCGCGGGGCTGATCGTGATTCTGGTTTATTACATCGCCGTGTGGTTCCTGGCGGGGCGTGATCCTGCGGGCGGCGAAATTGTGCCGATCTCCGAGCCGCCTCGAGGATTTTCCCCGGCCGCGATCCGCTATGTGTGGCGGAAGGCGTTTGACCAAAAGACGATGGTGGCGAACCTGGTGGACCTGGCGGTGAAGAAGCAACTGGCTATTTTGGAAGACGGCTCCGGCGCTTACATTCTGGGACGCGTGAAGCCGGACATGCAGCCCACCAGCGCCGGGCGCGGCTCTGGGGAGGGTCCCACGCCGGAGATGACCCCGGATGAGAAGCTCGTATTGGATAAGCTTTTTGCGGCGGACGAAACAATTCCGCTGGTGCCCGTCAATCACGCGATTGTGGGCGGAGCCGTCGAAGCGCTTCATCACCACCTGCGGTCCAAGCTGGAAATGGTCTATTTCCTCGCCAACGCCCGCTACCTGATTCCCGGTTTGTTGATTTCGCTGGCTACAGTCGTTCGCTGCGGATTCGTGATTCAGGGAGGGCAGGGAACTCTCGTGCTCTTCCTAAGCATCTGGCTCTTGCTCTGGAGCCTGGGTTGCCTGACCGTGGCATCCCTGGCCGTCGCGGCGTGGAGGTATGCCTTGTCTGACCCGCACCATCCGCCCACCGCGCGTAAACGGGCCTTGATTCTGAGCGCGATTTGCGTTCCCTTTTTTATCTGCGAGGCAGTGGGACTGGGCATGATGATGTGGGCCGCATCCACCGGGGTGGTTGTCACCTTCACCCTCCTGGTGGTGATCAATTACGTCTTCCACATTCTTCTGAAGGCTCCCACGCGGTCGGGCCGCGCGCTCATAAACCAGATTGAGGGCTTCCGTATGTTTCTGGCCACAACCGAGCATGACCACCGTGAGGCGCGCACTCCGCTCCAGACCACCTCGCACTTGTTCGAGCGGTTTCTTCCCTATGCGCTGGCGTTGAACGTGGAAAAAGTATGGGGCGAAAAATTTGCCGCCGCCCTGGCGCAAAGCGCCCAGCGCGGGTCGCTGCAATATACACCCGGCTGGTACTTCGGCCCCTCCTGGGATCCCATCACCACCGCGAACTTCGCCACCTCGCTGGGCAGCGCCTTCTCCAGCGCGATATCTTCAGCGACGACGACTCCCGGTTCGAGCTCGGGCAGTAGTGGGCAATCAGGAGGCAGATGAAACCGATGGTGAAACAGGTTGAATTCATGGTGGTGCGATGAACAAGCAGACGCGGTTTGAGCTGTGGGCAAGCGCCGCCCTGGCGGTCCTCGTAGGTACGGGGATTGTGCCGGCATTCCCTGGCGCGCAAGTCGTTTCAGTTAACCCGGCCAAGATGCCGCGCGTGGGCACAGTGGATGAGCGCTTCCAGTCGTTCAATATCGAAATGGTGGAAATCACGGGCGGCAGATTCTGGAAGCCCTATGGAGCGCAGGTGAACGCCATTCTCAATGCGCAATCCTCCGCCCGGCAGCCGGGTTCGAATCCCGTGGGCATGGACCCAGCCTTGTTCCAATACCGGCCGCCGATCGACCTCGCCAACCCTCGCCTGCGCAAACTCGCAGCGGGCCTGGGACCTGCATACATGCGCGTCAGCGGCACGTGGGCAAACACCACCTACTTCGATAATTCTGATACCGCGCCGCCGCCCACTCCCCCCGAAGGGTTTAATGCGGTGCTGACTCGTCGGCAGTGGAAGGGTGTCGTTGAGTTTTCCAAGGCGGTAGATGCGAAGATCGTCACATCGTTCGCGATAAGTCCCGGAACCCGCGACGCTGCCGGTGTCTGGACCACGGAGCAGGCACGCCAACTTCTCGCTTACACGCAATCCCTAGGCGGAAGCATCGCCGCAGCCGAGTTCATGAACGAACCGAACCTTGCCAAGATAGGTGGTGCGCCCAAGGGCTATGATGCGGCAGCTTATGCGCGCGATCTGACCGTCTTCGTGCCCTTCATCCGGCACGCTGCTCCCGAAATGGTGATTCTTGGGCCTGGTTCGGTTACGGTTGGCGAGGGAGGCTCGCCTGCGCCGCCGGGCCTCGGCATGCTCGCGCCGGAGGACCTGCTCATGGCCACCGGTCCCGTCTTCGATGCCTACTCCTACCACTTTTATGGAGCGGTCTCCGAACGATGCGCGAGCATAGGCGCATTATCAACAACCGCTGCCGCGGCTCTTTCGCCGGAGTGGCTCTCATGCACGGAGCGCGCCGAAGCCCTCAACGCCGGCCTGCGCGATAAGTTCGAGCCGGGCAAACCGCTCTCGCTTACTGAAACAGCCGAAGCGGCCTGCGGTGGCAACCCATGGGCATCAACCTTTTTGGATACGTTCCGTTATCTCAACCAGCAGGGGCGCCTGGCCCAACGGGGCGTCCAGGTGATCGCCCACAACACGCTGGCCTCGAGCGACTACGGTCTGGTCGATGAGAACACGCTCGCGCCTCGGCCCAATTACTGGGCAGCCCTGTTGTGGCGGAAGCTCATGGGCGCGACGGTGCTCGATCCCGGGGCCTCGCCGGCGCCCAACCTGCATCTCTACGCCCACTGCCTGCGTGGGCATCCGGGGGGTGTGGCGCTTCTGGTAATCAATGCGGACCGTACCGCCTGGCACGAGCTTGCCGTTCCCGAACGCTCCGGCCGCTACACCCTCACGGCCAAGGATCTTCAGGACACGATGGTGCAACTCAATGGGGCCACACTGCAACTCGGTGCAGACGGCTCCCTGCCGCCCATCACGGGCGAACCGATATCACCCGGACACGTAAGGTTTGCGCCGGCAAGTATCACCTTTTTGGGTATTCAGAATGCGGGCAATGGCAGTTGTCAGTAACTCGGGAGTGGCTCCAATAGGAAGGACCTTTGTCGGAGGGTTTAAGGCTTGCGATGATCCCACGTTGCCAGAGTCCGGGCGTTGCTTCCGACCGAATAGGCAGAGTCGGCCAGCCCCACGGACCGCATGATCTTGGATATGCGCGGATGCTTCGGTTGGAATCGGTACGCGGTGTACTCCCAGGCGAGCGTCGCGGCACACAACTCGGCTCCAAATGCCACGGCCTCGGGGTGACGTCCCGTGGCAAACGCCATCTCGCGCTCGTAGCCGCCCTTTTGAAAAATCGCCACGGACGTGCCAATGTCAGCAGAGGTCAACAACAGTTGGACTTTCGCGAACCGCCAAAACGACTTCGGGTTTTGCTTGCTTGGCGGGGGAGCCTGCGCCTCAGTTTGGAAGCCCGCGCCGTCGGCACAAAAGGTAAGTGCCGGAATGCACAGGAGCAATATCAAACTCGCCCCAACCAGTGCTTTTCTCAATGCCTTCCTCCTGAACTCCCCGTGAGGGGAATGGGTAGCCACAGCCTGGGTGTCGAAAGTCTGGCCATGCAATATATTATAATTGTGTAATCACACCGTCAATATATTTAATATTAGATAATGATTAGAAAAGTCTTAGGGGGATGCTCTTGGCCAATCCCATGGGCAGGAAGGAGTTAGGCGGTATTCTTATTTGGCGAGGGCATGGCGATGGTGCGGGAAGGCCTGCGGCGAGCGCCCCTCCCCAGGCCCCATCACCTTACAGACCACTTAGAGGAGCCGTGAGGACCGTCCCCGCGGGCTCTCCGGGCGCAGCGGATAGGGTTGCGCGGGCTCGTCCATGTTCTTCAGGTTCAGGGCGCGGTCGCCGCGCAGGTAAGATTTCAGGATCGCATTCCACTTTCCCTGCGCGATCAGGATCAGTTCGATGGCTTCGCGCACGGCGCCGTTGCCGCCCCCGCGGCGCGTGCAGAAATGCGCGTGTTTGCGCAGCAAGTCATCGCCGTTGGCCACGCAGACGCCCAGGCCCACGCGCAGGAGCAAGGGCAGGTCCGTGATGTCGTCGCCTACATAGCAGACCTCGGCGTCCTTCACCTGGGCGGCGTTGCGAATCCTCTCATAGGGCTCGATTTTTTCCAGGGCATTTTGCTGAAGGAAATGAATGCCCAGATCCTTGACGCGGAATTCGATGACCGGCGAGCTGCGTCCGGTGATGATGCCGGTTTTGAGGCCAGCGTGATGGGCCAAGCGGAGGCCCAGGCCATCGCGCGAATCAAACCCTTTGGTTTCCAGCATCCCTCCGCCGGGCCGGGGCACGTAATAGAATTTCCCGTCGGTCAGGACACCGTCCACATCCATCAGCAGCAGTTTGATCTTCTTGGCGCGGGCCAGCAATGCTCGAGAGTATTTTGCCATAGGTTTTTCGTGGGTCGCGGAGCGGGAGTGTGCGCCACGCTCCGTGACGAATTGCTCAGGGGCTCCGTGATCTCGCCCCCAACCGGCCGCCTCCCAACGTGCAAGGAAGCGGCTTCCGAGCAAGGATGATAGCACAGCTTGCACGCTTCTTCAGGGAGAAGCTTAACGGAGCAGGTGATGCGCGCCCGCGTCGCAGCGGGAGGCACCGCCTATCCCGCCACCGCTTCCGGCGCCGATGCCGTCGTCACGCGGTTACGCCCGTTGCGCTTCGATTCATACAGCGCCTTATCCGAAGCCTGGATGATCTCCTCCAGGGTTTGGCCGTGTTCCGGAAAAGCCGCCACACCGATACTCACGGTAAGCTGGGGCAGGGGTTTTTCCGCGCTGGAAGGTACGACCATGGTCATCACGGCTTTGCGGATTCGCTCCGCCACCAGGACGCAGGATTTCGCGCTGGTATCGGGCAGGATGACGATGAACTCCTCTCCCCCGTAACGGGCGGCCAGGTTGGTTTCGCGCATCGAGGCGGTGACTGTCTTGGCAAAGTGGCGCAGGATGCGATCGCCGATTTCGTGGCCATAGACGTCGTTAAAGCCCTTGAAGTGGTCCAGGTCCAGCATGATCATGCCCACGGGCTGGGCGCGCCGCCGGGCGATGGCGAAAAGCTTGCGGGCGTAATCCTCCAGAAAGCGCCGGTTATAAAGCCCGGTGAGCATATCGATGTTGGCCTGTTGTTTCATCCGGTCGAGCAAGCGCAGGTTGGAAAGGGCTGAGGCGGCGCCGCTCAGATAGCTCTCCAGCAAGCGCTGGCGTTCCGGTGTCCAAAGATCCTTGGCCGCCTCCATGCGCACGGAGCCGATGATGATGCCGCCGGCGATCAAGGGTCCGCAGTAGTAGCTTCCATCGGAAGGCAGCAGAAACTTGGAGGGGCAGAGCGGCTCAAGCTGCACGTCGTTCACCACGAAGGGGCGTCCGGTGCGCACCGCTTTGCAGTTGTGCGGTTCCTCGATCACCGGCCAGGCCGCCACGTCCTTGGGAAGTGGCACCAGCGTGGCCGCCGCCTCCAGAAAATTCTCGGACTGCTTGAGTTGGAAGATGATGACTTGCCGGGGCTGGAAGCGCTCTTTCAGGGAATGCAGGAGCAGGTCATAAACCTCGATTTCTGTGGTGCACTGGGTGACCGCCTCGGAAAACCGGTTCAAGGAGGCAATTTCCTCGCGTTCGCGCCGCAGCGCCGTGGTCATGTGGGAAAAGCTGCGGGAGAGAACTCCAAATTCGTTGTCCACCATGGGGGGAAGAACCGGCGAAAAATCGCCACGCCCCACCTTCTCCGAAGCACGGATGAGTTGCAGCACCGGACCCACAATCAGGCGCGTCACCACCCCGGTCAGGGAAACCAGGACAATCGCCAGGAGCACGGCCAAGCTGACGCCCACCATCAGCATGCGCCGCATCACCCTTTCCGCAACCATCATCTCGTTGGCGTTCTGCCCCTCATCCTCATTCCGTAGGATTGAAACCTGCGAACGAATCAGGTTCATTCGATCCTGGCCTTCCGCCAGGGTCGTGGCGGTATCGATTTCCGCACCGGCGCGTACTTTCTCAATCGCCGGCAGAGCCCATTGTTTTTGCATCTCGTCGAATTCCGCCCGAATTCGCATGACCTCTTGTAGCTGCCTAGGTTCAACCGCTTCCAGGTCGGTGAGCGCGATGATATCGGCCAGGGCCTCCGTCACCGCCTTGTCATAAGGGGCCAGCATATCCTTCTGGTGGGTGAAGGCGTACCCCCGGACGGCCATGGAAGCTTCTGTGGTATGCAGCAGGAAGGACTCACAGCGGACCATGTTTTCTCGGGACCGCATCGCCGCGCGCTCGGTATTGGTGGCGCTCCAGTAAGCATAGAAAAAGAGCGCCACCGCGCAAAGCAGGACAAAGAGCGGAGGAAGGGTCACCAGCAGGATCTGGTCGCGAATTTTCAGGTTACGAATTGAGAACGCCATAGGCGCATATTGAGGGGCTCGGAATTGACCAACCTAATTCTATATAGCAAAATAGCGCGATTTGCGGGCCCCGTCAAATCGTGCGCCGGCGGAGTTACTCCCTCCTCCATGGCCGCCGGCAACTCATCGCCAAACTCACTTCCCACCGGATGCCGCCTCCCCGGGAAGCAGCCAGTCCGTGAGGCTGGTCGGGTCACTTCCCGTTTCGGTTTCTTCCTGCATGTGTTCGGCCAGCAGATTCCAGCCCACCAGGCGCTCGCATCTGGCCGGCTCGCCGGTGTCAGGCTGATAGTTCTCCCGCATGCAGCCGTGGAGGCGCAGATCGCGGAGGAGCATGCTCACCGTCTCCGCCGCAAGTTCGCGCGCTTCCTTGCGGAAGCCATAGTTCATCAGGCCATGCATCATGAGATAGTTTGAAATCACCCAGACGGGCCCGCGCCAGTAGCCGGCCTGGGGGTCGTACAGGGGTTCGTCGGCAGCCAGCGAGCGGATTCCACTCGGCGACCAGAATTCCCGCGGGTTCAGCAGGTGCTGCCGAATCATGATTTGCCCTTGCTCGGGGGTGGCGACGCCCGCCCAGAGGGGAATCAGATTCGTCCACGATTTGATGGTCACAAACTTCCCCGTGCGCGAGTCGATGTTGAAAAACATGCCGTACGCTTCCGACCACATTTTCTTCTGGATCAAGCGCTTCAAATCGTCCGCCTGCTGCTGGAATTCATCACTCCGCGTGGTATACCCCTGTTTTCGCATCAGGACGGCCAGCGCCACATACTCGCGGTAGATGTAGCATTGCAGGTCCACGCCTTCCGTGACCTCGGCGGGATCGTTGGTGACCGCCGGATTGTTGTCCACGCCGCTTTCCCAGCCGTTGAACCAGCGGAAGAGGCCGTCGCTGGAGCGCCGCGTGGTCTCCCAGAACACCAGCGGGTTTGTCAACGCCAGATTGTATTGCCGCGCCCAGTCGGTGTTCCCCATCGTGCGGGTGACGCGCAGTGCCGACTGCGCCAGAAAGGGCTTGCACATCTGCGGCAGCGCCCCCGGCCCGTCCGCCGTAATGAGCCGCGGCGCCCAGCCTCGCACATTGTCATTGACGCCCGAAAACAGCAGAAAGTCCTGCACTGAATGGGCCAGCGACATCCCTTGGCGGTCATAACTCAGCGCCACACCGATGAAATACATGTCCCAATCGAAGAGCTGCGTGTACTTCCCGCCGGGCACCAGGTATTCATATTTCAGCAGCCCCTGGGGCGGCCTCACGCTGCTTTCCTTGTACTTGTATTGCTGGAAGAGTCGCGCCAATTCGGCGCTGTTCGAGGTTTGCGCCGGAAGCGCCGCGGGGACGAGCAAACTCAGGCACAGCCCCCAGAGGAAGCACCTTCCCACCCCACGATGCCCAAGATCATTCATCGCGCATCCTCCCAAGCTCCCCACCCGCGTCCTGTACTACCATATCACCACGGCTGGCTGTTGAGCGACCTGTGCTCTTTGGGGTCAGATGGTTCAATGACCTACCCTCTGATCGGATTGATCTACTCTCCGCCCGGATTGCGCAGAGCGTTTCTATGCGCAATCCGGTGGCGAGATCCGGCATTCCGAGATGGGAGATCGGTTCATCGAGTCACTGAAAAGCATCGTGCGCAGCCTTTCATACTTTATAACTAAAAATTCAGAATTTTTTTCTAACTTCCTTTATTTTCATCAACATCGTGACAAAACAACTATAACTCCTTTATTTTCATCAACATCGTGTCAAGCCCTAAAAGCGACATTTTTTCTACATGTGTTTTCAATAACATTCGGTCGCGGCGCTCCATTTTTGAACCTTTTTTATTTCGCGCTTTCTGCCCGCACATATCATAACTCAATTCATTTCAAGTAGATACAATTCTCTACAGTTTAGCCTACATTACGACAACTCATTTATTTTCATACATATCGTGATAAACATTTAGCGTGTTGTTTTTGCTAGGCTCTAAGCTTAACATCTCCTTTTATTTCAATTAGATAGTTTTTTAAGACATTTTGCCAGAATCATGATAAACCTTTTGCTTTCTTACATATCGTGATAACTCTCGATCATTCTCGTATGTTTCGGTTCGAAGCTTCCATGTCCTTTAGTTTCAATGAGATGGATTTTTTTCAGGGCTCAACCTTACTTTCCGATAACACCTTCATTTTCTAGTATATCGTGTCAAACTACGACCCTTATTTTAGGTCAGCAATCGGCAATCCGAACCCCTGACACCCGACACCTGGCACCTCGTATCGGCGCCTAGACCCTCGCAACTAGCCGTGGTGCGCGATTTGGCGCTGGCGCCAAACTCCGGGTAGGTGGCGAGCATTCACCATGCCATAGGCCAGAAATATTGCCCATGAGTGAGGGAGCGCCCCTAAAGCGGTCAAATTGCACCACCCCTCTGCTGGGGTTTTCGCAGGGTGAAATTCCTGCCTCCGCCAAATCCCCTCGCGGCTCATGAGGTCCGATTTGCGGCCCGATTCATTGACTCGGCAGACGGGAAACTCCGCTGGTCCGATCGGATCGGACCGGTAATCTGGGGGTCAGAGGGTGGATTGAACTAGCACAGCGCGGGATCGCCCATTTCCGCGCGCGTCGTAGGGGCGGTTCGCGAACCGCCCGCCTTTCGCCGTAGGGGGACGGCTCGCCCTCCCCTCGTTCCGCATTCACCCTGCGGAACGCCGGGTAGGGCAACTTGTCCCGGCGAAGTCGGGAGCCCGGCATCCCGTGATTGCACTCACCCGTTCGAACGGCGCCTGAGGTGGTGTGCCCCGGAGGTGGCCACGGCCAATTCGTCTTGCGCGGTGGGAAATGGTTCCTGAACCATTTCCCGCCCATTTTCTCCCACCATTTTCCCCGCATCTGTCCGACCCCGATTACCCAAGCAAGTCCCCACGGGGCAGCGGCAGAATTACAATTCCGCTACGTTCGGTCCTCAAACTTCATACCCCTCCTGACCCTCGCAAAAAACCAGCTCGTGCCTAATGTGCGTGATAACATGCGTCGGTCAAGCTAGTTCCCACCGAAAGATCCATGCCACTTCGGCTTGACCGGGGGATCTGGTTTGCGTCCTAGCGAGGAAACACCTAGAGGGCGGGGAAATGAGCGTAGATTTGAGGGTATGCAAGGATTGCGGAGAAAAGTTCATTCTGATGCCAGACAAGCCTGGCTACGCCAATAAATGTCCTGACTGCTCGCTTTCGTGCAGAAGATTAAGTGAATCTGACGCTAAGGCAAGGTGGAGAGAATTTGTCGCTGCTTGGATGAGGGCAGATGAGAAGCCAGAAGCCGAGATCGAAACGGTGATTAACAAAATGGGAGAGCTTCCGTGGTCATGGTACGAGGATTTCCAAGAAGAAGCAAAGAAGGTAATCTCCTCTTTGACCGGCGATTACGCTCCCCCTTTATGGTATGAAGATTTACTGAAGAGGAAGCTGCTAGAACGGAGGGACTGATTATGAGAATTATCCAGCAACTCGCATATGACGGAAACAAGTTGTATTGTCCCATCCACCCCCAGAGCCAACTCAGAGAGGCCGCCACGTCCGACCAACCTAGCAGAGAATTTTGTAAGACCTGTTTCGCTCCAGTGGAGGCTGGGATGCCGTGCTACAGATCAGCTTGTTGGCCCAGCCGTGAAGCTATGGAGCAAGACCTAACGCAGGAAGGAGACCAAACTTAAAATCGTCCGTCTTGAATCAAGCCAAAAGACCCCACTACTGGCGCACGGAGCAGCTCGCGCGGACACGCCACAGCCACGATTAAAGCGCGAACAATTCATCGAAGAGCAATGCCATACCTGTCTACCCGGTCACTGTGGTGATCGCTCTCCGCGCCAGCCAACTCGATGGCGAAAATCAGGCGCAAGGATTGAAATTCGCTCTTCCTGACCTCTTGACCGGCGTGACTACACTCGAACTTGGTTACAGCGTCGGCACGTCGAATGTCCGGCACTTTGGGCAAATCCCCGGGCTGTCCGTCCCGCGCCTTTGACATTGAGAAGCAAGTGTAACGCGGGACTGTTTTTGGGTCTGTGGTACTTGGGCATGACCAGAAAAGCCGTGGAGCTTAAAGTGTGCCAGCCCGCAGGTGTTGGTCGTCGAGGGAGAGAAGCGATGTGGTTAGCCGTAAATCTACAGACGCAACTCCTTGCCGGCGCGTTCGTAGGCGTGCTTGTGCCATAGTAAGACAAAGGTTCCGTTCTTAAGCCCGTTTAGATTCTGGCTGGCAATCTCACGAAACTTATCAATCTGGCCATCCTCGTCCCCAAAGACCAAATATATTGCACCCTTATAGGCGTACTCCTCAACGAACTTCCGAAGTTTCTTGCAGTCAACCTCGATTTTCTCTTTCTCATTATTATCGATGCGCTTAACCTCCATCACCACCAAGTTGTCGTCCATGTTCCCCGGAACATGAAACACAAAGTCGGGGACTACCCCACCGCTAATGAATTTGTGGCGATGTTTGTCGATCTCGCCCATAAGCACATACGGGCCGCTGTCTGAACGGAGGTTCCTAAGTTGGTGGTAGAGTTCGTAACAGTAAACCCGCTCCTTGTACATGCCCCAGGACTCGTTCTCGGAGGCAGTTTGAACTTGGAAATAAGTGTCCTCGACCTGGCCCGTCGTCTCTATCAGCATTGCGAGGAATTTCTCGAAGTCCGGGTTCTTGGGCACCATAGTTTCCCCCCATAATCAGCATTTCATGCATGACGCGCATCCGCCAGCCACCGCACTGTCCTGCCCCCCGGACCTCGCGTGTGCTCGTTGGGTGGCCAGACCGTGCGGTGCTGGTTACAGCGGGCAGCAGGGGCCCGCATCGTTGGGTCCGAGGCTCGTTTTGCCTTCTAGTTATCGAGACATTTTCTCTTCGAACGCCTGCCGCGTGTAAACCGTGCCGGTGACTACAAAATGAGTTGCCTTTTCGACTAAATCCACCACGTCCACGTCGCCATTTCTCAGAATCTTTACTCCCGTTTGTGAACTAGCCAAGATTGTAACTTCCTCCCTATTGGTTCTGACAAATTCCCTCACGGACTCAAACGTAATAGCCATTAGAGATGCCTCCTACTGGCTTGAATTGGCCGCCTGATTTTCGGCGGCGAGCTGCGCGAAGGTGTTCATACAGAGTCTGAGGCTTCTGCTGATTCCGTTTGGCCAGCAAGAGTCAACAGTCAGACGAACCTCCGGCGTCGCTCGCGCTCATCGTTGATTTACCTGCTGTAACAGCCGCTCATAATTCTGCTTATAGATCGCGTTCTTGGGATCAAGTGTGTAGGCTGCGCGGAATTCCTCCAGGGCAATCTGACGGTCGCCTTTCTGCTCCAGCGCGTTGCCGAGATAGAAGTGCGCCAAGGCATTATTGGGGTCCAAGCGCAGAGCTGTACGTTCTTCAACGATCTCTCCATCCCAGTCGCCCTTGTTTCCGAGTGCGGCACCGATGTCGCAGTGCGCCATGCCATTACTGGGATTCAAGCGTAGCGCCTCGCGTTCCTCAGCAATCTCTCCATCCCAGTCGGCCTTCTGTTCAAGCGCGAAGCCGATCTCGACGTGTGCCACGTCATCATCAGGGCTTAAACGCAGTGCTTCACGGAACTCCGCGATGGCACCATCCCAGTCGCCCTTGTATTCGAGCATAAAGCCGAGCACGCCGAGCGCAAATTCTTCGTTGGGGTTCAAGGACAGCGCCTCGCGAGCGGCCGTCCCGGCATCGTCCCACTTCTTCTCACGAGCCAGGACAGAGGCCAAGGTCACGTAAAGGTCGGCGTTTTGAGCGTCGAGAAGTAAGGCCGCGCGATATTCCTGTTCAGCGTCCGCATATTGCCCTTTCTTTGTGAGTTCTGCTCCTCTGGCCACGTGCCGACGAATTTCAGCTTGCCGAGCCCGAACCGCTGGGTCAACGGTCGAGGGCTTCGTTACCTTGGCGCTCTTGAGTGCGTTAATTAGTTCGTCATCGCCACCAGCCAAGCGGACTTCCTGAAGGTAGTCATCCGTGGGCTCAAAATCGATTCCGCGTTCCTGGACCAGCATGGTGACTCGGTGGCTCGACACTTGGCCCACCAGCAGGGCGAAAACCTGCACCTGGTTCAGCGGCTTCTTGGCGCTGGCGGGCGGGGCGGCATGTGCCGGGCTAAAGCCCGGCGCTACGGCGGCGTGCAGGGCGTTAAGAAATGCCTCGCTCGCGCCTGCGGCCTTGAGGGTTTGGATAAAGTCCTCGGACGGGGCGAAATCAATCCCACGCTGCTCGATCAGCTTGGTGCCCGACTCGTCGCCGAATCCGTCCCGCACCATATTGCTGACCTGCTCCCGCGTAAAGGGCTTCTGCTGCGCCCAGGCAGACAACGCAAAGACCAACGCCATCGTCAGTATTACGAAGGAGCGCGTTTTGCCGAATCCCATGATCACCTCGCGCGGTTCGTGTGGACTAAGAATAATCGATGGGGGGCGATTATACCGGAAATAAGCAAGTAGCGCAGCGGAGGCGCAACCAAGCGTGTCTTGTGCGTGGGAGTTCGACATGGAGCGCCTTCATGCGGGCGAAGCCCGCTTTGGAGTGCGGGGGGGGGGGGGGGCGCCGGGGGCGGGGCCCCGGGGGGGGGGGGGGGGGGAGTAGGGAAGGGGGGGGG
>Ga0326727_10020845_pt1 | contig 12953 bp, 9 predicted proteins | sample MB2enrmetagenome_FD_207643 | JGI IMG/M metagenome (GOLD analysis project Ga0326727, IMG submission 207643) | Lab enriched peat soil microbial communities from McLean, Ithaca, NY, United States - MB29MY | ecosystem: Environmental > Terrestrial > Soil > Wetlands > Peat | place: USA: New York...
GACGACCGGTCCCAGTTTGCAAAGTCGGCGATGAACTTCAGCAACGCCGCCCGCAGATCCTCATTTTCCGGGCCTAACTTGTGCCACATCTTGGCCAACGCTTGTCGCGCGGCCTTCCTGAAATCGCCGGGACAAGCCGCGTCACAGGGGTCGGGGAGAAGAAGCGCCATCAGCATCGCCCGGCAAGCCGCCAGCGGCCGCCTCGCCCACCAGAGGTGCAGCGTGGAAGGATGCCCGTGCCGGATGGACTTCTCCCGCGCCGAATGTCTTGACACTTCCGCTATCGGGAAATCCACTTCAGCCAGGCGCTTACATTCGCGGGGAATCACGTCGCCACCGCCCCGCCACGCAGTCCTAAGGCAGGCAACGGCGAGCGATCCCCTGCCCCCCTGAGCTGCCAGTTGTGTCGTCGCGGCATTGGCTCACTACATTTCAATCAGTCCCAGGCTGGCCTTGATGGCCTGGTCGACCTCGCGCATGGTGGCGGCATCGATGCTGCCTAAGCGCTTCAGCAGCCGGCGACGATCGACGGTGCGCAGTTGATCCAAACGAACGGTCGACAGAACCTGCAAACCGGAGCTCTCCGGCTGGAGGATGGCCTCGTTTGGATAAGGTGGCGTGGAAACTTTGGACGTAATGGCAGCCACAATGGTGGTCAGGCTGTACCGATTGCTGACGTCGTTCTGAATGATGAGCGCCGGACGCGTTTTCCTGATTTCGTGCCCTATCGAAGGGTCGAGCGCCGTGAGGTAGATTTCGCCACGCTGCGGGTAGCCTTCATCGCGGCGCGTTCTTCGCGATCGAGTCTCTGCCATGCTTCTCGCTCCACTGGAAACCACTCCTCGGCAATCTCCAAATCCAGCTTGGCATTGGCCAAGGCTCCCGCCTTAAGACGCTCCCGGAGGTTGGCCGTGTCCGGGTCCCGCACGAACTGCAACACAGCCCGATCGATGAATCGGCTGCGATTGCCTCTAGGGGCATGCCGGTCCAGAATGGCGGCCGTGGCGTCTGGCAGAACGATGTTGAAACGTTTGCTCATCGTACCCCTTCAGTTTGGGCGCGGAATTCCGTCTTTGTCAAACGGCATCAGCCTTCCAGTTGCTCCACGCTTAACCGGTAATGCTCGATCTTCGTGATTTCGTGCCAGTCGAACCGGCCAGGATCGCGCACCGGCTCCCGAAGAACCGGCTGGCTCGACTTGCAATCCGTCACCACGTACAGCCAGTAGCAGTCCCGGCGGTCCGCCGCCACGCGGCGCTCGTTGGGCGTCAGCATCACGTCGCCGGACGGTCGCCCGATACCCTTGACCTCGATCAGCCGCAGTTCGCCCGAGTTGAGATCGATGCTGGTCAGGTCGTAACCCAGGTTCTTTTCGTGTACGTCATGCACCACGCGACCCTGGCTGCGCTCAAACGCCATGACCATCTGCATGGCGGTCTCCTCAACCTCGGGATCGGGCCGCAGGTTCTGAAACTCAGGCTCGTCTCCCCGCGGGTGAGGCAGGACGAGGACGCTGGTGAGGACATCGACGCCTTGCAGCGTCAGCGCCTTCTGCCGCTCCAGTTCCTCCCGCCGGGTCTCGCGCCGGTGCAGAAGCTCCTCGTGGCGCGCCTCCGCCTGCGCCAGCAGGCCTTGCGCGCCCTCATCGCCCCGATCCACGGCGTCCGCAAAGCGCCCGATGCTTTCGTCCGCCTTTTGCAGCAATTCGGTGAGCGAGAGCTGTATATGACTCGCCACGCGTTCCACCTCGGCAAGACGCTCCTTCCGCACCTCTTCAAGGAACGGCTGCAGAACGTTCTCATGCAGCCATGCCTCCGGCGCCGGCGCATACGCCACCGCTGGTAGAGAAGCCGGCAGCGCGCCGGGCGTAAGGTTCCCAAGAACCATGACGTCCTGCAACCTCACTTCACCGCTCTCCGACAATTCCACCGCGTAGACGCGCTCGTGGACGGTATTCCCAAGCCCATCGACGATCCGCGTCCGGATTACGTCGATCCGCACCGGCTGATTGTGAGCGAGTGAATAGAAGCAAGCGCCTTGCCGCAACGTCTCCTGACCTTCAGAGAGAACATGGCGCCGGACCGCTTCAAACAATGGGTGACCGGGAGTCACCCACTCCAACTTGTTGGTATCCGCGGTTTGCCGATCCGTCGAGCACCGGGGGTATCGCGAGGCGACCGGGCCGAAAGGCCAGCCGCTTTCCCGCTCGTAACGGCGCAGGATGCCGGGCGTCGCATTGGGCAGATCGAATGTGTGCGGAAGCCCAGCCACGGCACGGACGTTGAGGGAAGCATACAGGGCCGCATCGAACATGAACCGCGCAATCGTTTCCGGAACAACACGCCGCTCCTGCGCCAGCGCCCGCCGCTCAATCAACATTTCAAGGTTCAGGTTCTTGGTAGCGAGGCCCTCCAGAGCGTTCTGACAGATGGAGCGGAAGTGGTCCTCTTCAACGTTTCGAAGAAGCCGGTCCTCAAGATCGGCGTCGCCCATTTTCCCGGCGTAGTAATCGCGAAGCACCCGCTCCACATGAGTCGCCGGGAGGATCTCCCCAATGACGTTGAAAACCGAGTCGTCATCCAGGGCGTTGCGAATCTCCTGGAGCTTTTCGTGCAGCTTGCGAAGAACCTGGCCCTCGATGGTATTGGTGGCGACAAAGTTGAAGATCAGGCAGTCCTCGGTCTGGCCGTAGCGGTGGATACGGCCCATCCGCTGCTCCAGCCGGTTGGGGTTCCACGGAATATCGTAGTTGAAGAGGATGTGGCAGCACTGAAGATTGATTCCCTCGCCGGCCGCCTCGGTCGCCACCAGGACCTGGATAGCGCTTTCGCGGAACTGCTGCTCGGTCCACAAACGCGTGTTCTCTTCATCGCGCGAGCCTGTTTTCATGCCGCCGTGGATGCAGCCGACGCGGAACCCCCACTCGCGCAGGCGGCCCATCAGGTAGCTCAGAGTGTCCTTGAACTCCGTGAAGACCAGTAGCCGCTTGGCGGCATCGGCGAAGAAGCCATTATCCTGGAGGACTTGTTTGAGCTTCCGGAGCTTGGCTTCCTCGAAGCCCGCTTCCACTTCAGCCGCGCGCTTGGCGAAGACCTTGAGTTCGTCGATCTCCTCGCGAACTTGCTCCGCGTTCCTGGCCATGGTGACTGCCGAGAGTTGGTCCTCGATCCGCTCTCGCTCCGAGTCCTCCATCTCCTCGATGTCGTCGGCATCGGGTATGGCAAAATCTGCCGGGAGCAGCCGGACAAGCTCTTGCGCTCGTTTGAGACCCTCTTCGAGCCGCCGCGACCTGTTCTCTAAAGACCGCCGCAACGCAAACGTGCTCGACGCCAGGCGCCGCTGATAAAGCGACATCAGGAAGCCGATGGCGCGCGCCCGGGGATCGTCTCCGGCCGCCGCCGCTTTAGCGCTCTCGCGCTTCACGAACCGCGTGATTTCCCGGTAGAGGTCGAATTCGGGCCCATCGATCCGGAAGTCGGCCGTATGCGGCACGCGCTTCATGAAGATCTTCCGGCACGCCCACGACCCATCTGGTTCACGATGCGGGAAGTAGACCATGGCCTCCTTGGTCCGCCGGAGGTAGAAGGGCGCGCGCCGCCGCTCCATGGCCTCACGGATGGATTTCACGTCGGCGAACACGTCGGCATCGAGCAACTGCAGAAAGAACGAGAAGTTTTCCGGATCGCCCTTGTGCGGCGTCGCCGTAAGCAGCAGGATGTGGTCGCTGGCGTCGCGCAGGAGTTCGCCGAGCCGGTATCGTTGGGTCTTGTGCTCGGGGTCCGAGGCGGACATCCGATGCGCCTCGTCGATGATGACCATGTTCCATTGCACCTGCCGCAAGCCTGGCAGCACGTCCGTCCGTTTGGCCAGATCGAGGGACGTGATCACCTGCTGCCGCTCAAGCCACTGGTTCACGCCATACTGTTCCCGAATGTCGCTCCCCCGCAGCACTTCGAACTTCTCGTCGAACTTGTCCTTCATCTCCCGCTGCCACTGAAAAGTGAGATTGGCCGGGCAGACAATCAAGATCCGGTCGCAGAGGCCGCGCAATTTGAGTTCCCGGAGCAGCAGGCCGGCCATGACCGTCTTGCCGGCACCGGCGTCGTCCGCCAGGAGAAAACGGACCCTGGGAACCTTCAGCAGGTAATCGTAGACGGCTTCGAGTTGATGGGGAAGCGGGTCGACTCGGGATATCGAGAGACCGAAATACGGATCGAACTCGTAAGCGATTCCAAGGGCATAGGCTTGAATCGCCAGCTTGAGCAGTTGGGGATCGCCGTCGAAGGACCGGGAGGTTTCCACGATCCGGAGAAGTCCAAGGTCGTTTTCCGAAAGCTGAACCCTGCGAAACTGATGAGTCCTGCTTCCGATCAGGCCCACCGTCCACACCGCCGCGCCCCCAGGGCGAACGGTCTCAACGAGCATAGGCTCGTTGAAGAGCGGTCCGACTAGGAGCTGTCCTTCTTTCGGAACGGGCGGCGAGTTCATGGTGGAGGATCGACCCTTCACTGTAATCCATTCTTCCGACGAAAGGGCCCTTTCGCCCCCCACCACCCGTTTTCCTTTTGACTTTTGCCTCCGTTTCGGTTAACCCCTATATAGAGATGCCCGAGGGCTCGTACCGCTTTCAGGTCGGGGCCATTTGCTGCACGGTTCTCAGCGATGGCTATTATTCCTATCCGACGCCGTGGTTCTTTCCCAACGCCGACCCCGACGATCTCTCCCGCGCGCTGGCCAGCCGCCATCTTCCGCTAGATGCGGTTTTGAGCCCCTACACCTGCCTGCTGATCGAGACCGGCCGGCACGTGGTGCTGGTGGATACCGGCGGTGGAGAGTTCTCGCGGACCACCGGCGCGGTCATCGCCCGCCTGGAGACGGCGGGCGTCCGGCCGAAGGACGTCGATACCGTGGTCCTCACTCACGCCCACCCCGATCACATCGGCGGCGCCATCGATTCCCGCGGGCGCCCGGCTTTCCCCTACGCGCGCTATGTCCTTTCGCAGTTGGAATGGGATTTCTGGACGGAGTCGCACTCCGATCTGGACGGCCTGCGTGTGCCGGAAGAGGTCAAGCGAATGATCGCGTCGGCGGCGCGGCGCTGCCTGGCGCCCCTGCGGTTCCAGGTGGATACGGTGGAGGGTGAGGCCGAAATTGTTCCGGGCGTGCGCGCCATCCCCGCGCCAGGCCACACTCCCGGGCACCTGGCGCTGCTGATTTCTTCCGATGCGCAGCATCTGCTCAACCTGGGCGATGCGGCCGTCCACCCATTGCACCTGGAGCGGCCCGATTGGGAGAACGGCTTCGACCTGGCCCCGGGACAGGCGGCCGCCACTCGCCGCTTGCTGCTGGAACGCGCCGTTGCCGGGAACATGCATCTCATGGCGTTCCATTTCCCATTCCCCAGCGTGGGCCGCGTGGCCGCGCGCCAGGAGGGCGGTTGGGACTGGACGCCCGGCTGGTAAGAGAACGAGGATGAAGAGAATGAAACTTGCCGCGCTGTTATTGATCGCGCCGCTGGCGGCGTCCGCCGCCGGGCCCAGGGGGCATTCCGCTGCGCCCACGCCGCCCATGGGCTGGAACAGTTGGGATTCCTACGGGACCACCGTCACCGAGGCGGAAGTCAAAGCCAACGCCGATTACATGGCCGCTCGCCTGAAGAGCCACGGCTGGCAATACGTGGTGGTGGACATTCAGTGGTCCGAGCCGCACCCGCAGACGCACGGCTACCGCCCCAACGCCGATCTCGTCATGGACGAATACGGCCGTCTCACGCCCGCCACCAACCGTTTCCCCTCGGCCGCCGGCGGCAAAGGCTTCCGCCCGCTGGGCGACTACATCCACGCCAAGGGTCTCAAATTCGGCATCCATATCATGCGCGGCATCCCGCGCCGGGCCGTGGCCGCGGACCTGCCGGTCTTCGGGAGCAAGGCGCGCGCCGCCGCCATCGCCGACACAAAATCGCTGTGCGAATGGAACACCGACATGTACGGCCTCGACATGAGCAAGCTCGGGGCGCAGGATTACTACGATTCCATCTTGCAGCTTTACGCCGCATGGGGCGTGGACTACATCAAGGCCGACGACATCGCAAGTCCCTTTCACGGAGACGAGATTGCCGCCCTGCACCGCGCCATAGTGAAATCGGGACGGCCGATCGTGCTGAGTCTTTCACCCGGCCCGGCGGACCTGGCGAAAGCCGATTTCTATGCCGCCAACGCCAACTTGTGGCGCATTTCCAACGATTTTTGGGACCGCTGGCAGGACCTCCGCGCCAACTTCGATCTGCTCGACAAGTGGAGCCGCTACACGCGGCCCGGCGCCTGGCCGGACGCCGACATGCTGCCGCTCGGCCGCATCGGAATTCGCGCCGAGCGCGGCGAAGACCGCACGACGCGCTTCAAGCGCGACGAACAGCGCACGCTGATCAGCCTCTGGTCGATTGCGCGCAGCCCGCTCATGTTCGGCGGCGACTTGCCGAGCAACGACGATTTCACGCTTTCGCTGCTGACCAACGACGAAGTGCTGGCCGCCGACCAGACCGGCGCGCACAGCCGCCAACTGTTCCTGCGAGGGGACCAAATCGCCTGGACCTCCGACGCGGACGGCGTCAAGTATCTGGCCGTATTCAACGTGGGAGAGCAAGCCCCCCTGGAGATTCGCGTGAACTGGGCTGAACTGGGTTTGCCGGCAACCTGCGCCGTGCGCGATCTCTGGGAGAAGAAAGACCTGGGCCGGGTGAAGGACGGCTACATATTCAAGATCCCCCCGCACGGCTCAGGCCTGTACCGGGTTTGGTAACGCCGGCGGTCTTGCCGCCGGTGGGTTGCGGCCGGCGCTACCCTTCAGCCGGCCCCGCGGTGCCGCCGAGGACAATCAAAACGCTGGTTCCCAGTAGGGGCAGCAGCGCGCCTGCGACCAGAATCGGCGTGTAGCTGTGCAGGTGGTCCACGACGAATCCGGTGAGCATGGTGAAGGCCATCGCGCCGATGCCCGCGCCTACTCCGGAGAGGCCCGCCACCGAGGCGATGGCGTCTTCGGGAAAGAGGTCGCTGGGCAGGGTCTGCACCGAAGCGATCCAGCATTGGAAGCCGAACATGACGACGCTGATGAATGCCAGCGCCACGGTGGCACTGGAGGCGTGCGCGGCGGGGATGCCCGCTGTCATGAGCGCCGCGCCCAGGAGCACTGCGGCCCGGCGCGCCTTGGCAACGCTCCAACCGCGCGCAATCAAGTGGCCGCAAAGCCAGCCGCCGGTGAGCGAACCGGAGGCGGCCACCACATAGGGCGCCCAGGCGAACATGCCGATCTGGTGCAGGCTGAATCCGCGCACGTTGTGAAGATACAGCGGGAGCCAGGTGATGTAGAGCCACCACGCCGGGTCGGTGAGCAGGCGGGCCAGCACAATCGCCCAGGTCTGGCGGATCCGCAGCAGGTCCAGCCAGCGCACGGCGCGCACCGGGCGGTTCCCGCCGCGCCCCTCCAGAATGAGGGCGCGCTCGGCAGGCCCGAGCTTCGGGTGGCGATCGGGCGTTTGATAGAACAGCCGCCAGAGAACCAGCCAGCCCAGGCCCAGCACGCCGGTGGCGAAAAAAGTGGCTTGCCATCCGAAGTGAATCTGGAGCCAGACGATGAGCGGAGGCGCGACGATGGAGCCGAACGCGACGCCGCAGTTGAAGATCCCCATGCCCATGGCGCGCTCGCGGGCGGGGAACCATTCGGCGATCACTTTGGTGGCGCCGGGCCAGTTGCCCGCCTCGCCCAGTCCCAGAAGGAAGCGCAGCGCGCTCAGGCTGCGCAGCCCGGTGGCGAAGGCGTGGCCCATTTCGGCGAACGACCATAGCAGCACGGAGAGCGTGAAACCCAGACGCGTACCCAGGCGGTCGTAAAGCTTGCCGGAAATGGCCTGACTGGCCGTGTAAGCCAGCAGGAACCAAGTGGCGATGCCAGCAAACTCGGTGTTGGTGAGACCCAGCCGCTCCGTGATCACCGGCGCCAGCACCACGATCACCATCCGGTCGATGAAGTTGATGGTGGTCGCCAGAAAGACGAGCGAGACAATCCACCAGCGCAGACCGGTCATTGGAACGCCGGGAAACAATCGGCGGGCAACAGCGCGGGCGCGAACAACTCGGCGCGCATCGTGCCCGCGGAAGCGCCGATCATCGGCCGGAAGGCCATCTTCGCGACCACGTCGCGCTCGGGGTCGAGCCCCGGCGCCACTTCCTCCAGTCGCAGCCCTTCGGCGGTCAGACGGAACACCGCGGCCTCGGTGACATAGAGCACCTCCTGGCCGGTGGAGACGGCGTGCGCGCCGCTGAAGGTAATCTGCCGGACCGCGGGGACGAATTTCGGCTTGCCGCCGCGGACGGCGAGCGTGCCGCAGAAGACCACCTTGCGCGCCTTCTGGGCGATGTCGATGAAGCCGCCGGTGCCGATGATGGCGGAGTCGAGCTTGCTGACATTCACGTTGCCGGCCGCGTCCACTTCGGCGAAGCCGAGAAAGGCGATGTCCACACCGCGCCCCTGATACCAGGCGAACTGGCGCAGCGTGCCGATGATAGCCGTGCTGTTGTAGGCAGCGCCGAATTCCAAGCCCTCAGCCGGGATGCCGCCGATTTGCCCTTGCTCGATGGTGGGCACCACGGACTGCGCGATGCCCTGCTCGCGCGCGACCTTCATGACTCCGTCGGGTACGCCAAAGCCGACGTTGATGACGGCGCCGGGCCGAAGCTCCATGGCGGCCCGCCGCGCGATGCTCTTGCGCAGGCTGAACGGGAATGGCGCGAACTCGCTCTCCGGCTTGCGCGACTCGCCCGAGAGCGCCGGGTCGTAGCCGATGTTGTAGGTCATCCCCTGATCGGGATCCACAATCAGATAATCGACGAAGATGCCGGGCACATGGACCAGGCGCGGATCGAGGCTGCGCGCCGGCACGATGCGTTTCACCTGCGCGATGGTGATGCCGCCGGCGGCGCGCGCGGCCTGCGCCATGGCGCAGTTATGCCACGGCGCCACCTCTTCATGCATGCTCAGGTTGCCTTCTTCGTCGGCCACCGCGCCGCGGATCAGGGCCACGTCGATGGGGTGGGCGCGGTAGTAGAGGTACTCCTTGCCATCGCGGTTCCACAACTCCACGAGGTCCTCGACGGCGCGGGCGTTCAGCTTGCCGCCTTCCACACGCGGATCGATGAACGTGCCCAGGCCGATCTCGCTGATGAAACCGGGGCTGCCCGATGCGGCGGCGTGGAACAGTTGAACCACTATGCCCGCGGGCAGGCAGTAGGCCTCGAACAGGTTCGCGGCCGCCAGCTTCGCCATGGAGGGCGACATGGACCAATGGCCGCCGATGACGCGGCGGTAGAGGCTCGCCATGGCCATGTGCTCCAGGCCGCGCGCGCCCTGATCGCCGACGCCGAACGGATGGATCAAGGTCAGCTCGCGCGGCGCGCCGCTGGCGTGGTGGCGCCGGCCAATGGCCTCCAGCATCCGCTCAGGAATGGAGTGGCCGGCCCCGGAACCGCCGATGGCGACGGTGACTCCGTCCCGAATCAGCAGAGCCGCTTGATCGGGCGTCAGGATAGGCTTCGCCATGTTCATTTGCGCCGCCTGTCCAGGAAGGCCTGGAGGCGTTCGCGAAACTCGGCGCCGGTTGACATAGCGGCATAGTTGGCGGCCTCCAGTTCCAGGCCGGCGTCGAGGCCGCTTTTGAGACCGGTATCGACGCACCGCAGAATGCAGGCGATGGAGTCCGCCGAATTCGCGAGAATCGCCAGCATCAGCTCGCGCGCCGCCCCCAGCAGCCCGGCGGGCTCCACTACGCGGTTCACGAGGCCTATGCGCCAGGCCTCCTGGGCGTCGATGGGCGCCCCGGTCAGCATCATTTCCAGCGCGCGCCCGCGGCCCACCAGCCGCGGCAGGCGCTGCGTTCCTCCGTTGGCTGAAAGGCCGCCGATTTTGGCCTCCGGCAGTCCCAGCTTGGCCGTGGCGGCCGCCACGCGAAGCGAACAGCACATCGCCAGTTCCAGGCCGCCGCCCAGCGCGTAGCCGTTGATGGCGGCGATGGACGGTTTGCCCATGGTCTCCAGGCGCCGCATGATGTTCTGGTCCCGCGCGCATCGCGCCTGGCCGTCGAGCGGGCTGACGCCCGAGAGTTCCTCGATATCGGCGCCCGCGACGAAAGCGCGCTCGCCGGCGCCGGTCAGAATCAGGCCGCGGTACTCGCGCTCCACCGACTGGAAGGCATCGTCCAACTCCGCCATCACACGGTTGCTGAGCGCGTTCAGCTTCTGCGGGCGGTTGATGGTGACTTGGACGAAACCGGCGGAATCAGGTTCGAAGAGGATTTCAGTGTAGGTCATCGGGGCATCTGCCAGGGTAGCACGGGATAAGAGGTTTCGCCGGCGCTACGCTGCTCGGCCCTCTTCGCAGGGGCCGATACACCGATCCAGGATTTCCGGGGGCAGGGTGCGCGCGGCTCCCACCGCCGGGGAAACCGAATCTCGAAGCTCAATCAGCTTGCTTTCTCCATTCCTTGTATGGTATAAGTTCTCCAAGCGACAAAACTTTTCCAAGAGGGGATCGTCTCTGACAATGGCTGGCAGCGCGCGAGTCGGAACCGCTGTGGACTCCCGATGGGTAACGCGAGAAATATTCGAGAGCCCTGCGGCATTCGACGAATGGTTGCTTCGGCATCCTGGGCGGCTGTCGACGGTTTTGGGGGTGTGCCCGGACGGAAAGGTTATTGTCAATGGGATCTCTGCGTTACTAAATGCACTGAGAAAGGAGATGCACGTGCCGGATAACAAGAAGAAGGACCAGGGGGGCAAGAAGAACCAGCCCAAGGAGAAAGCGCCTGACGAGAATCCGCTCACGCCAGAGGACGTCGGGGGAGACGTTGGCGGGCTCATCGGTGGCTCTGTCGCCGGTAAGACCGGGGATGCCGTCGGAAAACTGGCGGGTAAAGGTCTCGTCTGGCTTGTCGAGCAGATTGATTGGAAAGCTGTACTCGAGGCGCTCGACAAGGCAATCGATTCCTCTTGGAAGAAGGACAAGATCGAAGGGCTGCTTACTCTGTCTATCTCTGTCAGTCACTCTAAGATGCTGCTCATCGTCGCTTTAAGTCCCGATGGAATCTATAAAACCAAAGATCCCGTGAAGGCTGGCCAACTTCGCACGAAGCTTGAGGAGTTGCAAACCTTGATCGCGGCAGCCAAGAAGATACTCACGGAAGAGAAAGACGACTACAAGGACGAGGCGAACAAAAAGATCAAGGAGATCGAGAAGCTGATCGGCGAGGTTCAACAGCTCGAGAAGGACCTCGGTTTCAAGTAAGCTTGACCGCGCGTGGCCTCCAGCCCATCCGCGACTGGACTCGCGATGACCCCCTAAGGACGCGGCCCGGGGACCGCCTGGCACTCCTCGCAGGGACAGATGTTACGGAAGTGTTCGTACGAATAGATCCCCGTTTTGTGCCCGTCGCTCCAGTCGATCCGAATGGCGTAATTCCCCACCGGTTCCACGCCCAGCATCTTCAGCGCGGGCTGGTACATTTGGAACGGACTGGCCGGCGGCGCCGGAGGCGTGCCGGGGTGCCCTCTGGGCCCATTGGTGCACGTGGCGCAGGGGCATTGGTCGCGCAGGTACTGCAACCCATACTCGCTGTGGTGCCCGTCCTTCCAGTCGATCTTGATTCCCTTGGACTTGGAAATGGCGATGTGTTCCGGGTCGGTCGAAAAAGGCATGGTCAGTTGTAGAGGCGCTCCACGTCGCGCACGCCCGAAATGCGCCGCATGGCGGACACCAGCTTTTCGAGCTGCTTCTTGTCCCGCACGTCCACGGTCATCTCCACTACGCCGCCGCTCTGGTCCAGATCCCCCTTGGCCTCCAGGTTGCGGATGTTGGTGTTCTCGTCGGAAAGCACGGAGGTGAGCTGGTTGAGCATCCCCGGCCGGTCGTCGGTGTGGATCACGATGCGCACGGGGAAGGCGTCCTCGGCGGCCCGCGCCCACTCCACTTCGATTTTGCGCTCCACGTCGTACATCAGGTTCTGCACGTTGGGGCACATTCGGGAATGCACCGCGACGCCCTTGCCGCGAGTCACGTAGCCGACGATGGCTTCACCGCGGATGGGGTTGCAGCACTTGGCGCGGTAGACCAGCAGGTCGTCGACGCCGCGAACCTTGATGACGCCATCGCCCTCGGCCAGGCGCGCGCCGGTAGTCGGGGGTGCGGCCGCGCCCGGCCCGGAGGGGGCGGCGCCCGGCTCGACAGGGGCGCCCGCAGGCCGGCCTTCGGACGGGTCCTCTTTTACCACGCCGGGCGCCACTTTGCTCAGAACCTGGCGCGCCGAGAATTTTCCGAAGCCCAGCGCGGCGTACAGGTCCTCCATCTTGCTGTACCCGTACTCGCCCGCGACTCTTTCGAGATCGGCCTTGCCTACCTTTCCGAGTTGCACGCCCAGGCGCCGCGCCTCTTTGTCCAGGTACTTCTGGCCGATGTCGATGGCCTTCAGGCGCTCGCTGGCGTTGATGATGTGCTTGATCTTGTTCCGCGCGCGCGAAGTTTTGACGTACGCCAGCCAGTCCTTGCTCGGTTCGTGCCCCGGCTGGGTCATGATCTCGACAATGTCGCCGTTGCGCAGCCCCGAACGCAGCGGGACGATGCGCCCGTTCACCTTGGCGCCCACGCACCGGTTCCCCACGTCGGAGTGAATGGCGTAAGCGAAATCGATGGGCGTGGCGTCGCGCGGCAGCACGATCACTTTGCCGCGCGGCGTGAAGGTGTAGGCCTCTTCGGGGTACAGGTCTACCTTCAGCGTGGACATGAACTCGCCGGGATCTTGCACCTCGCGCTGCCACTCCACCAGGTGCCGCAGCCAGGCGATGCGCTGATCGTCCGCCGCCGGACCCTTGCGGCCCTCCTTGTATTTCCAGTGGGCGGCGATGCCTTCCTCC
>Ga0326727_10020847_pt1 | contig 12952 bp, 11 predicted proteins | sample MB2enrmetagenome_FD_207643 | JGI IMG/M metagenome (GOLD analysis project Ga0326727, IMG submission 207643) | Lab enriched peat soil microbial communities from McLean, Ithaca, NY, United States - MB29MY | ecosystem: Environmental > Terrestrial > Soil > Wetlands > Peat | place: USA: New York...
TAGATGGTGACCTGGGTCGAGGAGATCGGCGCGATGTACACGTTCCCGTCCGCGCAATGGGCGACGTCCCACGGGTTGTTGCCGGGGCCCTCGAACGTGACCGACGGATTGCCCTCGCCGGCCGGAAACTCCAGGCCGTCGTCGGCGTCGCTGTTCGCCGTATACAGGTTGCCCGTTGCGTCGACGTCCTGGCCCGTCACGCCGCTGATGCCGTCCGTGATCGAACCGATCTGGACGCCGCTCGCACCGTCGTAGATCAAGACCTGCGAGTTGTCCGAGACGTACACCACGTCGGACGTACCGCACGAGGTATCGACGCTGACCGGAACGCTGGTCGCGTTGCCGATCGCATCTTGCACGGAAATCGCCGTCGAGCCGGTGCCGGCGGCGGTTACGGTAAAGGGCGCTCCCTGGTACCCCGTCGGCGGCGAAACGGTGGCCACCCCCGGATTGAGCGACGCTACGCTGAAAGCGCGCGTGTTGTTCGTTTCGCTCACCGTGAAGGTCGCCGAGCAATTGGGCGAACGCAACGAGAGCGACGCGGGCGAGGTGGTCAGCACGAACTTGAGGTACGCGCCCACGTCTCCGTACGCGTCGGTAAACCACATGTTACCGTCGTCGCCGTTGAAGAGATAGCGCAAGCCGTTCTGAGGCGCTTGCGCTTCGGGTAAATAGGTCCCGGTCGTGGGATCGAAGGTACCGATCGCGGCACTGTTGTTGGCGGTATCGATGTACAGCACCGTTCCGTCCGCCTTGCGCGCGATGAAGCCGGGCATCTCGCCCTGGGGCGCCGGGTACGCGGTGAACTCGCCGGTCGTGGTGATGACCGAAAGCTGCGCGGCCGACGCGTCGGAATAGACCATCACCTTGGCCGCGTTGGTGATATAGAGCGGGTGGCCGCCGACGGCGAAGGTTGCGATCGCGCCCGTCGAGGGCGTCACCCTGTCGATGTTGCCGTTCTCGTCGGTCACGTAGATGTTGCCGTCGGCGCCGCTCGCGATCGAGGTGAGCACCGGCGTCGCGGCGCCTTTGACCGTATAGAGCGTCGAGCTTCCGGCCGGGGTCACGTAGCCGACGCCGGCCAACGTTTGGCTGCCCGAGGCGTAGCTGCCACAGAACCACAGATTGCCGTCGGAACCCGCCGCGAGGCCGGTCACCAGGATGGCATCGGGCAGCGCGAACGTCGTAAATTTGCCGTTCTCGTTGAAGCGGTAGAGTTGGCGCTGGTTCTTATCGGTCTTGTGCTGGTCGGCTGCCCACACGTAGCCCGCGTTTTCCGCGATCGCCAGCGGGGCCGCTCCTTTCCCGAGGGCATACTCGTTGATCTGCCCGGTGGCGTAGCCGACCTTGCCCACGAAGCCCGGTGCGTTCTTGGAGCAGCCGGCGGGCGCGGTGAACCACATCGAGACGGTCGACGTGCCGTGGGCGAGTTGGCCGAGCGGCACGGGGCAGCCCGAAGGATACTCCGCGAACTGCGCGCCGTTGTTCTGCTGAAGGGCCTTCGGATTGACGACACGTGAGGCGGCCCCGCCGAAGCTTGCCGGCGGACCGCCGAAGCTATGCCCCCCGGCGCAGGACGCGAGAACGACAGCGGACACGACGGCCAGGCCGGGAACGAGACGATTCAAAGACACGATGCACCTCATAAGCGGAAGACGATTCATAACAGCTGGTCGGGCGGAATAGGGATCCCAAGAATTATGGGGGGCGATTTCCGCCGCTCGTCGCCGTAAACCTCCCGTCTTCCCGGAAGCGCGGACCGAAAGGAGCACGCCCCGCGTGGCGCAAGTAGCCGACGATGCAGTACCGCAACCTCGGTCACAGCGCGTTGAACGTTTCGGCCCTCGGACTCGGCTGTATGGGCATGTCGGAGTTTTACGGTGCGACCGACGAAGCCGAATCGCTGGCCACGATCCGCCGCGCGCTGGAACTCGGCGTCAACTTTCTCGATACCGCCGACATGTACGGCTCGGGCGCAAACGAAGAGCTCGTCGGGCGCGCGCTCGAGGGGCGCCGCGAGGGCGTCGTCGTGGCCACGAAGTTCGGCAACGTGCGCGGGGCCGCCGGGGAATTCCTCGGCATCAACGGCACGCCGGGCTACGTCAAGAGCGCTTGCGAGGCCAGCCTCAAGCGACTCGGCATCGAGACGATCGATCTGTATTATCAGCATCGCGTCGACCGCAACGTTCCGATCGAAGAGACCGTCGGGGCGATGTCCGAATTGGTCGCCGCCGGTAAAGTCCGGTATCTCGGGCTTTCCGAGGCGGGAGCGAACACGATTCGGCGCGCGCACGCGGTTCATCCGATCAGCGCGCTGCAAACGGAGTACTCCCTTTGGGCACGCGAGCCCGAGACCGGCGTGCTGCCCGTGGCGCGCGAACTCGGCATCACCTTCGTGGCGTATAGCCCGCTGGGACGCGGCTTTCTCAGCGGCACCTACACCAGCGCCGAAGCCATGCCCGAGGGCGATTTCCGGCGCTACATGCCGCGCTTTCAAGGCGAAAACTTCGCGCGCAATCTCGACTTAGTGCGCGAAGTCGAGCGGCTGGCGACGAGCAAAGGCTGCACGCCCGCTCAAATCGCGCTGGCCTGGCTGCTCTCGCGCGGTCCCGACGTCGTGCCGATTCCCGGCACCAAGCGGCGCACCTATTTGGAAGAGAACGTGGCGGCGCTCGATGTGTCGCTCGCGCCGAGCGACCTCGAACGGCTCGAAGCGGTCTTTCCGCACGGCGCCGCAGCGGGCACGCGTTATCCCGAACAGAGCATGGCCGCCCTCGACCTCTGAGCGCGGCTCGTCCCAAAAGATAAACATAAAGAAGCGCCGGACGTCCGGCGCTTCTTCTCATTCTCTGCGCGACGCGCGCGTCAGCGCTTCGCGGAACTCTTCTTCGCGGAACTCTTTTTTGCGGGGCTCTTCTTGGCGGCGCTCTTCTTCTTCGTGCCCGCGACCGCGTCGCGGAGACCCTTACCGGCGCTGAATGCCGGGACTTTACGTGCGGCGATCACCAACTTCTCGCCCGTCTTCGGATTGCGGCCCTCGCGCTTTTTGCGCTCGCGGACCACAAAGCTGCCGAAGGGGATCAGTTGGACCTTATCACCCTTGACCAACGCACCCTTGATCTCGTCGAGCAGCAGATCGACGACTTCTCCGACCTGGCGCTTGGAGAGTTCCGTCTCCTCTGCCAGGGAGTCGACTAGTTCGGCCTTTGTCAAAGTTCGTTCTCCAATCGAATGAGCGAGGACCACGCTCTCGTAAGTAAGGCGCTGGCCGACTACTTGGCAGACGCCGTAGTCGCTCCTTCCGTCCCGGTACGGGCGAACCCGAAAAAATCTAGTCCTGACGCGGGTTTGCGCCTCACCGGCGGTGCAGGCCTGCGAGCGCGCGCAAAGCCAAGATGTAGGACTCGACCCCGAAGCCGGCGATGGTGCCGCGGCAGACGGCCGCCACGACGCTGCGCGTGCGAAATTCCTCCCGGGCCTGCGGGTTACTGAGGTGCACTTCGACCGTCGGCAGGCCCACCGCGGCGACCGCGTCGCGCAGTGCGTAGCCGTAGTGGGTGTACGCGGCCGGGTTGAGCACGATGCCGTCGTACGCGCCCGCGGCGGCGTGAAATTCGTCGACCATCGCGCCCTCCGAGTTGTGCTGGACGCACCGGACGTGGATGCCCAGGCCCAGCGCCTCGTGCGCGATGCGCGCGTCGATCTGCTCGAGGGTCAGCGAGCCGTAGATGTGCGGCTCCCGCGAACCCAACGTGTTGAGGTTCGGGCCGTGGACCACGAGCACGTTCATCCGCCGAGGTTCGTGGAGGAAATGCGGCCGACCTCGGAAAGTGCGCTCTGGTGCCAGACCGGATCGTAACCGCCACCGCCGCAGACGGCAGCTTCTCCATCGTCGCCGGGGTCACGACCGAACTCGTGCGCCAAACGCAATCGCGACACGAACTCGCGCCGACGGCGAGCGCGGCTCTCGGCCGCCTCGTGACCGGCAGCGCCTTGCTCGGCGCGAGCCTCAAGGGCAAGGAGCGGCTCACGCTGCAGATTGCCGGCGACGGGCCGCTCAAGGGCATGGCCGCGGACGTCTCGCTGCTGGGCTCGAACCGCCTCGGCGCGCGCGGCTACGCCCGCAACCCGGCGGCCGACATACCGCTGAACGAGCGGGGCAAATTCGACGTGGCGGGCGTGGTCGGCGCGGGCCATCTGCAGGTCACGCGCTCGTTCGAGGTCGGGCAGCCCTACGGCGGCATCGTGCCGCTGGTCAGCGGCGAAATCGGCGACGACATCGCGAGCTATCTGGCCAATTCGGAGCAGATTCCCTCGATCGTGGCGCTGGGCGTGCTGGCCAACCCCGAAGGCATCAAGGCCGCCGGCGGCGCCATCGCACAGGTCATGCCCGGCGCCGACGAACGGACGATCGCGCGGCTCGAAGAGCGCGCCGGACGCGTGAAACCGATCACCACCCAGATCGCCGAAGGCGCCGGGGCCGAAGACCTGGCCCGCTCGCTGGCCGGGGATCTCGAACTGCGCTTCCGCAGCGAATTCTCGATCGACTTCGCCTGCCGCTGCACGCGCGACCGGGTAAAGCTCGCGCTCATGTCGTTGGGCAAGGACGAACTGGACAAGATGTCCCGCGACAAAGAGCACACCGAAGCGATCTGCGAGTTCTGCAAGGAGCGCTACGAACTTTCGGGCGGCGAGATCGCCGAGCTGATCGCCGAACTCGAAGCCCGCGGCTAGAAAACTCCCGCCGGCCGCCGCGGCGGTTCAGATGCCGAGGCGCGGTTTGAACTCGTCGACGATCCGGCCACCGTCATTTTCGTACCACCACCCGCACTCACAACGCACGGGCGCGCCGCCGGCCTGCGGATAGGGGTGCACGCGGCCGCAGCGCTTACAGGTCAGGGTCTTGCCCTGGAGCGCGTCCTGGGCGGTGTAGGTGACGGGCTTCAACGTCGGCCGGCCGGAGCGGCCGGCGGTGTCGGAATGTCCACTCATGCAAACTCCTCACTCGGTGCTGCGGCGCCCTCGGGCGCCAGGATACGGACGAAACGGCGACTGCCCACGGCCAGCACGACGGGAGCGGCGATGCGCCACGGTTCGCGCGGATCGTCGACGGTCCGTCCGTCCAAACGTACCCCGCGACCCGCGACCAAACGTTCCGCATCGCGCTTGCTCTTGGCGAAGCCCGCGGCGACCAGCGCGTCGGCGATGGTCTTCCAGGCGGCGTCAGCCCGCTGCTCAGGCATGTCGCTGGGCAATTCGCCGCGCTGAACGGTGGCCTCGAAGCGTTCGCGCGCCGCGCGCGCCGCATCGTGACCGTGATAGCGGGCCACGATCTCCTGGGCCAAGGCCTTCTTCTCGTCCATCGGGTGCAGCGTGCCGGCGCGCAAACCGGCGGCCAAGGCGAGCACCTCGGCCTGTGGCCGGAATGCGGCGAGCTGCGCGTAGCGCGGCACGATCGAATCGGGGATGCTCATCAGTTTGCCGAACTGCTGCTCGGGCGCTTCGGTCAGGCCGATGTAGTTGCCGCGCGATTTGCCCATGCGGATCACGCCGTCGGTGCCCTCGAGGATCGGCGTGGTCAGGCAAATCTGCCGCGGCTGGCCGGCGCGTTCCTGATATTCGCGGCCGAACAGCAAGTTGAAGAGCTGGTCCGAACCGCCGAGTTCCACCCCGGCCCGCATGGCCACCGAGTCGTAGGCCTGCACGATGGGATACAGAAACTCGTGTAGGGCGATCGGCGTATTGGAGGCGTACCGCTGGGCGAAGTCGTTGCGCGCCAGCATCTGCGCCACGGTGGTCTGGGCCATCAGCCCGATGAGCTGGGGCATGGTCAGCGGCGCGAGCCAGGTCGAGTTGTAGGCGATCTCGACCCGCTCGAGGTCGAGCACCGTCCCGGCCTGCTCGCGGTAGTCGCGCATGTTGGCCGCGATCTCGTCGTCGGTGAGCCGCGGACGCGAATCGTTGCGGCCCGTCGGATCGCCGATGCGCGCGGTGAAGTCGCCGATCAAGAGGATCACGCGGTGCCCGTATTCCACGAATTGCTGGAGCTTGTGCAGCACGACCGCGTGGCCCAGATGCAGGAACGAACCGGTCGGATCGATGCCGAGCTTGACCGTCAGCCGCTCGCCGGCGGCAATGCGCTGCTGCAGTTCGGCGCGCGTCTCGATGTGGTCGCAATCCGCCACCAGCCGCTCGACCTGCTCGGCCGGGCTCACCGCCGCACTCAATTGGGCAACTCCTCGGTGCGCCGGCAGCTGGTCTTCTGGAACGTGAGCCACGAACCGTCGACGCGCAGCAACTGCGCGCGGAAGACGAAGCCGTCGTGATCGGTCCACGTGTAGACGCCGCGCAGCGGATACTGTTGGCCCTTGTTCTTTCCCGGTACCGAACCTTCGAGCGTCAAGCCGCCGGAGGTCAGCGCGTTGGCGGGCGCGACCAGCGTCTGCTGCTGTTTCGAAGGCCCGTCGCCCACGCGATCGATTTCATACCATTGCTTGGCCTTCTCGCTGTAGCCGATACGGCTGCGCGAGAGGAAATCGGGCATGCCGGCCAAGACGAAGATCTCGACGCCGCCCGGACCGAGGGCTATGCGGCGCCAGGCCTTGGTCGCGTACTCGGGATCCTTGCGGTCGATGATGCGGCAATCCCAATTGCCCAGCATCCAGACCAGTTGAGCGACGCGGCCCACGGGCACCACGTCGCGGGTGGGACCGTGGGCGCTTTGTGCCGGGGCGGGGCCGGGCGACCCGAGCGCGGCCGCCAGCAGCGCTGCCAGCGCAAAGGGCTTGAGCGAACGCATCAACTGAGTTCCACGATGCTGACGCCGCTGCCGCCCTCGTCCGCATTTCCGTAGCGCACGGACTGCACCGCCGGATGATCGCGCAAGTATTCCTGTAAACCCCGTCCGAGCAAACCGGTCCCCTTACCGTGAATGAGCCGCAGCGATGTGGTCCCGAGCATACGCGCTTCGTCGAGCCACTTCTCGACGACCGGTTCGGCTTCGACGAAGCGTTTGCCGCGTACGTCGAGTTCGGGCCGGGTCGACGAGGCTGCGTCGAGTACCGCTTGGCCCGAGCGCACCCGCACCGGCGCGTCGGCGCGACCGCGCCGCACCAGCCGGACCTGCGCCTTGGGCACGACGGTGCGCATCGAGCCCAGCGCGACCAGCACGGTGTCGCCGTAGTCGTCCGCGATCTCGCCCTCGCCGCCCAAGGCTTCGACGGCTACCCGATCGCCGACGGCCAAGACCGGCGGCGCGTCGGGAGCCGGCGGCGCGGTCCGTGGTTTCAAGCCCAGGTCGCGATGAACGTCGGTCAGTACCCGGTCGAGCAGCGCGCTCTGACCCGGAGTGATGCGCGCGCGCCCGGGCTGGCGCTCGCGGCTGCGCCGTTCCAGTTCGCCGGCGAATTCGCGCAGCGCGCCCGAGAGCCGTTCCTCCGCGCGTTGCGCCAACAGGCGACGCTCGCGTTCGAGCGCGTCGGCCCTGCGCCGCGCGTTGTTTTCGAGCGTTTCGAGATGCGCGCGTTCCCGCTCGAGCGCCGTCCGTTCGGCGGCAGCCTGGGCGCGCACCTCGGCAAGCTCCGCCAGCGCGCGGTCGTAATCGCGTTCGCTCGTCGAGAGCAGCGACTCGGCGCGTTCCACGATCCGGGCGTCGAGCCCGAGCGCGCGCGCCAGCGGAAATGCGAGCGAACGTCCGGGCGAGCCGACGTCGAGCTGATAGGTGGGCGCGTAGGTGGCCGGGTCGAAGCGCACGCTGGCGTTGACCACGCCCGGCGTCTCGTGCGCGAAGAGTTTCAGTTCCGTCGCGTGCGTCGTGACGATGCCGCGCGCGCCCGCGGCGAGCAAGAACTCGAGCACCGCCACGCCGAGCGCGGCCGACGACGCGGGCTCGGTTCCGCTCGCGATCTCGTCGATCAGCACCAGCGCACGCGGGCCGGCGTCGGCGACGAGTTCGCGCAGCCGGCGCAAGCGCGCCGAGAAAGTCGAGGCGTTTTCCGCAATCGACTGCTCGTCGCCGATATCGCAAGCCAGCCGCTCGAAACCGCCGATCACCGTACCCTCGGCCGCGGGCAACTGCAGTCCGCAATAGGCCATCGCCACGAACGTGCCGAGCATCTTGAGCGCGACGGTCTTGCCGCCCATGTTCGGACCGCTGATCACGATGAAGCGGCGCTCGTCGTCGAGAGCCAAGGTCTGCGGCACGGCCCGCTCGCCCAGCAGCGGGTGGCGCCCGGCCCGTATGTCCACCCGGGCTTCGTCGACGATGGCGGGCGCGACCGCGTTGCCGCGCTGCGCGAAGCGGGCGCGCGCGAGGGCCAGATCGATGTCGGCCAGCACGTCGAGGTTGCGCTCGGCCTGCGCCGCATGGCGTCCGACCAGCGCCGACAGATCCGCGAGAATGCGCGCGATCTCACGCTCCTCGTCGATGCGCAGCGTACGCAGGCGATTGTTGACCTCGAGCGCGCCCAACGGTTCGACGAACACCGTGTGACCACTGGCCGACGTGTCGTGCACCACGCCCGGAACCTGGCCCGAAAACTCGGCCTTGACCGGAATGACGAACCGGCCCTCGCGCATCGTCACGATCGTATCTTGCACGGCCTTGGCGTACTGCGCCGAGCGCAGAATCGCTTGGCAGCGTTCGCGCGCTTCTTCTTGCGCCGCGGCCGCATTGCGGCGAATGCGCGCGAGGGCGGGCGAGGCGCGGTCGAGCACCTCGCCGCGTTCGCCGATCGCTTCGGAGATGTGCCGGGTCACCGCGGGCAGATACGCGGCCGGCCCACAGCGCGCGGTCAGCGCCGGCACGCCGTCGGATTCACGCACGCGCCGGACGGCCGCGTCGGCCGCCGCCAGCGCCGTGCCGACCGCGTGCAACTCCTCCGCGCCCAACGCCGAACCGCGTGCCGCCCGCGCCAGCGCTTCGCCGACCTCGGCCGTGCGGGGCAAGTCGAAGGCGTCGCGCGCGACGAGCGCGCGCATCTCGCCGGTAATCGCCTGTTCTTCCCGCACGCGGGCCAGGTCGACGCCGGGCACGAGCGCGGCCGCCCGCGCGTGCGCGCGCGGACTCGCGGTGAGCCGCGCGACGGCCGCGCGAACCTCGTCGAAGTCGAGCGCTTCGAGGGTTCGCGCGTCGGCCAGCGTCGACTCGCCCACGCCTCTACTCGCCGGCCAAGTGGGCGCGCAACCGCTCTTCGGCCAACGCCGGGTTGGCCTTACCGCGGCTGGCTTTCATGACTTGACCGACCAGGAACCCCATCACCTTGGCTTTGCCCGCCCGGAAGTCGTCCGCCACGCTCGCGTTCGCCGAGAGGACCTCGGCGACCAGCGCGTCGATCGCGCCCACGTCGCTGACTTGGCTCAAGCCTTCCCGTTCGACCAGTTCGCGCGGCGAGCCGCCGTCGGCCCAGAGCCGTGCGATGAGGTCCTTGGCGATCTTGGAGTTAATCGCTTTGGACTCGACCAGGCTCACCAATTCGGCAAGCGCCGCGGGCGAGACGCGCGACTCTGCGACGGGCGTGCCGCTCTCATTGGCCAGGCGGGTCAGGTCGCCCAGGATGAAGTTGCGCGCCGCTTGCGGCGCGGCGCCGAGCGCCACGACCTCGTCGTAGTAATCCGCGACGCCGGGCGTGTCGACGAGCTGGTGCGCCTGCTGCACGACCACCTTGACGTCCTCGCCCGAGGCCGAATTCTCCGCAATCGTCCGTTCGATGCGCGTCTGCGGCAGCACGCCCAGACCCGCGCGCAAACCGTCGACGTAGGCCGCGCCGAATTCGAACGGTACGAGATCGGGATCGGGAAAGTAGCGATAGTCGTGCGCTTGTTCCTTGCTGCGCTGCACGTGCGTGGTGCCCTGACTCTCGTCCCAGCCCCGCGTCTCCTGGACGATCCGGCCGCCTTCGCGCAGGACCGAAACCTGCCGCGCCAGTTCGCTCTCGATCGCGCGGCCCACGCTGCGAAACGAGTTCATGTTCTTGATCTCGGTCTTGGTGCCGTACTCACTGCTGCCCACCGGGCGGATCGAGACGTTGGCATCGCAACGCAGCGAGCCTTCCTCCATCTTGACGTCGCTGACGCCCAGCGCGACGAAGGTGCGTTTGAGCGCCTCGAGATAGGCGACCGCTTCGACCGCGCTGCGCAGATCGGGTTCGGAGACGCACTCCATCAGCGGTACGCCGGCGCGATTGAAGTCGACCAGCGAATGCGTGCTGCCCGAGAGACGTCCGTCGGACGAACCCAGGTGCATCGACTTGCCCGTGTCCTCCTCGAGATGGATGCGCGAAAGCCGGACGCTGCGCAACGCTCCGTCGGGAAGACGGAACGTGACGGTACCGCCGCTGGTGAAGGGCAGATCGTACTGCGAGATCTGGTAATTTTTCGGCATGTCCGGATAGAAATAGTTCTTCCGGTCGAACTTCGAGAACGGCGGCACGGCCGCGCCGAAGGCCAAACCCGCGCGCAGCACGTGCTCGATGGCCAACCCGTTGGGCACGGGCAACGCCCCGGGCATGCCCAGGCACACCGGGCAGATGTTGGTGTTGGGCTCGCCGCCGAAGACGTTGCGGCAGCCGCAGAACATCTTGGTCGCGGTCTTGAGTTCGACGTGGCACTCCATGCCGATGACCGCTTCGAAGGCCGTTCCGTTGACCTCGAGCAGCGTGCCCGACTCGATGGTGACGCTCATCGCGCGGCCCCCGCGAGCGGCGGCGGAGCGTGTTTTTTGGCGTGCTGCGTGCCCGTTTCGTAGGCGTGCGCGGCCGCGAGCAACGCGCGCTCGGCGAAGAGCGGACCGGTCAGTTCCAAACCGAGCGGCAGCGGCCCGGCGGCGCCGGGCGGCGTGACGTAGCCGCAGGGAACCGAGAGCGAGGGCAGGCCGGCGAGCGACATCGGAATGGTGTAGTAGTCCATGAGATACATGCTGTACGGATCCGACTTGGCGTTGAATTCGAAGGCCGGCGAAGCCGCCGCCGGGCACGCGATGACGTCGCAGCGCGCGAAGGCCTTGGCGAAGTCGGCCGCGATCAACGTCCGGGCTTTCTGCGCCCGCACGTAGTAGGCGTCGTAATACCCGCTGGAGAGCGCGTGCGTGCCGATCAGGATGCGCCGCTTGACCTCGTCGCCGAAACCGGCCGCGCGCGTGGCCTCGTAGGTCGCCGCCACGTCGGCGCGCTCGACGCGCAAGCCGTAGCGCATGCCGTCGAACCGCGCCAAATTGGACGAACATTCGGCGGGCGCGATCAGATAATACGTCGCGACGCCGTAATCGGCTGTCGGCAGTTCGACCTCGACCAGTTCGGCGCCCAGACGCTCGAGATCGCGATAGGCCTGCGCGTAGACCTCGCGCACCGCTGCGTCGAGCGCGTCGAGCGCAAACTCTTTGACGATGCCGACGCGCACGCCGCGCAGATCTTCGCGTAACGTTCCGGCCGGTTCGACCGGCCGGTCGACGGTCGTCGCGTCGCACGGATCGAATCCGGCCATCGTCTCGTAGACCAGCGCTGCGTCGGCCACGGAGGTCGTGATCGGTCCGATCTGATCGAGGCTCGAGGCGAAGGCGATCAAACCGTAGCGCGAGATTCTGCCGTACGTCGGTTTGAAGCCGACGACGCCGCAGAAGGCCGCCGGTTCGCGGATCGAACCGCCGGTATCGCTGCCCAGCGCGAACGTGGCCGTCCCCGACGCGACCGAGGCCACGCTGCCGCCCGACGAACCTCCCGGCACGCGGCCGAGGTCCCACGGATTGCGCGTGACGCCCAGCGCGCTATTTTCGCACGAGCTGCCCATGGCGAATTCGTCGAGATTGGTTTTGCCTACCGGCAAGATGCCGGCCTCGAGCAGTTTGCTCACGGCGGTCGCATCGTACGGCGCGACCCACTGCTCGAGAATCTTCGAGGCGCACGTCGTGCGCGTGCCGGTGACGCACAGATTGTCCTTGAGCGCGACGGGCACGCCGGCCAGCGGCAACGCCTCGCCCGCCGCGACGCGCTCGTCGACGCGCCGGGCGCGCTCGCGCGCCAGATCTTCGGTACGCGTTAAGAACGCGCCGATCTGCGGATCGCGCTCGCGCACGCGTGCGATGGCCGCTTCGGCGACCTCCGCCGCGGAGACGGCGCGCGTCCGCACGGCCTCGGCGATCTCGCGCGCCGAGCGATCGAGCACGGCGTCCATCACGCCTCTCCCAAGATGCTGGGAACGCGAAAGTACGGGCCCTGGCGCTGCGGCGCTCCCTGCAGGACGGTCTCCCGGTCGAGCGACGGCTGGACGAGGTCCTCGCGGCCCACACCGGTCCCGGGGATGACCGCAGCCGTCGCCGCAACGTCCGCCACGGGCAACTCCTCGAGCGCCTTGACGTGGTCGAGCAGCGCGCCCAACTGCGCGCCGAAACGCTCGATCTCGGCCGGCGTCAAGGCCAGCCGCGCCAACTTCGCGACGTACTCTACGTCGATATCTGCGGAAGCCATCGTACTCCTTAGACGTGCAGGACGGCCAGCGCCTCGATGTGGCCGGTCTGCGGGAACATGTCGAACGGTTGGACGGGCCCCAGACGGTATCCGCCGCCAACCAAGAAAGCCAAATCGCGCGCCAGCGTTGCGGGATTGCACGAAAGATACCAAATCTGGGGCACGCGGGCCGCGCGCAGGGCTTCCAGCGTTCCCTGATCGGTGCCCTTACGGGGCGGGTCGAGGAAGACGACCGCAGCCTCGGCCAGCGCCCGTACGCCGCGCGGCGAGCGCAGCGTCGCATCGACGCGACCGGTCAGGAATGCCGTTTGCTTCGCGACGCCGTTGAGTTCCGCGTTCGAGCGCGCCTCACGGACCGCGTTCGGATTCTCCTCGATGCCCACGACCTGCGCGCCGCGTTTGGCGAAGAACAGCGCGAAGGTGCCTGCGCCGCAGTACAGGTCCACGATCTGCGCGCCGGGCGTCACCCTCGGCGCGAGATAGTCGAAGATGTG
>Ga0326727_10020848_pt1 | contig 12951 bp, 12 predicted proteins | sample MB2enrmetagenome_FD_207643 | JGI IMG/M metagenome (GOLD analysis project Ga0326727, IMG submission 207643) | Lab enriched peat soil microbial communities from McLean, Ithaca, NY, United States - MB29MY | ecosystem: Environmental > Terrestrial > Soil > Wetlands > Peat | place: USA: New York...
GGTGAAATGCTGCGACACCGAAAGCTGCAACGCGTCGCCGAGATAAACCGGAATGGTCAGCGGCCCCTTGCGGAGCGGCAGCGCCGGGGCCAGGGCGAGCAGAAAGGTGACGCGCGCGATGATGACGGCGACGGGATGAATGTCGATTCCCGCGACATGTTGCGACGCCTCGATGGCGCGCGCGGCCGGCTCCAGGCCGCCTTCTTGGGCTTCCGCGAGAAACAACCGCAAGGCGTGGAAGAGAAAGGCGCCGGAGCCGCAAGCGGGGTCCAGCACCCTTTGCTCGAGCGGTCGCTCGACCGCGTGCTTGACCATCTTCGCCGCCAACCAGTCCGGCGTGTAGTATTCGCCGAGTCCGTGCCGCTCCGTCCGGTCGATCAGCGATTCATAGAGAACCTTCAGCACGTCGCTTTCGACTTCGGCGAGGCGGAATCGTCGAACGTGCGCCATGATCCGCCGCACCAGCCTGACGCCCTCCGTGTCGGCGACCGCCCAATCGAAGAAGTCGCTCTCGACCGCGCCCGTGATGCCGGCGCTGGTCAGCGCGTCCCCTGACAAGAGCCGCGCCGGATCGTCTTCGTTCAGGCCGAGCGCCGCGAGCGCGATGCATTTGGCGACAATGACGAGATAGGTGTGCTGGAGCCACAGCGCATCGCTTTCGACCTCGCGGCCGTAGACGATCTTGAGCAGCTGCGCCCAGAGTTGGCGCTTGAGCATGACCGCGCGATCGGCCTTGAGCCGCGCCCATAAAGCGCGCAAGGCGGCGTCGGCCGCCCGGAACGCGACCGAGTCGGCGCCGAGTTCGATGCGCACGGTCTCGGGGTCGGGCGGCAGCGAAATCTTCAACGCCAGCGCGCCGTCGAGCCAAGCGAGAAATTCGTCCGGATCGAGGATCGTGTCCTTGATCGTGACCAGCGCGCCCTGGTCGAGCGCCATCACCACCCATTTGCGCCCGTCCGAGGCGATGCCGACGAAGGGCTCGCCGGTCTCCGCCTCGCGATTGGCGAGATAGTCGGGCATCTTGCGCTCGACGTCCTTCATCTCGCTGGCGAGGTCGCGCTTGGCCTCGAACACCGTGCGGCCGATCAGCGCGTCGATGCGGCTCTTGACCTCGACGCGCTGCTCGAAGCGGATGTCGGCGAGGGAGGCGTCGAACTCGGCGACGAGAAGCGCGCGGAAGTCGGCCTTGATCGCGTCGTGGTCTCCCGGTTTGGACGCGAGATGGCGAAGGATATCGAGCGATTCGGCGCGCTGGGTCACGCCGGCAGCGTAGGGGTTGTATCGGCGTCGGGCAATCGGTTCGCGTGCGGCTGTCCCCCGCTGCTTGTGGCGCCGGCGCCGACATTGTACGCCCTTGGCCGCGACTTCATTGCGCCCCGCCTGCGGGCGAAAGGACAAGCGAATGCTGGCGTTGCCGCTGCTGTTTGTCGCCTCGCTGTGGGCCGGCGCGCAGAACGCGCTGGCCGGCGGCGGCTCGTTCATCACCCTGCCGGCGCTGATGCTCACCGGCATGGACGCGCGCGCCGCCAACATCACCTCGACGATCGCGCTATTTCCCGCCCAAATCGTCACCGGCCTCACCGGGCGCGCCGGCGCGAGCGGCCCGCCGAATCTATCGATGCGCACGCTGTTTGTGATCAGCCTGGTCGGAGGCGCCTTCGGCGGGGCGATTCTGCTGGCGACGCCGCCGAGCTTCTTCGCCCGGCTGGTCCCCTGGCTGGTGCTGTTCGCCACGGTCCTCTTCGCCTGGGGCAGCTTCGTGCGCAAGCCGCCCGAGCCGGGGGAGGCGCATCTGCCGCCGTGGGGCGCGGGCGCGGCGCAATTCCTCATCGCCGTCTACGGCGGCTATTTCGGCGGCGGCATCGGGCTCTTGATGATGGCGGCGCTGACCATGGCGGGCCTCGCGGTGCGCGCGGCGGGCGCGACCAAGAACATTCTCGCCGGGGTGATCAACGCCTCGGCGGTAGCGCTGTTCGTCTTTTCGCCCGACGCGCATTGGCTGCAGGTCGCCGTGACCGCCGCCGGCGCCACGCTCGGCGGCTGGCTCGGCGCGCTGGCGCTGCAGCGCGTCAACGAGAAAGCGCTGCGCGTCGCCGTGGTGGCGATCGGCGCGGCGCTGACGATCGGGTTGTTCGTCAAGGCGCCGTAGCGGGCAGGGGGCGCCGCGAGCGATCCGTCGCTTGGCCGATCCGTTTTCGCCTGCGGCGACAGGAGGATTCTGCGCGGGAGAGACAGACTCTAGAAGCGATAGTTCGCGCCGGCCTTGAGGATGGTCTCGGTGTCGTTGAAAGAGACGGGGAACAGGTATCCATACGAGCTCAACTCGGTCGTCTTCCCTGCGTAGACGATGTGGTCGCATTCGACCTTGACGCTCCAATGCGCGTCGAGCGCGTATTCGGCGCCGAGGCCGAGCGCCAGGCCGACTCGGCTCGCGTCGAAAGCGTCTGTCCAGCCTGGGGGATTCGAAACGTAGGTGGAAAATTCGTAACGGTAGCGCGCCACGACGACCCCGATTTTGCCGAAGACCAGCGTGCGGTCGAACGCGTAGCCGGCCCGCAGCGCCGCCTCGCCGGCGGCGTCGCTGCGCACGTCGTAGTCGGCGCCTTCGAAGTCGGAGTTGGCGCTCGAGCCGGCGAGCCCCGAGGCCCAGATTTCTCCCCCGGCGCCGATCACAAACTGGCCGGTCTGAACATTGCACCCGGCCTGAACGCCGCCGATCGCACCGGCGGCCGCCACCGCGCGCGAGCCGAAATTGTATGGCGCGCTCGACCAATCGGAGCGGCCGAAATCAATGCCCGCCTGCAGGCCGGCGTAGCAGCCGGTCCAGGTGAAAAGCGACTGCGCCGCTTGCGCCGGCGTCTCGGACAGTTGGGCCGCCTCCGCACAAAGCAGAAGCGCGGCCGATGTCGTCAGCCCGTTGCGCATCGACTTAATTCCCAAAAATCGCCTGCGAGAAGGAGTAGGCTCGGGTCCGATTCCGGTCAAGACGGCGCGATGGCGCAGCGCCTTGCGCCGCCTTCGGATTGCGGAGCGGCCATGAAGCTCGATTTTTCCGATTTCCCATTTTCCGCCGCCGCCTATTCGGCGCGGCCGATGACGTTCTGCGAGCCCGGCGTCGGCCGGTGTCTATCGGCGCTCGCCGACCTCGCGGCGATAGAGACCGGGCCAAGGCGCGCGCGCGAAGCCTGGCGGCAGGCGCAACTGCGCAACGTGTTCGCGCACGCGGCGCGCCGCTCGCCTTTCTGGCGCGCGCGGCTCGGCGCGTTGGGCGAGGCGCGGCTGGAGGACGCGCCGATTCTGACCCGCGCCGAGCTCCGCGAGCAGGTCGCGCGCGAGGGGGCGCTGCTCGGCCCCGCCGACCGCATCGGCGTGACGGAGCGCGCGACCTCCGGCTCGACCGGCGAGCCGGTGCGTTTCTTCGTCTCGGAGATGAACGCCAATTACAATGTCATGCGCTCGATCGCTCAGTATTTTCTCGAAGGGCGCGACCTGACCCTCAACCGCGCGCTCGTCGATTACGCGAGCGCGGCGCAGAAGGCCGACGTAACCGTCGAACGCAGCGGCTCGTGGCTCGGCGCGCTCGCGGCCTTCGTCGCCGGCGGAAGCGCGCGCACGATCGCGGCGCGGCCCGGCGCGACGGCGGCGCTGTGGCGTGAGTTGAAGCGCGAGCCGATCGGCTATCTTGTCGCCGCGCCCGGACATATGGCGGCGCTCATCGCCGAGGTCGGCGCCGCGGCCTTGCGTGAGGCCGGCGCGGCGATGTGGCTCGCCTACGGCGAACGGGTCGACGCGGCGCTGCGCGAGGAGCTGGCGGCGGCGGGAATCGCGACGCGAGCGAATTACTCCTGCGAGGAAGTCGGACCGATCGGCGCCGAATGCGAGCGCCATCCCGGGCGCTATCACGTCGCGACGAGCAACGTCATCGTCGAGGTCGAGGCCGAGGACGAAATCCGCCTCGGCGAAGCGCGCGTCGGCAGGGCGCTGCTGACCGCCCTTCATTCCTACGCGACGCCGATCATTCGCTACGACGTCGGCGATCTCGCCGCGCTCGAGGATCGCTGTCCGTGCGGCCACGACGGACCGACGCTGTCGAACGTCGTCGGGAGATCGAAAGGGTTGCTGAAGCATCCCGACGGCCGTCTATCGCCGTTCTTCGTCTGGGCTCACGAAATGACCGCGATCGCGCCGTTCGACGAATTCCGCATCCGGCAGACCGCGCCGGGCAAGCTGGTGGTCGAAATCGGCGGCCGGGAGTCGTTGTCCGGCGCGGAGACCGCTTCGTTCATGGGATTGATCGCGTCGCGCGCGAGCGGCGGCTTCGACATCGAAGTCCGGGCCGTCGCCGCGATCGATTGGGGCGAGAGCGTGAAACGGCTGGGCTTTCACAACGAATTGTTGTGACGCGCCGCGCCGGGCGCGCCGGTTTTTCGTCGAGATGACGCGATGTCGTGCTATGGGGAACGCGACCGGTCGAATTCGTGAAAGGGAGGCCGCTCCATGGCGACGCCGATTCCTCGCTCCTACGATCGCGCGCAGCGGACGTTGCACTGGCTGATGGCGGCGTTGATCCTCGCAGCCATCCCGCTCGGCCTCGCCGCGTTGTGGCTGCCGGCGGGCGCGCCGCCGCGCGTCGCGTTGCTGATGGCGCACAAGTCGCTCGGCATGACCGTGCTGGTCTTGGCCGTCCTGCGCCTAGCCTATCGCGCCGCCGTGGGCGCGCCGCCCTACGCCGCGCCGCTGGCGCCGTTGCTGCGCGCCGCGTCGCAAGTCGCGCACTTCGTCCTCTACGCGCTGATGATCGCGCTGCCGGTCGTCGGCTACGTCGCTTCGACGGCGGGCGGCCACGAGGTGTCGTGGTTCGGCCTGTTCGCCTGGCCCGCCCTCGCGCCGCAGGACAAGGCGCTCGCGCATTTGGCCGCCCAGGCGCATTTTTGGTTCGGCTGGACGATCATCGCGGTCGTCGCGCTGCATCTGGCGGCGGTCGCCTGGCACTTCTGGGTCAGGCGCGACGAAGTCTTCGCGCGCATGTGGCCCGGCCGCGCCGCGCCCGCGCGGTGAAGGCGGGGCGAAGCGAGGGCGGCCGGCGCGCCGCCGAGGTTAACCGCGATTCGAGCGCCCGGCTCCGCCGGCCCGAGTCGATTTCAAGCGCCGGCCGTCCCGTGCTAAAATAGGGCGGTCGAGCAACTGTGGAGGCTCCCATGTCGCATGGCGCCACGGCCCGCGTGGTCGGACTGGGCCGCAACGATCCGGTGTTCGCGCGCATCCGCAGCGAGGCGGAGGAAGCCGTGCGCGGCGATCCGGCGTTGGCCTCCTTCCTAATGACGGCGATTCTCAACCATGACACGCTCGAGGGCGCGGTCATCCATCGCGTCGCCGAGCGCCTCGATCACAGCGACGCGCCGAGCGCAATGATCCGCCAAGCCTACGAAGACGCAGTCGCGCGCGATCCCTCGATCGGCGAGGCCTTTCGCGCCGACCTCATCGCGGTGCTGGACCGCGACCCGGCCTGCCTGAGGCTGATGGAGCCGTTGCTCTATTTCAAGGGCTTCCATTCGCTGCAGGCCTATCGGCTCGCCCACGCGCTGTTGCGCGCGGGTCGGCGCGACTTCGCGCTCTATCTGCAGAGCCGCGTCTCGGCGGCGTTCGGCGTCGACATCAATCCGGCGGCGCGAATCGGCAAAGGGATCTTTCTCGATCACGCAAGCGGCCTCGTGGTCGGCGAAACCGCGGTGATCGACGACGAAGTTTCGATCATGCAGGGCGTCACCCTCGGCGGCACCGGCAAGGAAACCGGCGACCGCCATCCGAAAATCCGCTGGGGCGTTCTAATCGGCGCGGGCGCGAAAATCCTCGGCAATATCGAAGTCGGCCATTGCGCGCGCGTCGCGGCGGGTTCGGTGGTGCTCGCGCCGGTGCCGCACAACAAGACGGTCGCCGGCGTTCCCGCCCGCATTGTCGGCGAGGCCGGTTGCGCCGAGCCGGCGCGCGACATGAACCAGATTCTCGCGGACAAGGCGGTCGACGGTTGGGCCGAACGGGCTTAAGGCGTCGCAAGCGGAGTCGACCAACGGTAGCGGGTCAGTTTGAAATTACGGGACGCGAGAAGCCGCTCGACGAGAATAACAGGCGGGGCAGAAGCATTCGCGTTGTCCACGCCGATGCACTAGGCCGTGAATGATGCCACCATCGGAGTCGAACCTTGGAATTAGCGCGTCGAAAAATCGTCCGTCACTGTGTTCGTATTTTCTCCATGTAGCATATGCGACAAGATCGGCGAGCTGAACTAGGCGGGAAGCCCTCGAATCCACAAATAGTGGCACTTCCGCCAAATTCCTAAATCGACCCCACCGTCCGCCGTTCACCCGGAAATGCCTCGCGAGGGCCTGTAACGGGCGCTCATGCCGTGACTCGTCCATTACTATTAGACCGCGCTGAGACTCGCGCGGATTCCTATTATTGATCCTTTCGAGGAAGAGGTTGAACCTATTACATAATTCCTCAAAGGCCAATTGGATTGGATCTTCCGGGCTGACTGCGGCCTTGTCAATTGCCACGGCAAACATTCGAACGCTGGCGGCGGACATAACTGTCGCCAACGCATCTTTTATCATCTGTTCACGTTGCGGCCGACTGCGGACGGAGGCCCACACGCCATTGCGTCCGTTGTACATCACATTGCCATGAAGCTCGATATCGGCTTGATCGCCAAGCTGAAACTTTGCGACGCAATTGTCGGCTGCTGTAATTTGGTGATAAATTCCGCGTTCGAAAACGGCGATCCCCCCGAGCACAAAATGCTGTTCGGCGGGATTCCCGACGTCCCCGGAGTCGTCGATATATAAGATGTGCATTTTGTCTTGCGGGCACAAAAATGCAGCCGAGTGAGGCGAAACCCCAACGAACCGCGGAAACGCAGCTCTCCCGACCGCATCCGTAACGTATGACACTTCCTCCAAAAAATCAATAATTATTCCGTCTCGCCTCTTGGAGCGCCTCTTTTTCCGGCCCCGAACTCAAGGAATTCAACCGTCGCGCGGCGGCGCGATGCGCCGCCCTCGTCAGTCCGTCGCGGTCGGAAATTCTTGCTCGCAGGGGAAGGACGGCGGACGCCGGTGCATCGCCTGAGCGTCCGCGTCGCATCGAGTCCTTACGCCCCGCCGGATCGCCCGCGCGCTTGCGGGCGAGGGGCCTTTGGTGGCAAAGACTCGCTCCGGCGGGGGGATCGAGAGGCGCAGATGGACAAGGAAGAAATTCTCAAATTGCGGGCGCACCTGCGCCGCTCGTTCGGAGCGCCGACCCTGGCCGTCGCGCCCAGCTCCAGGCAGCGCGACGCGGCGGACGTGTGGCTCGGGCAACGCACGATCGGCACGATCACGCTGGACGACGAAGACGGCGACCGCTCGTTTGCGTTCGCGATGCAGATTCCGGTCGAACGCCCGGTGATTCAAGACTACCTGCGCCGCCTGTTCGAGAACGACAAGCTCACCGTCGTCGGACGCCTGAAGAAGACGGATTCGGTCGAACTCAACAACGGCGACGATTTCCTCGGCGTCGTCTCGGTCGACGATCCCGCCGGCAAGACCTCCACGCTGCAAATGGCGATCCTCGACTTCGATCTCGAAGATTTGTGATCGGCGAGGCGCCGCGCCTTCACCGCCGCGCCGCCTCGATCAAGCCGCGCGCGCCCGCCTCGAGACTGGCCCACTCGGCGAGCAGCGCCGCCGAAAAGCGCATCTCGACGTCGAGGCCGCCGAGCCGGAAGTCGGTAATGCAGGTGTTGGGCGTCTTGCGCCGGGGGTCGGGGCGTCGGCAGCGGGCGGCGAATTCGCGCCCCTCGGGCGCGACGTAATAGAGTTCGTCGCCTTCGAACGGGCTGCCGTCAAGGAACGCCCGAGCGATCAGCCCGCCCGGATGGCTCCAGGAATTCTCGTCGAGAAAGCGCTGGTAGAGCCTGACCGTCCGCTCGGCCGGATCGAGGCTCGCCTCGGATGGCTTCGCCGTCACGAAAACGATGCGGCGGAAGCGCTCGTCAAGATCGGCGCCCGCGGTCACGTCGCTCAGATCGCCGGCCGGCGAGAAATCGGGAAAGAAGGCGGCCAGTTCCAGCGCGTCCGTCGCTCCGCCGCGGCGCGCGGCGCCCGTGAGATACGCGCTCGCCAGCGTGAGCCGCTCGGCGCCGAGCGCGACGGCGACGAAGCGCGGGGGTTCGCGCGCGCCGAACCGCGGCGCAAGGACGACCGCCGCGGCGCCCGCCAGGATGAGCGCGCCGAGCCCAAGGACCAGCGTCGACGGGCCAAAACGCAGCTTGGGCCTCCTCGAGTCTTCGCGCCAATCGCGACGGCGAAAGCCGATTGATCGCGATAGAAGCGCGCGCGGGATGAAACTCGGACGCGAATCGCCCCTCGCCCGGGATAGGCCATTCGCGCGCGCCGCGCTATATCCGGGTCTTCACCGCCGGAGCCCGCCGATGCCCGTCTACGCCCTAGGGGAACGCCGACCTCTCTTGCCCGCCGCGGGCCGATTCTGGATCGCGCCCAGCGCCTGCGTCATCGGCGACGTCGCGCTCGGCGAGGATTGCGGCGTGTGGTTCGGCGCGACGCTGCGCGGCGACAACGAAAGGATCTCCATCGGGGCGCGAACCAACATCCAAGAAGGCGCGACGCTGCACACCGACATGGGTTTTCCCCTCGATGTCGGCGAGGACTGCACGATCGGCCACAACGCGATCCTGCACGGTTGCACGATCGGCGCCGGCGCGCTCGTCGGCATGGGCGCGATCATTCTCAACGGCGCGAAAATCGGCCGGGGCTGCCTGGTGGGCGCCGGCGCGCTGGTCACCGAAGGCAAGCAGTTCGCCGACTGCAGCCTGATCGTCGGCGCGCCGGCGAGGGCGGCGCGCACGCTCGACGAGGCCGTCGTCGCGGCGCAGCGGCGATGGGCCGCCCACTACGTCGACAATTGGCGCCGCTACGCGGCTGGCCTCACCGCGATCGGATAAAAGGGAGGCCGGCCTCTTGGGGCGAGGCCGGCCTCGAGACGAAGCGGAACTGGGGGGGACGAGTTCGGCTTCGAAACTTCGACAGCGAGCGATCTCGAGGCCGCGCCGCGAATTCGACGCCGTCCGATCGGTTGCCGAGGGTCACGATAACGAAATCGTCTTGCCGGCGGACAAAACAAAATCGGATCATTTGATCGAACGGAGTCCGCCCTCGCGAACGCCGCGGCGCGCTGCGCGGACCGATGCCTCGCGGCGGGGGCGTTCAGGGTCGATCAGAGCCTGATGTCGTCGTCGAACATCTCGGCGGGAATCAGTCGATTGAACTCGACCGCAAAGCCGCCGCTGAATTGGCGCACGACTTGCGCCGGCCTCGATCCCACGGTCACCGGCGCGCCGATCGCTGGCGCCGCGTCGACCGCGAGCGCCGCGCCGGAACGCGAAACGTCGATGATGCGCACGGGAAGTTGGCGCCCGCCCGGCAGGGTCAGGATCGTATTGCGGCTGCGCGGCTCGATGCGTTCGTGGCGCCGATCCTCGGGCATGCCCAGGACTTGCCGATTGGCCAGCCAGGTGAGCTGATCGGCGAGTTTTTCGCGCTTGAGCGGCGGCAGTTTCATCTGGATCGCGAAGCCGCCGTAGAAATGGCGCGCCACCGTTCCCTCGACGCGGCCGATCTGGTTGAGGTAGGCGATGATTCGCTCGCCGATCTCGCCGCTCGCTTCCGCCTCGAAGGCGATGCCGCCGGGCGAGATATCGATCGTCGCGCAGGGGAACTCCCGCCGATCCTGACGCATGAATTGCCCGGTCAGGCGCACTTTGACGCGCTGATGGCGCCGTCGTTCCTGACGGCCCGGCTCGCTTGCGAACGCCGTGGCCGCTTTCACGCCGGGCTGCTCCCAATTTCCGACAATAGCGCTCATGCCGAGGGGGTCCGCACTCGAGTTTGATCGGTCGCGCGACGCTGCAACCGAAGAACTCTAGTGCGCTCGCGGTTAACGGACGATTACGGCAAGACGAATCGCCGGCGTTTTGGCGGCGTCAGCGGGCGCCGAAATAGACGAAGAGATGTCCGTGACGACGATTGCGCGCCGCGCGCCCGAATTGGCGCGTTTCCGCGGACTGCATCGGCGGTCGTTCGCGGCCGGGCTCGCCCGGACCGAGCGCGCGCAGCGTCAGCAACGCCAAGGGTTCGAGGCCGATGAGGCCGAGCCAGTCCGGCGAGGCGTCGGGCGCGCAGCAGCCCAAGACGCGCGCGTGGGTGTCCCCGTGATGGCGGAGCGGCAACAGCAAAAATTCGATGTCGACGCGCGCGAGGCCCCGCGGCGTCCCGGTCGCGCCGATCAGGAACGGCTGCGCCTCGTCGGCGACGCTGGCGAGGATCGCGCGCATCTCTTGCTCGTCCTCGTCGCGCCACAGGTCCAGAAATGGCGCGCCGCGCAATTCCCTGAGGAAGAGCGCATTCGTCCGCGTGCCGACGATGCGCATGGGAAACGCGCGTTGCGCGTCGAACTCGAGGATGAAGGTGTCGGCGAGAACTCCGCGAATGGCGCCGGGATCGATTTCGTCGCGCTCTGGCGCGCTGCGAGCGCCGCGCAATTGGCTCCAATAGGCGTAAAGACACTGAGTGGCGGCCAGTTTCATTGGGTGCTTCCCTCGGGCGCCCCGCGGCGCCTGTCCGAAAACGGCACATCGCCGGCCATTCGTCGGCGAACGTCGTTCACGTTGCAGGCGGCGTGCCGGGACGGTCGAGGCCGCGAGCGAAGACCCGCCGCAGCGTTAACAATAAGCGCGGGATCGCATTGCGCTGGCGCCGGTCGTCGGGCATAGTGTCGACGTTGACGACGAAACGAAGCCGCCGCGACCGCTCGAGCGCGACGCGTCGTTTCGAAATGCGCGCTCCGCTCGCGCTTCGGGCGGCTCCGCCGCCCGCAGCGAGGGTCGCGCGGAAGGTCCGAAGCCGGGCTGTCGTTCGACGACGCCGGCGCGGACGGTCGAAAGGTTTAGGGAGAGCCTTGCTCCGGGCTCTCCCTTTCCTTTTATGGGACTTGCCTCGGCTTCGCGTCGTTCGCCGTCGCCAGACCGACGCGACGATGCTAACGAAGCGCCGCCCAACGCGCGAGCTTGCCGTCGATGACCGATTCCCCCATTTCCGACGGCCCGAGACCGCGCGAGCCGATGTTCTCCGCGCCGTTCGTCGTCGTCGCGCTGGTCGTCGCGCTGCTGGCCATTCACGCCGTCCTGACGCAATCGAGCGTGGCGACGCAGGACGCCGTCGTGCGCGAACTCGGCTTCCTGCCGGGACGGCTGACGCTTTCGATTTGGCCGGATCGGCTCGGCGAACTGTTGGCGCGTGTCAATACGGACCCGAGCGCTCTTCAACAGGCGATGAGCATTCGCCACTATCGGGCGCTGGCGGGCGGAGCGAAACTGTGGACCCTCTTGAGCTACGCCGCGTTGCACGGCTCATGGGCCCATGTCGCGCTCAATTCGATCTGGCTGATCGCGTTCGGGCCGCCGGTCGCGCGCCGCTTCGGCTCGTTGCGCTTTCTCGCGTTCTTCGCCTTGACGGCGGCGGCGGGGGCGCTGGCGCATTGGGCGGCCTACCCGATGGATTTTTCGCCGCTGATCGGCGCCTCAGCGGCGGTTTCGGGACTGATGGCCGCGGCGACGCGGTTCATTTTCCAACCCGGCGCGCCGCTCGGTGGGCCGCAGAGTCTCCCCCTCTCGGCGATCGAGGCCGATGACGAGCAGCCAGCGCCGCCCTTACGCGAATTGCTCGGTCAACGCCGCGCCGTCGTCTTCATCGTCGTTTGGATGACGACCAATTTCGTCTTCGGCGCGGGCGCGCAGGCGCTCGGCGCGTCGGAGGCGCCGGTCGCCTGGATCGCCCACCTCGGCGGTTTCGCCGCGGGACTGCTGACGTTCCCGCTGTTCGATCGCGCTCGACGGCGCGGTCACGGGCGCTGATCGCCCGCCTGCGGAAGCGCCGTCGTCGCCTGGGCCGCCGGGACCGCGACGGCCTCTGCCTCGGCGAGCGGTTCGGCTCGCGCGGGAAGGCGCGCGAGCAGCGCGATCAGCGCGCGATCGGAGAGCACGGCGAGCTGCTCCCCTGGCCTGAGCCACGCGCAGGCTTCCTCGACCGAGCGCGCGTCGTTGAGCTTGGCGATCGCGACCGCTTCCTCGACGTCGATCTCGCCGCGGCGATGTCGGCCGGCGTCAGGCAGGAACATTTCGTGGCGCTGACGAAAAGCGGCGTCGCCGGCGACGGCGCGCAGGCCGTGTTCGTCGTCGCCGCCGCCCCGGGCGAGTTCCCTGGCCAGCGCGTTGGCGCGCGCGACGATCGGCGGCCTTTGCGTCTCTTCGGGCGTTTTCAGCAGCCCGAGGCGGCGCAGCCCGACGCCGATCCACCTCTGGCCGCTCGCCCAGGAGAGCGGGATCGACAGGATCAGGCCGGCGATCGTCGGCGACATCCAGATGACCAGCGAGGGCGAAAGCAGACCGGCGGACAACAACGTGACGAGCCCGAGCACGGTGTGACCGCGATGGCGGCGCGCGATGGCGGAGAGCGGAATTGAGCCGTCGCCGCGGCGTTGCGGGTTCCAGCCGGTGTCGCGCCCGGAGAGAATTTGCGCCACCGCGCCCGATTGGCTCAGCATCATGATCGGCGCCAGCGCGGCGGAGACGACGATCTCGAGCAGCGACGAAACGATGAGCCGGACAGCGCCGCCGCAGCCGCGCCGAGTCGGCGCGTCGGCCAGGGCGACGAACAATCCGAGAAACTTGGGCGCCAGCAGCACCGCCATGGTCAATCCGAACAGGTACAAAGCGCGCTGGTAGTCGAAACGCGGCCAAGCCGGGAAAAGCGAGAAATCGGCGGTGAAATATTCCGGCCGGATGTATTTGGACTGCAGCACCAGCACGATGCCGACGAGCAACTGCGCCATCCACAGGGG
>Ga0326727_10020849_pt1 | contig 12950 bp, 12 predicted proteins | sample MB2enrmetagenome_FD_207643 | JGI IMG/M metagenome (GOLD analysis project Ga0326727, IMG submission 207643) | Lab enriched peat soil microbial communities from McLean, Ithaca, NY, United States - MB29MY | ecosystem: Environmental > Terrestrial > Soil > Wetlands > Peat | place: USA: New York...
ACCGACTGTGCAGTGGAGGGTCTTCGACGCCGGGCGCATCCGGGCCAACATCCGGGTGCAAAACGCCCGCCAGGAGCAAGCCCTGGCGGCTTACGAGGAGACCGTGCTGATGTCATTCGAAGACGTCGAGAATTCGCTGGTTGCCTATGCCAAGGAACAGATCCGCCGGCGTTCGCTCGAGGATGCGGTGAAGTCCAGCCGGGATTCCCTGCACCTGGCCAACCAACTCTACTCCAACGGTCTTGCCAGCTTCATCAACGTGCTCGATGCCGAGCGCTCTCTCTATCAGGCCGAAGACGCGCTGGTCCAGAGCGACAAGGCGGTGACCCAGGACCTCATTAGTCTCTATAAGGCGCTGGGCGGCGGATGGGAAACCCTGGAGCAGCCGTCGCAACTCGCGCAGGCGCAAACACCAATATGAGTTCGCTGCGCCGAGCGCACCGTTGCCGCATGGAAAACCTTTGAACAAAAGGACCTTGTGCCTAAAGAGTTGAAGGATTCGATTGGCAAGCAGATTCTCAGCAGATTCTCAGCGTGGCGGCCGCGATCAAGTGACCTGGGCAAAACGCCGGAGTCCCGCACCAACCCATGAAACATTTGATTACGGAACCGCATCTGAAATACTCATCCAGATGAAAGTGTTCATTGTTTTCGCCCACGCCGAGCCGCGTAGTTTCAACGGCGCGATGTTCCGCACTGCGCAGGATACTCTCCAAGCCGCCGGCCACGCCGTGGTAGTTTCGGATCTTTACGCCATGAAGTTTGACCCAGTGTCGGACCGGCGCAACTTCACCACGGTGAAGAATTCAGAATTTTTCAAACAACAGATCGAGGAGACGCATGCGACAGAGGTGGGTGGCTTCGCCCCCGATGTGGAGGCAGAATTGCGAAAGATGGAAGCCTGCGACCTGATGATCTGGCAGTTTCCGCTCTGGTGGTTTGGCCTGCCGGGAATTCTAAAAGGCTGGGCGGACCGCGTATTTGCCATGGGCCGCACCTATGGTGGAGAGCGGTTCTACGAGAACGGTGTGTTCGAAGGCAAGCGCGCTCTGCTGTCGCTAACTACAGGTGGGCCGGAAGCGGTCTATGAAAAAGGCGGATGGAACGGTGATATTCATGCCATTTTGCGCCCGATCCAGCGTGGCATTTTGCGTTTTACTGGCTGGGAGGTACTGGCACCAAACATCGTTTATGCGCCGGTTCGCGTATCTGATGAACAACGCCAGGCCAGCCTAAATGCTTGGGCCGTGCGGCTGAGAGGAATCGAGAACGAACGGCCAATCAAAGTTGGAGAGTACTGATCCAATGGGTAAGTGTGGGGGCGCGGGAGTCGAAACCAAAGTTTGCCGAGGGACTCAAGGGTTTTATGACCACCTATTTTAAGGAGGAAATTGAGCCCGTGGCCCAACTGGAACGGGAAATTGCTGAACGCCGGACGCAGATCGAGTTGGGATATGCCAAACCACAGAAGCGTCGGGACGAACGACTCGACTGGCCCCCTTTTGAAGGTTATGAGGGAGAGGTATCGCGCCAACAACCCCAATAGCCAGCCCTGAAAACTCGGCTGTCAGGCCTAGCGTTTCCACCCCTCGGTCAGTCTTCCACTTGACAGCGAATTGGCCTCAATTTGACGGCTTATTGCTTGCGTGTACGGGGCGAGCATGCCACGATCGCGCGGTGATGACAGATCACGAGGAAAGATACGGCGTTTCCATCTCCTTCGACTTGACTCCGATAGACGCGCAGTATACGTTTTGTTCTGGCACCCACCGGCATGCAGCGGCCTGTTTTTCTCGTAGGGCCCAGGCTGAGAGGGGGGATTCCTGACTTCGGATCAGAAGGTTGCAGGTTCAAGTCCTGCCGGATGCGCCACATCATCAACGACTTACGCACACTCCGTTTTTCGAAAAGGCGGGAGCAGTATAAAAAGTAGTTAAAGCGCCTCCACGTTTCAGGGCGTTTCCCGGCGTGCGGTCTTTGGAGCTTGCAATGGTCAAAACACGACATCCTGCATGAATCCGTCGGAACGAAGGGCTTCGGCGTAGGCCTTTGGAGTTTCATAGGAAAACAATTTATCCATTCACGACTGGGTTGGACCAGCCGCCTGGGGGTGTAACCGATTCGACTTCCGGCGGTCCCCAAGCTTTCGGGTCATATTCATGCAACGGCGCGCCGGCTTTCAGCGCCGGGTCAACGATGCGCCACGCCTCCTCGACATAATCCTCGCGGGCGAACAGCGTGGCATCTCCCGCCATTGCGTCGCTAAGCACCCGTTCGTAGGCATCCATCTCGCCGGCGCAGGGTTGGCGGCTGGCCAGCAATTCAGACAACTCGCTCACGGCATCGTTCACGGGCGAGACAACATTGAAACCGAACGCCAACACCACGTCCGGGCTGATCCGCATCCGGACATAATTCGGCTTCAGATCGTAGCGCTGATACATCGTCGGCGGCTGACGCAAACGAACAAGGATTTCGGTGCAGGTGACAGGGAGGCATTTGCCAGCGCGGATGAAAAACGGGACCCCGCGCCAGCGCCAGGAATCGATTTGCAGCTTGAGTGCCGCAAACGTTTCGACGTGGGACTCCGGCGCCACACCCGGCTCCGTTCGGTAACCTCGGAACTGGCCTCGCACCAGGTTCTTCGTCTCAAGCGGCGCTACGGCCTTAAGGACCTTCACCTTTTCGTCCCGGATGGATTCGCTGTCGGTACGGATGGGCGGCTCCATCGCCAGGTTGGCCAGCACTTGAAACAAGTGGTTCTGCACCACGTCACGAACGGTGCCGACCTGTTCGTAAAACGCACCCCGGCCTTGCACGCCGAAATCCTCCGCCATCGTGATTTGCACGCTCTCGACGTAGGAACGGTTCCAGAACGGCTCGAGCATCATATTGGCAAATCGGAAGAAAAGCATGCTATGCACAGGTTGCTTGCCAAGATAATGGTCAATGCGAAAGATCGCTTTCTCGTCGAAGTTATTGAGCAGTATCTGGTTCAGCGCTTGGGCTGAGGGAAGGTCCCGGCCGAATGGCTTTTCAATGATGACCCGCCCGTTGCGGGCGCATTCCGTTCGTGACAGTTGTTCCACGACCGCGCCAAACGCAGAGGGCGGTATGGCAAGGTAATAGGCCGGATACTCCGCGGAACCGAGTTGGCGACAAAGTGCCTTATACATCTCCGGATTGTTGTAGTCGCCGTTAGCGTACCGCAGCAAGCCGCACAACTTATCAAACGCCGACGGATCCAACCCCCCATGTTTCTCCAAGCTGTCCTTGGCCCTGGCTTTGAGGCGGTCCAGGCTCCAACCTTCCCTGGCCACGCCAATGACGGGCACGTTGAGGTTGCCGCGTTTGACCATCGCCTGCAGTGCCGGGAAGATCTTTTTGAAGGCGAGGTCTCCTGTGGCGCCAAAAAACACTAAAGTGTCGGAAACGGGAGCGTTCATGGTTTATTAGTTCCATCTTTTTCCAAGTGCCCGCCAAAACCAAAGCGCATGGCCGAAAGCAGTTTGTCCTGGTAATCCGCCTCGCCGCGCGACGCGAACCGTTCGTACAACGCGGTTGTCAGCACCGGCACCGGGACCCCTTCATCAATGGCCGCTTTGATCGTCCAGCGGCCCTCGCCAGAATCGGAGACCCGGCCGGCGAATTTCGAGAGCTTCGGGTCCGCAGCCAGCGCGGCTGCTGTCAGGTCCAGCAACCACGAAGCGATAACGCTGCCGCGCCGCCATACTTCGGCCACGTCCGCCAGGTTGAGGTCGTATTGATATCGTGCCGGGTCGCGCAAAGGCGTCGTTTCGGCGTCGGCTTCGCTTTGCTGTTTGCCGATATTGGCGGATTTCAAAACGCCCAAACCCTCGGCATACGCGGCCATGATCCCGTACTCGATGCCGTTATGAACCATTTTGACGAAATGACCGGCGCCATTGGAACCGCAGTGCAGGTAGCCCTGTTCAGCCGTTCCGCCAAGTTTCTCCCGTGCTGGTGTGCGCGGAAGGTCGCCCATGCCAGGCGCCAGTGTGGCGAAAATGGGATCCAAGCGCTGCACCACGTCTGGTTCACCGCCGATCATCATACAGTAGCCCCGCTCCAACCCCCAGACGCCGCCACTGGTGCCCACATCGACATAATGAATTCCTTTCGAGGCCAATTCCTTTCCGCGGCGGATGTCATCGACGTAGTAGGAATTGCCGCCGTCAATGAGGATGTCGCCAGTTTCCAGCAGCGGCAACAGATCGGCGATCGATTTGTCCACGACGGCTGCCGGGACCATCAGCCAGAGGGCGCGTGGCTTGTTGAGCTTCTTTACCAAATCGGCCAGCGCGGTGGCACCGATGGCTTTCTCTTTGACCAAAGCTTTCACGGCATCCGGTGAACGGTCAAAAACCACGCATTGATGACCGCCTTTGATGAGCCGGCGCACCATGTTGGCACCCATGCGGCCCAGCCCAATCATTCCGAGTTGCATCGTTGACTTCCGTTTCACAATCGAGTCCTCCTGTCTTAGTTTTGGTTCATTGCGCTGTCCTTCCGCCGTCCACGACGAGCGTTTGACCGATGACAAACGACGCCGCGTCCGAGCAGAGCCACAGGACCGCCGCGGCGATTTCCTCGGGCCGTCCCGTGCGACCGATCGGCTGGCCCGCGGCCAGGAGCTTGGCAGCATCGGCCCCTATTCCGGCCGCAAAGCGATCCAACATTGCTGTCTCAATGGGACCCGGCAAGACAGCGTTAATCCGAATGCCTCGCGCCGCGTATTCGAGAGCCGCCGCTTTGGTCAGGCCCACCACGGCGTGTTTGCTGGCCACGTAGATAGCCACGCCAGGCAATCCGCGAATACCGGCCACGGATGAAGTGTTGACGATGGAGCCGCCGCCATTTTTCAGCATGGCGGGAATCTCGTGCTTTAACGAAAGAAACACGCCCAGCACATTGGCGTTCATCGTCTGGCGGTAATTCTCCACGGTCTGTTGGTGAATCGGACCGATCTTGCCCTCGACGCCCGCATTGTTGAATGCCGCGTCAAGGCGTCCATAGGTCGCCAGCGTTTTGGCCACGAGCGCGACGACCTCAGATTCATTCGTCACGTCGGTCCTGACGAACGTGGCCTCGCCACCGGCTTTCTCGATGATGCCGACCGTCTCCCGGCCCTCCTTCTCGCGGCGCCCGGAGATGACGACTTTGGCGCCTTGGTGGGCAAATGCGATGGCGGTTGCGCGGCCAATGCCGCTGGTTGCGCCCGTCACGAGCGCGACTTTGTTGGCAAATGTACTCATGGAATGCTCCTTTTGCGGATAACCAATATTAGAGTTCATTGTTTCTGCTACTGCGTCGCTGCTTGAAGAAGTTGGCCAATCGCCTCAAACGGCCGTCTATTGAGGCCATGCCGCTGCCGCAAGAATTCAGGGCTATTGTAGCTTAACCAGACTTTGCCTTCGGCCTCTTCCCAGACCAAGGCTTTGAGCGGCAGATCAATGGCGAGGGAAGGATAGCGCTTCATCAACGGGGTGCCAGCCTTCGGGTCGCCAAAAATCAAAAGCACCATCGGGCGCATCGCCAAACTTGCGGCCTTGGCCTCGGAGGCTTGATCAATCCGCGCGAAAACCTTGATGCCCTTGGCTTTCAGCAGAGATTCAAGCCGATCCACGGTCTCGACAACAGATCGTTTGCAGGCCAGGTCAATGGTCCCACCGGCACGCGAGCCACTTGATATAGAAATCGGTGGGACGGCTGAAAACAGCGGGATAAGCCCCTCCGACATCGTGGGGTGGGTAAAGACGGCATCGCGCAAGGCCGTATAGGGCAGTCCGGCAATCATTGCGACCTGGACGGAAGCCATTATTTCACCTGCTGCCACTCCGAATGCAGTGAACCCGAGGATGTGATCACTCTCCGCGGCGATCAGGGCTTTCATGAATCCTCGCGTCTCGGAAAGCGTTCGGGTGCGCAAGACCGCCTTCATCGGAATTTTGGCCAGGCGATAGGCAATTCCACTTTTCCTTGCCTCCGATTCACTTAGGCCGATCCGCGCGAGTTCGGGGTCGGTGAACATACAGAACGGAACCTGTCGCCCCGTGGTGACGCGATGACCGCCGGCAAGATTGTCCCGAACAACGCGAAAATCATCGAAGGCAATATGGGTGAATTGCGGGCTGCCCGCGCATTCACCTATCGCCAAGACGCCGGGTGCTGTGGTTTCGAGCCGTTCATTGACCTTGATGTAACCACGCTCGGTTAATTGGACCCCGGCCAATTCCAGCCCAATGCCTTGCGTATTGGGAATGCGGCCCGTGGCAACCAGCAAATGCGTGCCCTCCAGGACGATTTCAGATCCAGTTTGAGTCGCTTGCAGTTTCAGCGACTGGCCGGATTTTCCTTCGATCCGATTGACACGGGCGGCTGTCACAACGCCGATTCCCTCGTCCCGGAAAACTTCGTGAAGACCTTCTGAAACATCCTCATCTTCCCTGTGGGCCAGACGATCATTTCGTTCAATGACAGTCACCCTGCTGCCAAAGCGGCGCATGGCCTGGGCCAGTTCCAGCCCGACGTAACCGCCTCCCAGGACGAGGAGATGCTCCGGGATGTCATCCAGCTCAAGAGCTTGGATATGAGTGAGCGGACTTGCTTCAGAGAGACCGGGAATGTGTTCAACGGCCGCCCGCGTGCCGGTGCTGATAATGACCATTTCCCCTTGAAGAACGCGGGTCCCGCCATCGGCAAGCGCCACCTCAATTGTTCTTGGTCCTACGAAACGACCAGAACCCATGACCAGTTCCGCTCCGCTGGCCTTGAAATTGTCGAGGTGAGTTTTGATCAGCCCGTCAACCATCTTGCGTTTGCGATCCCGCACGACCGACAGATTGATTTTGCAATTGTCCTTGGTGATCCCGAATTCCCCGCTCCGATAAAAGTACGAAGCGACCTTGGCGCTATGAATGATGTTTTTGCTGGGCAGACACGCGATATTGGGGCAGGAACCGCCTATGTATTTTCGCTCAATAACCGCAACGCGTTTGCCTTGTTGGGCGAGGGTCCACGCGATAGACTTGCCTCCTTCGCCACTGCCAAGCACCAGGACATCATATTCTTCCAACGGTGCCGCTTTCATTTCGGCTTAGCAGGTCGTTCGGCCAGCCATGTGTCAGCCGGGACCTGGGCCACGCCCGGATACACGGTATAACTGACGAGATTGGCCAGGTTTACGAGGCCAATTCCGCCGCAGGGCAGGCGCATGTGGAAGACCACGTTCGAGAGCAAAAACCGCATGAGTGACTGGTTTTCCGCCGGGAGTTTTACTGGAAACTCAGCCATCAGGAAAAATCGCGTTCCGCCGGTCATCCGCAATTCGAGAAACGACACCAAAAGATCGCCTACCGGGGTGCATTCCTCCCGGCGCGCCATTAGTTCCGGCTGGTCCAAATGCGCGTGGTTGCGAAATTCCTCTTCAGTGAGTTCGACAATGTCCGCATAGCCCCCCGGAAATTCCCAACACTTGAGGTTGTTTTGAACGAAATCAACCCGGAGAATTCGCCCGGTGACAAATACGGATTTGAAACAATCGCCTGCCACAATAAGACGGGGCTGGGCGAAGAGGCGCCCCGCCTCCGTCTTTTGGCAGATGCCACTGGCCTGGGCGGCGTTGCGCAACGCGAACGATTCAATCGTCCCGTCGCTTTGGTAAATGCGCAGCAGGAAAGGTTCTGATTCCATAACTTCAAAGCCTGAAACACGTTGAATTGAAAGTTATCACGCAACGCCCAGAGTGCCATTGCTCAGGGGAAGGGCTTCGATCTCCTCCTTTCGAAGGAGTCGTAGCCACGGCATTAGCGAAGCCTCATGGATTCGGAGGATTCGCATCGTTCCGTCCAAGTTCCAGCGCGGTCGAATCAAGAATCTGCGCCAGCGCCTGATTCCAGGCTTCCATCAGCGCGGCTGCCGTCCGTGCTTTCAACGGAACGCTGCGCGAGCATTCCCGCCGCAAAACGACCTTTCCCGGAGCGCCGTTGGTGACGTCAAAAAACACGAAGCGGATGGCAAGGACCGCGGCAGGGTTTTCCATTGGGCGGAAGTCGCCGTAAAGTTGGGCGACATGGATCTCGGCCAGCGTGTCGGGTTTAAGCGCGCTGCCGGCTTCCGCCACGTCGCGGAATTCGCCGGCTTCTCGCCACCAACGGCAGATGGGAGAGATCAATCCCTCCGCCGGAGGCACCATGAATTGCGCGTAGGGATCGCGGTCGTAGGTGAACTCGCCTGTGCGATAAACAAAGGCCCGGCCTTCGAACGGCGCGGCCACTTGCAAAGTGCGGATGCCGAGCACGCGGCGGCCCGGTGCAACCGTGGGAGCCGGAGGCGACGGCGGAGCGAAGATGAAGGATTGCGGGTCCAGGTGTGGACGCGCCAGGCAGCCAGTCATCAAACAAACGGCGGCGAAAGAAATGGCCTTTATAGTGGTATGCATGCGCTATGATCGTTATTTGTTGGCGGGCTGAACCTCCTTGAGCCGGGGTGGGGGTCGGCCGAAAATAAATCCCGAAGGGTATTGTTTCAACTCGTCCAGCACGTCATCCATGTTTTGGATGGCTTGGCGAGCCCTGGCCAGCGTTTGATTTAAGGCATCGAAATCAACGCTCGTCAACCCGGGTTCCAGCTTGATGACGGTGTCCCGCAATTGCCCTGCCAGTGCGTCCGCATCACGAAGCAGGGCGTCGGCATCATGAGTCAGTTTATCCAGTTGTAACTTCTTTACCGTGACATCCGTGTCGTCAATGAAGTTGTCAAGTTTTGCGTTGCTTTTCCGGATTTCCGCCAGGAGCGCGGCGGCATTGGTGCTGAGGCCCTCAAGGTCCACCCGCTCGACCCGGCCCAGCACGCGTCCGAGGGATTTAAGGTCCGTTTGAGCCAATTGATTGAGCGCGGTGACGTTGAGACGCTCCACCCGATGCAGCACCGTTTGCAGTGAAACCAGCAAATCCCCCAGCAAACCGGGGGCCGACGGGATATAAGTATGCTGGGGAATCCACGGCGCCTGGGTGGCTGGATTTTCGACCGGATCCAGGTATTCAAGGGACACGATGCAAGTCCCGGTCACTCCCTGGGCTTTGAGGCGGGCGCGCAATCCCCGGTCAATGGCGGCCCGCAGTTGCTCGTCCCAACCGTGGCCCGGCGGCCCTGCGAAAACGTCATCGTTCATCTCGAAAACCACCACGACCCAGCCTGGCTGGCTGGGCTGGTATTCGTTCCAGGAAAAGCCGATGCGGGTGACTTTGCCCACATGGACACCCCGAAATTCAACGGACGAACCAACCGAGAGACCACTGACATCGCCCGGCAGATAAGTTTCAAACAAAGTCTTCTTTTCGACGGCGCTCCACGTGCCGAATGCCAGTATGCCCGTGATCAGCAGTCCAAGGCCGACCAGGGTGAAGAGACCCAATTTGAAATTGTTCGTTTTCGCGCTCATGCTGGCCTAGGTCGGTTGAACCGAGTGGCTGGGGTCGGCTTCACGGTTGAAGAATCGATGCACCCAGGGATCGGCGGCGCCATCGCGCAGTTCGGCGGGTTTGCCCTCCGCAATAATCCCTTTGGCCGAACAGTCAACCATGATGACGCGGTCCGCGACGGCGTAAATGCTCGCCAATTCATGTGACACAATGACGAAGGTAATGCCGAAGTGGCGGGCCAAACCGGAGACCAGGAGGTCGATCCCGGCCGACGTGATGGGGTCCAGTCCGGCCGAGGGTTCGTCCAAAAACAGAATCCCCGGATCCATCACCATCGCCCGGGCGATGGCCGCCCGCTTCTGCATGCCGCCGCTCAATTCGGACGGCATTTTGTTGGCCGCGCCGCCAAGCCCCACTAGTTTCAATTTGGCCAGGGCGGCCAACTCCTTCAATTGTTCCGGCAATTCGGTGAATTCGTCCAGCGGCAGCCGCACGTTTTCGAGCACGGTCATCGAACCAAAGAGCGCGCCGCTCTGGTACATGACCCCGAATTTGCGCAGCAGCCGCAATCTTTCCTCGCCTTCCGCGGTGACCAAATTGCCGCCTTCGATCCATACTTCGCCCGACTGGGGCGGGTTAAGCCCAATCATGGTCTTCATCAACGTGCTCTTGCCGCAACCCGACTCACCGAGGATCACAAATATTTCGCCGCGCCTGACCCGGAAGTTGACCTTCTCGAGGATGACCCTCTCGCCGTAACCGATGCTCAGGTCATTGACGGAAATCACGATGTCATCCGGCTCATTCATCACTTTAGGAAGTAAGAAATGGTGGAGAAACAGGCGTCCGCCATGATGATAAGGAGGAGGCTGGTGACGACTGCCCGAGTGGTTGACAGGCCGACGGCACTCGGCCCCTGCTGCGTTTGCAGTCCGCGCCAGCACCCCACCCCGGAGACAATGATCCCGAAAACCACGCTTTTCTCGATGCCCACCGCCAGATCGCCCAAATGAACGCTCAACGCCATTTGGTGAAGAATGAGCATCAGCGAAAAACCCAGCCCCAACATGACCAGCGCTCCGCCCACCACACCCATCAGAATCGAGTAACAGGTCAGCAGCGGCGCCACCAGCACACCGGCGACGATCCGCGGCACGACCAAAAACCGGATCGGGCTGAGTCCCAAAGTTTCCAACGCGTTCAGTTCCTCGTTGACCTTCATGGTGCCGATTTCGGCCGCGAACGCCGAAGCGGAGCGGCCCGCCAGGAGAATGGCCGTCATGAGCGGTCCCATCTCCCGCACCATGACGACGGTGATCGTGTTGGCGACATAAATCTGCGCGCCAAAATCGGCCAGCCGTTGGGCCGACTCGAAGGCGATGATGAAGCCGAGCAACAAACTCACGAGCGAAACGATGGGCACGGCATTGGCGCCCGCCAGTTCAAAAACATGACGCACCTCCGGCCATCGCATTCGCTTTGGATTCACAAGCGAAGGAGGGAGGTTAGCGGCGACGCCTCCCAGAAAATCCACCTGGTCGCGCAAGTCTCCGATCAACTGCCTGGCCGCGCGGCCTGTTTCGTCAATCAATGGATGGCTTTTGCCTTGATCCCGCGGGTGAAACGCGTCGTAATCCTGAGCGGTGAAGCCTTCGAAGATGGTTTGAAATCCCGCGGCCAACCCAACCACCGAGACGGCCGCTCCCGGTGTCATTTTCCCCATATTCAAATAGCGGAGTAGAGCAAAGCCAGCGCCGCCGCAGAAATCAACCGCGCTCACATCGACTTTGAGTGTCTTTATTTGCGCTCGACGCAATTCCTGCTCCAGGCTGTTCCAGCATTCCACCACTGATCGGGCGCTTAGGCGTCCTTTAAGGACAACGCGCGCAAGACCATCCGGGCCGAATTTAACGTCAGCTTCACATTCGTTCTGCGAGAGTTGTGGCATCTTTTCAGTTTGAGGGCTTGCGGTGGAGAGGAAGCCGGACTTTGAAGCGGGTTTCGCCGGGCTTGGATTCGAATTCAATTTCACCCCCATGCCGGTCGGCGACGATGCGGTTGCTGATAATCAATCCAAGGCCAGTGCCGGCGCCCACCGCTTTGGTCGTGAAAAACGGCTCAAACAGGTGGGGCTGAACGTCCGGCAAAATGCCGGAACCGTTGTCCACAATTTCAACAACGAGTTGGTTGTCTTCCTGGCACGTCCCAATGCAGATCTTGCCGGTGCCGTTGACCGCGTCGATGGCGTTATCAATCAGATTGGTCCAAACCTGGTTGAGTTCGCTGCCGTAAGTCATGATGCGCGGAATGGAGCGATCAAAGGCCCGGTTGAGCGTCACATTTTTCAATTTGTGGCCGAGCATAATCAAGGTGCTTTCAATGCCTTCATGGATGTCCACCTCCTGCATCGAAGATTCCCCCATGTAAGAATAAGACTTCATGGCTTTGACCAATTCAGAGATGCGTCCGGTGCTCTGTTCGACCTGACTCAACAACAATTTCAAATTCAAGCGCGATTCCAGCCAGGCCAGAGCATCCGCCTGGCTTTCTGCCGGCAGTTTGTCAGCCAGTTCATCCAGCCACGAGATGTCCACATCCGCACTGACAAAGGTGGGAGCGAGATCCCAGGGCGTGGCGACACTGCGGGCCTGGAGCCAAGTCGCTATCTTGTCGGCCCGATCACTGCGTTTGATGTGGTCAAGCGCCGGGGCGCGCGCGAGTCGTTCCATGCCCTCTTGCGAGGCCAACGCCAGATCATGCCATTGGTCCTGCGATAGGATTTTGGAGAGTCTGCACAGGAGGACTTGCGTTTTATCGGTGGTTTCCCGCAAATGCGCCGCCGCCCGGCGCGCCGCGGCCGCGGGATTATTCAGTTCGTGAGCCAAACCAGCGGCCATGGTGCCGAGCGAGGCCAGCTTTTCCCGCTGTTGCGAATAGCCTTCCATGTTGCGCATCTTGGCGGCGGCGAATTGAAAAATCTCCCGCGCCAGCGCATGACAGTTGCTCAACATCCGCCAGAAATCGTCCTGTTTGAGCCGAAACAATCTGGTTGCTTTTCCCGCTCGAGCCGTCGCGACCCATGGAATGTCCAGCAACAGTGTGACTTCACCCGTGTATTTGCCAGGCTTGATCACACCCATGAGGACTGATTGACGATCATAAGTCCGGCTCAGGCGAATTTCCCCATCGAGAACGACAAAGAAAAATGGGCAACGTTCCCCTTCGGAAACAAGCACGGTTCCGGCGGGCGCTTCGATAACTTCGCCGGGTTCAATGCATCCCAGTTGCGCATCGGTCAACCCGGAAAACAATGGAATGGAGCGTAATTGCCGGAGTGTCGCTTGGTCCATAGCTATAAAAGGCCAAGATATTCGTGGACGAGTTTAACCGCCATAGCGCCTTCGCCCACACCGGAAGTGACACCTTTGGCCGACCGGTGACGGACATCGCCAGCCACGAAAATGCCTGGGACGCTGGTTTCAAGATAGAAGGGATCGCGTTCCGCGG
>Ga0326727_10020851_pt1 | contig 12949 bp, 12 predicted proteins | sample MB2enrmetagenome_FD_207643 | JGI IMG/M metagenome (GOLD analysis project Ga0326727, IMG submission 207643) | Lab enriched peat soil microbial communities from McLean, Ithaca, NY, United States - MB29MY | ecosystem: Environmental > Terrestrial > Soil > Wetlands > Peat | place: USA: New York...
TAGCATAAGCGCCTGCAGTCATTTATCTTTGAAACGGACATTCATCCGGCCTCACCCACAATTATCCCCATGCCCGTTTCTATCGACCAATTCGATCAGCCAGGCACGGCGCTTAAATGCGCCGACTGCGGCGCGCCCCTGCACAACAACTTCGTGTGCGAACGCTGCGCCCCCGTCGACGCGGCATCCTACGCGCAGCCCACCGAATGCGACCTTCCTGTCGTCCATCGCAACTGGGCGGCCACCTTGCTTTGGGCGGTTTTTTGCGCGGCCTCGGCCGTTTTGGGAATCTGCGCACTAGTTGACGAAGTCTGGATCGCGGGCTTCTTTTTCCTTTTCCTTGCCCTGTGTCTCATGGCTCCTTCTGTCCTCTCGGTCTCGAGCAACTGCCCGCACTGTGGTGCCAGGCTCACTAAAGTTATCGGAATCGGTCGATGTCCCCACTGTAGCGGCTTCCATCTTGTTCGCGACGCCCGCCTGCATCCCATCGGCAAAGGCTTCGTCGCCGCAGTGCCTGCCTTCAACGTCCCTTTCAACACCCTCCGTCTGCCCACCGAGTGGCACTGGCCCTGGCGCGGCCAGTGCGCCGTCTGCCGTGCTCCCGCCACGCGCGAGGAAATAGTGCGCGTATTCGTCCCGGCTGAACTCTCCAAACCCGTCCACGTCTCCCGTACTACAACCGTGTGGGACATCCCCGTCGACCACTGCGCCCAGCATCGCAAGGGCATCGAATTCGATCACAGCACAAACAACGTCCCGCAGTTGAAATTCCGCGCCTGGGATCATTGGCGCGACTTTAGCTACGCGAACCGCCCATGAGCGCGCGCCCATCCAACGCGCGCTTCCATCACTTTTCCACAGGAGGTCACATTGACCCGCTCCGCCCATAATCGTATACTTTCATCGATTTACGCAGGAGGGGCTGGATGAGCATTTATCGATTCATGCTCTTGTGCGTCATGGTTCTTGGGCCCGCAATGCTCGCGCGCGCGGATGCACCCGCCGCCACCAAAAATCATTCGGCCCGAAACTTCGTCCAGGCTTGCGCGCCTTCCGAAAAATCCCGCCTCGAAAAATCCTATACATCCGCCGCCTTCGATCAGCAAATGCTAAGTCTCGCTGCTCCCGGCCCGCTGCCCTCGGACTCCGAACTCCTCCGCGCCATGTGCAAGGTCGCCCTCTGGCGTCTGGAAACCAGCGCTGGCGCGTACTCCGCGCCCCTGTCGAGTCCCGCTGAGCCTTCCACCATCCAGTCGGCCGCCGGCACCTTCGAGGCGCGCCTGAACAAACTCGAAGACGAGTTACGCCAAGGACGCGACAATCCTAGAACCAACACGTCTGCCGAAACTCCCCACAAGGAACCCGGCAAAATCGAGATCGTGGCCGGAATCGCAGGCCTGGCGCTGTTTCTCTCTATCGTTTCCATCTTCTATGCCCACCGGACCATCCGGCGCGTCCTGCGCGACGCCGGCCTTCGCTAGGCACGTTCGATTTCTCCGTCTGGGCACGAATCATCAGGCCCGGCCAACACAATTCGCAGGAACGGGAGATTCAAGATGGGATTCCAGAACAAAGCCAATGCCCTCCATCCGCAGATCATCATCTTTGTCGTCGACGACAGTGGAAGCATGCAGGGCCAGAAGTCCAAAACCGCCACCGAAGCGGCTCAGGACAGCGTCATCACCCTGCAGAGCCATAACCTCCAGTCGCACCGCTTCCGTTTCCTCCTCAGCATCGCCAAGTTCGGCGACGGCGTCACTCCCCTTGAAATCGCCAAGAAGCCCGGCGACGTGAACCTGCAAAACCTAGTCTTCGACGGCAGCTCCGGCCAAACCAACATCGCTGCCAGCCTGCAATGGGCCAAGCAGGCGGTCGAAGAATCCCTCCAGGTTTGCCGCGCCCTGCCCGACTACGACGAAGCCCAGTCGCCCAATCCGCTCGTCGTCCTTATCACAGACGGTGAAAACACCGGCGGCGATGTCGGCGCTCCGGCCCAGGCGCTGCGCTCCGTCTCTTTTACCGGAGGCCAGGTCGACGTCGTCGTTTGCGGTGTCGGTCTTGAGCCCAAGGATCTGGCCACTGCGCAGAAGATTGCCTCCGATCCCGCGCTCGCCGCCAACATTCGCTCCGACGAAATAGCCAAGTTTTTCGCTGCCGTCACCATTACTGTCATCAAGGAAGGCAACGCCGCCGGCGTCATCGACCAACTCGCGCAAATGCGCTAGCCACTTCGCTGTTATTGCCGTTGGGCCAGAGGTATTGTGAGACCATGGCGACCGAAATCTGGCGCGAGCGGTTACAACTCGACGAACACTTGGATTCGCCGGATACGCTCATGCTGTTTTCGGTGCTGCTCGAGACTGCGCGCAAGCTCGAAGTCCGCCTCGCCCGTCGCTTTGAAGTCAAACCCGCCCCCCTGCTCCATTGGCTCCATCTCCGCCATTGCCATCCCACCGCCGACGATCTCCGCCAGTGCGCCGTCAGCGGCCAGTTGCCCGAACGCCTCCAGGGCATCATGGTCCAAGGCTCTGTCGATCCCGTCAACGGCGTGTTCGTCGCCACCCTGCGCGTCGCCCTCCAACACGCCCCGGCATTTGGTATCACCGACCCCGTAGCCATCGGCCGCGTCCTCGCATTCGTCTCGCAGACAGAATGGACCGAGGAAGCCGATATCCGGGCGCACAACTACGGCCTTGCCGACCGCTACGCCGCCTCCGCCCAGAAGATACTGCAGCGCAAATCGCTCTCGCCCAGCATTGCGCCGGCAACCCCCGCGCCCGTTTCGCCCGCGCCGCAGCCGCCCCGCGCACTTCGCCCTCGTCCCGAGCAGCCCTACGCCGATCGCATCGACGAACGCGGCGACTTTCTCCGCGCCGGCTCCCTCCAAGCCTGGTTCGCCAGCTCCCGCGGCCCTGCATACACCCGCAAGCCCGACAACCAGGACGCGGCCTACGCCACCCAATCCTCAGGTTCTCTCGTCTTCGCCATCGCCGACGGCGTCAGCACCTCCACCGGCGCGCGTTACGGCGCGGCCGCCACTGCCTTCTACTTTACGGAGTGCCTCGCCGATTGCCTTAAATCTTCCGCCGAACGCTCCCCCGACGTGCTTCTCAAAGCCGCGCGCATGGCCCACACCGTCCTTGATTCGCTTCTCGAAACCCTTCTCGCCCAGTGGACCGAGCACGACTTCTCCGAGGTCTACGCCGACATGGGCCGCGACAGCGCCGCGCGCATCCTTGAGAACACCCGCGCCCCCAAGCGCGACTGGCCTCCCGCGCTTGCCTCCACGCTCATCGGCGGCTATCTCGCCCCGGCCGGCGCCTCCGCCTCAGGCCACGTCCTGCGCATCGGCGACGGCGTCGTCGAAAAGCTCGACCCCTTCGACCGTTGCGACTCCGTTCTGGGCATGGACTCGACCGTCACCGAAGTCTCCACCTACTTCGGCCCCGGCCCCATCGCCGCCGGCAATCTCTCCGCCGCTCAGGTCGTCTCCATCACTCTCGATCCCGGCGAGTGGCTCTTGGTTTCGAGCGACGGCCTCACCCGAGGTCATTCGAACTCTGTCTCCGACCAGCTCTCCGCCCGCCTTGGCCGCGACTTTCTGCGTCAGTTGCCGCCTACGAATGGTGCTGCTCTCAGCCCTCTTGAGCGCGCCGCGGCCGCCGCTGACCAAGCCCATGCTTCTGGCACCGCCTTAGACTTGTTCGGCGACAATCTTTCCCTGGTTCTCGTCACCAACGCGGGAGGCGCAGCATGAGCATCACCCAGGCCCAGGTCCAGCGCGAAGCCCTCAACCGCCAGGGAAACCTCATCCGCTGGGGCCAGCGCCGCTACGTCATTTACGGCGGCCCGCAGCGCGCCGAGTTCGAAAGCGGCGGCGAAGGCCTGGTTCAGCTCGCCATCGAGCTGAGCAGTCAGAGCAAATACCGTATCAAATGCTTCTGGAAGCCCGATGCCATGCGCCGCCATCGCTCCGAGCTCCTGGTCAAGGAAAAGCTCTCTGACGCCGGCAAGACCGTCGCCGACGCCCTTGCCGGCGCGCCCTTCGGCATCCTAGACGACCTCGGTCCCAGCACCCCGTTTGCCGTCATCATGAAAAACGTCAACGGTCTCAACTGGGCCGCCCTGCGCGAGCGCGGTTCAATAGATTCTTCGTACCCTCCCGCCGACTGGCCGTCCATCGACATCCGCGCCACCTGGGCGTACGGCCTCGCCACCGCCGTCCTCCGCATGGAAAACTCCGGCTTCGTCCACGCCGATCTCTCGCCCGGTAACGTCATGGTTACCGCCCACGGCGAAATGGCCGGTGACATGGCCCTGGTCGACTTCGACTCCTTTGTCCACCCCGCCGACCCCACCCTCGACCGCTCCTGCCACGGTACGCCCGGCTTTGCCGCGCCCGAAATCTGGGACTGCAAAACCGTCCGCCGCGGCAGCGACCGTCTCGGCATGGCCATTCTCATTCAGGAATTCCTCGTCGTCGGCGACCCCTCCATTACCCGCGACGAAGCCTTCGGCTGGGCCTACGATCAGGACACCGAAATCCTCAACCGCGCCGGCAAGCCCCACCCGCTCATACGCAAAAAGTATCCCTACCTCGCCGACCTCGTGCGAGCCGCCATCGCCTCCCCCGTCATCGAAAACCGTCCCTCCCCCGACGACTGGCGCACTGCCCTGCGCCAGATTGTCCTCGACGCACGCTATGGCCCGCGCCTCAAAAACGCCGTCTGGATCCCGGACGGCCCCTCGCGCGATCACATCGCCGTTGACGTCTACCCCAACACTTCCATCGATCTGCGCACCAGTCCCTTCGCCATTCGCGTCCAGGTGGCCTGCGATTCCGAAGGAAGAATCAATTGCACCGTGCACCACGGAGCGGATGTGCGTGTCCAGTTCGCCGGCAACTCGCAATGGCGCCGCATGCTTCCCAGCGAAGCCATAACCGGCCGGCCCGGCATGATACTCTTCGACAATCAGGGAAACGTCACGGCCAGGCTCGAAGCCACGGAGGTCTGAACAGGACGGGAGGAAACCGATGTTCTACGAAGTCAACATCAACGGCCAACCCCTCGGACGAATGGAGCGCGCCGACATTGAGCGCCGCGCCGCCGCGTGGAAGAGCGCCGGAGCCCAGGTCGAAATTCTCGACCCCGTCTTGCATTTGAATGTCTCTCTTGCCGCATTTCTCGCCCGCCCGCCCCAGACCGTCCCATCGCCACCCCCCGGCCTCATCGACCAGTTCGATAGCAATATCCCGCAAGGCCACTACGAGGTACGCGTCAACGGCCAGCTCATTGGCACGCTCTCGGCGCCCGACATCCTCCGCCGCGCCCATATCTGGTCCAACGCCTCGGTCGAAATCTCGAGCCCCGTCACAGGCGCGCTCGCATTCGACGCCTGGCGCCAGCGTATCGCCGCGCGCTTCGAACCGCTCTTGTGGCCGGCCTCCGGCGATGCCCGCTGCTACTCCATCCGCATCCGCGGACAAAGATCTCCCAAGCGTGCTACCCGCTCTGAAATCGAGTGGCATGCCGCCAATGGCATCCTCGATCCGGGCGTCGAAATCGTCGACGACCAGGGCGCCTCAGCTCCTCTCTCTGACTTTCTCAACGGCAACTTTCCCGCCCGCCAATCCGCGCCGACTCCATCGCCCGGTTTCGCATCGAGCTCCTCACCCGGCCAGTGGCCTGTCTATCAAGCTCCGAAGCCCGTAATCCAGCCCTTCGGCCCCGGTCCTTATTACGTCCGCGTCGGCGCCTCCACCCTCGGCCCTTTAGACCGCGATGACATCGAGCGCCGCGCCGCCCATTGGCCCTCCGGCATAGTCCAGGTTGCTGAGTCTGCCGCCGGCCCATTCGTTCCCCTCGTCGATTTTCTGCGCATGCTTCGGCCTGCTGCCGTCCAGGTAGCCGCCCAGGTCTACGTTCCCTACGCCGCTCAATACCCCGGCCAGCCGCCAGCCGCAATCCAGGCCCAGGGCAAGCCCTTCCATCCCGGGGGCCACGGCTTCATCGGCTACTGCCAGTCCATACTGAACCGCGCCTTCCCCGCCGGCGCAGCGCGCCGCAACAAAATCCTCTACTTCACCGCCGGCGCCGTGGCGCTCTGCGTGGTAGTCGCCCTCTTCTTCGCCTTTGTGCACAAGGACGCTGCGGCCAAGATGCAGGCGGCGCGGGATGCACTGCAAAATGGCGAGTTTGAAGCGGCGGCGAAGCAGCTTGATGGTATCGATCTGCCGGAGGCGAAGTTCGACCTGGCGTGTTTGTACAAGAACGGGTTGGGCGTGCTGCAAGATTCGCAGAAGGCGGTAAAGCTGATGACGGATGCGGCGAACTCGGGCGCGCCGCTGGCGCAGACCATGCTCGGCCTCTGGTATGCGAATGGCGATGGCGTCACGACTGACCCGTCGCAAGCGGTGATCTGGTATCAGAAGGCCGCGCCGAAGGATTCAAATGCAACGGTGTTGCTGGCGATGTCGTATATGACGGGCACAGGTGTGGAAGAGAGTCCGGCGAAGGCCTATGAGTGGTTCACAGTCGCCGAAAAGCAAGGGAACAGCTACGCGACGGAACAAAAGAAGGAGATGAGCGTGTTGCTCGATGAACAGGAGCGCGATGCGGCGGAGCACGCTGCAAAGGCCGATTATGCAGCCTTCCCGGGAGGTGGGAAATGAGAAGGTATGAACTGATGGTCGTGGTATTGATGGGATCGCTGCCGGTCTTGACAGCGTTGAATGCGCGAGCGCAGGAGGATTCCTTTCAGAGCAAGTTAAAGGAAGTACAGCAGACCTACAACAGCCATGTTGACTCGAACAAGATCGACATCAGCAAAATTGGGAACATTCCCCAGGAACTGCAGGATCTGGCGAATAAGGCTTCTAGGCTGGACGAGCTGGTCTCAGAGATCAATTCGAAGAATTCAGAGTTGAGCGATCTGTCGTCGGATTCGGCAAACGCCGAGTCCAAGGCGCGTGGACTGGAACAGCAGCTTGAGAACGAGGGCGAGTCCGACAAGTCGCGGGTGAACTCGCTAGTGGCGCAGCAGTCGGCGATCTGTAGCCAGATGGGCGGCTCGGTGCAGGGTCAACAGTGCGTCTTTACCTGTCCGCAGGACAATATGGCGCCATGCCAGAGCAAGTTGAGCCAGTTCAATGCGCAGGTGGCGCAGATATTGGCGCAAATCCGTTCCATCGCGCAGTCGCTGAAAGAGCTCTCGGATCGTGTGGATGCAGCACAGAGCGCCGCACAAGTGAAGAAGGATGCGCTTAAAAGTGCGCAAGCAACGATCGCTCAGGATGAAAGGCAGCGGAATACGCAGGAGTCGGAGTTCAACACTCTGCTGAAGAAGACCAAGAGTGATATTGAGAGCGCGCAGAAGACGGGCAGCAATGTGCCCAATGAGCTCAGCAGCCCGGCGGCAAGACAACTGCCGGGAATCGCCGAACAGCCGAACACGAGACGCGGCAATGAAGTGCACAGCCAGTTTGATGATTTTTCACATTATGGAGATGCGATTAGGATTGATTCAACGACAGTTCCGGCGGCAAATCAGAAGGCGATTGACAAGTCTCCGCAATACAAGACGGCCTATGACCAGAAGAAGGCGGAGTACGACAAGGCAGTGAGCGAATCGACGCAGGCCGAGGTTGCGTTCCAGAAGGCTGTGTCGAGCGGCGCGACGAAAGAGGCGATGAGCGATCTGTACAAGGCGCTGATGGAAAAGAAGTCGGCCGTTATCTACAAGCAGTATCAGGTGAACATGCTGACGGGGAGCCAGCCGAAGCCTGCGGATACGGTCGTCGGCGTGGCGCAGTAAGGAGAACCCATGCACAGATGGAGATTCATTACGTTGATGCTGTTATTTGCCTCTTGCTGTGCACAGGCTGAGATGCGCATGCTGCGGCCAATCTCGAAGAACCTTGATGCGAACGAACGCGCGGCACTAGAGAAAGAGCGCGACAAGATGATTGCGCAAGGGAAACCGATCTGCCGCGAGTTTTCGGAGTTTGAGAACAGTTGCCAGGGCAGGGACACGGCCGATTGCGATGAAAAATACCGGAAGATGAACGATGATCTCACGGGCTTCAACAGCGCAGCAGACAATTACAATGCGCACGTGGTGCAGGCGATGCGGCGGCGGGTAGCGAAGCTGCAGGCCAAGGTGCAGTCCGATATGGTGGCAATCAAGATGCTGGGATTACACAATACCGCCGCGGAATTCGATGAATGGACGAAGTGGATGAAGGAGGTTGACGATGAGCGGCAGAAGCAAGTCGACGAGGCCTTCAAAGAAGCCGGCAAGACCCTGGCCGGCGAGGTGCTGGACAAGGTAGTCGATGTGACCGCTGATAAGATAAAGGACCTTGACCCGAAGGCCGCCAAGCAGCTGATCGCGAAGCTCAAAAACGCTGGCGCAGACAATCCCGATCTGTTCGAAGGGATTGAGGCGCTGGGCGATGCCAAAAACAAGGCGGCGAAGGTTAAAGCGGGGAAGAAGGTCTACGAGGGGTTGAAGAAAGGGAAGGAGATCTGGGACCTGCATGACATCGATGACGACATCGATAGCGAGTTGTGGAAGGTAGGCGATGAACTGATCGAGAACTTCATAGTTGACAAGCGGATGAAACTCGTCGGCAAGCTCTCGCTCAACGAGGCGCGCTGTGTGTTTTACCCGGTGTACGAGGCGGCATTCGCTATACCCACTTTTAACAGGCAGATTGATGAGCTCGACCATCTGACGACATCGCAATTTCTGGCCTTGCGGTCGCTCTCCAATCTACTGCATAAGCATATGAAAGAGAAGATCGCGGCGCAGCGCGAGCTGAAAGATATAGACAAGCAGCCAACCTTCGAGGTTTGCCGGCCGAGCGCGGACTCAGGTGAACCGGTGGCGATGAGCTGCGGGGCGGGAAGAATCCCGACCGGCTACTAATGATCGCCTTATCGAGGTCCTAACGGACTATCGCTGAGTTCAGTGAGCCGGATGGGAATGTCAAGGGCGAAGTAAAAGTAGACCACTGGGGCGTACGCAACGGCCATCCCGTCTGCGCCAAATATGACGATTACATCGATCGCTGCGGCAATCCCGATGCCCCCGGTTGCACCGATATCCTCGCCGCAGTCCATATCGGCCGCCAACGTTACAACGCCCTCGCCGACACCTACAACGCCGTCGTCGCCACCCTCTAAAAGCACGTCGATGACCTCAAGATAGTCGTCGCCCGCGATCAGAACTCCATCCGCATTCTCAGCCTTCACAACGATGCCGCCGAATTCGACTCGTGGTCCAAATGGCTCCAGGACCAAGATGCCTGGCGCGTCCAACAGGCCAACGCCGCCTTCCGCGACGCCGCTTTGTCCACCTATGACCAAAATCAGCGATGCCATTCGCCTCGGCGACCACGCCGCCAATCAGGACAAGAGATATACAAAGATCATCGCAATTTCGTCTCATCGATCGGGCAATACTTCATTTCGGACACAAAAATGGTTCCCGAATAGACACAACCTTTGCAAACGAAATGGTCCTTTTCGCAAATCTTTCCGCCTTTCAGGTCCTTCTTCTTGTTGCATTTGCAACAGACTCTTTCGGTCATGGAACGCTCCTTTCTTAGAAACGCCTTCGATTCCCGTCGATGCGAGATTTGGCATGACTGATCGCAGGTTTTCTGATCAGCAATAAAGAATACTAGAAGTTGCTCAAACCCACAATTCGACTCGCATTGAATTCAACGGGGCGTGCGCCACACCAAAGGCATTTGTGTCAGATTTTCATCAGAAAACAAAGACCTAAGAAGAACGATCCTGGCCAGATCGCCCTTTACGCGAGATTCTTCGGTGATGGATTCGCTTCAGATCGAGCGGAGGGCAAAGTATCATTACCGACCGGTCTTCCGTCCACTACTGGCATGTAAACCAGCATAGTTTCCACTTTGCCGAGCATTGCAACATGATACAGAGGGCACTTGGTACACTGGAACCGATTGTTATCGATACGACCTCACCTAGTTGCTAAGAAGAGTTTGACAATGCAGCTTCAGGCCAGCCGTTATTTCATTCCTCAATAAACAGGGAAACAGGGAATCGAATTCCCTGATACGGCGAAATTAATTCCCTGTTCCGTTTGCCGGAATTTGCCGATACTCCCCTTAAAAAGAACAAGATGGGACTGGTTGGCGGCATTCAGTCGCGGATTTTCCCTGTATAATTCCCTGTTAGCAGGGAATTCGACCCAGAGACGGGTTCGCGCCAGACTTGGCCCTCCGCCATAGACCCTTCCAGAGCCATCCCAAGAACAGCTTTTCCGCTACAGCATTGCCCACGGCTATACTCGAAGCGCAACCTCGCCAGCTATACTGATTCCGTCATGGAAATGTGGACTTTCGATGACGTTGCGCTGAATGGGCAGGTGGCCAGCACCCCCATCCCCGGCATAACCACCATGACCGGCTACCTCTGTTACGCAGATCGCACTCCGAGCCGAAGGCCGCTGGCCCCACCGCAGGTGGCCGACGGCACGCGCGTGGCCAAGGGACGCATCACCGCCTGGTCCTGCGACCCCGCCGTCAACGGTTTCCAGACCACCAGCGACTACATCCTCGGCCCCCCATACGAAAATTGCCGCGAGCAGTCGGTCGAGATGGGCATGGACGCCAACAACTCCATGGCCTGGCAGCACACTAACGTCTACGCCGCCGGCAAGCTGCTGGCCACTTACGATGGGGTCCCCGTTGACAGGTCTTCGTCAACGGGGCAGGACAACGACGGCCTGCACTTCTACTTCGACGATCCGCTACCGGGGTCCCCGGCGATAGGTCTTCGTCGCTGGGGTGGGCTGGGCACCCGCCGCGCCCAAACCGACTATGCCGGAGTTTTGGAGCAGACCTGCTCCAGCCTGCCCTTCGGCGACGGGCTGAATTGCATCACCCCGCCCAACAGCAGTGGAAATAGCTACGCAGCCTCACTGATAGCCCCCACCGAACACCACTTCACCGGCAAAGAACGCGATAACGAATCGGGTAACGACTACTTCGGGGCTAGGTACTACGCATCTAGCATGGGAAGGTTTATGAGTCCTGACCCGATGGGTGGACATCTGGAAGACCCACAGACTTTGAATAGATACGTTTATGTTCGGAATAACCCCCTTAGTTTGACAGACCCGACGGGTTTAGATTTTTATCTTCAATGCACGCAAACCAAGGACAATTCCTCTACCTGTCAATCACAGCAAATCGGCACAGACAATCAAGGTAAAGCGGTAATGGCGACTGTTCAGGGAGTTTCAGGTGACAATGGGTTCACGGCAACTCGTGTTGGTAATGATGCCAATGGTGGTCTCGTTGATAAAACAACCGGCACGGGGTCATATACGGCAAGTTTCGACGGTAAGTCTGTAAGCTTGACAAATGATAAGGGGCAAGAGGCTTCAGGCGCGTGGTTACAGGGGAGCGCCAATACATCAGGCATTCAAGGTTCTGGGGCTTTAGATAAATTCAATTTTTCTTTTACTGACCACAACAATCAAACAAGCCTTGAGGCTGATTTTACGTTTGCGGGAACCCATGAACAGGCTGCTGATGCACTTAAAGCTGCTGGATATAAACATTGGGCTCTCGGAGAGCACAGAGGAGCTGATGAATTCAGACTACCTGCACAAGGAAGGAATTCTTCGCACTTCCTCATCATGGGTGTGACGTCAGACCCGAAGTCTGGCGTACCGACCACGAATGGCAATATGCACGCTGGAGAGTATTATCCGGGGTTCAATCACACATGGCATGACGTAATGAAAATGCCATAGGAGAAGAGAAATGAAGAAAAATATGGTTGGAATTCTTGGAACTGTGGTGGCGTTTGTTGTGGCTATACTCATAGTGAGTATAGCCACTTCGTCTCCCGCGATAGTTTATTGTCAACTTGCTGGCGCGTTAATCGTGGTCATTTCAGGCATCGTCGCTGCTATGCGTGGCTCTCGGCTTTGGCTTATTCTTTGCCCAGTTGGAATCGGTCTGGCAGCTTTTCTTGTCTTCGCCGTAGTTGGCTCATAAACACAAATATGACCACAAACCCCGATTCTCCGTTTCCAGCAAGCCAGCCGTCCTCCGGGGCGGCTTGCTGCATCTGGGGCGCGTGGTGGGCATCTGCATAATGCCCGGTGGGCATATTGCATCCAAGCCTCACGTCGGGTGAGCGGGAAGTATGCTCATCCGCTTGGCACCGGGTTCGAGGGTAAAGTACCGGGCGGGTGCGAGGGCGAGTAAAAAGCGCCATTCAACCGGAAAAACCGCACTCTGTCGGCTGGGGTTTTGCGCAGAGTACGGAGCGGTGGCTTGGCCGACCTAGAATAAGTTGGCTGGCCGTGAGTGAGCCGGGTATGGTTCCAAGGTAAACTTCCCGGCATGGCGCATGGGCATCAGGTGTGACGATCAATCTCAGCACAGGCCGCGGGTGGCCCCATTCCCAGTGACTTTTTTCAACTCCCGCTGAGGGTGCCCCCGGTCCCTCGCCTTTGGGGACCGGGGATTGTAGGATGTAGGCATGGTGCGTGGTTATTGCGAAACCGGCGATGTGCTCAACGACGGCCAGAACCAGTATCTCTACGACGGCGAGGGGCGCATCTGCGCCGTGGCCAGCACGCCTGTCCCCGGCATGACGGTGATGACCGGCTACCTCTACGACGCCGACGGCACGCGCGTGGCCAAGGGACGCATCTCCGCCTGGTCCTGCGACCCCGGCGTCAACGGCTTCCAAACCACCAGCGACTACATCCTCGGCCCCGGCGGCGAGCAGGTTACCGAGATGGGCATGGACGCCAACAGCTCCATGGCCTGGCAGCACACCAACGTCTACGCCGGCGGCGCGCTCATCGCCACCTACGATCAGGATCAGTCGAGCGGCACCCAGGCGCTGCACTTCCAGCTTGCGGATTGGCTGGGCACGCGCCGCGT
>Ga0326727_10020852_pt1 | contig 12949 bp, 6 predicted proteins | sample MB2enrmetagenome_FD_207643 | JGI IMG/M metagenome (GOLD analysis project Ga0326727, IMG submission 207643) | Lab enriched peat soil microbial communities from McLean, Ithaca, NY, United States - MB29MY | ecosystem: Environmental > Terrestrial > Soil > Wetlands > Peat | place: USA: New York...
GAAAGGTGCGTCGGTGCCTCGGCCCACCGAGTAGTTCCCGGCCGCTTCCAGCAGACACAGACCCGGATACAGCGCGGCGGCGTTCAGGCTGCGCAGGTTGGGCGAGGGGTTCACCCACGGAAGTCCGGTTGCATCGAACCAGTCGCCGCGGCTCCAGCCTTCGAGCGGGATCACCGTCAGCGCCGCGCCGATCTTCTTTTCGGCGTTGAACAGGCGCGCCAACTCGCCGATGGTCATACCGTGGCGCACCGGCAGGCCCGGCCAGTAGCCCGTGAACGACTGGTTGGCGGAATCGAGCAGCGGCCCCTCGACGTGCGTGCCGGTAATGGGGTTGGGGCGGTCAAGCACGTAGAATGGCAAGCCCGCGTGGGCGGCGGCTTCCATGGCGTAGGCCATGGTCGTCTCGTAGGTATAGAAGCGCGCTCCGGCGTCCTGAATATCGAAGACCAGGGCGTCCAATCCGCGCAGCATTTCCGGCGTGGGCCGCAGCGTCTTGCCGTAGAGGCTGTAGACCCGGACACCAGTGGCAGCGTCGGTGCCGTCTTCGAGGCCCGGCCGGTTATCCCCGCCCCCGAAGCCGTGTTCCGGCGAAAACAGCGCGGCCACCTGGACGCCTGCCTGCCGCATCAGGTCCACATTGCGCCGGCCCAGGCGATCCACTCCGGTCTGGTTGGTGATCAGGCCGATGCGCTTGCCAGAGAAAGGCCGGAATTTCTGGTCCACCATTACGTCCAGACCGGTCCGCGTAGCCCCGTTGTGGAGGATCTCACGGCGCGCTCCAGCGCCCGCCAGGGTTTCGTTATACCCGGTGAGCGTGATGCCCTGCGCGGCGATTCCCAGGCCCGCGGCGGCGATGGTGGCGACTTTGGCGCGCAGCGGCGTGATGGCCGGGCGAGCCGTGGGGTGGACGCTATTAGCCAGCAGGATGACATAGCTGCGCGTCGAGGGGTCGATCCAGATCGAGGTTCCCGTGAACCCGGTGTGGCCATAGGAGCCGATGGGGAACAACTCGCCGCGATTGCCGGAGTACTGCGAATCGATGTCCCAGCCCAGCCCGCGCAGAATGGGCTGATCGGGAGGACTCTGCGGCTCGGTGAACTTTCTGACCGTGAGCGGGCTGAAGAGGCGCACGCCCTCGAGTTCCCCGCCCCCGATCATCATGCGGGCGAAGCGCGCCAGGTCATCCGCCGTGGAAAAGACCCCGGCGTGACCGGCCACGCCGCCCATGTTGCGCGCGGTAGGATCATGCACCACCCCGCGCAAAGGCGGCCCGTTCTTGGGGAAGCGCTCGGTGGGCGCGATGCGCGGCGCCAGCGCGGCGGGCGGCTGGAACATCGTCTCTTTCATGCCCAGCGGAAGAAAAATGTTCTGCCGGGCGTAATCGGAGAGCATTTGCCCGCTAAGCCGGTGGACCAACTCGCCCAGAAGGATGAAATTGATATCGCTGTAGACGAAGCGCACGCCTGGAGGCCCGGCGGGCGGGTCCGTGACCGCCAGGTGGATGCCGGTCTGGTAACCTGTCCACGTGGGTTCCAGGGGCACATCGGGACGCAAGCCGGAAAAATGCGTGAACAGGTTGCGGATGGTGATGTCGCTCTTGCCGCCCTGGAACTCGGGAATGTAATCGGTGATCTTGTCGTTGAGGCGGAAGCGGCCCTGTTCGAAAAGCTTCATCAGGGAGGGCGTGGTGGCGATGACCTTGGTGAGCGAGGCGCAATCGAAAATCGTGTCCGCGGTCATGGCTTCGGGCAAGGGGACCAGCGCGCGCTTGCCATACGCCTTGCGATAGACCACCTGGTCGCCGTGGCCGACGATCACGACCGCGCCGGGAAGACGGCCCTGCTCAATCGCCTGGTTGATCGCCGCATCGATGGCCGGCCCGCCCTCGAAGCTCTGCGCCGCCAGCGCGGTGGCGGCCATGACGGCGCAGCAGAAAAACTTCATATACCTTCATCATAGGCTGCCTGATGTGGATCACATGCGGAGCTATCGTATAGCCGCCATTCCCGGAGACCGCCAACCTGACCCCCCGATTGCCCACCGATTCCGGCTCGGTCTGAGCAAAGAATCTTGCTCCCAACGGCTCCAAAAGGGACAGACTGATGTACAATTAAAAACAATAATATACTTGCGTATATTATTACGGTTCATCCGCCGCGATGCTAATGGAGATCCCGGCAGTCGGGTCGATCCCTCAGGAGTACCTCATGTTAGATCGCTTTGCGCATCGTTTTTCGTTAACCTCTCAGAGTTTCGCCTCTAGATCTCTTGTCGTAATGTTATTAATCGGCGTATCTCTCCCACCGGCCACGTGTGCGGGCAAAGAGTCTCCGCGGATTTCGGCCTTGAGCCCGACGAGCGGACAGGTAGGCACGGTAGTGAAGATCACGGGGAGCAACTTCGGATCTACGCAGGGGACGGGCCATGTCTCATTCAATGGGACAACTGCCACCGTCGAGAGTTGGAGTGCATCCAGCATTGCGGCGCCAGTGCCCGCCGGAGCCACCACGGGGGATGTCGTTGTTACAGTCGGACATGACACGAGCAACGGAGTGAAGTTCACGGTGCGCGTGGCGGTTCCCAACATTACGAATCTGAGCCCGGCGGCGGGAGGACCGGTATACACGGTGGTTACGATTACGGGGACGAACTTCGGAGCGACACAGGGTACCAGTAAAGTTTCATTCGGTGGGACCCCCGCGGTGGTGCACAGCTGGAGCGCGTCGAGTATCGTTGTGCCGGTACCGCCAGGAACAACCGCGGGGAATGCGATCGTCATTGTGACCGTGGGAGGTCAAGTCAGCAGCGGCGCGAACTTCGATGTCACGGCATCATCCGCTCTGCCAACTCTCTCGCAGGTTTTGGGGGCGATCGACGTCGTGAACGACTATTGGATCGCTAACAACCCGACACCGGCGAATAACAACTGGGATCAAGCGACATACTTTACCGGCGATCTGGCGGCTTACGACGCCACTGGAGCTCCGAATTACCTGAGTTTTGCGCAGTCTTGGGCGAGCGAATACAACTACAGCCTGGAGGGGGGAAATACCACCAATTATCCCGACTACCAAGCGGCCGGACAAGTCTACATCCGCTTGTATCAATTGACCGGAGCCGCTTCGGACCTTACGGGGATCACGGAAAGCCTGAACGGAATGGTCACCAGCGGTGTGAACAACGAGTGGACCTGGATCGACGCGATCAACATGTCCATGCCGGACTTCGCCGAGCTGGGATCGATCGATAACAATCAGAATTACTACAGCACGATGTACCCGCTCTACACTTACCCAAAGGACACGCTGGGGTTGTTTAACCCCGCAGTCGGGCTGTGGTGGAGGGATAGCACGTTCGTCGGCAGCGCCACCTACTGGTCGCGTGGCAACGGTTGGGTTTTTGCGGCCCTCGCGAAAGTACTTTCCGTGCTCCCGAAGTCGGATCCGCACTATCAGGAATACCTCAACGATTTCCTGGCCATGGCTACTGCGCTGGCCGTGCGCCAGCAGCCCGGTGGCTACTGGAATTCCGACCTTGGGGGGACCGACTTCGCCGGGCCCGAGACCAGTGGCACTTCCCTTTTTCTGTATGGATTTGCCTGGGGCCTGAACAACGGCATCCTGCCGAAAAGCACTTATTTGCCGGTGGTTGAGAACGCCTGGAACTTCCTCGTGAAGACGGCGATTCAGACTTCACCTAACACCGGCCTGCTGGGCTATGTGCAGCCCGGGGACGTTGGTCCGGATCCAACTACTGCCACTACCACGGAGGACTTTGGCGTGGGTGCGTTTCTGCTGGCGGCGCGCCAGATGGCGCTGCTGCCGTGGCTCGCGAACTAATATAGTGCGGCATTATTTTCACCCCGTGAACCTTCTGCAGGATCTGCGCGGTCCGGTCAACCTCGGCCGCGGCGTCCTGGAGCGACCAGTGGAGAACCGGCGACACGATGGCGGCCAGTTCTTCCAGCAAGGGCCGGTTCACCTCTCCCAGCAAGCCCATTAGCGTTCGCCTCAGCACCAGATCGTCAAGATGAACTACCCGTTCGTTGCGCGCCATGAATTCGATCTCCCGGCGGGAGTAGCCGGGGTGATTGGCGAGCGGCTCATCCGGGCCCGCATGTAAGAAGGCGGCGACTGTATCCGCGCCCGTGCCATAGCGTTCCACGAGCGCCGCGACCCGCTCCGCTTGCAGTCCGGTGCCCTCCGGGATCCTGGGGTAACCTTTGCCTCCGCCGATCGGAAGATCCGCCGAACTCCGGACTCGCGGGCGTCCCAGCACTCGCAGGATTTCATTGCAGACCTGCTCGGCAAGCCCACGGAAGGTGGTCCACTTCCCTCCCACCAGCGAGTAGATCGGGAAATCGATTCCGCCGCCCGGGGCCAGGACCGGGTAGCTGTGGTCGCGGCTGATCTGGCCCGGGGTAAGGGCGGAACTGCGCGGCAGAGGGCGAACGCCGCACACCCGAAAGACTACCCGCGACCGGTCCAGCCGGATCGAAGGGAAGGCCAGCCGCATGGCCTCGAGAATGTAATCCACTTCGGCTTCGCCGCAGACAGCCTCCGGATCTTCCTCCGGGATGTCCGTGGCGCCGGCGATAATCTTCCCCTGGACCGCATAGAAGATGCAGATGCGGCCGTCCCGGTTGACGAAGTAGATCATTTCATCGCCGAGCGCCGCCGCGAGATCGGGGTGGTCCAGCACCACGTGGGAGCCCTTGGTGCCGCCGATGAAGCGCGACTCGCGCCCCAAGCCGCGATTGGTGAGATCGATCCAGGCGCCGGTGGCGTTGACCACGATCCGCGGTCTCACTTCCACCGTCGCGCCGGAGATTTCATCGCGCAGGACGACCGCGCCGCCCGCGGCGCTTTGAAGCCGGACGTAATTCAGCGCGCGCGCCCCGGAAAACGCGGCTTCGGCATCCAGAACCAATTCGAGGCACAAGCGTTCCGGATACGTGATCTTGGCATCGTAGTAGGTGGCGGTGCAGATCACCTCGGGATTCAGAGCGGGCCGCAGCGCGAGGGCCGCCCGCCGGGAGCGGAACCGGTGTCGCGGGAGCGGGGATGCGCGGCCGGCCAGAAAGTCGTACAGCAAAAGCCCGGACTTGATCAGAAGCGCTCCCCGATTGCCCGGCTTGGCCGGCCATCCCAGCAGATTCCGGATGGCGGGAACGATTCCCGACGTCCAAGTGAAGATCGGAATGGTGGTAGCGAGCGGCTTAACGTAGTGGGGCGCGTTTCTCAGCAACCGGTTCCGCTCCCGGAGCGACTCGCGCACCAGGCGCAATTCCCCGTTTTCCAGATAGCGGAGGCCGCCGTGAATAACACGCGTCATGGCGGCGCTGGTTCCGGCGCAGAAGTCGGATTTGTCCACCAGCAGGACATCGATGCCCTCGAGCGCCAGCTCGTTGAACAAGCCTATTCCGTTGATGCCGCCGCCAATGATCAGAACGGAAACATCGCCGCGATCTTCAAGCGAGGCGAATTCTGGCCGCATCCTGCTTCCCTCCAGTATAAGCCTCATCTAAGATCCAGCCGCTCATCCTGATTCGCTTGCCACCATTTCGCGCTCCTTCGCGAGGCACTATATCCGCTCCGCTCGGCGCCGAAGGAGCCGGCGTTCCTCAACAAAGAAGGGCCGTCTGCGGTGATGTACAATGGGCTTGCGGCTACGCCATATGTCCCAACCAGGATCGCATGGCCGCAACTGGTCCGCTGCCGCCGGGCGTGCCGCGCGTTTTCACAAGGTCCCCAGCCTGGATCATGAAAGTCGAAAAAGATCTCATCTCGTCGAACGCCAAACTGGTCCCCGTGGATGCGGAGAAACTTGTCCGCCAGGTCGATTTGCGGCTGCGCTTGGATGTGTCGGAACAATTGAACGGCGCTGTGACGTTTTACAGCGGATTGGTGCATCTGAATGTATCCCATGCTGGCGGCTCGCAGAGGTCCTCAGCGGTGCTCGGGAAGGAAGACGAAGGCGCGGTTCGACTTGAAGGATTGCGACAGAGCCTCGAGACCGATGTCGCCCCGGCGGTTGCGGATCTTGGGGAAACGCCTCCCCGGCCCGCCACTTTACGGGGATTCGTTGGCGCACTGGCAATTCGGTTTCTGCGCCCGCTGCTGTGGTGGCACACGCGCTCCCTGCGGGCGTTTGCGTCCTCGGCGGTGAGCCAATCTTACCAGGAATTGGAGATGCTGGACTATCTGGCGGGCGAACTGGCAAGCACGCGGAAAGAGGTCGCCGCTCTACGCGAGGAGGTGCGGCGACTCCAGAACGCCGTGTCGAATGGCTCCGGGAGCGCGCGATGAATTCACCGGTTCCGGTCACCATCGTCATCCTGACGTGGAACGGGCTGGGGTATACGACGCGATGCCTGGAATCGCTTCGCTCCCGCACCGATCATCCCGCCTATGAGGTGGTGGTGGTCGATAATGCCAGCACCGATGGAACGCTCGAGTATCTGCAATCGCAGGATTGGATCGAGCTGATTCCCAATTCCGCCAACCTCGGTTTTGCGCGCGCCAACAACATCGCTCTGCGCCAGCTCAAACCCGGCCACGATGCCGTGCTGCTGAATAACGACATCGAGATCTCGCAGCCCGACTGGCTTGGGAAGCTTCAGGCAGCCGCCTATGCGGCGGAGGATATCGGGATTGCCGGGTGCCGCCTGGTAGGCGGTGACGGGCTGCTGCGCCATGCCGGAGCGTACCTGCCGGTCGATACTTTTTGGGGGCAGCAGATCGGCGGCGAAGAGCGGGACGTCAATCAGTACAACGACGACCGCGACGTCGAGAGCGTCGTGTTCGCCTGCGCGTACCTTAAGCGCGGTGTCATCGACACGGTCGGGCTGCTGGACGAAGACTATTTCTGCTACTTCGAAGACACCGATTACTGCCAGCGCGCTCGCGCACAGGGCTTTCGCGTGGTGTGTTCGGGCGGCGCCACGCTGATTCACTACGAGAACGCTTCGACCAAAGCGAATCGTGTCGAGCACAAACCGCTGTTCCTCCGCGGCCAGAAAGTCTTTCGAGCCAAGTGGGAGAAGAAGCTTAGAGCCAGCCGCTATCGGTACTCGCTGGGGTGGCATTCCATCCTGAACTTCCCGACGGGATACGCGATCAGTTCGCGATACCTGGTGTCGGCGCTCGACCAACTGGGCGTGCGTGTTTCCTACCGCTATGCATACGGTCCCGGCACGGTCTTCCCCCCCCAGGAGCCGGATTACTCGGGGTCTTACATCGTGGACCTGATCCGCCAAAGAAAGCTCGAGCGTCGGCTCGCGCAGGTCGTGTATGCGCAAGGAAACGTCTTCCAGTCCAATTTTGGCGCCTACAAGATCGGCTTCACGATGCTGGAGACGGACCGCATCCCCGCGGAATGGGTGCGCCAGGCGAACCTGATGGATGAAGTGTGGACGCCCTCGTCGTTCAACGCCGAAACCTTCCGGCTGAGCGGAGTCAGGCGGCCCATTCACGTCATCCCGTTGGGCGTCGACCCGGATCACTTCAACCCCAACATCTCCCGGTTCCCGCTGACGGGCGTTTACACTTTCCTGTCGGTATTCGAGTGGGGCGAACGCAAAGCCCCGGAGGTATTGTTGCGGGCCTTCAATGAGGAGTTTCGCCGCGAAGAGCCGGTCATCCTGCTGGTCAAAGCGATCAACGTAGACCCCGCGGTGAACATCGCCCGCGATATAGCCGATTTCGGATTGGATCCGGCGGGCGGCCGCATTCACCTGTCGGAGAATCAGGAGGTTCCCACGTACCAGTTGGGCGTGCTCTACCGGTCGGCGGACTGCTTCGTTTTGCCGACGCGGGGCGAAGGTTGGGGCATGCCGATCATCGAGGCGATGGCTTGCGGACTGCCCGTGATTGCGACATCCTGGAGCGGGCACTGCGATTTCATGACGCCCGGGAACTCCTATCCGTTGCCCATCGAGGGCCTCGTGCCGGCGCGCGCCAAGTGTCCATATTACGAGGGGTCCAAGTGGGCCGAGCCTTCTTATACCCACCTCCGCCGGCTCATGCGTCACGTATTCGAGAATCCCTCCGAGGCGCGGGCGAAAGGCGAATGCGCGGCCCGGGAAATGCGGGCCAAATGGACCTGGAACAACGCCGCCGAGAAGATCGTCGAGCGGCTGGAAGGCATTAGAAGGGCAACCTAGGCCGTCTATCGGAGTGGGTCCGGCCGCAGGAGAGAGCACCAGACCTATGCTAGAATGGCTCGCTTGAATCATGCCAAAGTCTGCGGGCCGGCCGCGTAATCGGAAGGCACCCCGACCACGCCCGGTAGTTGAAGTGCCCGGAGTTTCGGTTATTCCCGACAGCGCTCCGGTTGTTTACCGTGGTCGGTTCGTTTTCGTTGCGTCGATAACGTGCGCATTTGCCCTGCTCGTATTTTTCCGCGATTTTGTATTCTCCCGTTTCACCTGGATTGCTGCGGACATCGGCGATGGCCGCCTGGCAATCGCGATCCTCGAGCATTGGTGGGCGGTAGCCCATCATAAAGCCTGGCTTCTGTCGCCTAATTTCTTCTGGCCGGAGCGTGGCGTCTTAGGTTATAGCGACGCCCTCGGGTTGTTTGCGGTGCCCTATTCGGTCGCGCGCGCGTTTGGGCTGGACCGGTATCTTGCTTTCGAGTCCACTCTGATAGCGGTGCAGGCGATCGGCTTCGCTTCCATGACGTGGTTATTGCGGTCCTTCCTCCGGACCAGCGCAGCCGTTGCGCTGGTGGGATCGGTGCTATTTACGCTGGCGAATATCTGCTACGCAACCGCGCTTAGCACTCACGTGCAGCTCATGACGGTCGCTTTCTGTCCTTTGCTCGCCGCCTTGGTGTGCGATAGCCGCCGAGCCCGCGTCCTTGGCCTTACAACGAGGTGCTCCTGTTCGGCCGCGGGCGCGGGGACGCTGTTGGGTCTGATTTTATTTACGTCTTTTTATATTGGCTGGTTCACCGTTCTCTTTGCCGCTGTAACAGGCGCCGCCTGGCTGGCCGGAGTAGTCATGCGCGATGGAGCCGCCGCGGCAAGGTCGAGCTGGACGCGAGCGGTAGCGGATTCCTGGCGCCCGTGCGCGGTTGGCGCGGCAGCCTTTGCTTTGTCGTTGGCGCCGTTTGCACTCACTTACATTCCGGCGCTTCAGGCCACCGGGGGCCGTCCGTTCGCCGACACCTTCTCGTATATGGCGGGCCCCCTGGACACGATCAACGTCGGTCCGCGGAATCTCCTATGGGGCCCCCTACTCGAACCGCTTTTTGCCGCCATCCGCCAGCGCGTAGCAGAAGGAGAGCACCAGGTGGGTTGGCCGCCCTTAATTCTGCTCGTGACAAGTTGGGCCGCCATTCATGGGCTGGGCGGGCTCGGACGCCCCAAGCCGGGACAGCCGGCTGACCTGAGACGATTTCTCGCCATCGTTCTGGCTTTCTCAGCGGGGCTGCTCTGGTTCGTATCTCTGAATATCGGTGGTCACAGTCTTTGGATCCTGGTGTTCAGATTTGTGCCGGGTGCGGCAGCGATTCGTGTGCCGGAACGAATTGCACTCGTACTGAATGTGGCCGTCATCCTCGTCGTGTGCACGGCGCTTGATCGGTTGAGAGTGGGAAAGAGCGGCCTCCGAGCCACCGCCTTCTGGTGCTTGAGCGCCTTGCTGATTGTCGAGCAACTCAACCTCGTACAGACCCACAGGATCGACCGCCGGGCCGAGCGCGAGATATTTGCGAAGGTGCAGAAACCGCCTCTGGGTTGCCGCGCATTCTTTCTCTCGAACGCGGCCTCGCCGGCTCGTCCATTCTTTTCCAATCAGATCGACGCCATGCTCGTTGCACGGGATACCGGCCTGCCGACTCTCAACGGCTACAGCGGATGGACTCCCTCGGGATGGTCCCTGAACTTCTTGGATGCGTCCTACTCTCTGCATGTAAGGGAGTGGGCGGTAGAGCACAACATTGCGCACGATCTGTGTAGCCTTGACTTGCGCGATGGCTCCTGGAACATGCCTAGCCCGGTTTCCGAGAGTGCTGTGACGATCGACATAGGCACGAGCCAGGCAAGGCACTGGCGGGTCACCGGCGCGGGCGCGAGGAATGCCCCGGCGCTGGGCCCCAGGGGCTCGATCAGTATTAGCAGCACAGGAGATGCATCAGGAGCAATTATCGAGGGCGGGAGCCTGGCTCGTTTCAATGGCTTCTGGATGGCTACGGACCAGTTCGTTATTCCTGCTGGCGCGAGGCATATCGTGCTTTCGTTTTCTGACTTTAACGCGGACGATCGGGCGGTGCTCGAGCTGAACGGGAATATAATCGGCAATACGGCGATCAACGGCGGCTCGGGTCCGGGCGTGATGTGTTTCACGCCTTCGACTCCGTGCCCGCCTTACAGGTTTGCGCCCGCCACTAAGGGCACAGTAACGTCAAATTTCGTTACGGGACTTAACACCCTAACGATCTTCGTGAACAACACCGGCACGGCTAGCATCGCCTCTCCCATAGAAGGGCTCAGGGGCACGGACTCGACAGCCGCGCAACTGAGTGGGTGGGTCACCTTCGAGACGAACGGTGTTGCGAATCCCGGATCGTCGTCTGGTCCAGCGCCGAACTAGGCGCTACGCCACCAGCGGTGCTAGATTCGGGGATAAGGCGTGGTCCCGAAGGAAAATGCCAGGTTGGCAAGAGAGGAAAGCCCCAGCGGGATTGCATCCCAGAGACACAAAGGCGAACACTAGGAGACACACCTAATGTTCGCCCCTCAGAGGACCAAACTGTCGATGCGACGACTCCTTCCGCTCCAGCCTTATGCCGAACGACGCCTCAGTAGTCCGATGGCTGTCGACCCAAGGCCCAGCAGAATGAAAGACCACGACCCAGGCTCTGGGGTGGTGGAACTCTGGTAGGTAACATCCCCGACCAACTGTACGGCCGTGGCGTCTCCACCGCTCAGCCCCACGTAACCGGGTGCATACGCGGCCTCTAACTGTGAGGTTATGTTACCCGTGCCGGTGTTGTTGACAAAAACCTGGAGGGTGTAAGTCGTGCCAGCAGTCAGGGTAATTGTGCCACTGGTTGTCGGCGTCCAGGTGAAAGACCCGCAATTGGTGGAATACGAGAAGCACATCACGCCCGATCCCGAGCCGCCATTAATGGCCTGATCCCCGATTTGGGTTCCGTTCAGTTCGAGGACCGCCCGGTCGTCCGCAGCCAAGTTGGAAAACGCCAGGCTAGCGCTTGTCGCCCCAGAAGGAATAGCGAACGTCAACGTAGCCTCCCACCAGCCATTGAAATTCGCATTGGTCACGGCTGAATTAAAGAAAGTTCCCGTCCCCTTTCCGCTGGTGTCTACGCTGATCAATCCGCTGGGGCCAACCGCAGTCCCGGTCGCGGTCGCGGCGGCGCCCCCATATCCGTATCCAGCCGTGATCGACCAATTACTGAGATTCGCTGCGTCCGTTCCAATGTCAATCGTGGCGGCACTTGCTGCCAACGCCAGCACCATTAAAAGGAGCACTACCCGCGCTCCCGTTCTGCTCACTCTTCTGCTCGACATTTGATCTCTCCGTTCGTCCCGCAAATCGGGTAACTGGACAGCGTTACCTCTTTGGTTTTCAAGGTTAGTATATACCAAACGCCTCAAGGCAATGTGAGTATACAACGGATTATCTTGAATTTTTGTACTAGTACTCGAGAATACAGAGATCTGCTGCCAAACGTTTGCAAAACCTGTTATCGGGTAGGTATGAGCCCAAAATATGAGAGTACTAGACGTTCTAGTAGCTCGCTAACCGCTCATCGACCCCAGGAATTCGGCATTCGTGCGGGTCTTGCCCAGCTTGTCGAGCAGCAGTTCCATGGTTTCCACCGGCGAAAGCGGGTTCAGCACCTTGCGGAGAATCCACACCCGGTTGAGCTCCTCCTTGGGCAAGAGCAGCTCTTCTTTGCGGGTCCCGCTCTTGTTGATGTCGATGGCCGGGAAGACGCGCTTATCCACTAGTTTGCGCTCCAGATGGATCTCCATGTTTCCAGTGCCCTTGAACTCCTCGAAGATCACGTCGTCCATGCGGCTGCCGGTATCGATCAGGGCCGTGGCGATAATGGTCAGCGAGCCGCCCTCCTCGATGTTGCGGGCCGCGCCGAAGAATCGCTTGGGCCGCTGCAAGGCATTCGAGTCCACGCCGCCGGAGAGCACCTTGCCCGAAGGCGGCACGATGGTGTTGTAGGCCCGCGCCAGGCGCGTGATCGAATCCAGCAGGATCACTACGTCGCGCTTGTGCTCCACCAGCCGTTTGGCTTTCTCGATCACCATTTCGGCGACCTGCACATGTCGGGTGGCAGGCTCGTCGAATGTCGAGCTGATGACTTCGCCGCGCACGCTGCGCTGCATGTCGGTAACTTCTTCCGGACGCTCGTCGATGAGCAGCACGATGAGGGTAACTTCCGGATGGTTGGTGGTGATCGAGTTGGCGATGCTCTGCAACAGCATGGTCTTGCCGGTGCGCGGCGGCGAAACGATCAGCCCGCGCTGCCCCTTCCCGATGGGCGTCAGCAAATCCATCACGCGGCCCGAATAATTCTCGCGAAGGGTCTCCAGCTTGAGACGCAGGTTGGGATAGAGCGGCGTGAGGTTATCGAAGAAGATCTTGTTGCGGGCCTCTTCGGGCGGCTCGAAGTTGATGGCGTCCACCTTAATCAGGGCGAAATAACGCTCGCCCTCCTTGGGCGGGCGGATCTGTCCCGAGATGGTGTCGCCGGTGCGCAGGTCGAAGCGGCGGATCTGGGAGGGCGAAACGTAGACGTCGTCGGGTCCCGGAAGGTAGTTGTATTCGGGCGCGCGCAGGAAGCCGAAACCGTCCGGCAGGCACTCGAGGACGCCCTCAGAGAAAATCAGGCCGCTCTTTTCCGCCTGGGTCTGCAGAATTTTGAAAATCAGCTCCTGCTTGCGCAGGCCGGCCGCGCCGGC
>Ga0326727_10020853_pt1 | contig 12948 bp, 10 predicted proteins | sample MB2enrmetagenome_FD_207643 | JGI IMG/M metagenome (GOLD analysis project Ga0326727, IMG submission 207643) | Lab enriched peat soil microbial communities from McLean, Ithaca, NY, United States - MB29MY | ecosystem: Environmental > Terrestrial > Soil > Wetlands > Peat | place: USA: New York...
CGTCTTTGCTGATCCCTGATCCCTGATCCCTGATCCCTCGCATTTCTGGAGCTGATGACCAGGATTGAACTGGTGACCTCTCCCTTACCAAGGGAGTGCTCTACCAACTGAGCTACATCAGCCCTTTAAACCCGAGCTTTTAGCTATTAGCCCTTAGCTCTTAGCTTCATCTCGCCGGAACAAGCCGCAACAGCTCGATCCAAAGGCGCCCAAGCTAAAAGCTAATAGCTAACAGCTAAGAGCTACTCCTTCTCCCGCCTGATCCGGTCTGCCTGCATCGCCACATACGTCCGAAACGCAAACAAGGCCAGAATCACAATCGGAATCAACCTAACCTGCACCGGCCGGCCCATCACCATCACGCTGCCTTCGCCGACCGTAAACCAAACCAGAACCGCCAGAACCGCGTACATCGCCAGGGCTACCGGGTACTTCTTTTCGAGATCGCTGCCGGAGCGCTTTCCCCGACCGTCTCCCGCCACTTTCGCGGGATCACGATCAAAACGCGCTTCCTTCCCCATCCCTCAGCGCCCCTACTCCCTGTTCCCTGTTCCCTAGTCCCTGCTTTTATGGTGCACAGGGGAGGATTCGAACCTCCGTAGCTCGCAAGGAGCGGCAGATTTACAGTCTGCTGCCATTAACCGCTCGGCCACCTGTGCCCAATCACTCGCCCCGCGCCGCTGGGTGCCCCATCCTAAGCGCGTCTTTCGCGCTTAGGGTGGGAAACCGCCAAACTCCCACCGGCTCAATCTCCGCACCCGCTTCCGCGCACGCCGCAACCGCCGGAGAACCCTCCGGAATTGGGGAGCCTGCACCTGAAGTGGAGTCACCGCGGAGAACAGGCCCGGCGAACTTCGAATCGCCGGTGAAATCCTGCCGTCTCAAGCCTCGTCTCCGGTCTCGTTTTTGTGGAGCTGGCGAAGGGATTTGAACCCCCGACCCTCTGATTACAAATCAGATGCTCTACCAGCTGAGCTACGCCAGCTCTTGGAACAGTTGTGCGGGGGCCAATGAAGCCGACGCCCAGCCGTTCAAACCACCGGAAACCGTTCCGGAAGCCCGAATTACGCGCGGACACACTACCACTCCGCGCATAGTACGGCACAGAAATCAAGGTTAGCATACTGCGATGGGCGGGGCAAACCCGCCTTACACTCAACTTGCTGAAGGCTGAAGAATTGCCTTGACACATGCTATGGGCCTTGGGAACCTGTCTGTCAGGGCCCACTCTCCTAAAAAGGTGACTATATGAATATTTCCAGGTCTCTCCCTGCCTGCATGGTTGGGCTGGTGTTACTGGCTGGCGCTTTGGCCACTGAGTCGAATTCTCAAACCCCGCACGCACGCAAGACTCGCATTGCCATAATGGACTTCGACTACGCTACAGTGCAGTCCTCAACAGCGGCCATGTTCGGCACGAATGTGGACGTCGGCAAAGGAATCACCGATCTTCTGGTTACCGATCTGGTGAAGGACGGCACCTACTCAATCATTGAGCGTGCAGCCCTGGACAAGATATTGAAGGAGCAGAACTTCTCGAATTCCAATCGCGCCGACCCCAGCAGCGCTGCCCAGATAGGCAAACTGCTTGGCGTTGATTACATCATCGTGGGCAGCATCACCGAGTTTGGCAACGAAACACAGAATAGGGGCGTCGGGGGAAATGGCGGCGGCTTTGACAGGTACGGCCTGGGTGGATTCCACCACTCCAACTCCAAAGCCAACGTGGCCATCACCGCTCGCATCATCAACATCGACACGGGGGAGATCCTGGCCGTGGCAGATGGCAAAGGCCAATCTGCCCGCAGTTCCACGTCGATGCTGGGCGGTGGCGGCAATTGGAGAGGCTCCGGCGGCGGCAACGTCGATTTCGGCTCCAGCAACTTTCAGCAAACTATTATCGGCGAAGCAACTAAGGCTGCCACCGATCAATTGAGCACTGGCCTGATTGCAGATGCGCCCAAATTGCCGGTGCGCACCATCACGGTTGAGGGCCAGGTGGCTGCGGTCGATAGCGGTCAGATCATCATCAACGTTGGCGCCAAGGCCGGCGTCAAAGTCGGCGATCAGTTCAACGTGCTCCGCGTGACCAAGGAGATCAAGGATCCCGCGACCGGAACTGTTCTGCGCAGGCTCACCACCACAGTCGGCGTCATCAAGGCTACCGACGTGGACGACGTTTCGGCCATCTGCACTCCGGTCTCCGGTTCAGACTTCAAGACCGGCGATCACGTCAAAACCGTAACCCAATAGTTCCAGCTCAAACGAGAATGCCCGCTGCCGTTGCAGCGGGCATCTTCATATCGGCGCGATTCTTTCTCATCTGCCTAGAAACTTTTCCAGTTTCTCGATCTCCCCGTTGGCGCGATCCATGTAATCGTTCGCGCTCGCCAGATCTTTCTGGCTGAGAGCACGGTCCGCGTCGCGCATGTAGCTGTTCATCCTCGTCAGCGACGCCAGTACGTCTCCCCTGATGTCCAGGCCCTCCGCCTGCTGCTGACTGCGAATCTGCTCCACGCCGGCGCCGGCGGCCTCCGCCCGCGCGTCAAGACCTGTAAAGCGATCACGCGCCTGTCGAATCTCCGCGGGCGACGGGCCTGGCGGCGGTTGGTTTACGCCTGTTCCCGTCGTTCCCTGCCCGCCAGCCCCAGCCTGCGCCGGCGTCCCCGTGCTTTGCTGCTGCCTGCCCGCTGGCGAGCCCGATGAGGAGGACGTGCCCGTTGAACCGGAAGCGCCCGACTTGGACCCGCCAGCCGGCGCCGCATTTACGGTGTTCGTTGCCGGGCTGGCTACCGGAGGGTTCGCTACCGTGTTCTCCGCCGCCCCTGCCGGTTGGCCCGCCGTAGTGGCCACGGCGCTTTGCTGCCCCGTCCCTGCCGGCGTTGATGTCTGCGTCGTGTTCGCCGAGCCGACTTTTTGCCCTGCATGCGTAGCAAAGAAATGTGGCAGCACAGCGAACGCTGCCGCCACGGCCAGAACCGTGGCCAGCGAGCCCAGCGCAATCCATAAACCGCGATGGCTCTGCGCGGGGCGGGCCGGCGCCGGTGGCGCAACCACCGCAACCGGGGTAAACGCGGGCGGCGCGGCCTGCTGCGCTGCCGGAGGCGGGGAATCGAGAACGGTTTGATAATAAGGTGTTGCCGATGGCGCTTGCGAAACACCCTGGCCGGGAACAGGAACCGGTATAGGCGCCGCCTGCAGGCGAGGCTGCACTGGCTCGGCTTCACGGAGCGCTTTGAGCGCACTGCGAAACTCTTCCGCCGTCTGGAATCGCTGCCCCGGATCCTTGGCCATGGCCCGCATCACAATATCGCTCAACGGCTGCGGTACCGCCGGGTTCACCTGCGCGGGAGCCAGGGGCGTCTCGTTCACCTGCGCATTCAGCACGCTGTACGAGGTGTCGGCCTGGAACGGCTTGCGGCCCGTCAGTATCTCGTAGAGGGTCACGCCGAACGAATAGATGTCGGAGCGAGCATCGATCGTGCCGCCGCGCACCTGCTCCGGTGACATGTAGTAGATGGAGCCCATGGTGGTGCCGGGGCGCGTCAGATTCAAATCGGTTGCCGACTTGGCGATTCCGAAATCCATCAGCTTGACCACGCCGTGCGAGGTGATCATGATGTTGGCCGGCTTGATGTCCCGGTGGGTCACGCCCCGGCCATGCGCATAGCTCAACGCCGCCAGGGTCTGCAGGGCATAATCCAGCAGCATATCCTGCGACGCCTGGAGTTGCGGAGCCAGCTTGTCGAGTGTGGTTCCTTCCACGTACTCCATCACCATCACAAACTGGTTGTCGACCTGGATTGCGGTGCGTAACTGCGCGATGTTGGGATGCTCGAGGCCGGCCAGCGTGCGAATCTCTGACATGAAGCGGGCCGTAAGCTCCGGGTCCCGGGCGAAATCCGGAAGCAGGATTTTCATCGCTTCTTCGCGGTTCGAGATGATGTTGCGGACCCTGTACACGCGGCCCATGCCGCCTGCACCGATAAGCGAGAGGATTTCGTACTCGCCCACGCGTTGAACATTCTCCGTTGCCATTGGATGGCCTCCTTGCATCAGTTGGAATGCCGGGAAGAGGGGGGCCCAGGGTTCTGAAGTGCTTCGAGTCTACTCCTCCGGGGTGAAAAGCAGCCAGCAAAACCGTGCCGGACACGGCCGAAGCGCGCTTCCTTCCGGTCGGGCGCTCAATCCGCTGCCAACACCCGCAACTCCTCCTGCGAACGCAGAACCGCGGCCAGAAACGCCGTGGTTATGAAATCGCGTAAACGACGATAGCCTGCATGCGCAAGGGGTCGCGCTTCGATTCAGGCCGATTATCGCATGAAACGAATTCTGCCAGGCGCGAAGAATCTGCTTGCGCCACCGCGCCGCAAGGGAGATGATTCTGTTGCTTCCCCTAAAAGGCTCGATCCGTTCCAAACCGCGCGTCACTTTGTTGACTTGAGGGGTGAACAATGAAGAAACTCATTGCTATTTTCCTTTGCATCCTGTTTCCGGTAAGCGCCCTTGCCGGTGATAACGGCTACAAAATTGTCTATGACGGAGGCTCCCTTCCTAACCCTAAGGCCGGAACGGATATGAAGCTCTTCATCGACGGCGCCAACATCCGGGTCAAGAAGGGTGACACGGAAGTTATAGTCATTCCGGCAGTATCCGTCACCGAGATCAGTTATGGACAGGATGTGCACCGGCGCGTAGGTGCGGCCATCGGTGTCGCCACTGTTACGCTTGGTCTGGGGGCCCTGCTGGCCCTGTCCAAATCGAAGAAACACTTCATCGGCATCACGTGGGACAACAACGGCCAAAAGGGCGGAATCGCGTTTCAAGCAGATAAGAACGATTACAGAGGCTTGCTCGCCGGGCTCGAAGGGATCACCGGAAAGAAAGCCGTCGATTCCGACACGATGACTGTGAAGAACTGAAGCGTACCGGATTTTGCCGTGCTCCGGCTGGCGACCGCGGGTGTTAGGGTATTTGTTGACGGCTCATCCCGTCGCGAATGCATCGGCGCACGCGCAGAACGCTCCTGACTGTCGCCGCGGTCCTGGCTTTGCTGGCCGTGGCGGTCTTTCTGCGCTCCAAGGCCCCGCCTGAGGCCGCGCGCCTGCTGCCCGAGTCCGACGGCATCATTTACATCGACCTCAAGCCGATCCGCGTCTTCTTTCACAAGGACCTGAAGCCGCCCAAACCCGTCCCCGAGTACCAGCAGTTCATCGATGCAACCGGCATCGACTGGGAGCGCGACCTTGACCAGGCCGCCATCGCCCTGCACCGCATGGACAATCCCAACGGGCCCAATGGGCCGGTGGCCTACTCCATGGTGCTGGTGGGCCGTCTCACCGGTAAAAAGCTGAACGCCTGGCTCGAGAGCCACGCCGCCTCGCGCGAGGAGTACGCCGGCAAGACTATCTACAACATCCCCTCTGAGAGCCGCACCGTGCGCATTGCGCAGATCGGCTACGACATGCTGGCCATCAGCAACACGCCCACGCCCGAGCAGATTCACTCCATCATCGACCGTCACCGCTCGGCGGCCCTGCCCTTTGCCGGCTCATCGCTGCTCGAGAAGCACTTCCGCGACGTGCCGTTGTTGAGCATGGCCTGGGGCGTCGGGCAACTCGGCCTGCCCTTCAACGAGAGCGGCGCCATCAGCATCTTCGGCTTCGAGCTTCCCCTGCCTTACGACGCCACCATCGTGGCCAGCGTTTCGCCGGTGCTGCCCGTGCCGGGCAAGCTGGGCACGCTGCGCCTCAAGGTAGAGGAGATTGCGCCCAACGAAACCGAGGCCTTCAGCCAGGCTGCCAGCCTGGACGCGCTGGTGGTGTTGGCGCGCGGATTCACGGCGCCGCTCGGCGATAACAGCGCCAACAACGCCCTCAAGGCGCTGCTCAAGGACGCCAACGTCGCCCAGCACCACAACCGTGTGGTGGTGACGGCCACGCTGCCGGTGGGGTTCCTCGCCAGCGTCGCGCAGTAAGAGCGGGTGAGCGAGACGAGCGGAGCTAGCGGTGCTAGCGGCGTTAGCCATGTCGCGCCATAGATGCAACTACTCCCTAGTCCCTGCTGCGCCACGCAAAATCACTTTTTCAGCAGGCACTTAAACAGCAACGGCTCCCAAAGAGGGAGCCGCGGTCCGATCGAACTGGTATTTCGCTTATTCGCCGGAGCCGGGTTTGTCAGAGTCGGCGAGTTGGGCGAAGGTCATGCGCAGGTATTTGTGCGGATTGACCGGCACGTTGTGCACGCGCACCTCATAATGCAGGTGCGGGCCGGTGGCGCGGCCCGACTGGCCAACATAGCCGATGACCTGTCCGCGGCTGACATGCTGGCCGGACAAAACCGCAATAGATGATAGATGCCCGTAAACCGTCAGCAGATCGTGACCGTGATCGATCACCACTTCGCGGCCGTAGCCGGCGCCCATTGAGGCATCGGAGACATCGCCGTCACCGGCTGCATGAACCGGCGTTCCGTAGGGCGCATCGATATCGATGCCGGTGTGGAATTTGCCTTCCCCGTTGATTGGGTCTTCACGCTCGCCGAAGCTGGAGCCGATCGGTCCCTGGACGGGCCACAGCGAGGGTGCGTCGGCAAAGACGGTCCAGTCGCCGCTAAAGCTGGGATTGAGGCCGCCCTCGAGGGCGCGGGTTACGCGGCCTGAGAGCGCGTCGCTGCGCAATGAATAAAACTGTTCGATGGTCTTTGCGAATTGCTGCTGGCTTACTTCGTCGCTCTGCGTCTGGGCAGCTTGCGCGGGAACGGCGGCTTTTGCCACCGGCGCCACATTGCGCGGCGTCGCGCTGGTGCGATTCGGCCTTAACCCGTAGAGCGCAGTCACCTCGTTGGCCAGCGCGCCCAGCGACGCAACCTGCACGCTGCGGTCGTGGGCAATCTGCGCCATCTGGTTGTAGTCTTTGCGCAGCGTTTCACGCTCTTGCCGCATCTGGTTGTAGCTCTCGGTCTTCATCAGCATGCGGGTATAGCTACCCGCCAGACCTACAATGGTGAATGCGCCAACCACCGCGGCCACAACGAAGCCGTAAGCGTAACGCAACGGAAGCGGAATCTTCCGAATTCTTCCGTCTTCATCCCGGGCTACAAAAAGAATGTAGTAGCGCTTGCGTAGCATGTATCTGCCCTTCATCCCGCCCCGCGGCAGGTCCGCAATTCGCCAATATCCAAGAATGGCGCAAAAACAGGAGCCCTAAGCTCAGCCAAAGCGACAAACGCGCACAAGTGCGCACAGAGGGTAACTTTGGTAGAGCCTAACAAACGGGCCTCGGCCGGGTCAATCAATTTCAATAGGAGAAATGCTGCTAACTCAGCAATTTGTCGCAGTTTTGCAACATTTCGCCCCTCCGGCGGCCTGCAGCAGGTCATTCCGGCGTTCCCTGGGGCGATTTGGGCCACTCGGGACGCCTGGCTGGATCAAAAGAATCCACCCAGGGTCATTCCCCGGACTCTTACTGTTCTGAATCGGCGCAATCGGGCCGGAACTTGAATCCGCCAGCCGCGCCTGAGCGCTCGTCGTCCCATGGAGTTGTATCCTCGACCCATGGAGCACATACGGTGATTGCGCGGCATCGGCCAACCCGCTCAGGACCGGGGAGCCGGCGCGGTGAAGAGCGGGCCGGCGAGCTGGCCTTGCTGGCCCGGATACGCGCCCGCGCAGCGGCCGCAGGATCCAGCCGTAACGTGCGCCTGGGCATTGGCGACGATTGCGCGCTGGTGAATGTAAAGGCGGGCGAAGAGATTGCCGTAACAACCGATCTTTCAATCGCCGGACGGCATTTTGAGCTGGCCTGGCACCCTCCTGAGGCGATCGGGCACCGGGTATTGGCGCGGGGTTTGAGCGATCTGGCTGCCATGGGCGCGCGCCCGGTAGCCGCGTTCCTTTCGCTGGGGCTGCCGGCGGCGCTCGTCAAAAGAACTGCGTTTCGCGGCGCGAAGCCGGAAGCGTCGATGCAAAGCTCCTGGGTCGACCGGTTTTATGACGGTCTTCTCCAACTTGCAGGTGCGTTCGACACTCCCCTTGCCGGAGGCGACCTGGCAGAGTCGCCCATCGCCGCCGCCGACATTGTTCTCCTCGGCGCCGTCCGCCCCGGCAAGGCTTTGCTCCGTTCCGGAGCACGGCCCGGCGATTCGATCTATGTGACAGGCAGCCTGGGGGGCGCGGCGGCCGGGCTGGAGCTAATAAGGGAGCTGGCGGCGACGCGAAAGACTGGAGGCGCGGGCCGTTTGAGGATCCCCGCGAAGATTGAAGCAGCGCTCGCCAGGCAGCTCTATCCGCAGCCGCGCGTCAGGCAGGGATTGTGGCTGGCGGCTCGCGGGCTAGCCACGGCGGCGATCGATTTAAGCGACGGGCTTTCGACCGATCTCAGCCACCTGTGCGAGGAGTCCGGCGTGGCAGCGGAGGTGAACGAAAGCGCGCTGCCGGTTTCGACGGGCGCAACCCTTCAGCAGGCCCTTCACGGCGGCGAGGACTACGAGTTGCTGTTTACCGCGCGGCCAGGCGCCCCGGTGCCGCGAACGATTGCCGGGGTTGGGGTGACGCGAATCGGACGCGTGTTGAAGCGCTCGGCGAGGAGGCCGCTTGTCACCTTGGTTACGCCCGAAGGACGCCAGGCGCTCGAGGCGCAGGGGTGGGAGCACTTCGCGTGATGCCGTTAGCTCAGGCGACCTTCGACGAGAGCTTCCCTCGCCACTGGCAGGCCGAGGTGCTGCCGGCGCGGCCCGCGATTCTGCCCGCGCGGCACTTTGTGTATCCGCGCCAGGCTGAAGAGGTGGAACGCGGCGCGCTGGAGGTGATGGTGCGGCCTGCTTTGTATCACGGCATGACTTTAGGAGCTCCGGAAATGCCGTCGGCGCGCACTGTTTTGTATCAGGGCACGGCTTCAGGACTTCCGGAGATACTGCCGGAGTGCGCTGTTTTGTATCAGGGCACGGCTTCAGCCGTGCCGCAAAACGCCGAAAAGAAAGACAGGGCTTTAGCCCCTGAGCCGCCGCCGACGCAATCCGCCCAGCCCTTCCTCGCCACCTGCGCCCTCGGCTTTCGCGACCCTCTTGTTCCAACTGGAATCTGGTCCACACCCCGTCCGGAGGAGATCTGTCTTGTGTCTGGCGGATACGCATACGTCATCGACACCACCTCTCCGGAGCGGTTCACCATGATTCCTTACCGTCCGGTGCTTGAAGTCCGCCCTGCCGTTGACGCGGGGCTGCTGCTCTTCGTCGGCCATCGCTCCATTCTGGCCTGGGGCCGCAACGGCCAGGCATGGGAGTCGGAGAAGCTCTCCGACGAAGGCGTGACAATTACCGCGATTGAGGGATCTGTTCTGCGCGGAACGGGGTGGGAGATGCGGTCGGACAAGGAGACTGCGTTCGAACTCGATCTTTGCAGCGGGCGGCGGGTCGATCAGTTGTGATCCGCTGCCTGGTTTGAAGACCGTTCGGTCTTCAGCAGCATCCCCGCATACGCCGCGTACACGCCCTCAAACACCGCGTCCCAGCTTGCCGTCAGCGCGTAGGCGCGCGCGGCCTTTCGCATCGCCTCGTACTTCCCAGGGTCCGCCAAAATCTCCGCAATCGCCGGCGCAAATCCCTCGTCGGCAACAATCCGCCCGGTTTCGCCATCGCGCACAATCGTCTTCGGCCCGCCGTCGGGAGTCACGATCGCCGGCACTCCCGAGGCCAGCGCCTCCAGAATCACGTTGCCGAAAGTATCGGTGTGCGAGGGGAAGACGAAGAGATCCATGTTGGCGTAGGCCGTGGAAAGTGCTTCCCCGCGCAAAACACCCGTAAAGTCTGCTCGATGCAGCCGCTCGCGCAGCCAGGCCTCGTCGCCGCCGTGGCCGACAATCATGAAGCGGTAGCCGGTGACGCCCATGCGGTCGAGCCGCTCCTGAATCTCGGCCAGCAGCGCGATGTTTTTCTCCACCGAGAGCCGGCCGACGAATCCCAGCACGATCTCGCGGTCATCGGCGGCCCGTTTGCGCTTTGCAGGATGAAAAAGCTCCGCATCGACGCCGCGCGGCATCAGGTGGCAGGGCCGGTGGGTTTTCTGTTCGAGCAGCGCGCAGAGATCGGGATTGGGAGCGAAAAGCACGTCCGCTCTTAAATAGAGAATGCCGATCGTGGCCAGCGCCACGTCCTGGATCGTCTTTGCCGTTGCGACGGATTGCCGCTCCGGCAGACGGCGCATTAACCACCCGGAACGGCGCACCAGGTACTCGTGCACGTTGGTGTGCCAGCTTGCCGCAAGCGGCACTCCAAGCTGATGCGCGAGCGTCGCGCCGAGAATGCCCACATCGCTGGGTCCCGTGATGTGGATGAGGTCGGGCTTGAAGCGGTCGAGCACGTCGCTGACGTGAGAGACATGGCGGAAGAAGACGGGATCGAAGCGCAGATCTTTCTCAATCGCGAAAGAGAGAAAGCTGCGCGGCAGCTCGAGGGTCCACACGTTGCCGTCTTCAGCAAGGGACTCGGCGCGGTCGCCGGCGCGCACGCACAGAAAGGGCAGATTGCGGCGCCGCACGAAGGCCTCAAAGTGACGGCTGGTGTGGGCTACGCCGTTCACCTCGTGAAATGAGTCGGGGAAATAGGCGACGCGGGGAGGACTTGGAGCAGCGCTCGTCAAGCCTGAAGAAGAACCATCCTCGATGGCCACGGCGCTTGAGAGTTCAGCCGCCGTTGATGCGCACCACTCCCGATCGGTTCCCTCAGCTTGCAAATCTCACTCCGCCCCGGTCTAGGGCCTGTTCACACTACTGGGGTGGGCGGCGTTGCGAGCGAAAATCCGGTCAGACGAGGCCGAGCCCGAAGGCTTTGGTGGCTCCAAGGTCGAGGGCGAGAACAAAGTATGACCGGATTTTCGCCGCAACCCGAAGGGACGGGGCCAGTTTTTCCGATTTCGTTGTCGTTCCTCGCTAGCAGACACCCGGTATGCGTCGATCCTCTCTCCTAGAACTAGAAAAACCTGGCTCCCGTCGCCGCCATCCCAGTAGTGTGAACAGGCCCTAGCTGTCCTGCTCGCCGAGGGCAAGGCGCAACTCGTGCGATTCGCTCCAGGCATAGCGCAAGCCGCCTGAGACCAGGCCACGGCCCATCATCTGCACCATCCCGATCAGCACCGTCATGATACGCGGCGGGGCGCCGTTGGGCCACAGCTCGCTCAGCGGCCTCACCACTCCGTTACAGTCAGGATGGTAAACGCGCTCGTCCCAGGTGCGCGAGCCCTGCGGGAACTCAGGATAGTGGCGGATAGCGTCGACGGCCGACTGCAGAATGCGGTGTTTCCACGGCTCGGCATACTGCGGCAGGAAAAGCACGTTGCTGATCTTCTGCCGGCGGATCTCGTGAACGAACTCGGTAAAGCTGCCCGCGCTGGACAGGTTCACGTTCGCATTCGGTTCAACGCCGTGCCGGTCGCCGCCCGAGATGAGCAGCATGTTCCACTGCTCGGCCAGGCGCCGCACCTGCCGGTTCTCATCCCAGTTGCGCAACCCGTTCAGCTCAAGTGCATGAATGAAAGCGCCGTTCCTCTGCAGGAACTCATTCACCAGGAACTCATGCTTCTCCCTGCCGATCAGGTAGAGGTCCCACAGGGGGTGGTTGAAGACCACCAGCACATTGGGTTCCTTGTCGAGAGCCGCAAGAATCTCGGTCAGCCGGGCGTCGCTGGGATGGGCAGTCAGGTCGCTGAAGATCTTCATCCACTCCGTCGCCTTGCCGCTGGGCAGATTGTGAACGCCGAGATGGAACGACTGCATGGCGCCGTAGGGCGCGCTCCACTCCACTGAAACCGGAATGCGCCGCGCGCTGGGAACCGTGCGCAACAGCATGGGAGCGCTGATGTTGTCGTGGTCGGTGATCGACACCATCGGCGCAAGGTCAAGCTTCTCAATCTGCCTGCACTCCAGATCGAAGGCCAGCTTGGGAGTCATCGGCGGGGTCCAGTAGCTGGCAGCGTAATTGATGCGCACGCCGTGACGTTCTTCCGAGCGCCGCTCAAGCCGCGCCAGCAACGGCCGCATTACCGGATACTGGTTGCCGAAGTTGGCCAGAAAATCGAGGGTCTCCTGCGACTGGTTCGTATGGCTGTGCAACGAAACCCCGCTCCGGAAGCCCTTGGGAGCCTCCTTGTCGCGCCACAGGTACGAGATAGAAGATGTGGGCATCTCTGCTCTCCGACTCCTTACTTCGATCTGAGGTACTTCCCCAATTCCAGCTCCAGTATCCATGGATTCGTATAAAAGCGCTGTTAAGACAGTGAGAAAGGGCCGAGAATTAAGTAGAGAATCAATAGAGTTACGGAGAAACACCCATAAATGCCGGCAAAAACCGAATACAACTTCCGTGGGGAGGTACGCCTGGGAAGTCCCCCGGAGCCGCTATGTCTCAGAATCTGAGCCTGCTTACGTTCGATCTCAGTGGTCCACAAACACGGCACGCAAGCCGGATCAATGCCCGATTGAATGTCAGAGGCCCGGCTTCAAGTGTATCGCCCAGATGCCGGGCGCGGTTCAGATTGTGAATTTTTGGTACAAATCAGAGTCAAGGGGCCGCGGGTCTGGTCTAGTGAATCGTGGATCGTGGTTCGTGGCCAGTAGCTTGTAGCTTGCCGCTTCCGGCTACTGGCTTCTACCCCTGTTCCCTGTTCCCTGTTCCCTGTTCTCAGTCACTTGCGCGTTTTGGCCAGCTCAGGGCTCAGAAAATCCTCCACCGTCCAGCCGGCCATCAGGTCTTCATCGTGGTTGTTGCCGTGGTTTTGGGCATGTGCCGCGGCAAGTTCGCCGGCCAGGTAGTTCTCGGTAAGCCCGCGACGCAGGAGTTCAAAGGCCTGCTCAGGCGTATCGGCCATCTGGAACATCTCAAGATCCTTGGGCGAGATGGCTCCGGAATCAACCAGCGCGTCGAGGTTCAGTACCTTCTTCCAGTACTCCGACCCGT
>Ga0326727_10020854_pt1 | contig 12948 bp, 10 predicted proteins | sample MB2enrmetagenome_FD_207643 | JGI IMG/M metagenome (GOLD analysis project Ga0326727, IMG submission 207643) | Lab enriched peat soil microbial communities from McLean, Ithaca, NY, United States - MB29MY | ecosystem: Environmental > Terrestrial > Soil > Wetlands > Peat | place: USA: New York...
TCAGGTCGAAGCCGCTGCGGTAGCCATCGAAAACCAGGTCCGTTACTTCACCCAGAATCGGGAACGAAGACGAGTATGAGCCGAGCAGGGTCTTCTCGTCCACACAAACCGCAGCGGGGTCAAAAGTGGCCTCGCCGTGCTGGGTCTGGGCAAAGAGCATCACCTTGCCGCCGGGGCGCACCGCGTCCATGGCAGTGCGGATGAGTGCGTTGCCGCCGACGGCGAGGATGACGGCATCCGCGCCCCGGCCTTCGGTTTCGGCAAACACGCGTTCCACCACATTCTCAGTGCCGGCGTGGATGGGATTGGTGAGTCCGAAGCGCGCGGCGATGGCGTGGCGCTCGGCAAAAAGGTCGGAGGTAAGCACGCGGGCGCCGGTGCGCGCAGCGAGCGCGGCATGCATCAGGCCAATGGGGCCCTGGCCGATCACCAGCACCGTATCGTCGGCGGCCAGATTGAGCAGTTTCGTGCCCTTGAGCACGGTCATCAGCGGCTCAACAAAAGCCGCCTGCTCAAAGGGCACACCGTCAGGGATGTGAACGACGCCGCCGTTGGCGACCACGAAGTCCATCACGCGGATGTACTCGGCAAAGCCGCCGCCGGAGGGATCAAACCCCGCAGTAGCGCCGGTTTTCTTGTAGAGCGGGCACTGCGCGGGAGTGTTCTTGCGGCAGTAGTAGCACTGGCCGCAGGGAACATGATGAAAAGACATGACGCGGTCGCCCACAGCAAACCTGGTGACGCCCGCGCCGGCCGCAGCGACCACTCCCGCCATCTCGTGACCGAAGATGCGCGGCGCCGAGTGCGAGCCCATGTGAATTTTTTTGAGATCCGTGCCGCAGATGCCGCAGGTGGCGATCTTGATCAGCAGTTCGCCGGGTCCGATCTCGGGGACGGGGACGGTTTCAAGGCGCATGTCGTTGATGCCGCGATAGACCACAGCGCGCATGGTGGAGGGGATTCTTTCGTCGAGTTGCATTCTGGGACGCAGTTTGGGGTTGGAGATTTGGGTAGCCAATTCTTATGTGACCTCATTCATCGAGAGATTGCTCATCGAGGAAATCGACGAGCGACTCCGCGATGCTTTGGGAAGCTCGTCTACTATTTTCGCCGATCCGGAGGAGTGAGGGCCAGTACCAGGGCCGCAGCAGGTTCAAAAGAGTAAACGGAATCAGCCGGAAGCGGCCGTCGGAGGTCAGGAACGGGTTGAAGTCCGGCAGGCGATCGTTGAGGCCGTCGCTCACGCCCTTGATGCAGTAGAACGGGATCTCGCGCATGGCGGCGAGGCGGGCGATGGCCGCTGCCTCCATGTCGACGAGGGCGGTGTCGTAGGTCGAGGCGAGGCGGCGCTTCTCAGCGCGATCGGCTACTTTGGGGCTGGTGACGAGCCAGAGATTCCCGGCGCCGGCATCGCAGTGGAAGCGCTCGCCGGTGCGCACGTCGATGACGCCGGCCATATTGTGCGCCGAGCCGGTGGCGATTTCGGCGCGCAAGGCTCCGGCCCAGCCGATGGAGAAAACCAGATCGATGGGACCACCGTCTTCGATGGCTGCGAAGGCGCGGGTGGCGGCGGTTTGGCCGGCTCCGGCGCAGGCGGCGATCCATTCTTCTTCTTCGTTGCGCTGCGCCCAGAAGTGGATGCCGTTGCGGGTGGAGTGCGGCCAGCCGCCGACGAGTGGCTTGAGCTCGCCGGGCATGGCAGCGATGATGGCGGTGCGGGTCATGAGCGCGCCTGCGCAGTTTCCGCGGGTGCGTAGCCTTTGGCGCGGAACCAGTCAATGGCGGCGCGCATGGCGGGATAGACGGGGAGGATGCGGAAGTCGAGTTCCTGCTGGGCGCGGGCGCTGGAGGCGTACATCTTCTTGCGGCCCATGCGGACCTCTTCGAGCGTGGCGCGCGGCTCACGACCACGGATGCGGCCGGTGATGAGCTCTTCAAAGAACGCGTAGGTGGCGGCGACGGCGAAGGGAATCTTGACCGTGGGCGAGGGTATGCCGGTAATCGCGGACATCTTGTCGAGGATCTGTTTCAAGGTGAGGTTCTCGCCGCCGAGAATGTAGCGGCGGCCGGGCGTGCCTTTGGTGAGCGCGAGAACGTGGGCACGCGCCACTTCGGTGACGTCGACGAGATTTAGTCCAGTGTCGACGTAGGCGGGAAATTTGCGGTTGAGGAAGTCGACGAAGATGCGGCCCGTGGGCGTGGGCTTGCGATCGTTGGGGCCGATAGGCGTGGTGGGGTTGAGAATGATGACCTGCTGGCCGGCTTGCGCGGCCTTGATCGCTTCCTGCTCCGCGAGAAATTTGGAGCGCTTGTAGTGGCCGACCATGTCGCCGAGCGAGACTGGCGTGTCTTCGTTGGAGACAATGCCCGTGGTAAAAAAGTGCATCGTGGCGACGCTTGAGGTGTAGACAAAGCGCTTGACGCCGGCCTCACGGGCCAGGCGCAGAAGCTCTCGGGTGCCGTCGACGTTGGCGCGGTACATGGCGGCGGGATCGGGAATCCAGAGGCGGTAATCGGCGGCGACGTGGACCACGGCGTCGATGCCGGCCAGGGAAGACTTGAGCGAGGCGGGGTCGGAGAGATCGCCGATTACGGTTTCGCCGGGGATGCCTTCAAGATTGGCGAGGTTCGAGGATTTGCGGGTGAGGAGACGCAGGCTGGCGCCTTCGGCGGCCAAGGCCTTGGCTACGTGATGGCCGATGAAACCGGTGGCGCCTGTGAGGAAGATCTTCATCGTATCGAGGCTCTAACCATCTTAAATTGTTCGGCAGCGCAGTTCGGATTGCGGGCAAGAGGTAGGCGCGCGAAGGGAATTCACTTAGAATGTTTGTAGGAGGCTGAAATGTACTTTTGGATTCATATTGTGCCAAGCCATTCGTCTGTAGGGCCGCGCTTTATGTTCTCTGTGGCCAATATGCAGGGCCCGGGCGGCTCTGTACCCTACGTCACGTTCGATAGCCTGGACAGTTTGGCGGCCTCCATGCGCTCGATCAATGTCGACGACGAGCACATCAGTGAAATGCAGAACGTCCTTGCAACTGGAGAGGCCTTCAGTCTTCCAAATGTGTATCTTACCGATCAAGAATTAGCAAAGCTCGGACTCTATGTACTTGGGAACGTGCCCGAGAGATTCTCGGCCATTTCTGCTGTCGAGGGACTGAAGCTCGACTCCGAAGGCGCAGAACGCACGGAGCGTACTCGAGGCCTTCCTTCCGAAGAGCGGCGGGCAGAGACGATTCAAGCATTCGCACAATCACGGAATCGCGAATGACAGAGGGCTACGACGCCTTCGACGATCCCTACGCCTATCCCGGCACGTCCGTTCTGCGAAACCGGCTGGACATACGAGACGCCGGTATTCTGGAGGCGTTCGAGGTTGAAATCTCCACGCTTCGCGCTGAGGAACCCCTGCCGCATGGCACATTCGATCCCACCCATTACTGCAGCATTCATCACCATCTTTTTCAAGATGTTTATGAGTGGGCGGGGCAGTACAGGACTGTGCGCACCTCGAAGGGCGGCAACGCATTCTGCTATCCCGAACACATACCTGCACAAATGGATGCTCTCTTCCGATCAATTCGCGGCGGAGAAGCATTTGCTGAAAAGAGCCGGAGCGAATTTCTGAGAGAGGCTTCCCGATTCCTCGGAGAACTGAATGCGATTCACCCGTTTCGCGAGGGAAACGGGCGCGCACAACTCGCATTCTTGGGATTGGTAGGAGCAACGGCCTGCCATCCATTCGCGTTTGAACGGATTGACAGGAACGCGTTCTTGCAAGCAATGATTGAAAGCTTCCTCGGCAGATTCGAAGGATTGACAGCCGAACTCGGGAGGCTTCTGACCTGATTGGGAGTGCTGCGCAGACGGATTCAGAGGAATGTCTCCCAAGCCGGTTTTTCGATCTTTATTCGAGTACTTCGGGGTGCAGGGCGATGTTTTTTTCGCCGGCGGCTTTCTTTTCGTTCCAGGCCTTCACCCAGTCTTCCCAATGCTTGCCTGCGGCGCGGTCCTTGCCGGTGAACTCGAGGCGGGCAATTTCGGCGTAGGAGACTTTGCGCTTTTCGGGCGCGCTGGGCGTGAAGTAGTGCACCCAGGAGTCAGCCAGCGTGGCGCCGGTCTGCCGGTTAAAGATGTAGGCTTCAATCTTCTCACCGGATTTGAGAGTGAGCGTGACGTCGCCGCGATAATCGAAGGCCTTTTCCAGAGCGTTCTTCAGATCTTCGTCGCTGGCGAGTGTGGGAACCGAGCCTTCAAGCTCTTCGTGTTCGAATCCGGGCGCGAGTTCGAGAGACTCAATTTGTTCGCGGGTATATTTTTGGACTTCGGCGGTCATTTTTTCCTTAACGAGTCAGCAAGTTGGCGTGCTTTCCCACGTCTCAGAATCGAGACGTGGGGCACCCGGGTTCTGTGCGGCGAATTACAGCTTCGCCAGTTCGCGCTCTGGTTCCGTGATCTGCACCAGCGACGATGGGCCGGTGGGCATGGGCTCGTTGAGCAGGTCGAGCGCGTGCTTGTCAGGGTAGAGCGAGAAGCTGCCCTTGACCATGGCGAAGAAGCCCTTGAGCGAGCCAAAACCTTCGAGAACGGCGGAGGGCTCGTAGCCGCAACTGACCATGCAGTTGGCGCACTTGGGATTGCCCGAGCCTACTCCGTACTCTTCCCACTTGGTGGTTTCCATCAACTCGGAAAAAGTTTCCGTGTAGCCGTCCTGGAGCAGATAGCAGGGGCGCTGCCAGCCGAAGATGTTGAACGCGGGCGAGCCCCAGGGCGTGCAATCGTAGTTGCGGTCGCCCATTAAAAACTCAAGAAACAGCGGCGACATGTTGAACTTCCAGGTCTTCTTGCGGTTGGAAAGAATGGCGCGGAAGAGGCGGCGCACGCGGGCGCGGCCCATGAAGCGGTTCTGATCGGGGGCCTTGTCGTAGCTGTAGCCGGGCGAGACGACGATGCCTTCGACACCGATGGACATCATCTCATCGAAGTGGGCGCGCACGTGATTGGGATCGGTGCCGTCGAAGAAGGTGGCGTTGGGCGTAACGCGGAAGCCGCGCTTGACGGCCTCCTTGATGCCCTCGACCGCGAGATCCCAGCCGCCCTCGCGGCACACTGAAAAATCGTGCTCGTCGCGCTGGCCGTCGAGATGCACGGAGAAGGTGAGGTACTTGGAGGGCGTGAACTCCGGCAGACGGCGCTTGAGTTCGAGCGCGTTGGTGCAGAGGTAGATGTATTTCTTGCGCGCGATGAGGCCGTTGACGATGTCGACGATTTGCGGATGCAGCAGCGGCTCGCCGCCGGGGATGGAAACCATGGGCGCGCCGCATTCTTCTACGGCGGCAAAGCATTGCTCAGGCGTGAGCTGCTTTTTCAGGATGTGTGGCGGATACTGCACCTTGCCGCAGCCGGCGCAGGCCAGGTTGCAGCGGAACAGCGGCTCCAGCATGAGCACCAGCGGATAGCGCTTGCGGCCCTTGAGCCGGTTCTTGAGGACGTATGTTGCCACCGTCCACATTTGGGAGATTGGAACTGCCATTTCTGGGTAAACCCTCCGAAAGCTTGTAGCCAGTGGCCGGTAGCCGGTAGCCAGTAGCTAAAAGCTCTCCTGCATTCTCAAAATTTCAACAACATTGTAGCTGCGGGCTACAAGCTACCGGCTACAAGCTGTTGTTGCGTTCCATGGCCCGCTTATAACTTGTGAGCGCCATCAGCGGGAAGTACTGGCGATACATGGTGTAAGCCAAATAGAACACCTTGGGGAAACCGGTGCCGGTAATGATGGACTGGCGCGTGGACCCATCGCCCATGGTCTCGTCCCAGCTTCCGTCTTCGCGTTGCCGCTCGAGCAGCCAGCGCACGCCCTTGGCAATCGAATCAGACCGGTCGTCGCCGGCAGCAAGCAGCGCCATCAGCGCCCACGCCGTCTGCGAGGGCGTGCTCGTGCCGATGCCGCGCGTGTCGGGCTCGTCATATGTTCCACAACTCTCGCCCCATCCGCCGTCGGCATTCTGCACCATGCGCACCCACTCCGCGGCCTGCTGCACCTGCGGCTCCAGATGATCCACGCCAATAGCGTCAAGCCCGCGCAGCACCAGGAAGGTGCCGTAGATGTAATTCACGCCCCAGCGGCCGAACCAGCTGCCATCGGGCTCCTGCTCCCTGAAGATGAACTCGATGGCGCGCTCGACGCGCTTGTCCTGGCGCGTGTAGCCATAGACGGCGAGCGTCTCCAGCATGCGCCCCGTGATGTCGACCGTCGGCGGATCGAGCATGGCGTTGTGATCGGCGAAAGGGATGTACTGGAAGATCATCTTGGTGTTGTCTTTGTCGAAGCTGCCCCAGCCGCCGTTCCTGCACTGCATGGCGAACTCCCAGGCAAGAGCGCGTTGCGCCACCTGGTGCTGGTAGCGCTCGCGGGGATTATCGACCTTACTCAACGCCAGCAGAACTTGTGCCGTATCATCGGTATCCGGGTAAAACTCATTGTTGAACTCGAAGTACCAGCCGCCCGGCTCGGTGTTGCGCACTTTCACGGCCCAGTCGCCCTTGTGGCGAACCTCTTTGGCCAGCATCCAGTCCACAGCTTTCAACATGCGCGGATCGTTGCGCGGTACACCGGCTTCGCCAAGCGCGTAGACGGCTTGTGCCGTATCCCACACCGGGCTCATGCACGGCGTCATGCGGAAGGTCGGCTCGGGCATCTCCGGCGTCGGCTCCTGCTCGATGCCCAGCTTCTCGAATTCGTCACGCGCGCGGATCACCTGCGGATCGTCTTCAGAGTAGCCAAGGCAGCGCAACGCAATAATCGCGTTGAGCATGGCCGGATAAATCGCGCCTAGGCCGTCGGTCATCTCCAGGCGTTCGAGCAGCCACTTCTCGGCGCGCTTCAAAGCCAATTTGCGCAGCGGGCGAATGTGTACGGCCTCGAACCAGTGCGTCATACGGTCGAGAGCCAGGAAGAAGTTGCGCCAGGAGATGAGATGTTTGCGATCGACGCGCAGGCGCAGAATGGAGTTGGCGCGCCCGCCCACGAAGAGCTCGTCGATGCCCTGCTCCGGCGGAATTTTCTTGAAGGGTTTTTTGGCGTACATGATGGCCAGCGGGACGATGATGGACCGCGACCACGACGAGATTTCGTAGATATTGAAGTAGAACCACTTGGGGAAGAGGACAATCTCCGGGGGAATGGCGGGGACAGCATCGTAGTCGTACTGGCCCAGCGAACAGAGATACATCTTGGTGAAGGTGTTGCAGGCCACCACGCCGCCGTGCGCCAGCACCCACTCGCGGCACTTGACGAGGCGGGGATCGCCGGCCTCGATTCCCATGAGCTTGGCGGAAAAGTAGCACTTGACCGAGAGCGAAATATTGCCCGGCCCGCCGGGATAAATGCTCCAGCTTCCATCCTGGTTCTGGTAGCGCATCATCTCGGTGCAGGCGCGCTTCAGGCGGCCGGGATCGCCGCTTTCGAGCACGGTATGCAGTTGGATGTAGTCGGCCTCGAGCATGGAATCGGCCTCGAGCTCACCGCACCAGTAACCGTCAGGATGCTGCAGGCCGAGCAGAAAATCGCGCGCGCGGACGATGGCCGAATTCACGTCGGCGAGGTCCGCGTCAATACGGCCGAATCGGGGCCGTCCGAAACTGGTCTGGCCGAAATTGGGCGCCGCGGTTTGTGTTTTCTGCTCTGGAGTCATGCGTTCTGAAACGCCTCGAATTTCCGGGGAAAGCATGTCTGCCTTCAAAAAACTTGTGCCCCATGGCGCGCTCAAATGCCGCGTGCCTGCTCTCGCGATCGACTTCTAGCTTACGGCGATGGACTCGGATCCGCTGGCGCTGCCAATGGCCTGCACAATCTCGGGGGGCAGGCCGAAGCGCACGTTTTCCGGCATCACCTCAACTTCTTCGACGTTTTCAAAGCCATTCTGGCGCAAGTAGTTCACCACATCCTCGACCAGCACCTCCGGAGCCGAAGCGCCGGCGGTGACGGCAACCGTGTCCACGCCGGTGAGCCACGCAGGATGGATGGCCTGAGAGTTATCAATGAGGTACCCGATGGTGCCCAGGTTGCGGGAGACTTCAACCAGGCGATTGGAGTTGGAGCTGTTTGTGGATCCCACAACCAGTACTAACCCGGCATTGTGCGCCACGTTGCGTACGGCGACCTGACGGTTCTCGGTGGCGTAGCAAATATCCTGCGAGTGGGGCCCGACGATGTTGGGATATTTCACCTTGAGCGCGTGAATGATGTCACGCGCCTCGTCGAGCGAGAGCGTGGTCTGGGTGAGATAGGCGACGCGGTCGGGATCGGGCACTTTTAGTGCCTCGACCTCGGCAACGTCTGAAACCACTTGGGTTACGTCCGGCGCCTCGCCCAGCGTGCCCTCAATCTCGTCGTGGTCGCGGTGGCCGATCAGCACAAGCGAGTACCCCTGCTTGGCAAATTTGACGGCCTCAAAGTGCACTTTGGTTACAAGCGGGCAGGTGGCGTCGATGACCTTTAGATTGCGGCCCCTGCTGCGCTCCCGCACCGCCGGCGAAACACCGTGGGCCGAGTAGATGACGCGCTGGCCGTCGGGCACGTCGTCGATTTCGTGGACAAAGATCGCGCCTCTTTCCGCTAATTCGTTCACAACATAGCGGTTATGCACAATCTCGCGGCGCACGTAGATGGGCGCACCGAAGGTTTCAAGCGCAATCTTCACAATGTCGATGGCGCGCACCACGCCGGCACAAAAACCACGTGGCTTCAGCAACAACACCCTCTTCTGGTTGGGGGAAGCGCCCGGGGAACCGTGATGGGGAATGGAATCAAGCACAGTTGTAGTCACATCGTTAAGTATACCAACCGGCGAGTTGAAGCGATAGGAGAGAAATGGAGGGTCTGGGGCACCCAGCCGGTGGTAAGCTTGTGAACCGTACGGACTGAGGAGGGAGACCGATGGCAAAGCCCAGGAAATGCGCGAATCCCGCCTGTAGCTGTGTTCCAGCCGACGGATCAAAGTACTGCAGCGCCCACTGCGAGGGCATGGCAGATCGAACCGAGGTGGTCTGCCGGTGTGGTCATCCGGAATGCGCCGGAGACGTAACCAACGTTTAGAGGTCGGCTTCCATCTCAAAGCACAATTGGCGAGAGGGGGGACGCTTCTGTGAAATTGCTCGACTTGAAGGCGCCGGAACGTCCCGCATATCTCATCGTTTCTTGAATTGTGGTACCATTTGATTGAGGTTAATCAACGTTCATCAATGACTACCGTCAATCGCCTTCCCATCACCAAAGCGCGCATCAATCTGGGCCAGATTGCGCGGCGGGCACATAACAGCAAGGAGTACTTCATCCTGGAGAAGGATGGTATTCCCGTGATCGGCATCATGGCGGCCGATGAGATGGAAGATTATCTTGAGCTGCGCGACCGGAAAGTCAAGGCGTCCATCGCGGCGAGCGCAAGGGACCGCGCCGCCGGTAAGACGCGGCCTGCTGGCAAACTGCTGGCTGAGCTGAAGCGGAGCGCCGTGAGAAAGACAGCGTAGTTCGACCCTGCCCATGAACGCGCCCGCGTACTCCGTTCTCACGACCCCGCACTTCGACCGGCTGATGAAGAAACTCGCGCCCAAGCGTCCTGGCCGTGAAGCTTAGCCGAGCTGGACCGCCTATCTAGTGGCCGAATGCAACCGGGTTTTCTCCTTCTTCGCGCGGAAACAATAGCTGCTTAAAGGCGTCTATCCAATGCTCATTGATTGAAATGGTGGCCAGAGATCGGTTGGTATCCTCCGACCACTCTATAATGCCTTGCTGCGGCAAGAGCGTAAAAGCGCGCATGATGACGTCGTTCGGTACATGCGCGGCCTTGGCCGCTACATGATTTGAACAGGAACCGCGGATCAGCACAAAGCGAATGAGGTCTCTATCCGCATATGTTAACGGAGCGAGAAGGGACTTGGCCTCCGCAATTTTGTGCTCCTGAAATGGGTCGACGTTTCGTGCTGGTTTGCGCTTGGCTTCTTGAGGGCCCTCAGGACCGGATGCAAGGGTGACCTGGTTTCTGCCGCCGTTCTTAGACGTGTAAAGGGCCTCATCCGCTTGCTTGAAGAGCTGTTTATCATTCTGGGCGGTGTGCGGCATTGTCGAAACGCCTAGGCTCGCCGTGACGCCGTCCTTCACTTCAGGGATATTCATGCGTTCGATAGATCGTCGGATTCGATTTGCGACACTCCCAGCCTCTGCGGGGTCATGATTCGGAAGGAGCACCACAATCTCTTCTCCCCCGTATCGAAAGACCTCACCCTTGGCTCCGACTGCGCCGCGTATCGTGTTGCCCGCCTGAATCAGGACCTTGTCGCCGACGTCATGTCCGAATGTATCGTTTACCCTTTTGAAATGATCGAGGTCGACCATGATCAGGCTCAACGGCGAATCTTCACTTGCTAATTCGGCGAAAGTTGGAAGCTTTTTTTCGTACTCCTTGCGAGACGATATAGCGAGTAGCGCGTCGAGATCGATATTGGCGACCTCGTTGTCCGCCGCTCTCGTTCGATCGGAAATGTTCGGCCCGTGGGTGGCCTGGAAATGTGGTGCCTTCCTTCTCTCGGTCTCTGGCGATTCCGTTAAACTCCCAGCTTCGACCGCCGACGTGCCGCGGCCGGTTGCTTTCACCCAGTTGTCGGGCTCGACGAGGTCTGTTCCAGTTGGAGTAATCATCCTTGTTCGGGCAAGTTCGCCCCAGGCCCAGATTAGAATCTCCTTTTCGTCTTGGCTGAGCTCGGCCCCTAGCCAGTGCTCAAAATCTCCTTGTCTGCCCCTGCCAATTGTGTTGTACTTGTGGACCGAATTTCCGTTCTTTGATTGTTGAGCGACGAATTTCAAAAGCAGGAATTTGAGGTCTTCGTCCTTATATGGCGAGAGCCTGGACCCTGTCACGGCATTGTGTATCTTGGCATCGATTTTCGCCAGCAGCTCTGCTGTGTACTTGCTCTCCGGCCCTTGCTTATTGTCTCTAAGGTCGTCAAGAAGTTCCCTCGAGACTTCCAAGTCAGCCTGTCTCCCGGTTGGTCCGGCAAGTCGGATGCAGTATGCCTCAGTTTCGGAGTTTCGGGCAGTGTCGTCGACCTGGACCAGAGGGAACATGGCTCCTAGCCTGTCCTGAACTATCTTCAGGGCGGGAACTTCCGTCCTTGCAATTGCTCTGAAAGACATTGTTTGACGCCCCGTGCGCGCTGCAATCCGAGGTCAATTATAAATCTGCGCAGGAATCTATGGATGCGTTGAAGTCCGTTGTTGGTACCGCTGCTGATTGAGCCTGACCCCGTGGGTGCATTTATGGGCCGTGATGTGTTCTCGTTTTCCTCAGACCGGTGGCGTGAGCGGCAGCGGCCGAGTTTGCAAGCGGACTAGAATCAATCTAGCCATGTCCGAATTTACCCACCTCCATCTGCACACTGAGTATTCCCTGCTGGACGGCGCGTGCGACGTGTACAAGCTCGTGAACCGTGTGGCGGCGCTGGGCCAGAAGTCCGTGGCCATGACCGACCATGGCAACATCTATGGCGCCGTGCATTTTTTTGAGGCGGCGAACGCCAAGGGCATCAAGCCCATCCTGGGCTGCGAGCTCTACGTGTGCAAGGCGGAGGATCATCGCGCGGACACGCCCAACGACCAGTACAACCACCTGCTGGTGCTCGCCGAAAACGAGGAGGGCTACCGGAACCTGATCCGGCTCACTTCGGAGGCCAGCCTGCACGGGTTTTATCGCAAGCCGAGGGTGAGCAAGAAGTATCTTGCGGAAAACTGCAAGGGATTGATCGGGACTTCGGGGTGTTTGAGTGGCGAACTGTGCGAGGCGCTCGAGAAAAGCGACTACTCCGAGGCGGTTCGGGTTGCGCAACAGTACCAGGACATCTTCGGCAAGGGGAATTTCTTTCTCGAGATTCAGGATCAGGGCCTGGAAGCGGAGAAAAATATCCGCGCCGACCTGTTTCGCCTGGAGCGCGAGCTGGGCATTCCGCTGGTGGCGACCAACGACTCGCACTACCTGTGCGGCGAGGACTCGCACGCGCACGACGTGATGCTGTGCGTGCAAACCGGCGCGAAGATTCACGAGGCCAACCGCTTCAAATTCGACAGCGACCAGTTTTTTGTTAAGGGTGCCGACGAGATGGCGGCGCTCTTCAAGGACGCGCCCGAAGTGGTCAGCCGGACCATGGAGATTGCCGAGCGCTGCAACTTGAAACTGCAGAAAGTCGAAAATCCGTTTCCGGATTTCGCGGTGCCGCAGGGACACACCGTCGACAGCTATTTCGAGGAGGTGTGCCGCGCGGGAATGAAGAAACGGCTCGACACCGCGGTGCGCCAATTGGAGCTGAGAGGCCAGCGAAGGTCGACACCGGAGGAGTACGAAGCGCGGCTCAATTATGAAATCGCTGTGATCAAGCAGATGAGCTACTCCGGGTACTTCCTTATCGTGTGGGATTTCATCAAGTACGCACGCGATCACGGAATTCCCGTGGGTCCGGGGCGCGGGTCGGCCACGGGATCGCTGGTGGCGTACGTCATGGAAATCACCAACATCGATCCGCTGCAGAACGTGCTTCTCTTCGAGCGCTTCCTCAATCCGGAGCGCGTGACGATGCCGGACATCGACGTGGACTTCTGCATGAACCGGCGCGGCGAAGTGATCGAATACGTGACGCGCAAATACGGCCGCGAACAGGTGGCGCAGATTATCACGTTCAATACCATGGCGGCCAAGGCATCGATCAAAGACTGCGGCCGCGCGCTCGACATGCCCTACGGCGATGTGGACCGCATTGCCAAACTTGTGCCGGCGACGGTGGGCATGACGCTGGACAGAGCGCTCGAGGAAGTGCCCGATCTGCGCAAGGTGTACGACAGCGACCAGCAGATCCGCGAGCTGATCGACACGGCAAAGAAGCTGGAAGGGCTGGTGCGCGGCG
>Ga0326727_10020855_pt1 | contig 12948 bp, 9 predicted proteins | sample MB2enrmetagenome_FD_207643 | JGI IMG/M metagenome (GOLD analysis project Ga0326727, IMG submission 207643) | Lab enriched peat soil microbial communities from McLean, Ithaca, NY, United States - MB29MY | ecosystem: Environmental > Terrestrial > Soil > Wetlands > Peat | place: USA: New York...
CCACAGCCCGGAGCCCGCCTTATCCCGCCTCATCCCGCGAGCAACCACAGAACCCGTTTGCGGCAAAGGGGTCCCCAGCTAGCCCGGTGTTGGCTTGCTGGAGACCTTCGAAAAGCCTACTGAGATGCCCCTGATCGCTCTAACGCGCCAGGCGGCGGAATCCCCAGCGATGCGTTCGGGCCGCATGGACTCGGCCTCGCAATAACCTCGCTTAAGTTCGGTCCTCGTTTCCAATCATCAACGTTTACCCAGCAACACTAGTGTAGTGACCGCGAATTAATTGAACAACGCATTTGGACGGCGCTTTCGGGTAAGGGCAGGGCCCTTCGGCATGCTCAGGATGACGCGTGATAAGAGGACAGCTTGGGCAAACCCTATGGTTCCCAGGGCCGCAACGGGTTCGGAAGATTGGGAAAGTGTCATTCCGGATGAAAAATCGTTTTACGGTGTCGCGGACATCCAAGTCGCCATTCAAGAAGCTTTTTCGACCGCGACGACGGAGTAGCGGCGCAGCGGCGGCAGGCCCACCCTCGCCCGACTTTGAGAAGGGCGGGCAGTTCGGCCGTTCGACGTTTGTCCTGTCAGAAACCCATACTTTTGTGGCCACCCGAAATCGAGGTTTTCGACTGCTTGTTTTCAGCAGCTTGCGAGGAGGCTGGCGGCAGCCCTTTGTGGCAGGTCGCTCTTTCACGCCATTAGAGCGCTCTCCGGTTGCTTGGAACCCCGTGCAACGAGGGCGTTTATCGGCACGAATCAGAAAGGCTGCCTCGCGAACAGAATAGAACTGGTTTCATAAATGGCGCGGGGCCGAAAAGCCGGTCCCCTGAGCCCGTCGAAGGGATGACGCTATTTTTGAAACCAGTTCGCGGGGACTGAAGTCCCGCGGGGTTTCTGTCGCCCCCGCGCCTGGATTATTCACCACACATGGGTGTCATCCTGAGGCTCGGGCCGCGTTCTTTGCGACCGAGCCGAAGGATCTATGCATTTCCTTTTGTCGACAGAGTGCAATTTCCAAATGCATAGATCCTTCACTCCGCGCCCGCCCCGACCCGCAAGAGAAGCGGGTCGGAGGTAGGCGGCGGGTGCTGCGTTCAGGATGACAATCATGGGTGGTGAATAATTCAGATTCTGAACCCTGTAGGCGAAGCGGCGTACGGGTGGAAGTGCCGGGCTTCAGTCTTGCGATTGAGAATGACACAGTGTTGCGGGCTTCAGTCCTGGTTTGACCCGCCGGGGCTAAAGCCCGTTGCGTCGCGTCCTGAGTTCGTCGGGCTAAAGCCGGACGCTTCCACCCTGGCCGGCTCGACATGGGATGACAAATACATTGAGGTATGAGCTTACCTAAGCGGATTGTGTCATCAAACGAAGTGAGGGATCTGCAGTTTTCCTCTGTCCGCACGAGAAGCAAACTGCAGATCCCTCCCCTTCGCTTCGCTCAGGGTCGGGATGACAAACCCAAAACTCAGCCCGCAAACCGATGGGCCGGGTCTTGGAGGACCCTCGGTACGTGGTGAGCACTTCCCTTCCGTTATCTCCCTTCGACACGAGTGAGGACTTAAGCTGCTCGTATCTGTGCCCGATATTCGCACATACGGCCGGAGTAGTGCGGAAAGCGAGCAGGACATGCCGCAAATAGCTCGATTCGAAGTCTTGCGGGAAATCGGCCAGGGGCTCTGCGGAACCGTTTACAAAGCGGTCGATCCCGCCACCCAAAAGCTGGTCGCCATCCGGAAGGTGAGTTATGAACGGCTGCTGGCCGGTCCACGCGAGCAGCAGCGGCAAGCGCTGGCGGCGATGCGCCAGGCGATGACCCTCGATAGTCCGAACATCGCTCGTACTTTCGAGCTGGGGGAGGAAGAATCCGGCATTTATTTAGTTAGCGAATATCTGGAAGGGATTACCCTTCATGCCTTATGTGAGAAAGGCACAGCCTTTTCCAATTGGGATCTGATCGATACTGCCCGCCAGGTCGGCTCGGCGCTCGATCACGCTCACGCGCGTGGTCTGACCCACCGCAATCTACATCCGGGAAATATCCTTCGCGAGTGGGACGGCAACATTAAGGTGATGGATTACGGCCTGCCGGTAGATCCCCTACACCGCTTCGAGCCCGAAACCATCGTTCGCGCCATCCACTATCTATCGCCTGAGCAGGCGAAAGGAGAATCGCTGGACCGGCGTTCCAACCTGTTTAGCTGGGGCGCGGTTCTCTACCAGATGGCAACCGGCGAAAAGCCCTTTGATGGCGTTGAGCGGAGCGCCATTCTGCAGAATATTCTCAACCATGATCCTAAGCCGCCGAAGGTGCGGAGCCAATTCGCGTCCTCGCCCGCCATGGTCCTGATGAAAGCATTAGCCAAGACGCCCGGCAAGCGTTATCAGACCGGGGAGGACTTGGTACGTGAATTGGAGGCGTGCAGCCAGCCCAATAACGCACCTGCCGTGGCGCCGGCAGCCAAGGCAGACCGAAGCCCAGCCTCGCCCCGGCCGAACCTCCTCCCACGCAGAGATCCCCCTGCCAGGATGTATGTTCCTCCGCCGCCACCCGCCACATCGCGGCCAACGCCTATGCCGACGCCCGTAAGCTCACCAATCCCGCCGGTTCCCGGCCGGCCAGTCATTGTTGCTAATAACACGCCGTCCGGCGCCAGCCCGGCTCGGGTGCTTCCCCGCGTAACGCCAGGGTCGGCGCAGGTAGCATTAGACTCAACTACGGCTCCGTTGCCGAAAGCTTCCGCCGATTTTATTGTCGTCAACTCCCGCACACCCGTAACCGGCCCAACGGCGCCCGTCCCAAAGATCCCAAAGACAGTTCGCACAGTTTGCACCGATGGGAAGAGGCTTGCGTCCGAAGCCAACGCACTGCTCCTCCGAGTATTGGCGACAAGCAGACGCGCGATGGCCAGCTACGGGGCAGCAGTCATCCTTGCCCTATTGGTTCTTGCTGCCGTTTATGGCATCTATTCGCGCATAAGCAAGGGGCGCCGTCAGGAGTCTCAGGTTCAACCCAGCACGTCAGTGCCTGCGATAACCCCAGTCGAACCTCCCTCTCAGGTGGAAATGCAAGCCCAGATACCGGTGATGGAAGAACCCAATCCCGCCTCCGGCAAGAAATTAAGGAAGAAACGAGTAGTTCCGGTAGCGACTCCCTTGCCTGTACTCACGGCCGAACTAATCATCGAATCATCTCCCGCGGGCGCGCAGATCCAACTGGATGGCAGGAGTACTGGTTCGGTTACGCCTTCTGCCCTGACGCAGTTAAGCGCGGGCGAGCACGCGATAACCCTGAGCAAAGAGGGGTATGCCGCGGAACATCGTACGGTTCAGCTCCGTGCGGCACAAAGAGCGGCATTAGCCGTTACTTTGTCGGAGCTGCAGGCCACGGTATCGATTTCCAGCCAACCGGAGGGAGCTTCTGTCCTCGTGGACGGCAAGGACACCGGCAAGGTAACCCCTCTGACGATCGTGCTACACCGGGGAAGTCACTCTATCACTCTTACCAGAAATGACTTCTTTGCCGACACCCGGACTTTCGACGCGCAACCAGGGAAAAGCTACGAGCTTCCCTTCCGGTTGACCCCTCAGGGCCGCTCGGAGGAGATCAAGGACGTGGGGAAACTGAACAAACTGTTCGGTGGCGGCACTCCGCAGTCCATGGGAAAGGTAAAGATCAAGACCAACCCCAAAGGCGCTCAAATTGCGGTGAACGGGCGCCAGATGGACAAGCTCACCCCGGCCGAGTACTTCTTTCCCGCCGGCATCTACGAAGTGACGCTCGCCGCGGAGGGCTATAAACCAACCCGCAAAACCATCAATGTGAGCGCCGGCGCCAAGCTGTTGGTGGAAGAGCGCCTGGACAAAGCTACACCCTGATGATGAGGACCATAAAATGAATCGCAATTGCTGGCCAGTTGAACGCCAAGGTTATTCTGATGTGCCTCGCCCGGCCTATGCAGCCGCCACCACGGGTGCTCCCCCTTTGCCACCCCTGCATCGCCGGATGGCGATAAGAACGGAACGGCGGATTGCCGGCCTGATCATGCTCGCAGGCATCGTCTGGATCGCACGCACCCTAATCGGCCAGGAGAGTTTGAGCGCCCTGCGAATTATCGGCCTGCTTCCCCCGGGCCCACTTGAGATTACCGGTATCGGCGCGCTGATCTGGTTACACGCCCAATGGAGACGTTCGGTCAATCTGAATTGACGAGACCACCTCTTCACCGCTGAGGACGCAGAGGACGCGGAGGTACACAGAGGAACACGGACGACAATAACAACGAATCTTAATTCCCTCTGCGTACCTTTGCGTACTCTGCGGTTAAGAGGTTTTGTACTCCTTCAGTCCACCTGGTGACGGCCACCGATGGCGGGCTGCTTGTGACCTAATCCGGGCAGTTCCCAAACCCCTGCTCCCGCCGGGTTCATGTCCGCCCCGATATTGGCATCGATGAGATAGGGCTTGTCCGCAGCGATCGCCTGCTTGACCGCATCGGCCAAATCTGCCGCCTTTTCCACGCGTACTCCTTCGATACCCGCGGAGCGAGCCATGGCCGCAAAATCCGGGTTATAGGGATCGCCGCTGTCGGGATAGCGGAAGTCCGTGACTAGTTCCCGGCCTCCCAGGTAGCCGCGCTGCAAGCCGCGAATGGAGGCATAGGAGTAGTTGTTCCACACGACCCAGACGACCGGAATTTTATACTCGACGGCCGTGCCCAGCACGCTGGCGTGCATGAAGAAGGCGCCGTCGCCGCATACTGAGATGCACGGGCGGTTGGGAGCAGCGAGTTTTGCTCCCAGTACGCCGGCCACGCCGAAACCCATCGGCCCGAAACCCATCGACCCGATCAGTGAGTCCGGCCGCCGGGGATGGCAGAACTGGATAAGCCAGTTATGGTGAATCCCGATGTCGCTCACCAGGATCGCATCTTGGGGCAGCACCTTATCGATCTCGTACGCGGCCCGTTGCGGATGGATAGGGGTGGAGTCGTCCCGGAAGCCTGGAGCAATGAATTTCTCCCACTCCTTCCGGTAACCATCGATAGCCGCCAGCCAGTTCTTGCGGCCGGCGGAGACTTCCTTCGGAAGCTGCCGTTTCTCGATCTCCTCGAGCAGTTGACGCAGGAACGTCTTTACGTCCGCCATAAGCCCCAGGGCAACCGGATAGTTCCGGGCGATCTCATCCGGATCGATGTCCACATGAATCAGCTTGGTAGGCGGAATATTGAAGGAGAACCCCGGAAGCCAGCTGCTCGAAGTCCGGTCGTCAAAGCGAACCCCCAGTGCCAGGAGAACGTCCGCCTGGCGCGCGGCATGGTTCGCCTGGTAGGTACCGTTGCGCGCGATCAGGCCAAGAGCGAGCGGGTGGTCGGAATCGATCGCGCCCATTCCGCTGGAGGAGCAGGCAACGGGAATGTGCAGCCGCTCGGCGAGCGAAAGCAATTCGTTCGTGCCCTTGCCATACTTGATTCCCTGGCCGACCAGGATTACCGGCCGCTCGGCGGCAAGCAGCATGTCCACCGCCCGGCGCACTCCTTCGGGATCGGCGCCGCAGCGGCAATTGATATTCGCATTCCACTCCGCTGCCTGCGGCATCGCCAACTCCGTTTCTTCCTTGAAGATGTCGAAGGGGACATCGAGCACCACCGGACCCGGACGGCCGGTGACCATCGTCTTCCAGGCCTGCCGGACCGCGAGCGGAACCATATCTCCGCGCGTAGGCTGGAACACTCGCTTGCAGTAAGCCCGCACGGTGGAGGGAAAATCCGCCTGATAGTGGCGATAAGTCTCTTGAAAGGCTCCCCGGTTGAACTGGCTGGTAGGAACATTCCCGGTGATGGCCAGGAAAGGCACCGAGTCAAAGAAAGAGTTCGCCAGGGCAATGGGCATGTTGGCCGAACCGGGACCGCACGAGGTAAACGTGGCTACCGGCTGCCCGGACACCCGGTAATAGACATCGGCCATAAAGCCGGAAACCGTTTCGTGGTGCACCGACAGGGCTTTGATTTCACTCGACCGTTCATAAAAAGCATCGATCAAGCTGATGTTTCCGTGCCCGCACAGGCCGAACAAATAAGGAACCTTCTCCTGGATCAGGTAGTCTACGATGATCTGGCCACCGTTCATACGAGCGCCCGGTGCGCGCCTCAATGACTCCTTTAGCTCGACGGCAAACTTGCCAGCTACTGCGGTCATACTTTTTCTCCTCCCTGAACTTTTCAACATTACAAGTGGCTGCACGAGTGATGTCCCTGGGCAGCGCGAAACACCCGCAACTCTGTGCTCGTGATAAGCGAGGGACTAACGTCCCGCGCAGTTTCTGTCGTCCCTACGCGTGGATTATTCACCATACATTTTGTCATCCTGAGGTTCGGCCGCCTTTTTTGCGGCCGAACCGAAGGATCTATGCATTCCTATTTGCGAGCAGAACGTAGCCGACCAAATGCATAGATCCTTCACTGCGCGCCCGTCCCGACCCGCAAAAGAAGCGGGTCGGAAGGAAGACGGCGGGCGCTACGTTCAGGATGACAATCATGGGTAATGAATAATTCAGGCTACGGGACTTGTTGTTCTCTTATTACCCCACCCAGGATTCCGGCGGCCGGCGGGCAAACCATGCCCGCCGACCGCCTCCATCCCTTCGACAAGCTCAGGGCAGGCTCTGGGCTAACTTCTGGTCGTGTCCCTCGGCACTTAGAACTGGTTGCATAAATGGCGCGGGGCCGAAAAGCAGATCCCCTCGTCCCGCTTTGCGGGATCGGGGCAGGCTCTTCGACTCCCGCCGCGACCGCGCCAAAAACAGGCGCGGGAAAATCGATCGCGGCGTCCGCTCAGGATGACCCATTTTTGAAACCAGTTCATGACATATGCACACTTCGCTAAAAAGACAACCGTCGTTGCTTGCGCTAGACTGGCAGCTTCTTTTCGTAGTCAATCAAGCTGGTGAAAAGAAAAAGACCGACGGCGCCGACAACGAAGAACATCATCGCCGGGAAATAAGAACCGGTGTATTGCACGATGAGCCCCACAATGATCGGCACGCAGATACCCATGAGGGTGCCGCAAAGGTTCATCGTACCGGTCACAAATCCCACCTTGCTCTTGGTAGCGATATTGGGTGGGATCGAAAAGAAGAGACCGCACCACCTCAAGAAGAACAAGGTACAGGAGAGCAACACCACCACCACGACGGCATTGCGAGTGTTGGCGACGATAAAAATGGATATGGCCGCAATAATCGCAGACGCGCCGAACAGGGTGCGCATCACCCGATTCGGCCTGCCGCCTGCGGCCCTCCATTTGTCCGAGATCCAGCCGCCTGAAATCTCCCCGAAGAAACCGCACAGAAAGGCAATGAAGGTAGCGCCTCCCATCTTCCAGATATTGAATCCATGAACCTTGTTCAGATAAGTCGGCAGCCAGGTAAGCAAGCCGTACCAAACCGTGGTGAAAGACATCCAGCCGAGGCACAAGCACCACACCGAACGGTACTTAAAGAAATCCAGAGAGCGGCCGCTCAGATTAGGCGGTTCTTCCGCTAGTTCCTTGGTTTGCGCCGCCTCGACGTGCTTGGCCTCGGCCTCGTTCACGCCCTTGTGGTCGCGGGGGCTGTTGCGAATGTAATACCACGCCCAGGCTCCGGCCAGCACCGTTCCCACGCCGGAGATGACAAACGCCATCCGCCAGGAACCGAGCGCCGTAATCAACCAGGTGATCAGCAGCGCCCCCATGGCCGCGCCCAGCGGTGCACCGCTATCGAATAGGGTGGCGCCGCGCCCGCGCTCATTCGGCGTCATCCACATGCCATTCAGTTTGGCGCCGGCCGGAAAAATCGGCCCCTCCGCGGCTCCCAGCCCCAGCCGGGTAAAGATCAAGGCGACGACATTAGTGCAGAGACCGGCCAACCCCTGGAATGCGCCCCAGAATATGGTCGCGGCAGCAATGACAATGCGCGGCTTGAAGCGGTCGGACAACATGCCTCCGGGAATCTGCATGAGGCCATAGGTCCAGAAGAAGCAACTGAGGAGCAAGCCCTGCAGAGCAGGGGACATGCTGAATTCTTTGCTGATCAGCGGCATGGCAACGGATAGCGCGGCTCGATCAACGTAATTGATCGTGACCAAAAGCAACAGCAGCGCGAACATGTTCCAACGAACGTTGGTTTTCTTTTCCAGCGAGGGAACGATGGCAGGCACTGACATAGGTTTCTCCTTCGGCTACTTTTGACGAGCAATCTTGCACCAGACGACGTACCCCTTACTTACCCTCCATCCATGATCGGCAACAGCAACACCTCATCGCCTTCCTTGAGGCGTGTTCCCGACCGATCGTTGGGATCAACGATAAGTCCGTTAAGCACCACCAGGACGTTAGCCCCGAATTCCATATCCTCGTTATCGAAAACAACCTTCTTAAAGACATCACTTTCTGCCGCCAGTTGCCGGGCCATTTCAGTTATGGTTTTCCCTTCCGGAACCGAAATGGCTGCGCCCTCAGGATGAGCCCACCCGGTATCGAGTACCTGATGCGCCCAGCCGCTGACTTTCAATCTCACCGTAGGCATAGACATCTCTAAGCTGTCTCTACTCCAAATCGGGAATAAGCCTCTCCAGACCCAAAGATTTCAGGGTATGGGGAAGTGGCTTGCCGGTCTTGGGTTCCCACCCCATCAATTGGAAATAAAAACTCTTCATCCACTCAAAGTGCGGCGCAATCGCTTTTCCCTGCGCTGGTCCGTCGGCGGGCGTCGAGCCGTAGCGCGGAGAAGGGGCTTCCAGCGCCGGGTCCAAACCATGGCGCAGATTGAAAAGGCGAAGCTGATTGATGCTCCGCCGGCCAATCTTTTGCGCTTCGGCCAGCGTAAAATCGCGGCCGGTAATGGCGTTGACGCAGTCGAGGGTCAGTTGCGGATTGAGGGTAATAAAACGGCAGATAGACAGGCTGTCGAGAAAGACAAACCAACCCTCCATCAGGGCATTGGCCCCGGCGACCTCCCACGGGGAAAAAGTATTGGTGACCGGGGGAAGGCCGAAATAGCCGGGAGAGGTAAGCCGGGAGGCGGACTGGATGGTGCCCGTGGCGGAAACGCAGGTATCCAGCATTTCTGCCCAGACGGCGCGATGATCATGTCCTCGCGGGGTCGCGCCTTTGAGCACGTACACTCCCATCTTGGGGGCTTCTCCACCCAGCTTCTCTGAGGCGCGCTTTACCCCTTCGGCCAGAAAATCGCCCACTCCTTCGCGCCGGCTGATCTTTTCCAGCAGCGCCTCGGCCGCTTCCAGATTGCCCCAGCGCAGGTCAAGGCCGTCGAGGGCATCGCGCGTGAGCAGTCCCTTCTCGTAACACTCCATCACCCAGCCCACCAGCCAGGTTGACTCGTTCAGGTCAATTCCCAACCGATCGGTGAGATTGGTGAGCTTTACCGTGCCCCCTGCCTCCGTATTGCCCACTTGCGGTCCCCAGCCCGACAGCCCCTCATACTCAGGTTCTTCGCCTTCGTAGCCGGTATAAGGACCTTGGGTAACTTTCATGTATTTCGTATGCACCATGCCGCAGGCCCAGCATGGTTTGTTGCGGTGCTCGAACTGGGTGCGGACATACTGCCCGCTTATCTGCTCGTGTTCAGGAAAGACATTGGTCGTATAGTTACGGACGGGCAGGCTGCCGGCCTGCGCATGCCCGGTAAAACCGCCGCCAGTGCCCCACTTGTACATCTGCCCGCCTTTGGCGGTCTTGGCGTCTTCCAGCAGGGCTTTCGCTTTCGCGCGAAACAGTTCGTTGTTGTAGATGGGAATCGGCTGGCGGCCCCGGGTGACGGCAACCGCCTTCAGGCGTTTGGCGCCCATCACGCAGCCGCAGCCATTTTTCGAGCAAACATGCCCTTGGTCGCCCACAATGACGGCAAAGCGGACCCGGTTCTCTCCCGCCGGCCCGATCCCGAAGACGCTCAAGCGTGCGCTCGTCCCCAGGTCCGCGCGGACCGCCTCCTCGGTTTCCCAAGTGTCCTTCCCCACGATGGCGGAGGCGTCGCGCAACTCTATCTTGTCGTCGGAAATGTAAAGGTAGACCCAACGCGGGGATTGGCCTTGAATGACTACCGCATCGTATCCGGAGGATTTCAGGTAAGCGCCCCAGAACCCGTTGGCCTGCGTCGAGACTCCCAGGTTGGTCATTGGCCCCTTGGTCACCAGGGAGAAGGTTCCGCTGCCGGCCAGCGGCGTACCGCCTACCGGACCGGAAGCCATAATGATGCAATTACCCGGGTCATCCCAGGCTACCCCGGGTGGAACCTCACGGTATAGATACTCCACGCCGAACCCCGTACCGCCGAGGTAGTTCTCCGCCAGCCCAGGCGGCAACGGCTCGTCCCAATGCTTCCCGCTGGTCAGATCGACCCGCAGGATCCGGCCCATATATCCCCACAACTTATCGCTCATCACATCCCCTCGGACTTAGTGCTTCGAGCGCGCGAAGCTCGCATCGCGTCCCTTGCCGGTTCAGGAACTGGTAGCGGAGAAACTCTTGCTCGCAGCGCCCGCTCGGCGGTCCCTTAAGGCCGAACTGCGTGGCGTCTTCTCCGGATCTGCAGCCTTCGCCGCCGGCCCCGCTACGCCGTCGTTCTGCTCGCAATATCCCAACTGCTGGGAGAGGCGATGGGCAACCGGCTTGAGATAATCCGCCAGACCGGCCACGCGATCCGGGTTCATTTCCCACGCGGGGCCGGAAATTGCGATCGCCGCCACCACATTCCCCGTGAAGTTGCGCACGGGCGCGGCCACACAACGTACCCCGGCCATGAACTCTTCGTCGTCCATCGCATATCCTTGCTTCCGGATCTGTACCAGCTCGCGGCGCAGCAGACTGACGGAAACAATCGTCTTCGGAGTCAACGGCCGGAGCCGGTTCTTTGCCAGGAAGACCTTCAATTGATCCTCGGTGAAGAAAGCCAGGAGGATTTTGCCGATGGCCGTGGCGTAGGCAGGACGGGGCGCGCCGACCCGTTCGGTAACGTGGATCGGACCTTCCCCCTCAATCTTGTCCACTACGACGAGTTCACCGCGCGCAAAGAGCGCCAAGTACGAAGTTTCGCCGGTCTGCCGGGCCACCTCGTCCAGCACCGGGGCAGCCAGCGTAACCAGCCGGGTTTCGTTCCAGGCGGAGGCGGCGATCTGAAACGCCTTGGTGCCCACCCGGTATTTTTTGTCGGCCTCGTCCTGGGTCAAATACCCCAAGGAGGTCAGGGTCTGGAGGAGATGGTAGGTGGTGCTGGCGTGGAGGCCGACATGCCGGCTGATCTCCGCCGCGCTAACCGCCGTACCGCCTCGCGCCACAAATTCAAGTATGCCGAGCGCTCGCTGGAGGGATTGGATCACCTTTCACCTAGTCCTTTTTGCTCCGAACCGGCATCCGGTTCTATTTTTCATATAGAGAAAAGCCGTGCCACAATGTGATGGACAAGAATGGGAAGTAGAGATACCATAACCGGCGTTTCGAAGTCAATACCGAGAGAGGCAGCTATGAAACTACGACTCACAATCCTCGTTGTGGCCTTAATCGCGCCCGCCTTAATCCTGGCGCAAACCAGCCAGCCGCAACCGAAAGCCGCAACGCCGCCCAACGCCGGGTATCAATTGAAGATGACGGCGCCGCTGGAGACGGCAATCGTATGCGTCGATTTGGAACGCATGCTGAAGTTCTATACCGAGGTCATTGGCCTGAAGAAAGTGGCCGATGCGGAAACCACCCCGGAAATGAGTAAGCTGGCCAAGTCCACGCCCTATGGATACCGGATCGTGCGCCTGCAGACCCCGAACGGGGAGCGCGTGAAGCTGATCCAGCCGAGAGTAAAGTCGCCGAGACTGACACCAGTCCCGGAATGGGTCTACGAGCGCGGCGGGATGGCCTTCATCACGTTTATTGTCGAGGACATGACGGTAGTGGTGAAGCAGATGAAGGCGAATAACGCCAAACTGGTCAGCGACGGCGCCATCGAAGTTCGTCCGGGAGTATTCGCAATGTTCGTGGTGGACCCCGAGGGCAACTACGTGGAGTTCGTGCGGTATCCCGACATTGCCGCGTATCGGCCGGATCTGTACAAGAAGTAAGCAACAAGCCACAAGCAACAAGCCATAAGCCCGGAAATGTAGCGCTGGCGTCCTCCCCGGCGGGCCCTATCTTTGTTAGCCGCAGCCCGCCGCCGGGAACTTGCCCTGAGTCCCGTCGAAGGGACGGCAGCGCTACCAACAAGCCACGAGCCCGGAAGAACGGTTTCTGGCTTGAGGCTTGCTGCTTGTGGCTTGCTGCTTCTTTCGTTACGCCCGGCCCAGGATATCGCCCAGGATGTCTGCGGCGTCCCGCATGACTCCGGGACAGACTTGCGCCACGAGCTTTTCTTCTTTGACTTTCCTCGCCCCCGACTCGGTGCTCATATCTGCGCCGAGGAGATCCCGGCACAGGCTGGAACCATGGCGCTGCTGGAACCGCCGGATGAATTCCTGCACCGCAGGCCCAACTTCGGCTCTGGCCTCGGCTTCGTCCGGCTTCGTTCCCCGCGCCAGACCCAAGACCAGGGTGGCGCCGGTTATGGCTCCGCAGGTCAGTCCCATGCGCCCTAACCCCCCGCCCAGCGGGCGTCCCAGCCTTCGGGCCATCTGTTCGTCGATACCATAAGGTTCGCCGAAGACAGTCAGCATCGCCTGCGCGCAATTCAAACCCTTTTCAAACAGCTCCACCGCTTTTTCCGTTCTCGTCATTGGTAATTGGTAATTTGTAATTTGTAATTTGCAAAGTAAAAACCACAAGCTAAACGGCGCGCCCTGTTTACTTTACAAATTACGGTTCTGAACAAGAATCTGTAAAAAGGTTGATATTAGGCGGCTTTCTGAAGAACGAGGAATTCGGTCTTCGTGGCCGCGAGTCGTTGAGCTTTGAGCAACAGATAGTGCATATCCC
>Ga0326727_10020857_pt1 | contig 12948 bp, 11 predicted proteins | sample MB2enrmetagenome_FD_207643 | JGI IMG/M metagenome (GOLD analysis project Ga0326727, IMG submission 207643) | Lab enriched peat soil microbial communities from McLean, Ithaca, NY, United States - MB29MY | ecosystem: Environmental > Terrestrial > Soil > Wetlands > Peat | place: USA: New York...
TGATCTTCTTTATGCCGTCTAAGGCCCTGAAGACCTTGAGTATCCTGCACTCCGGATCGCCTGCTTCAGGGAACCGCGTCACCCTGGCAGCAGCCAGCTCTCTGTCGCGCAGGTCGCGCGCTTTGCCTGGATCGACGATAAAATGGGTGGCGATCCTCTCGTCGTCGGGCACGAGGAAGAAAAGCGATTTGTGCTGCCTGAGGAAACCCGTTATGTTCCTCGTCTTCCTCTCCGTTACCTTCACTATGCGGCCTTCCCGCCTGCGCCGTCGCATGTGCTCGATGCGCACCACCACCTTGTCGCCGTGGATCGCGTCCTTGATGAAGTGGGCGGGCACGAAGACGTCGTTCCCCTCTTCGTTGTCCGGGACGACGAAGCCGTTCCCGCTCCGGGTGCACCAGAGCGTACCGACCAGGAGGTTCATCTCGTCGGGGATGCCGTAGCGGTCGTCCTTCAGCCTGACGAGGGCGCCCGCCCTGACCATGTTGCGGAGGAGCTTCTTTACATCCTTTTTCCGGCCCTTCCAGGCGTCGACCATATTGTTCAGGTCGTTCATCGAAAGGGGCCGCTTCTCCCTTTCGAAGACGCGGAGGAGGGACTTATCGGTGAGCTCTGCGGGAGGATTCTTTGCCATAGGCTCTCCTTACATGCAAAGATACGACCAATAGGCGGGAATTACAACGGTTCGCTGTGATGAGAGGGCCTTTCCGGCTGCGCGCATTTCTATTCGCCTGCCGGCGACCCTTGCAGGCGCGCGAGGGCCCGCTCCATACGTCCGAGCGCCTCTGTGAGAGTTCCCCTGGCGCAGCCCAAGTTGAGGCGCACGAAGCCTTCGACGCCCCTGCCGTACTCCACGCCGTCGTTCAGGGCTACTTGCGCCTCCTTAAGGAAATAACGGGAGGGGCTGCCGGGTATGCCTGCGTTCCTGCAATCGAGCCAGGCGAGGTACGTCGCCTCCATAGGCGTCATCTTTACGCCGGGGAGCCTTTCCTTTACGTATGCGGCAATGAAGTCTCTGTTGCCCGCAAGGTATGCAAGCGCCTGGTCGAGCCAATCCTGCCCGTCCGTGTAGCCCGCGAGGGCTGAAACGAAGCCCATTACGTTGACGAAGGGGACAAGCCCCCGGCTGCCCTTCGTCCAAACGTCACGCAACTCCGGGTTTTCTATGACTGCGAACGCGCAGCCGAGGCCGGCCAGGTTGAAGGTCTTGCTCGGGGCCATAAGTGTGACGGTCCGTCGGGCCACGTCCCTCCCCAGGCTTGCAATCGGTATGTGGCTATAGCCGGGGTGGACGAGGTCACAATGTATCTCGTCGGAGCAGATGAGCAGGTCGCGCCGGAGGCATATCTCTGCGAGGGCCTCCAGCTCGCGGCGCTCAAAGACGCGGCCCACGGGGTTGTGAGGGTTGCACATGAGGAAGACCCGCGTGCCGTCCGTGATCGCGGCCTCGAACGCGGCGAAGTCAATCTCGTATCTCCCGTCGCTTCCCTGTACGAGCGGCGGGTCGGCCAGGGCGCGGCCGTGGACAAGGGCGTCCATGAAATGGGAGTAGACGGGCGGCTGGATGATGACGCCCTCCCCCGGCTGCGAAAAAAGCCGGAATGCAAGGTTCAGCCCTGTTACGACGCCCGGCAGGAAGACGATGTCTTCTTCCCGTATCCCCCAGCCGTAGAGCCTTTTCAGGCGCTCGACGAGGACGGGGCGCAGCCTGGCGTCCGGTTCTCCGTACCCGAATACGCCCTCCTCAACCCTGTTATGCAGCGCCTCGATGATGGGCCTCGCGCAGGGGAAATCCATATCTGCGATCCAGAGGGGGATGACGCCGCTTCCGTACCTGCGCCACTTGACGCTGTCGGACTGCCTGGGGGCCGTATATCGGTCGAAGTCGTATTGCATGCGCGATGTGGTTTGCCGGGATGCTCAAGGGAGGGTCTTGAGGCCCTTTTTGCGCCTGGCCATCTCTATCAAGGATTCTATCACAAACGCCGGAAGAAAGAAAAAGACCGGACGCATTTGCGCGCGCCGCGGACCGGATACCCACAGTAATGAAATGCGGCCCGCGCATTTCGCCTGTTGACAATAAAAGGAACTGTTCTTAGAGTTCTTTCATAGTCCGTCCTGCTAGGTTTCTCGTCAACAATTTTCCCTGTCTTTGAGAGGTCCGCTTCGAGCGCCGGTGATGGCGTCGAGCGAAGCGGGTGCGGCTCTTTCGCTATGACTGGAACAACACCATCAACGGGGAGGGGCATATGCTCGCACACAACTCCAAAAGGACGGCTCGTCTCGTATCGGTAGTGATCTTCCTGACGCTGTTGCTCTTCGGTCACCGGGCCTTTGCAGATCCACTTGACACCTGGACTTTGAGAAGCACTCAGGGTTCTCCGTCGCAGGTAAACAACCTCAAAAACGTAACCTACGCGAACGGGCTCTATCTTGCGGTGGGCGATAACGGCACGGTGGTGACTTCGAAGGACCAGATCACGTGGAAGTCGCAGACGCTCGTCTCGGCTAGCGGCGTGACCGACCCCAAGCTTTACGCAGTCACCTACGGCAATGGTCTCTGGGTTGCCGTAGGAAGCTACATATGGACCTCTCCCGACGCTGCCACATGGACTTATTGCAGCAACCCGAGCCCGGGGCCGTTCTATGCGGTGGCCTATGGGAATGGCATCTACGTGGCTGCGGGCGGCCTGGGAGGATTGATAAATTCCAAGCCCGGCCCGCCCGTGCTGGCCACGTCGCCAGACGGGGTTACGTGGACGGATAGGAGCACCACCTCGGGCGTCACCGCGGAGCCGACCAAAGGTCTCATCTTTGCGAACGGCCTCTTCGTGCAACTCGCATGGCACCAACCCCCGTACTACTCAGCTAACGGTCTCACCTTCACGGCCGCCTCGGTCCCGGGCGACAACAATACATCAGGAATTCCAGGCTACAATCATGCGGTAGGTATGGCTTACGGCAACGGGATCTTTCTCGTGGTAGGCTGCTGCCTCGATGACAATTATGGCGGAAGCATTATGACGTCTAAGGATGGTATGACGTGGACAAAAACGACCGGACCGTACTTCGCCGAACTGTCAGAAAACGATAGTGATTTTTCGTTGGCAAGCAATCTTGCCTTTGGAAACGGTGTTTTCCTGGGGTTGGAAGAAGACTCTGCAAACGGAAATGCCTGCGGGGTTGCCCCTACCGACACGTATACTTCCACCAACGGCGTCACCTGGACGGCACATCCGCTCAGCAATACCGGTGGCAACGCTGTTGCGGCGTCCCCCGCGGGATTTACCCTCGTCGGCAATGAAGGGGCAATATATACCACGACCAGCAGCGGGGCGACATGGAGTCTGGTCTCATCGCCAACCATAGTATGGAGAGCCGCAGCTTATGGAAACGGGAGGTTTGCGGCGGTGGGATCGGGAGGGAACATTTTATCGTCGCAGGACGGGAGCACGTGGTCGCCGGTTTCGAATGCATCTCTGGCGAGCACGAACTTCAACAGCGTCGTTTATGGCAGCGCGTTTATTGCAGCAGGAACGGACCAAAATTCGGGATCGCCTTCCCTTGCATCGTCGGCCGACGGCATCAATTGGACGCCGCAGGCCGTGCAATCATCAGCACCCACTGGCGCCCTTGCCTTCGGCAAACGAACCTATATAGGCGCGGCGGGATCGACAGTCTACAGCTCCTCAGACGGAGTCTCCTGGACTACATGCGCTTCCGACCCGGCCGGCGCAGGCCTGAACAGCGCCACCTTCGGCAACGGGATGTTTATGGTCGTGGGGAACCAGACGATCATGACGTCTCCAGACGCCATCACTTGGACGTCGCGGGCATCAGGCCTCAGCTATGGCCTTACAGGAGTCGCTGCCGGCAGCGGCCTTTTCGCGGCAGTGGGCAACAACGGCGCCGCCATCAGTGTATCCGCCGACGGCAGTTCGTGGTCTCAGAATGCCTCCGGGGTCTCTGGCGGCCTGAACGGCATAGCTTTCGGCTCCGGAAGGTTCGTGGCAATCGGGGGCCAGGGGTCTATCACGTACTCGTCGGACGGTAAGACATGGACCCCCGTGTCTCTGCCGCTTATAGGTAGCCCCTGGGCAATCGCCTATGGCAACTTAACCTTTATCGCCCTAACCACCAATTCCATTCTCCAGTCTGATTCTGTCCCGCTACCGGCCTCCTCGGACCCGTCTGCCTCGTCTGGCGGAGGCGGCGGCTGTTTCATCGCGACCGCTGCCTACGGGAGCGACTTCGCCTGGCAGGTGAGGGCGTTCAAGGAGTTCAGGGACGGGCGCCTTATGACAAGCCCGGCAGGAAGGGCGGTAGTCCGCCTTTATTACAGGGTCTCACCCCCTATAGCCGCCCTCATATCCGGCCACCCCATCCTTAAGTCTGCAACCCGGCTGCTCCTCACGCCTGCGGCCTATGGGGTCCGATACCCCTGGCAGTTTGCGGCGGCGGCTTCAGTGCTCTGCCTCTTCCTGTTGGTTGTGCTCGCCAGGCGGAGGGGCGAGGGAGGGATGGGCGGATAGAGATACGGCGGAGCCGGATCGGGGAATGCCCCAACCGGGGGGCGCTTACTTCCGTCGAACGGCCGCACCCCGGTCCGGCGGCGCGCAAAGCGCTTGCAGTAGTTGACAGATCTGGCCGTCGGCCCGACATTTAACGTGGGACCATCGCACGTCATCGGGGTGTCGGCTGCAAGGAGGCGCAAAGACAGGTCATGGGCCTTGTGAAAGAGTTCAAAGAGTTCATTGCGCGGGGCAATGTCATCGACCTGGCGGTTGCCGTTGTCATCGGCGCTGCCTTCGGCGTTATCGTCGCCTCCCTGGTGAAGGATATCGTCATGCCGCCCGTCGGGCTGGCGCTCGGGAAGGTCGATTTCTCGAACCTGTTCGTACTCCTTAAGGAAGGCGCGACGCCAGGTCCCTACCCCTCGGTGGCCGAGGCGGCGAAGGCCGGCGCCGTGACCATTAACTACGGTGTCTTCATCATGGCGATCGTCAATTTTCTCATCATAGCCTTTGTCGTCTTCATGCTGGTCCGCGCACTGAACCGCGCGAGGCGGCGGAAAGAGGCGACCCAGGAAGCGCCGGACTCCAAAGAGTGCGCGTACTGTTGCACTACCATCCCCGCCAAGGCGACCCGCTGCCCCAACTGTACCTCGGAGCTGAAACCCACCTGAAAGAGAAGACCCTCCTGCGATTCCTTCCCCTTCGCTGATTGACAATAAGTCGAATCGTTCTTAGTTTCTCCAGTGGGAACAATCGACCCTGTTCTTTCCTGAACCTGCGCCCGGCAGGAGGTCCGTTTGAGGTATAGACTGCGCAACCCTCTCGCACTGTACGCATCTCTCACCAAGCTCGAACACCATCAGCAGGGAGGACCACATGCTCGGAAATCGCTGCGGCATCACGGCTCGTCTCATACTTGTAGTCATCTTCCCGGCGCTCCTCTTCTTTGGCCACAAGGCCGTCTTTGCAGACCCCCTCGATACATGGAACGTCCGTAACTCCTCGTTCACGAGCGACCTCTACGGCATAGTTTACGCCAACGGCCTCTACGTGGCGGTTGGCAACAACGGCACGGTGGCGACCTCCACTGACCAGGTCCACTGGACGGTGAGAACGGTCGTATCGAGCACGGGCCTGACCGAGCCTGCGCTGAAGGCCGTGACCTTCGGCAACGGCCTCTTCGTAGCAGTCGGGACGTACATATGGACGTCTCCCGACGGCGCCACGTGGACCTACCGTCCCTGCTCGGTCGGCGGCTTCACCGGCGTCGCATATGGCAGCGGCAGGTTCGTTGCCGCAGGTGGAACGGGGGGTTACCTCAACCCGAGCGGGAGCGCGGCCCTGGCCACCTCCGAAGACGGGATCACGTGGGTGGACAGGAGCGCCACGTCGGGCGTCACGACGGAGCCGACGTTCGCCCTCATCTTCGCGGCCGGTAAATTCATACAGGTCTGCTGGCACCAGGCCCCCTATTATTCGACAGACGGTCTCACGTGGCAATCGGGCGTGTCCGCCAGCGGGGCCTCCCTTTACAACCACGGCGTCGGTGCCGCCTACGGCAATGGCGTCTACGTCGTCGTGGGGAATTACATCGACTTCGGCTACGGCGGGACCGTTCTCCTATCGACGGACGGGATACACTGGACAAGGGGGACCGGCCCTGCTTTTAGCGCCCTCGCCTTCGGAAACGGCTTCTTCGTCGCGACGGGGAGCGACACCGCTACGCCGCCCCCTTATTCCTCCTATACATCGACCAACGGCGTCACGTGGGCGGACCATCCCAACGATATCCTGGGCAACGCGATTACCGCATCACCCGGCTCCTTCACCCTCGTCGGCGGCGACATGTCCATAGTGACGACAACCGACGGCGTCACGTGGACGGTGCGGAACAAAGGCGGCGCCTTGATCAACGCGGCAGCGGTCGCCTATGGAAACGACCTCTTCGTCACCGCAGGCCCGGGGGGCAGCATCTTTACGTCGCCGGACGGGTCCGCGTGGACCGGGCGCTCGAACAGCTCACTCTCGGGCACGACCTTCGCAAGCCTGGCCTACGGCGCGAGCGGGTTCGTTGCAGCCGGCTCCAACGGGAGCACCGGGGCGACGTCGATTGCCATGTCGGGTGACGGTGTCAACTGGACGCAGGCCGCGGAATCGGGACCCGATAGGGCCATAGCCTTCGGCAACGGGGTCTACGTCGGCGTGGCGGGATCGACCGTCTACAGCTCGCCCAACGGCGCCTCGTGGACCGCACGCGCCTCGGCGAGCAGCGGTGCGCTCAACGGCGCGACCTTCGGCAACGGTAAATTCGTCGTCGTCGGGGACAGCGTGATCATGACTTCTTCTGACGGCATCAACTGGTCGTCCGGGTCATCGGGGGTAAGCTCAAGGCTCGTATCGGTCGCTGCGGGCAACAATATATTTGCGGCGGTGGGCGACGACGGGACGAAGATCAGGGTATCGACGGACGGGACGAGTTGGTCGAGCGCCGCATCCGGCCTGTCGTCGGGCGCACTCACCAGCATAGCCTACGGCGCGGGCAGGTTCGTTGCCGTAGGGACCGGGAGCTTCGAGACGGACTCGCCGGACGGCAAGACATGGACTGTCCGGTCCCTCGGCGTGACGGCCGGTCCCTGGGCGGTCGCGTACGGAAACGGGACCTTCGTCGCAGTGAGCGGGAATACGATAGTCCAGTCGGACCCTCTGGCTGCTGCGCCTGACGCCCCCGGCGGGTCGGGTGGGAGCGGCGGAGGGGGATGCTTTATAGCGACCGCTGCCTACGGGAGCGACTTCGCCTGGCAGGTAAGGACGTTCAAGGAGTTCAGGGACAGGCGCCTTATGACGAGCCCGGCGGGAAGGGCGGCAGTCCGCCTTTATTACAGGGTTTCACCCCCTGTAGCTGCCTTTATATCGGGCGGCCCTTTCCTAAAGTCTGTAATCAGGTTTTTGCTCACCCCTGCGGCCTATGGGGTCCGATACCCCTGGCACTCTGCGGCAGCGGCTTCCGTGTTCTGCCTCTTCCTGTTGGTTGTGCTCGTCAGGGGGAGAGTTGCCGGAGGACGGTCTTCGCGGGACCGGAGGTTCGATAAGCAGGCGACGGGGCACTAATAATGTTGGACAATCGGAAGCTTCGGGCCTAGACTTAAGATCAGACGGTCAATTTCGGTAAGGAGGTACGCAATGGCACGGGAAGCATCGAAGCTATTGGATACTGGCGACACCTTTCCCAACCTGCGCTTCAACCTGGCAAACGGGGAAAACATGGTTGTCCCCCAGGATTTGGGCAATCGCTGGCGCGTCCTGCTGACCCTTCGCGGTAATTGGTGACCTATCTGTCGTCAACAGTTAGTTGACTTTACCGCGGCCGCCGATGAGTTCCGGAAAATGGATATCGGACTCGCAGCAGGGTCCGTAGATAGTCTCCAAGATACCCGCAAGATGGCTGAGGAGCTTAAGATTGCCTTCCCCCTTGCATACGGCCTCAATGCTAAGGAGATATCCTCGAAAACAGGCTGCTTCTATGAGGGCGAAAAGGGATACCTTCAGCCAAGCGGCTTCGTGATAGATCCCGACGGCAAGATAGTGAATGCAGTCTATAGCACTATGGCAATCGGTAGGCTTGTTGCGAAGGACTGTATAGGGCTGATCTCATTTTTGAAGAAGAAATGAGTTGTGCCAGGAATGATCGGCGCAGGGCGCATCCAGCCTTGCAGAACTGTCCAGGCAACTAACAGGCGCGGTGCAAAGGTTCAAGGTGCTTGTACTCCCTGACCCTGGTGCATTGGCTGGAAGCTCTGGCAGACGTCAACGATCCTGACTTCAGCAATCTCCGGTACCTGTTCCCTCAGGAGCTTTTCCGCCCACAGACTGAGGGCGTTCATGCCGCATCAGTGAAGCCTGCCGCCGAACGATTTGAGAGTGACCGCTTTCCCGGCCTCGTCGACGTCCATCACCTTGACGTACCCGTCCGCCAGGTCTTCGAGCCTCGGGTTGAGGTCTGCCACGGTCCGCTCGATTCTTTCCTTTAACGTCATAGCCTGCTTCTCCATGAAAGGGCGTCCGTCAATAATATTAGCACGGAATGGCGGCACTTATCATTTCTTAGTCTGCCGGCGCGTCCGCAAAGGTTGATTGCCATTTCCAACAAGGATATACTCTGAGATCGGGCCGGGCGCGAAATCGGGCCGCCGGGCGCGTCCTCGCGGAGGTGTAATAATAAGATGACCGTGGTGGAGAGCGTCCTTGTGGGGGCGATGCAGGGCGTCACGGAGTTTCTCCCCGTAAGCAGCAGCGCCCACCTGATCGCCGTTCCGTGGCTCTTCAAGATGAACGCGGCTAACGTGGACAAGCTCGACTACGACGTCATGGTCCACTTCGGGACGGCCTTCGCCCTCCTGTCCGTATACGCCGGGAAGATCGTCTATCGGTGCCGTGACGATGTGCGGGAGATGCTTTCCGGGTCCTTTAGCGACTCTTTCATCCTGAAGATAGCCCTAGGCACTCTGCCCGCAGTCGTCTTCGGGCTCTTGTTCAAAGGCCCCATCGAGTATTACCTCAGGACGCCGCTCGTCTCCGTCTTCAGCCTAGTGGCGGTCTCCCTGCTTATGCTCTTCGCCGAGAGGGTCCATCTGGGGGAGCGCAATGTCTCTTACGCCGTCGCCCTTGCCATCGGCGTGGCGCAGGCCGTGGCCCTTATCCCCGGCGTATCGCGGAGCGGCATTACCATCACCGCGGGGATACTGCTCGGCCTAAGGAGAAGGGAGGCCGTAGATTTCGCCTTCCTTCTGTCGATACCCGTCGTCTTCGGGGTCTCGTTGCTTGAGATAAAGCACGTGCCGCTCATGGAGGGGGACGAGAGTACGGTCTTCGCGGTGGGGACCTTCTCGGCGTTCATCGCCGGGCTCGCGAGCCTCACATTCCTGATCCACTACCTCAGGAACCACACCCTGGACGCCTTCGCCTACTACCGGATCGCCCTTGCCGTTTTCATTATGGCTTTTATCGTTGTCCGCGCCTGACGGCCGGGGCGGCCCGCCTTCGGCTGCCGCCGCGCCTATCGGCTCTTCGGTATCACGTAAGGCCCTTCCGGCACTATGGCCACGCTCTTGTCGGCCTTCTTGCGGAGGCATTCGGCCACCGCCTCCGAAAGGGAATCGACGCAGTCGATGCCCGTGAGGGTCTTGTCCTCGGGGTCTAGGCGGTCGCTGTAGAGGTGGATCGTGGCGGCTTTCATCGCCTTGATCTGCATAACCGTCTCCCATTCATCGACTGCCGCGCAGGGCTGCTTCGACGTGGCGTCGAGGAACGCCTGAGCGCCTTCCGCGATGAAGCGTCTCTGGGAGACGGCGAACTCCGGGGCGCCGAGCCCTTCGGAGCACTCCGAGGCGATGAAGATGTCGGCCCCCTGCGCCGTTATGCCCGTGACGCCTACCATCCCCTTGACCGTCTGGTAGTAGTTCCTGTCGAGGGGATAACCCGCCGAGGTGGTGACGACCGTGGCGAACCTGCGGTCCATCGATATCTCGAAATACGGCCGCGCAAACGTGACCGCCTCGAGATGGCTTTCTTCCAGGTCGCCGAAAGTGACGTAAGAAAGACGGCGCTCCTCGTCGATGACCGTATTGACGGCGAAGATCCTGCCGACCATCCGCGTCGCCTCGATCTGCGCCTGGTGCAGGGGGTTGGCCTCGACGATGGCGTTGTCTACCATCTCCTGGACGAGCATCCGCGTCGAATGAAGGTTCCCTATGGTCTCCTCGTGGGCGACGCCGGGCACAACGACCTTTCTGCCCCCCGAATAGCCTGCCATGAAGTGCGGCTCGACGAGACCGACGACGATGCGCATGTCTGCATCGACGAAGCGCCTGTCGAGCTTGACGGGCATGCCGCACGAGGTCGTGCCCAGAAAGACGTGGTCCGCCTCGTTTTTGGCAAAGTGGTTGACGGCCCGCACGGTCGCAAGCACCCGGTCGCTGCCCACGACCTCCCGCAGCTCGTCCCCTTCGTTCGGCCTGTGCAGGCCGGTGGCGACGAGGATGGTGATCGATTCCGGCGCCACGCCGGCCTCTGTGAGCCGGTCTACAAGCGCGGGTAGGACGATGCCGTTCGGGACGGGCCTTGTCACGTCGCAGATGCAGATGCAGACGTTCCTGCGGCCCTTCGCCTCTTCCACGAGCGGCCTGCAACCGATGGGCTTCGACAGCGCGTCCCGCACCGCTCCTTCTTTGTCGGCCGCGACCGGCATGTGCTTCTTGTGGATGATCGTCGCCTCGACGTCGTCGGGCAGGTCGAGGGCCAGCCCCCTTTTTCCGTACCTCATGTCAACGCGCATAAATACCTCCTGATCGGGCGCTCACGCGCCCCGCACCGCCCGCCCGGTGCGCTACATGCCGAGGTAGGCCTGGCGCACCAGGTCCGATTGGATGAGGTCCGCCCCTTTGCCTTCCAGGACGACGCGTCCCGTCTGGAGCACGTAGGCCCGGTCGGACGACTCGAGGGCCTCGAACACGTTCTGCTCTACGAGCAGGACGGTCACACCATTATTCGCGATCTCCCGTATTACCTTGAATATCTCTGGGATGAGCCTCGGCATAAGCCCGAGGGAAGGCTCGTCCAGCATCAAAAGGGACGGCCCGGACATGAGGCCCCGCGCGATGGCGAGCTGCTGCTGCTCACCGCCGCTGAACGTATCGGCCCTCTGGCCCTTCCTGTCCGCGAGAATGGGGAAGAGGGAGAAGACGTTCTCCAGTCTGTCGTCTATACGCGCCTTTCCGCCCAGAGCGTAAGCGCCGAGAAGGAGGTTGTCGAGAACGGAGAGCCTCCCGAAGAGCCGCCTGCCTTCCGGTATCATCGATATGCCCTTCTTGACGATGTCATAGGGGGGCATCCGGTCTATGGTGCCGCCGTCGAAAGTAATGCGCCCTGCCTGCGGGTGGAGGAGGCCGGCGATCGTCTTCAGGATCGTCGATTTCCCCGCCCCGTTGGAGCCTACGAGACTGACGATCTCCCCTTTCTCGACGTGGAAGGAGACGTTTTGCAGGGCCATGAGGCCCTTGTATGCGACGGAGATATTATCGACCGACAGCACGGTACCTATCCCCCAGATATGCCTGGATGACTTCCGGGTTGCAGACGACCTCCCTGGGCGACCCCTCCATGATCTTCCTGCCCGAGTTGAGCACGATGACCCTGTCGGAGATCTCCATGACCGCCTCCATCACGTGCTCCACGACGACCAAGGTCACGCCGCTGCCCCTGACAGATTTTATCAGGTCGATCATCCCCCGGAGCTCGACGACCGTCAGGCCGGCCATCGATTCGTCGAGCATGAGCAGCCTGGGCTGGGTCGCAAGCGCCATCGACACCTCAAGCTTTTTCTTGTCTGCTATCGTCAGCTCCGAGCCTAAGCGGTCCTTCTTCCCGAGGAGGCCCGTGAAGGAGAGGACCTCTTCTGCCTTGTGCCTGGCGCTGCCTACCCTGACATAGTTCATGAGGGCGCCGGTCAGCACGTTTTCGAGGACGGTCATATCCCCGATTACCTGGACGACCTGGAACGTCCGGGCGATCCCTGTCCGGCATACCGTGTCCGCCCTCATCCGCGTGATCTCCCTGCCGAAGAAGCGGACGCTGCCTGCGTTCGGCTTGTAAAAGCCCGTTATGCAGTTGAAGACCGTCGATTTCCCTGCGCCGTTCGGCCCGATGATGCTGACGATCTCCCCCTCCTCGACCGTGAAGGAGACATCGTCGTTCGCCCTCAACCCGCCGAAGAGTTTTGTGACGCCCCGGACATCCAGGCAGACCGCTTTGCTCATTGCGCCCGTTTCCCCGTATTGACGAAAAGCCCCCAGACGCCCTTTGGCTGGTAGACCGATATCAGGGTGATGAGGAACCCGTAGACCAGCATATCGATGCCCGTCCCCCTGTATCCGAGCCAGACCCTTGTGACTTCCGAGATCGGTATCAAAATGAGCGCGCCGATCGCGGGACCCATCACCATGCCCGCGCCGCCGAGCATCGATATCAGAACGACCTGCACGGAGACGGGGAGGATCATCACGCTGTCCGGGTCGATATAAAGTATATACTGGGCGTAGAAGGTGCCGGCCATGGCGGTCAAAAAGGCGCTCACCATTATGGCGATCAGCCTGTACCGTGCCACGTTGATGCCGAGGACCTGCGCCACCTCGTGGCTCTCTCTGATCGCACGGAAGTAGTACCCCATCTTCGACCCGGCGAGCAGGCGGCAGACGAGAAGGGCGATGAGCAAAAAACCCAGTATGATGTAATAATACGGCAGCTTGGACGAATGGAACATGAAGACCTTCATCCCACCCTGGAGCATGGGCAGGGAAAGCCCCTCGGCCGCGCCCACGAGCTTCCAGTTGTTGAAATGCGTGCGGACGATCTCGCCGAAGGCGATGCTGGCGATGGCGAA
>Ga0326727_10020859_pt1 | contig 12946 bp, 9 predicted proteins | sample MB2enrmetagenome_FD_207643 | JGI IMG/M metagenome (GOLD analysis project Ga0326727, IMG submission 207643) | Lab enriched peat soil microbial communities from McLean, Ithaca, NY, United States - MB29MY | ecosystem: Environmental > Terrestrial > Soil > Wetlands > Peat | place: USA: New York...
CGTGAACGGGTACACCTCTTGAAAGGTACACTCTCGATCGCATCGCAACCAATGCATGGAACCCAGATAACCGTTCGGGTGCCTGTCGAGATGCCACTCGCTGCTCGGACCGGCATCGAGGGATCCGCCTAATCCCGCACGCTGTTGTGCGGTTATGTCCCGACTCAACTTGCACCTGCACCGCGGAGGCTAAGGCCGTCATTAGCAGGAATGAGCGGCTGAATGTTCTGCACAGATTTCTTGAAAGACGTGGCTGCCCTGCTCGCTCCTGAAGCTGTTCAGTGAATATCCGCACAAAATGTCAATGTCATATTTCGTGGCTATCTCGTTCCACAGGCGCTCCAACTGAATCGCCGCCTCAGCCTTACCCTGCGCCCATAGGAGCGGCGCGCATTCCCCGCAAGCGGAAACGCGGGCATGCTGTCGGTTCGCAGCTTTGGCTGCTCCCAGAATGAGATCGCCTGCGACTTTCAAGAATCGAACCGGATTGGGCAAGCCATTGACCATGAATGTCGAGAGGGTTTCGGCGGCATCCAACGCGATATATCTGCCCTGCTCGATAACGCCAATCACGTTCACACCGCGCGCCTGCAATGTCAGAAGAAGGCTGTCCCGGTGTGACTCCGTCGCGACAACCATCACCGTATTCCCCGCCTTTAGAGCATCGCCGACGAATTGACTAAAGCCGTTCAGAAAGTACGCATCATCGGAGTAGAACTGAACCTCATGGCGGCGGCTGAGGTCACCGTGCGATTGGACTGGTGCGAGCCCGCCGGAGGCTCTTGCGGTTCTGTTCATCGTAATCTCTGGCAAATCGCCTCCCGCGAGCCTACCGGCGACGAATTGCTCGCCCCGAAGAACGGCGCTCAGAGCCGCCAGTAAATCGCTGGCGACATTCTCCTTGACAACATAACCGTGCGCGCCCGTCGAAAGGGCTTCTTGCACCACACGAACAGACGTTTCTTGGCTCACGAACAGTATCTTGGATTCGGGAGAACGCTTGAGAATTCGCCGGGCAACTTCGATTCCGTTCAGATCGGGAAGACCGATATCCAGCAAGATCAAGTCTGGTTGCAGGTCTGTCGCCTGCTGAAGCGCTGCTAAACCATCCGATGCTTCCGCAATGACCTGAAATTCCGTATATTCCCGTAGCATCGAGCACACCATGCCCCGGAAAGGTTCGAAATCATCTACCACGAGAATACGCACCAACGCATTTAGCACGGAAGCCCCTACCTCAGCTCGGATCGTGAGCCGTTCGGGTAAACATGAGTCTGATAAATGCAAACCTGGTTGTCGCAAATAGTTGTATCACGAAACCGAGTCCAATCCAGACGCTATCTTACACCGGTATGAACAGAAAACGGCTCCGCCGAGCAGCAGTTCTTTTCCACTGTCCCGAACCGCGTTCTGGGAAACGTGACGTCAGGTTCCGGGCGGGACGTGGACCAGACGGATGGCGACCGGAGAACTGGGGAGATTACGCCGCAGTAGGAAACTGCAGATCCCTCTCCCGCCTTCGCAGGATCGGGATGACAACACAAAAAACTTGTTTGAGTGGGCCACGCCTCTTTTCCAGAACTGCCCCATCCCGCAAAGCGGGACGTGAGCCGGTGCGGGCGCGAAGCCCTGGCGTCCTGGTTCAGGCTTGCAATAAGGCGGTGAGCCTGCGGTAGCCGTTCGTCACATGGGCGCGCATGGTCGCACCGGCCTGCCCCGGGTCAGCCGTCGTGAGCGCCTCAACGATGGCGCGGTGCTCGGCCTGCGAGGCCTCGCTGCCCAAGCTGCCAGAGAAGTTGCGCCGCCGCAAGAGGTGCATCCGATCGATTACTTTGCGGTAGTACTCGAGGAGGATGGCGTTGCCGGTCATCTCGACCACGCGGTCGTGGAAGCCAATATTCAGCTGGAAATACTGCACCATGTCACCGCGCGATGCGGCCTCAGCGAGACGGTCGAGCCAGCCGCCGAGCTCGGCCAGTTCGGCCAGGGTGATGCGCGGCGCAAGCATCCGGCCTGCCATCTCGTCGAGCGCGGCGCGCAGCTCGTAGAGTTCGCGTGCCTCTGGCTCAGTGATCTCGCGGACATAGACACCGCGATTCTTCTCGAGCTTCACCAGACCGGCCTCTTCCAGCGCCCGGAAGGCTTCGCGAATGGGCGCCCGGCTGACCCCGAAACGCTTGACGAAGGCAAGCTCGTTCAGCTTGTCGCCGGCAACGAGTTCGCCGGTTTTGATCAGGTCCAGGATCTCCTCCTGTACCAAGCCGGCGACCGAGCGGGTTCGCAGAATCTCAAGCTGGCTGAAGGATGCGGTCATACGGCGGCTCCCACGCTACTCTGGATATTGCCTCGGCGTGAGCGATTTTTATACTATTGCATGATTGTCGACAAGCGACAATAATGCAATGTCCCGTCGCGGGTACGCAACTGCGGCTAGAAGAAGCCATTCACAAGAAGAGAGCCCAATGGATATGCAATCGGATGCGGCATGCGGCAGAACCTCCGACTCGGTCACCGGAAGGCTTGCGGCCTATGTTGCCGGGGCAGTGCCGGAGGCGCTACCGGAAGCGGTTTGCAAAGAGGCGGCCCGTACCTTTCTTAACTGGGTGGGCTGCGCCGTCGGCGGCGCCCGGCATGAGACCGTGGATATTGCACTCGCCGCTCTTGCGCCCTTTTCGGGTCCGGCACAGGCGAGCGTGCTCGGACGAGGCGAGCGGCTCGACCCGCTGCACGCAGCACTGATCAACGGCATCAGCTCGCATGTCTTCGACTTTGACGATACCCATCTGCGCACGGTGATCCACCCGGGTGGGCCGGTGTTGAGCGCGCTGCTCGCCTTCGCCGAGAACCGTAAGGTGCGCGGGCCCGACTTCGTCAATGCGCTTGTGCTCGGCGTTGAAGTCGAATGCCGGATCGGCAACGCGGTGTTCCCGGCACATTACGATATCGGCTGGCACATCACCGGCACCGCCGGTGTGTTCGGCGCCGCGGCCGCGATTGGCAAGCTGCTCAACCTCGATGCCGAGCGCATGGCCTGGGCCTTGGGGCTCGCTGCGAGCCAGCCGGTCGGGTTGCGCGAGATGTTCGGCAGCATGACGAAGAGCTTCCATCCCGGCCGCGCCGCCCAGAACGGCATGACCGCATCGCTGCTGGCCGAGCGCGGCTTCACTAGCTCGCCCCAGGCGCTGGAGGCGAAGCGCGGGTGGCTCCATGTGCTGAGCGCGCACCAGGATCCTGCTGAGATCACCGAAGGCCTCGGCGCGCATTACGAGATTCTGGCCAACAGCTATAAGCCCTTCGCGTGCGGCATCGTGATCCATCCGGTGATCGATGCCTGCGTGCAGCTCCGCAAGCGCGATGGGATCGAGGCCCCTTCGATCCGCTCGGTTGTGCTCCGCGTACATCCGCTGGTGCTCGAGCTGACCGGCAAGACCGAGCCGCGGACCGGGCTCGAGGGCAAGTTCAGCGTGTTCCACGCGGCCTCCGTCGCGCTGATCGAGGGTGACGGCGGCGAGCGGCAGTTCAGCAACCGCGCGGTGCAGAATCCGGCCGTGATCGATCTTCGCCGGCGCGTGCATGCTGCCGTCGACCCCGCGCTCGCGCCGGATGCCGCGACGGTCACGCTCACCTTGGCCGACGGGCGCGTGGTGGAGAAGCGGATCGAGCACGCGATCGGCAGCCTCGCGCGGCCGATGACCGATGCGGATCTGGAGGCGAAATTCACCGGCCTTGCCGAAGCGAGCCTCGGGGCGGCCGGCACGAGACGGTTGATCGATCTCTGCTGGCGGGTTGGGGCGCTCGACGATGTGGCGGCGGTTGCGGAGGCGGCACGCACCTAGAAGCCGGCGCCGCCTTCTGACGAGAGACGGACAACAAGAAAGCGAGGACAAACCATGGGACTACAGGATATCGCATCCACCCAGATTCCCCGGCACACGATCCTGGCGCGGATCGACCGGCTGCCGCCCTCGCGCCACCTGATGGGGCTCGTCGCGCGCATCGCCTCGGGCGGCTGGTTCGAATTTTACGAGCTGTTCATGCCGGGCTTCATCTCACTCGGGTTGGTCAAGGCAAAAATCTACACCATGCATCCCGGCAGTATCTTGGATCCGCATCTTTATGCGAGCTTTCTCGCCTCTTTCTTCTTCGGCATGTTCCTGAGCACCGCGGTCTTCGGCTTTGTCTCCGACCGGCTCGGGCGGCGCGCGATCTTCGTAAAGTCGATGATCGTTTACTCGGTCGCTCAGCTCGCGATTGTCTTCCTGAGTAATCCGGCGGCCATCGATGTCGCCCGCTTCATCGCCGGGCTCGGGGTTGGCATGCAGTTGATCAACAACGACAGCTACATCGCCGAGCTGACGCCGCGCATGGCGCGCGGCCGCTATATGACCACGGCTTATGTCTTTATCCTCACGGCGATCCCGATCTCGGCCTTCCTCGCCGCCGCGCTGGTGCCGCTGGCGCCGTTCGGCATCGACGGTTGGCGAATCGTGGTCGCGGTCGGCGCCCTCAGCGGCATCGTCGTGTTGCTGATCCAACGCGGCCTGCCGGAATCGCCGCGCTGGCTTGAAACCCATGGCCGCTTCGCTGAAGCCGATGCGGTGGTCTCGAACATCGAAGCCCGTGTGATCGCCGAGCAAGGCCAGCCGCTGCCACCGCCAAGCCTCGACGTGCCGGACGCGGCGCCCGCGGCCGGGCGCTGGACGGAGATGTTTTCTTCATTCTACCTGCCGCGCACGATCATCATCTCGGTCTTCCAGTTCTGCCAAACGATCGCCGTGTTCGGCTTCACCGCCTTCGTGCCGGTTCTGCTGGTCAAACAGGGCTTCACGATCATCCATTCGCTCTATTACTCGGCGATGATCGTGTTGCTCGCGCCGGTAGGAGGGGCCTGCGGGAGATATTTCTCCGAGCGGATCGAGCGGAAATGGCAGCTGGTCGGCTCCGCGCTGCTGATCGGGGCGAGCGGCACGGTGTTCGCCAATGCGCATAGCGTGCCGGTGGTGATGATCAGTGGCGGGCTAATCGCGCTTGGCAACAACTGGCTGATCGCGATCTTCCACCCCTACGCGGCAGAGCTGTTCCCGACGCGCATCCGTGCCCGCGCGGTCGGCTTCACCTTCTCCTGGAGCCGGATCAGTTCGATCTTCGTCGGCTACTGGGTAGCCAGCCTGCTGGCCGCGTTCGGTACGCACGGCGTGTTCGCGATGATCGCGGTCGCCATGCTCGCAATCATCATCGGCGTGGGTGGCTTCGGCCCGCGCACCAACGGCCGTAGCCTGGAGGTACTGTCCCCTTAAGATTCCGCAGCGCTTGAGTAGAGGGGTTCGGTATGAAGATCGGAGTGCTGAATGGCGACGATATCGGCCGCGAGGTCGTGCCCGAGGCGGTGAAGGTGCTGCGTGCGGCCACCGCCGCCACCGGGGTCGCGATCGAGTGGGTGCAGATGCCGATCGGCCGGGAAGCTCTGGATACGCTGGGAACGACAATGCCGGCGGATACGCTTGAGCGGCTGGAAGCGCTCGACGGCTGGATTCTCGGGCCGATTGGCCACATGGCCTATCCGAAGCGCCCGGAGGCGATCAACCCCCACCCCATCCTGCGCAAGCATTTTGATCTTTTCGCCAACATTCGGCCCGTTAAGTCGTACCCATCGTTGTCTTCTCTCCACCAGGGAATCGATTTGGTCATTGTCCGCGAGAATAACGAAGGCTTTCAGCCGGACCGCAACGTGGTCGCCGGCAGCGGCGAGTTTCGGCCGAGCGCGGACATGACGATTTCGGTGCGAGTGATTACCCGCGCCGGTTCTTCGAAGGTAGCGCGCGCCGCCTTCGAACTCGCGCGCACGCGCCGGAAGCACCTGACTGCGGTGCACAAGGACACAGTGTTCAAGCTCGGCTGCGGCATGTTCGCCGAGGAGTGCCGCAAGCTCGCGGTCGAATACTCTGACGTAACCTATGACGAGGCGATCGTCGACACCTTTGCGATGCGCCTGGTAATGACGCCGCAGCGATATGACGTGGTGGTTACCACCAACATGTTCGGCGACATCCTGAGCGACGAGGCCGCCGGATTGGTGGGCGGCCTCGGTCTCGCACCCGGACTCAGCGCCGGACCGCGGCATGCGATGGCGCAGGCGACGCACGGCTCGGCGCCCGACATCGCTGGGCGGGGAATTGCCAATCCTTATGCGATGATCATGTCCGCCCAGATGCTGCTCGCTTGGCTCGGGCAGCGGAAGCAGAACCCGGCTGCGATCGCGGCGGCGGCGCTGATTGAGGCAGCCATGGAGCGCGTCATCGCGGAACGCCGCGCGCTAACGCCCGATCTGGGCGGAAGCGCAAGCACCAGCGCGATGGGCGATGCAGTGGCGGCAGCCGTGAATGCGCTGGCCGCAGAGCGCGCACCCATGCCGCTTCAGCCCCCCACGCGATAGCGCGGATGGTTCGGCCAAGCCCGAGGTGCGTAAACGGAGTGCCCCCCTCTAGCGTCCGCCACGGCGGACGCTAGAGGGGGGGGCTTTTGCCTCGGACCTGCTGTTTGCCGTCTACCAGGGCTGTGGCCCGGTCGTGGCTCTGGACGCGTGAGCCCAGGTGGTGTACGTTTGCCCTCATGCCTTGGGGTTTGCGCCGTTACCAGCAGGGCGGCGATTTACCCTACGTAACCTGTAGTTGCTACCGGCGAATGCCCGCCGCGGCGGGCTCGACCCGGCGACCCGCACCCTGTTTGAGCACGCGCTTGAAGCGGCTCGTTGCTGCTTCGTGTCAGCTTCATCCTGAATCCTAATCTCTGTGTTCTAAACTCGGAACTCTGGTTTTTCGCTCCCCACCCGGTCCCGGAGAACCGCCTTTGCCCGCCATCGACATTCGCGCGCAGGACGCCGGCCAAAACCGCAGCCGCGGCATTGCCCTCATCGTCGCCGGATTCTTCTGGGCCGCCCTCATGGGTGCCGTCACCAAATCCCTGCACCACGTCCCCCCGCTGCTCACCCTCTTCTTTCAGTACGCGATTGCCTTCCTCTGCTTCGTTCCTTCCGGCCTGCGAATGGGCCCCGCCGCCCTGCGCACCCAGCGCGTCGGCCTCCAGATCTTCCGCAGCCTCGCCGGCTCCGCCTGCCAGCTGCTGTTCTTCTTCTCCCTCGGCTCGCTGCCTCTGCTCGACGCCTCCCTGCTTTCGAACTCTGCCCCGCTCTTCATCCCCCTCGTTGTCTGGCTCTGGTTCCGCAAGCCCGTCAGCCGCACCGTCTCAGTCAGTCTCCTCATCGGTCTGGTCGGCGTCGTCCTCACGATCCATCCTGGCCCGCAGCTTCTCCGCAACCCCGCCGCGCTCCTCGCGCTCGCCTCGGGCGTTCTCTCCGCCATCGCGCTCGTCGCCACCAACCGCCTCGCGGAAACAGACCCGCCATCGCGCACCCTTCTGTGGAACTTCGGCGTCTCCACGATCCTGCTCATGCCCGTCGCCATTGCCGTCTGGACGCCGCTCGCCGCCCGCGCCTTGCTCATGCTCCTCTCGGTTGGCGTGCTCTACGCCCTCACGCAGTGGTTCATCATCCTCGCTTACCGGCATGCGGGCGCCGCTGAGCTCTCGCCCTTCAACTACTCCGTGGTCGTCTTCTCCGGAATCCTCGGCTGGATCTTCTTCGCCGGCGTCCCCGGCCTCGGCGCACTCGCCGGAGCCCTCCTCATCTGCGCCGGAGGCATCCTCAGCATCCATAGCGGCCACCCGGAAGGCAAAGGCTCCTGGTTCGGCGTCGGCCACTGGCACTGGCCCTAGAAGCTCGCCTCTCGCATGGGCTTCGCTCATCCGATTCGAATCCCCGAATCGGAGTGACGGAATGAGAACGTGTTACCTGAAGTGGTAGGTGCTCTGCTAGGTGCTCTGCTCTTTGTTGTTCAGTCCCGGACAAGCTCTCTCAGGACACAGAGACCCAGAGAAGATTTGGGATTGGATGTGCCGTTGCCCTTTGAATTGCGAATAGTTACGGGTTTAGGGCCCGGCGCACGTTGGCCGGACCTGATGGCCAGCGTTATGCATTGACAGCCACTCTGGTACGGCGGTACGCTTCGCCATCGCGACTTGTTTCCCACAGATTAAGAGGGCATGTGCTCGCCGAATACGCACGCCAACTCGCCCGGAAAGCAAGTTTTTCCAGTCCGTTCCCGAGCGCCGTTTTTCACGCAGCCCGCGCAGGCTACGGCCGGGCGCGGAACTACCCGAGAAACGCACTCTGGCCCGTTCAAGGGGCCTGATTCGGAGGGCCTGGGGCGGGAGCGATGCGGAGAATCAGGAGACAATCCATGAACGATGCCGCCTCGATGGTGGTTGGTGCCGGAAATGCAGCGCTAATTGCCCCCCGCCTGGGCCTGATCTGGCGGATAGAGGTTGGCGTTGTGGCGCTTGGCGTGGTGATGGAACGCAGGCGCCGCACCCGGTTTCACCTGCCGTGGTCCATGGCGGTTCCCATCGGCTTGCTGGTGATCTGCCTGGCAATCTCTGGCGGGGCGCAAACCACAGCGGCCTACAATTTCAGCCGCGGATCCGGCGGCAACCTGGGCGTCCCAGTCACATCCTTCCCCATTCTGGGAAGTGTTCCCAGCGGCCCGGCAAAGGACGAAGTGCTGGCATTGACTTTCCGGGACGCCATCAACCTGGCGTTGCGATACAACCTGGGAAGTATCGAGCGCGGCGAGGATATGAGGATCACGCGCGGCCAGCGCTTGCTGGCAATGAGCACGCTGTTGCCCCAGGTGAACGCCGGTGTATCGGAAGGGGTTGAGAAATCGAGTCCCGCGATACTCCGGTACCTGTCGAGTCTTGACGTCCCGGATTTTCCCAAGATTGCCAACGCGATCGGCCCATATGGCTCAAGCAAGATAGGGGCAAGTGTCAGCCAAACGCTATTCAACCTGCCATCGATCCTGCGCTTTCGCGCGGCGCGAAACGTCGATCAGGCGGCGCAACTCAGTTACCAGGACATCCTCGACGTGGTGACGTTGGTAGCGGGCAACGCCTATCTGCGGGTAATCGAATCCAGTTCCCGCATTGAAGCGGCACAGGCGCAGGTGCGCAATGCGCAGGCGCTCTACAACCAGGCGGTGGATGAACTCGAGGCGGGCACCGCTCCGCGCATCGATGTTACCCGTACCGAGGTTCAACTGCACATGGAGCAGTACAACCTGAGCGTGGCGCGCAATGACTTTGCCATCGCAAAACTCACGCTGGGACGCGTGATTGGCTTGCCGCGGGGACAGGAATTCGAGATCGCCGACCAGCTTCCGTACGCGGACCTCGAGCCGCCATCGCTGGAAGCGGCTTTGAAAACGGCCTACCAGTCGCGGAGCGACTTACAGGCGGCCATCCGGGTGATGAAAGGGGCAGAGCAGACGCTTTCCGCCGCCCGGGGGGAACGTTATCCCGTTCTCGCGGCCTATGGCAGTTACACCGAGCTGGCCACTACCTTCGCCCACTTGCACCCAAACTTCGATGTCGTGGCGGGGCTCAGCGTCCCCGTCTTTACCGGCGGCCGAATTAAGGGTGACATCACGCAAGCGGAAGGGGTCCTGCGGCAGCGCAAGGCGGAAGCGGAAAACATTCGCGGCCAGATCGATTATGATGTCCGCACCGCGCTCCTGAATCTCAGCGCGGCGCGAGAGCAGGTCGACGTCACCCGCCGCAATGTCGTTTTGGCGAACGAGAATCTGGACCGTTCGCGCGAGCGTTTCACATCGGGCGTGACGGACAGCGTTGAGGTGGTGCAGGCCGAGCAATCGCTGGCCAACGCGAACGACCAGTTCATCACCAGCGTATACGACCACAGCCTGGCCAAGCTGGCCCTGGCGCGCGCCCTAGGGGTTGCCCACACCAGCTATAACCAGTATCTAGGAGGAAGGTAATTGCGGACCCACAACCACCCGCCCGATAGCCTATCCCGTGTTGCCGGGGACGAAAGGGAGATATTTGCCGGAGTGGAGCCTGGGATGGTTGCGCCTCCCCCCGAGACCGGCAAAGAGCCCAGGAAACTCCAGCGCGCCCGGCGCGTCTTTCAGGAGCATCCCCGGAAAGCGCTGATTGGGCTTGCCCTCTTAGTGGTTGCCTTGCTTGGCGCCGGCTACTGGCTGCGCAATGCCTTTCTCTATGAAGACACCGATGACGCCCAGGTGGAGGGCCACATCATGCCGCTGAGCGCGCGCATCAGCGGGCAGGTGCTGGAAGTGCGAGTGGTGCAAGGCCAACTGGTGCATGACGGGGACGTCCTGGTGGTGATCGATCCGAAGGACTACCGAATCGCGGTGCAGCAGGCGCAGGCCATGCTGGCGGATGCGAAAGCCAGCGCATCGAGTTCCCGCTGGAACGTCCCGATTATTTCCGTGTCCGCGCAAAGCAATCTCGATTCCGCAACCACTGCCGTGGTCAACGCCGAGGCCGGGGTCCGAGTGGCCGAGCATCACTATCAATCCGCTGGCGCGTCGCTGGAACAAGCCGAAGCCAATGCCGCCAAAAGTGACGCCGACCTGGTCCGTTATGAGCGACTGGTAAGCAAGCAGAATGTCTCGCGCCAGCAATACGACCAGGCGGTGGCCGCAGCGAAAGCCAATCGAGCGGCCGTGGTATCGGCCAAGGCCCAGGTGCAGGCGGCCGAACAGGCCGTAGTGCAGGCAAAAGGAAGGCTGCTGCAGGCGCGGGCAGACTTGCGCAGTGCGCAGACGGTGCCGCAGCAGGTTTCCATGACGCGCGCCAAAGCGGATGCGTCCGCTGCCCAGGTGCTACAGCGCAAGGCACAGCTCGACCAGGCGGAGCTTAACCTCAGCTATACCGTCATTCATTCTCCCGTCACCGGAATTATCGGCAAAAGGACGGTTGAGGTCGGTCAGAATGTTGGCATCGGACAGGAAATGCTGACCGTGGTGCCGCTGGACGACATCTGGGTAACGGCCAATTTCAAGGAAACCCAGTTGGCGCATATGCGGCCGCGACAACCGGTCGAAATCAAGGTGGATGCCTACGGGCGCTCCTGGACAGGACGGGTAACCAACCTGGGAGGCGGCACCGGCTCGGTGTTCAGCCTGCTCCCCCCGGAGAACGCCACCGGAAACTACGTGAAGGTGGTGCAGCGGGTGCCGGTACGCATCGATTTTGACCGTGCTCCCGGACAGACGTTCAATGCGGAAGGATTACTCAAGCCGGGCTTGTCCGTGGAGCCGAACGTGAGAGTTCGATGAGCCTGGCCGGCACGCAGCGCCAGAGCAACGGAGGGGCGAATGAGCGGCACAGCGCACGGTCTTGAGCGGGAAGAGACCGCGTGGACACCGTCGGCCAATCCGTGGATTATCGCAGCGTCGGTCATGATTGCGGTTTTCATGGTGGTGCTGGATTCCTCGGTGGCCAATGTGGCGCTTCCTCATATAGCAGGCAATCTTTCCGCCTCGACCGACGAATCGACCTGGGTGCTCACCAGTTATCTGGTTTCCAACGCCATCATGCTTCCCGCCACCGGATGGCTGGCGCGGCGTCTGGGACGCAGACGCCTGTTTATGGCTTCCATCGTAGTGTTTACCGGCGCTTCCCTGTTGTGCGGGGCGGCGATCAACTTGCCGGTATTGATTGTGGCGCGGGTGCTGCAAGGCCTGGGCGGGGGAGGCATGCAACCGCTCTCCCAAGCCATTCTGCTGGAAAGTTTTCCGCCCCGGCGACACGGGGTTGCGATGGCGGCCTATAGCGTCGGCATTATCGTTGCGCCGGTGGTCGGCCCGACGTTAGGCGGATGGATTACGGATAGTTACTCCTGGCGCTGGATCTTCTATATCAATCTGCCGGTGGGCATAGTCGCGCTGTTCATGATTGCTAAGTTCATTGAAGATCCGCCTTATATCCGGCAGGGATTGCGGGAGAAGGCCGACTATCTCGGTTTTGGCTTGATGGCGCTATGGCTGGGCACCCTGCAGTTGATCCTGGATAAGGGGCAGGAGGCGGACTGGTTTTCGGCGAGGTGGATATGCTGGATAACGGCGGTTTCTGCGCTCTCCCTGGTCTGCTTTATCGTCCGGGAACGGACCGTGCGGGAACCGATTGTGCATTTGGGCGTGCTGGGGAACCGGAACTTCAGCCTGGGAACGTTGCTCACCGCGCTGTACGGCGTTGTGCTGTACGGCATTACCGCCATGCTGCCGTTGTTCTTGCAGACGCTGATGGGATACCCGGCGCTGGACAGCGGTTTGGCGGTCAGTCCACGCGGGCTAGGATGCATGCTCTCCATGTTCGTAGTAGGGCCGCTGGTCAATTACGTGGATGGCCGGCTGCTGCTGGCATTCGGGTTCAGTATCGTCGGTTCTTCGGTTTTGATGCTGAGCCACGTCAATCTGCAAATCGCCATGGCTTCCGTCGGCCTGCCGAACTTCATCAATGGCTTTGGTTCCGGCTTCGTCTTTGTTCCCCTTACTACTATGGCCATGAGCAGGCTGCGGAAGGAGGAAATGGGCAACGCGACCGGCATCTTTAACCTGATGCGCAACATTGGCGGCAGCGTTGGCATCGCCTGTGTCACTACCTTTCTGGTGCGCGGCTCGCAAGTCCATCAGCGCTATCTCGTAGCCAACGTCACGGCGGGAAATCCGATCGTGATCAAGATGCTCCATGGCCTGGAAGCCAAGCTTTTCGCCGGCGGAGCCGGGGCCTACACGGCCCATCATAAGGCCCTCGGAATGTTTTATGGAGCAGTCCAACGGCAGGCAGCTCTGCTGTCCTACATGGACAACTTTCGGCTGCTAGGATTCCTTTCCCTGCTGTGCGTACCGATTGCCCTGTGCCTTCGTAAGGTACACAAGCAGCCGCACGAGCGCACTGAGATCAGCGGCGAATGAGAGATTCGGGAAAAAACCGACCACAGAGACACAGAGAAAATTGGGATTTGGGATTGGCAGGCGCAGTTCAGCGCCGGCCGGTTCATTTGCCG
>Ga0326727_10020860_pt1 | contig 12944 bp, 10 predicted proteins | sample MB2enrmetagenome_FD_207643 | JGI IMG/M metagenome (GOLD analysis project Ga0326727, IMG submission 207643) | Lab enriched peat soil microbial communities from McLean, Ithaca, NY, United States - MB29MY | ecosystem: Environmental > Terrestrial > Soil > Wetlands > Peat | place: USA: New York...
CAGGCCATTACCCTCAAGAAATTCCTTGCCAGCAAAGTCGCCCTCCAAAGAGCCTCTAATCGTCAAATCTTTGAACTCGACTTAGCTGCATGAACTTTTCACTGTCCAGTTGAAGAATCGGGCGGTAAAATAACGATATATTTTTTCTTGGTCGTCGCCACGTAGCCTTTCATACGCAAGGTCTGAAGCGCATCTTTCTGACGTGCGTTCAACAACGCGATTTCCGTCATGCAACCCAATCCGATCGCCGCATTCAAAATCTCTTTTAAAATTTGGTTTTCCTCTGATGATAATGGTGCATTCATGGGATACTTCTACGGTCCTTTCTTTCAACCCGCAAGTAGGCTGTGGCCCTGTCGACTTTTGTTGGTGGCACAGTTTCACTTTCATTTGCCTTTTTCTGCTCGTAGCGCATATTCATTGCCAGGGCGACGCGCAATGTTTGCTGAACGCGGGCAAAATTGTAATATTTGCGAGAGCCGACGAAAAGAGTAAGCCGTGAACGCAACAAGCCAAGACCTCTCTTCACTTCAAGCCGACCTCCCGCACACCCCTGATGAGATTCTGAGGGAATGGCTGGCGCCCTACGCAGAGATGCTCGGTTGGCCGCCAAGTCCCGACCCGAATTCGCTGCCGCTCGGCAGATGGCGAGGGATCTTGAGCGGGAGACCTCTCTCATTTTGGGCGCGTGTCCGGTGGCGGCGTGAGGATGGAGTTCTCGAGTTTTCTGATCTTGAAGAGCAGTCGCAACAGAAGCTCTTGGACTTGAATGCTGCCTATGTTCGCGGCATCCCAAATGCCTACGGCATCGAGATTACCGACGGCAGGCAACGCCTCATCCGCGCTCTGGCCTATGCTTTTAAGTACGGCTGCATACCCTCGGTAATCGTCTTCTTGGAGAGGGACTCGCAACTGTCCGTCATTGACGGCCACCACAGGCTAGTTGCTTACTTCATGAACAAAGGCACGCGGTTAAGGGATGCCATCGGCTCGGGAGGCACGGAGTTCGATCCGACACTCTGCAAATGGATTGGGAGTTATCCTGAAGAGGATGGCTAACCCCTGCAAATTTCGCCACCAATGCACGAGAAAATGAATTTCGTATCGGCGCTTGCCAGTTGACAGGAAATAATTAAACTGGCGGCGTGAAAATGAAGTGGTGCATGGCGGTTTTTCTGCTGCTCGTTTTGTGCGATGGCGGCCAGTTGCACGCTCAGAAGACCAATTATGGCCATGCAATTTTCGAGGGTGTCATGGCAGAGGCTGAATTAGGCAACGCAAACTCCCAGTGTGCAATCGCAGAGTTTTACGCGCATGGAGCGCTTGGCGTGACGCAAAATTACGCGGAAGCCGTCAAGTGGTTTCGAAAGGCAGCGGGTCAAGGCAATGCGGAGGCTGAGGATGATTTGGGCTGTTGCTACCGCGACGGCCAAGGTGTCGTGAAGGATGATGTGGAGGCAGTGAAGTGGTTTCGCAAGTCAGCCGAACAAGGATTTGGCGAAGCCGAGCACAATCTCGGTGCGATGTATGCCGACGGCCACGGCGTGCCACAAGATGATGCGCAAGCAGTCAGATGGTTTCGTAAAGCCGCTGACCAAGGAGTCCCAGCCGCACAATTCAACCTCGCTGTTAGCTATGCCGACGGCCGGGGCATGCATCAAGATGATGCGGAAGCCGTCAAATGGTATCGTAAGGCCGCTGACCAAGGATACGCACCCGCACAATTCAACCTCGGTGTGATGTATGACGATGGCAAAGGTGTTCCCAGAAACTATATCGAAGCATATCAATGGGTTAGCCTTGCAGCATCGCAAGGAGATGACAGAGCCAAGAGAAGCTTGTCAATCGTTGAAATGCGCATGACGCCGGAACAAGTTGCCGAGGCGCAGCGACTCGCGGCGGCTTTTGTTCCACGAAAAGAAAGCACGAGTCCGAGTTCTGACAGTTCCATTTCACCCGGAAATCCCACAGGGACCGGCACAGGATTTTTCATCACGGACGATGGGTATTTGATTTCAAACTGTCACGTGGTCAAAGATGCCGCGCAGGTTCGTTTGCTCACGAGCGCTGGTTTGATTTCCGCCAAGGTCGTGCGGGTGGATGCGGCCAATGATTTGGCTTTGTTGAAAGCGGAAGGGAGGTTTGCAGCGCTGCCGATTGCATCCAGTCGGACAGTGAAATTGGGCGGCACGGTGGCGACGGTGGGTTTTCCCGACATCGGTTTGCAAGGGTTCGCGCCCAAGTTTGCGCGGGGGGAAATCGCGTCGCTGTCCGGCGCTTTGGATGATGCGCGGTATTTCCAGATCAGTGTGCCGGTGCAGCCGGGCAATTCGGGCGGCGCACTGGTGGATGAGCATGGAAATGTAGTCGGCGTGGTTTCGGCCAAGCTGAATGCGTCGGCGGCGCTGGCCGCGAGCGGGGCGCTGCCGGAGAATGTGAATTACGCGGTGAAGAGCAGTTTTCTATTGAGCTTCCTTGAATCCGTGCCGGAGTTATCGGCCAAGCTCAAGGAACCCATCAGCGCGGAACGGAAGTTTGATGACGTGGTGCAGTCGGCCAAAGCGGCGGCGGTGCTGGTGTTGGTTTATTAACCTGAATTCAGCAGTTGTTGTCAGCCACAAAGGAACGCATCCGCCGCCGCCAAGCTTTGGCGGACAAGAGTAACACAAAGATAGGAGGTTATATTTGTCTCATAAGGATTTGATATTCAACCCTTTCAGGGTTTTGGATCTTACCTACCGCCACCCAGGGTAGGCCCTCTCGGAATCGGGCCAACCCTGGGCTAAATGATCCAATCCCTTCGGGATTGAAGAACATGCCTTTGCAAGGCGTTGAGAAACGACATTCATTGTTCCATCGAAAACAGCGAAGAATTGTTTTCTCTTGCGTTCTTTCCGTTCTTTTGCGGCCATTTTAATTGCTTTTTGCAGGGTGATTTTGGGCGGGGGTCATGGGTCCGGTTTGGGCGGGTCGGGACGGCGTGTCAAGAGGAGGCGGGCGACTCTCATGCCGTCGGTGCGCTCGACGCGCAACTCGTAGGCGCCCAGGGCGAGCGTGTCGCCCGCCTTGGGGAATCCGCCCAGGCGTTGGGTGACCCATCCGCTGGTGGTGGCGACGCCGGCGGCGGGGAGATTCTGGGCGACCAAATCGGCCAGTTCGTGCAGGGGCAGGGCGCCGTCAATTTCCCAGCGATCCTCGCCGCGGCGCAGGAGGAGGGGCTTCTCCTGATCGAACTCGTCCTGAATCTGGCCGACCAGTTCCTCCAGGACGTTTTCCAAAGTGACCATGCCGACGGTGCCGCCGTATTCGTCCACCACGATGGCGAAGTGAAGTTTGCGCTCGAGGAAGAACTGGAGCAGTTTTTCCAGGCGGGTGGTTTCGGGCACGTAGATCAATTTGCGAAGGACGGCGGAAAGGTCCGCGCCGCGGGCCGCCGTGGCGCGCACGGCGAAGAGGTCCTTGATGTGAACGACACCGAGGGTTTTGTCCAAGTCGCCCTCCTGGCAAAGAGGGAAGCGGGAGTAGCGGGTTTTCTCGGCCAGATCGAGGCACTCGTTGAGGCTGGCCTCGGTGTTGAAGGCCGCGATCTCCCGGCGCGGGCGCATGACGTCGCGCACGGTGCGGCGGCCCAGGTCCAGCGCGTTCAAGATGATCTCGTGCCCCAGGCGGGTGCCGCCGGCGCGGCGCTGGTCGAGCATCAGCCGCAATTCCTCATCCGAATGGACGTGGTACGGCGAGTCGGCCGGCTCGATGCCCACGCGGCGCAGGAGCCATCGGGCGGAGCGGTTGAGAAGCCAGTTGAAGGGATAGGAAAGGCGATAAAACCAGTGCAGCGGCGCGGCCACAGTCAGCGCGGTGGGCAAGGCGCGCTGAAGGGCGAACCATTTGGGACCCAATTCGCCCAGGACGATTTGCAGGAAGGTGGCGGCGGAGAAGCCAATGGCGAAGGCGGCGGATTTCTGGGCCTGGTGGGAAGCGACGCCGAGCCACTGCAAGGGCGGGGCCAGCAGGGACAGGAAGACGGGTTGGGCCAGCCAGCCCAGCCCCAGGCTGGCCATGGTGATGCCCAATTGGGTGGCGCTGAGATAGGAGGTGAGGTTTTGCAGAATGTGGCGCGCCAAGCGCGCGCGGCGGTGGCCCGCGACGATCAAAGCGTCCAGTTGCGTGTCGCGCAATTTGACAAAGGCGAATTCGGCGGCGACAAAGAAGCCGTTGACCAAGACAATGGCCAGGATGCCCAGCAGATGGAGAGCGTTGGAGGCCAGGACTTCGGTGTTCATAGGGTGACTTCTCCAAAGATCACTTTGAGCACGTCCTGCAAGGTAATGATGCCGGCCTCGCGCTGGTTGCGCCCCAGGACCACGGCCATGCGCCAGCCGGTCTGCTGCAGGCGGCGGAGGGCCTCCTCCAGGTGCAGGTCTTCGGGGAGATAGAAGGCCGGTTGCAGATAATCTCGCGCCGGTTTGGCGGGGTCCACATCGCTGGAGAAGAGAAGATGTTCCAAGTTGAAGACGCCGACGATGCGCCGGGATTGCGGGTGAATGGCGGGCAAGCGCGTGAGATTTTGATCCCGGCACAGGGCGAAGGCCTGGGCCATGGGCATGTCGGCGGGGATGGTGGCGACGTTGGCCAGAGGCACCATGAGGTGGCGCACGCGCAGGTTGGGCAGGTCGAGGACGCGATTGATCATGGCCTTTTCCTCGGAGGTCAAGTTGGGGGCGGCGTCCTGCATGATAAAGCGCAATTCGTCGCGGCTGCCGAAGAGCCGGCCGGTGAAAGCGCGGCCGCCGGTGCAGCGGAGCAAGCCGCGGGAGAACCAGGCCACGACGGCCACCAAAGGCGAGAGCAGGCGGTGAATGAGCCGGAAAGGGGCGGCCAGGGCCAGGGAGAGGCGATTGGGATTGCGTTGAAAGAGGGTCTTGGGGGCCAGTTCGCACACGATGTAAAATATAAATACCCCCAGGATGAACACGGCCGCCTCCGGGGCGGGCCGATGTCCCAGCCAGTGGCGCAATTGCACGACCCCCAAGCAGAAGATGACGAAGTTAACCACGGTATTGCCGACCAGGATGGTCCACAAGAAATCCTCCGGGTTTTGCAGGAAGCCGTGCAAAACCGCCGCCCGCCGGTCCCCGCTGCGCATGCGTTGCCGGACACGGAAGCGGTTCAAGGCCATGACGGCCGTCTCCATGCCCGAGAAGAGGAAGGAGAGGGCGACGCACAACAGGGCCGCCAGCAGAATCAAGATGTTGGTGGCACTCATCGTTTCCTGACCGCCTCGACGAGCAATTCGCGGATGCGGCGTTCGTCGGCCGCCTGGACCGTCAGGCGCAAGCCGGCAAAAGCGACCGACTCTCCAAGGGCGGGGACGATCTCGCATTGCCGGATGACCAGGCCGGCCATGGTTTCGCAACCGTGGACTTCGGGCAGCGGCGGATATTCGCGGCGGAAATCGTCCAAGTGCAAACCGCCGCTGACGCGCCAGCGGTTGGGGGCCAGCTTTTCCAGGACGGCGCGCTCGGTGGCGTGCTCGCCGTGAATTTCGCCCAGCACCTCGCTCAGGATGTCCTCGATGGTGACGATGCCGGCGGTGCCGCCAAATTCATCCAGGACGATGGCCAGGCCGCGCTGCTGGCGTTGGAGGCTCTTCAACAATTGCAGCAGGTTCATGCTCTCCGGAACAAAGGAGGGAAACTCGATGGCCAGAGAGAGGTCCGCCGCCGGGTCCAGCAGCAAGACGCGCGTGTTGAGGACGCCGACAATCGTGTCCACCGATTCATCATAGACGGGCAGGCGGCGGTGTTTGAAGCGGCGGGCGGCCTGGACCATTTCCGGGACGGAGAGATCGTCGGAGATGGAGGCCATTTGGGCGCGGGCCTTCATCACGTCCCCGGCGTGGCGGCGGTCCAGGTTGATGATCTGGAGGATGATTTCCTTCTCGCCGGCCGCCAGGGCGCCTTGCTGATGGGCCATTTCGAGCAACTCCTGGTACTCGGCGTCCGAAAGGCCGGGGGAGGAGACGGCGGGGCTGGGAAAGGCGCGGAGGCACAAGTTGGTCAGGCTTTGGGCGACCTGGCGCAAGGGGCGGGTGAACCGTTGGAACAGGAGCATCGGGCGGGCGACGCGCAAGGCCCAGGATTCAGGGGCGCGAACGGCGAGGGTTTTCGGGGCCACCTCGGCGCCAAAGAGAATCAAGGCCAGGAGGGCCGCCAGCACGCCCGGCCAAGGCCAGCCATGACGGGCCGCCAGCAAAAGGCCGATGGCCACGATGCCGGCGTTGGCGAGGCTGTTGCCCAGGACCAGCGCGGCCAGCAAGTCCTGCGGTTCGGACAAGAGGCGTTGGATGATCCTGGCCAGGGCGGGCGAGCGGGAATCCAGTTGGCGCAACTGCCATTTGCCCAGCGAAAAGAGAGAGGTCTCGGCCAGCGCGAAGAAGAAACTGGCGCCAGCGAAAAGTGCCAGGGCAACCAATGCCATAGTCGGCGTCATCGCGGCAAGATTGAGCCAGAAGTGCCAACGGCAAAAGGGAAAAATCGGGCAAAACCATCTTTAATCTGTCAGCATCACGCATTTCCGACAAAATTCCCGGTCTGCGGGTTGCCGGATAAATCCAATGGCAAAGGAATGAACTTTGGTTGCGGCTGGCCGCGCGGCGGGGGGCGGGGTATAATGGCTGGACGCATGCCTTTTGACCGGAAAACGATGAGGGCGAAGGCGGCCGAGTTGGCGGCCCGCGGCGTCTTTCTCGGAACTTCTTCCTGGAAGTACGCCGGCTGGCGCGGGCTGCTGTACGAGGACGACCGCTATATCTGGCGCGGCAAGTTCGCCCGCTCCCGCTTTGAGGCCAACTGCCTGGCCGAATACGCGGAAGTGTTCAAGACGGTCTGCGTGGACGCGGCCTATTACGCCTTCCCAACGGCCGGGCATCTTGAGGGCCTGGCGGCCCAGGTGCCGGCCGATTTTCAGTTCGCCTTCAAGGTCACCGATGACATCACCCTGAAAAGATTCCCCAACCTGCCCCGCTTCGGACGGCGGGCGGGGCAGGCGAACGAAAATTTTTTCAATGCCACCCTGTTCGCCGGCGCGTTTTTGAAACCGTGCGAAACGATCCGGTCCAAGGTTGGACTGCTGATCTTCGAGTTGTCGCGTTTTTCCGCCGCGGATTACGCGCGCGGGCGCGACTTCGTCGCCGCGCTGGACGGATTCCTGGGGAAACTTGCGCCTGGCTGGCCCTACGGGGTTGAAATGAGGAACCAACACTGGCTGCGGCCGGAGTATTTCGAGTGCTTGGCGCGCCATAAGGCGGCGCACGTCTTCAACTCGTGGACGGCGATGCCGACGGTGGGCGAGCAAATGGCCATGCCCGGCAGCCGCGCCAACCCGGAATTGGTCGCCGCCCGTTTTCTGCTCAAGCCGGGGCGGACCTACGAGGAGGCGGTGAAGAGCTTCCAGCCCTACGACCGAACGCGGGACGTCAGCGGCGAAGCGCGCCAGGCGGGCGCGGCGCTCATCGCCGAGGGGCTGGTGAATCCCCGGCGCAAGACGTTCATCTACGTCAACAATCGTTTGGAGGGGAACGCGCTGGAAACGTTGGCGGCGATGCTGGAGGCCCTCGACCGGGCGGGGGCCGGCGGGGCGGATTTGGGTTCGTAATCCTGATCCTGGATGCGCGAGGGAGAGCAGGATCAGGATTAAGATTAAGATTAGGATTAGGATTAGGAGAAATTACCGAGGAAAGAAATGGGCCCGAACGAATGAGCTTGCGCCGGAAGGCGGTGCTCTGTTTCATGTGGGGGCTGAGAGCGGTTGCCTGATGCAGATCTATCCGAAACATTACTGCGGCGTCTTTGGCGTCTTTGGCCATCCCAATGCCGCCGAACTGACCTCTTACGGCCTGTACGCCTTGCAACACCGCGGCCAGGAGAGCGCGGGCATTGTCTCCTGTGACCACAAGGGCCAGTTTCGCGAATACAAACGGATGGGGCTGGTCTCGCAGGTTTTCACGCACGACATCCTGCGCAACCTGGCCGGCAGCTCGGCGCTGGGCCACACGCGCTATTCGACGACCGGCTCGTCCCACTTGCGCAACGCGCAGCCTTTGACGGGGGACGGCAAACGGGGGCAAATCGCCATCGCCCACAACGGCAACCTGACCAACGCGGCCCAATTGCGGGAAGAACTGGAGGACAAAGGGGCCATCTTCACCACCACGGTGGACAGCGAAATCATCCTGCACCTTCTTTGCCAGCCGTCGCTGGACGGCAACGAGAACAACCTCTTGCAGACGGTGCGGCGGCTGGAAGGGGCCTATTCGCTGGCTATTTTGACCGAGGAGGAACTGATCGGCGTGCGCGACCCCTTCGGCTTCCGCCCGCTGTGCCTGGGGCGGGTCGGGGAGGGCTGGGTGCTCTCCAGCGAAACCTGCGCGCTGGACTTGATCTCCGCCAAGCTGGAGCGGGAGGTCGCGCCGGGGGAAATCATCATTATTGACAAGGACGGCCCGCGCGCGCTCTGCGCCTTCCCCGCCCATACCCAACGCGCCTTCTGCATTTTCGAATATGTCTATTTCGCCCGGCCGGACAGCAACATCGCCGGGCGCAACGTGTATAAGGTGCGCGTGGAGATGGGGCGCCAGATGGCGCGGGAACATCCCTTGCAGGCCGATTTGGTGGTGCCGGTGCCCGACAGTGGCAATTGCGCGGCGCTGGGCTACTCGCTGCAATCGGGCATACCCTACGAGATGGCCTTTGTGCGCAATCACTACGTGGGCCGCAGCTTCCTGCAGCCCTCGCAACTGATCCGCGATTTCGACGTGCGGGTGAAGCTCAACCTGATCACCGAGCTGGTCAGGGACAAGCGGGTCATCGTGGTGGACGACTCCATTGTGCGCGGGACGACGTGCAAGGCGCGGGTGAACAATTTGAAGGAGGCGGGGGCCAGGGAGGTCCACGTCCTGGTGAGTTGTCCGCCGCACATGAACCCATGCGTCTATGGGATTGATTTTCCCGACCGCTCCAAGCTGATGGCGGCCAACTATTCGCAGGACGAAATCCGGCGCTACCTCAGTGCCGACTCGCTGGGATATTTGTCGGAAGCGGGGATGGTGCGGGCGACGGGTCTGGCGGCCGATTCGTTTTGCATGGCGTGTTACGACGGGAAGTATCCGGTGCCCTACGACCCGCAAATGGACAAGCACATCATGGAGCGCCGCCGCGCCCGGATCGAAGGGCTGACGGAGGGGTTGGAGCAGGAAGAGATGCAGATCAAGCTGCTGTGAAGCATTTTCCCTAATCCTAATCTTAATCCTAATCCTAATCTTAATCGTAATCTCCTCACTGATAAGGGTTAAGAACGAGGATTAGGATTAAGATTAGGATTAGGATTATGAAACGGAGAAGGCACTCCTTGTCACCAGTACTGGTGACTTTCGCAATTGCGGGGATGAGGTATGATGTTCACAGTTGACGAAGCGAAATGCGTCTGTGTCAAGCGTGATTTCGGCGGCGACAGAAAAGATTTTATTGTTTGTTCTCAGTCAGGAGGGCCGGGCCAAAAACCCGGCCCTTCTGATTTTTTCCCATCGGTCCAAAATCTCAAGCCGGAACGGCGTCGGTTGATGATATTTTATATGACGTTTGACGGCGGCGTCCCTCTTTGGCATTCTGCCGGGCGTGGCGCGCAAGCTCAGAATCCAGTATGCCGAGGCCGTCTATCACGAAGAGACCCGCGGCCAGCCATTACGGAGAAGCGGTGGAGGTTCGGGCAGAGCGGTTGGCGACTGGAAGGCTCAAGGCGATGGGATGGACAGAAAAGGATCTGGCCGCCCGGCGCAAAGGCGATCCGGCAAAGGTTAAATTGGCCGCCGAGGTGCGCGCCGGGACAACGATGCCGCTGGCCTGGATTGCGCAGCGTCTGGCGATGGGCAGTCGGGGTTATCTGACTTGGCTGCTCTATCGGCAAGGAAAGGAGCTGTAGAATATGACAATACCATTAACTGACCCCGTTATGACCCCGTTACGTTACGTTACGTTAGGTCGTGAGCTTGTAAAGCTGGCTGTCCAATTAGGGCGAGGAAATCCGATAGAATCCGCCGGCTGCGTTGGTCAGGCCGGCGCTGAAGCTCGTTGTTTGGCCGGTGCCGAGCCCACTGTAAAAGTTGCTCCAGTGGATCAAATCCGGGGATTGTTGAATGCGGTATGTGACGTCGGGTTGCACGTTGTAGGACAAACAGAACTCATTTGATATAATCTGGACTGAAGTGAACGCCGGCGGCAGGTTTCCGGATTGAAGCAACATTCCTTCCGCACCTCCGATGAGGAAGGTCCCTTTGTACGGACAGACGGTAGTATAACAATTCGGAAAGGCCGTTTCGTAATAACCGAACAGGCCCAAGGGGCCTGGCACCGTGGCGAATCCCGGCGCAGACAACCCCCGCGAATTATAGGGCATGGTTGACCCTGTGGCCTGCCAGTTGCGGCCGTCTGTAGATTCGAACATCGCGCCGGACTTGCCTGAGATCGCAAGGAAGATTCCTCCATTATAGGCGATTCCCGAAAAAGCTTCGCCGCCTGGTTCGGTAAATCCGACTTGCCAACCCAGCCCGTCAGACGAATAGAGAATTTCCCCGGCATACGACACCCCCACAAACAGACCGTTGCCGTAAACCATCTTGCTGATTGGCGCTGGCGGGTTTGTAGGCGCGAGCGTCCAAGTGGCGCCATCAGTCGAGACAGCCGACACTGTCCCGGCGGCAACATAAAGATCATTGCCATACGCGATCGCGTATAGAGAACCCGGGGTGTTTATGGAATGACCACTCCAGTTCAACCCGTCAACGGATGAACAGATGGTCCCATTTTCGCCAACTACAAAAAAGCAGCCATTGGCATATCTGACACCGTAGAGGGAATTTGTCGAGATATCGTTGGTTTCCCAATTGAAACCATCGGTCGTTGTGCAAATGCCAGCGCTGCAAACGCCGACAAAGGTCGTAGGGCTGCAGGCCAGGTCACTAATGCTCGAGACAGGAGGGGAGTCGTCAGATAGAAAAATCGGTCCAATCCCTGAAACCGTCCAATCAATGCCGTTTGATGAGACGAGCGTGCTGAAATCGGGGAATCCCCAAGAGTACCAAATGGGGGCCGCGGTTGCGATGCAAAGATTCGCGTTGCAGGCCAAGGCGGCGATAAATCCGTGGCGGTCAGGAATGGCCTCGGTCCAATTGGTGGCATTGGTTGAAACAATAATGGACCCGAAGTCTCCGACGCCGACATACACGCCGTTGCCGCAAGCGACGGCGTTGAGGTTGTCTTCGCAGACTGAGGAGGGAAGTTCAATCCAGTTCGTCCCACTGGTCGAGTACATAACCACAGCGGGGTGGTATTCCAGACGGTAGCCGGTATAACCGACGCCGGCAAATCCCTGCCGGCCACAAGCCAAGCCATTGAGAACGAAGTTTTCGCTGAGATACCACAGTGTCTGAAAAGGCGGCAACGAACCGACGCCGCCGACCCATTGTTCGCTATCCCAGGTCAATGCTTGTGTCAACGAGTATAGAATTTCATCCTCCATAGTGTAAGCGTCGTATGGGAGAACGTTCAAATCACCTGCCGCCACGTAAGTTACATAATCGGATGTTGCAATCGCGTAGAGGTTTCCTGTTGTGCCGACATCATTCGAGGGGATTTGGGTGGGCCCCGGATAATCCAGGTAAAGCACGGTGCCGGCTTCGCCGACAATCGTGTAATCATCTGTGACTGCGTAAAGCGCGTTTGTTGTGCCGGAGGGAGTTGGAAACCAGTTCGTCCCGTTTTTGCCGGCGAGGGCGGTGCCACCATCGCCAACGGCGACAAATTGCGCCAGAGCATAGTAGTAAGGATCAATGGCCCCCGCGATCGCGCGCAGGGTGATGTCGGTCACTGTTGGAATTTGCTGCCAGACCAGGGCGTTCGACGAGATCAGAATCAGGCCTTCATCCCCAACTGCGGCATATTCACCTTGACCATAAGCCACCCCTCGGAGGCACGCGGAAACGCCCGAGGCCTGGTTCGACCAATGAGCCCCGTCAGCCGATGTGATGATGGTCCCGTTGTCGCCCACGGCAACGAATAACCCACCGCCGTAAGTGATCGCCGTAAGGATGTTGCCTTGGGGATTGGGAAAGCGCCATGTCCATTCGTTCAGCGGACCGGCCACCAGTTCCAGCGGAAAAACGAGGAAGAAAAGTCTCCACGCACGGTTCAGAAGCCCTGTTCTCATTGTTTTTTTATAGCATACGTCCGCGCAATGTCAAGTCTCTATGCGACTAGAAACAGGGCGCATCTCAGCAAATCAGTTAATGGTATTGTAATATGACGCTTGACGGCGGTGTCCCTCTTTGGCGTTCCTGCCGAGCGTGGCGCGCAGGCTCAGAATCCAGTCTGCCGGGGCCGTCTATCACGTGATGAATCGCGGCGACCGAGGCGAAGCATATCGTCCCGGGGCCCTTGTCACCCCCGAATCATTAGCGATGTGCTTGCTGGCTCACCCAAAAGGCGGGCCAGCTTCGTACAAGGGATTCCGCCGGCGGGACGCCGACGGATGCGGTCAGGACGACCGCGCTCCCGAAAAAGTGGCTAATGATCGGGGTGTCACCAGTACTGGTGACTTTCGCGGTTGCGGGGATGAGGTATGCTGTTCACAGTTGAAGAGGCGAAAAGCGGGGTTCCGTGAGTGTCAAAACGGGATTCCGGCGACGCTGAAAAGATTTTATTGTTTGTTCTCAGTCAGAGGGGCCGGGCCAAAAACCCGGCCCTTCTGATTTTTCCCACCGCTTCAGAATGGGTGCAGGACAAAAATCTTCACGTCGTCGGCAGGGCAGCATTGCTGAGACTGTCCCAAAAGTATTTTTTTTGATCGGATTTTTCATGCCGCTTTTCATGTCGCCCAATGGGGAAGCCATTCAC